>ERZ1026854.1325-NODE-1325-length-15866-cov-3.837455_pt1 | contig 15866 bp, 19 predicted proteins | sample MGYA00380157_ERZ1026854 | MGnify/ENA primary metagenome ERZ1026854 (study PRJEB33269, sample SAMEA4719793) | human gut metagenome | biome: human-associated habitat; feature: organic feature; material: feces | place: Cameroon | collected 2013-10 ...
ACGGGTATCTGAAACCCCTCCCAACATGGGCGAAGGATTACAACCGACCGAAAGGCCGTGGGCAGGACTTGAGAGTTCCTGCCAAGATTTTTAACTTTTAAAGGAGAACGCGATTCCTCCCGCGACTGAAGTCGCGGGTTTCCTCGCGTAATTTCTATGACAGTCACCGCATACGGCGGCGCTTACGACGCCCTGTTAGGACGCAGCCGCACAACCTTCAGAGGCGACAGCCTCAGCCGCCATAAGGCCTTTCTCGCCCGCCTCGACCGCCGGATCAAGAAAGCCCAAAAGAAAAACGGGAGTGAGCCGCGAATCCCACTCCCGTTCTGATCGATCTCCAAACAGATCAACCAAACCAACACCCGCATCTTACCTGAAAATTACCATGAGTTACGCTACCTTGATCTTAGGCGATTCTGGAAGCGGTAAAACCGCATCCCTTCGCAACATCGACCCGACCAAAGCATTACTGATCCAACCGATTCGCAAGCCCCTCCCGTTCCGTTCGACCCAGTGGCACGAAATCAAAGCCAAGAACGACGGCGGGAACGTCTACGTTTGCGACGATGCAGCCAAAATCTGCACGGTAATGAAACGCGCCCCCCAAGACATCATCATCATTGATGACTGGCAGTACATCTTGTCGTTTCAGTATATGCACTCTGCTACGAAAAAGTTCTGTCAGGGGGAAGTCTTCGATTTTTACAAGAAAATCGGAAATGACGGTTTCAGCATCGTAGAAAACGCGACACTTCTTCCACCGAACAAGCGCGTTTACATCCTGGCTCATACGGCAACCGATGAATTCGGGCGCGTGGGAATTAAGACGTTAGGGCGGCTTCTCGACGACAAAATCATCATCGAAGGCATGGTGACCATCGTCTTAAGAACTCTTGTTGAAAACGGTAAGTACCTGTTTTCCACGCAAACGAACGGAAACGACACAGTAAAGACCCCTATGGGTCTCTTTGAAACAAAAACCATCGAAAACGATTTGGCCGCCGTGGATAGCGCGATCTGCACCTACTACGGCATCACCAACGAACCTACCTCAACTGAAAAGGAATAACCAAATGATTACCTCTTTCACCTGCAACCAAGAAAAAGCCTGCTCCGTCGCCGGTTTTCAAGGAATCACACAGACCGGGATGTACGTCGGCCTTATCACTCAGTGCGAAATCTCCGACAAAAACGCCAAAGGCGAACCCGGTGCGACTTTTGTTGAAATCGCTTTCAAGGCAAATTCTTGGAAGATGAAGGACGCCGCCGGCAACATCAGCGAAGGCACCGGCGAGGCGATGGCCTTCATTCGCACGTACATCACCAACCGAGCCGGGGATCGTGCTTTCGGACACGACATCATCGACGCGCTTATGGCGGTGCTCAAAATCGACAAGATGGACACGCAGCCCGCAAAGGTTTACGACCGCAACTATCGGAACAACAAGCAGACGCATGACGGCTACCGCATCCCAGCCCTTGAAAAGCAAATCGTCGGCTTGCTTCTTCAGCGCGAAAACGACGGATACACGGACAGCAAGGGCGAGTATCACGAAAGCTATCGCCTCAACATCATCACGCCGTTCGACGCTAAAACAAAGCAGTGCGCCAAAGAGGTTTTGCAGGGCTCCGAAGCGACGATTGTTGAAAGCCGATTCGCAAGCCTGAAGGACAAAAACAAAGCGCCTCAGCCTTCCCGTTCTTCCGGATCCGCCCCTGTAGACGCCGCTCCGACCGAAGACGATTACCCCTTCTAACCAGTAACCCAACCGACAACGCCCCGCCTAACAAGCGGGGCTTTTCATAACATGACTGATGATCTCCGAATTTACAACATCGATCAGAAAATTGACGACGCCGCAGCCGCCCTCACCGTTGACGAAGAAACGGGCGAAATCGTCGGCGGCGCGGAATTCGAAACGCTCTTACAGCAAAGCGCCGATAAGGTGCTCAACTGCGCCCGATACCTGGCAGTACGTGAAAACGCCCTTGAGGCAATGAAAGCGCACTACAAAAACACGTCCATCCGCATTCAGCAAGAAGAAAAGCGGCAGTCGTGGTTAAAACAGTGCGTCATCCGCGCCGTACAAGCCCTCCACACCGACACGCTTGAAGCCGAAGACATCCGCGTGAAACTCAAGAAACTTCCGGCGTCCGTGTTCGTTGAAGACGAAAAACTGATCCCCGAAGAATTCAAGAAACAGAAGGTAACGGAAACCATCGATAAGACCCGCATTGTGACGGCATTGAAGGCCGGACAGGAAGTCCCCGGCTGCTCCCTGTCTCGCGGGTTCCGAGTAGAAATTAAGTAACCATCAATAGTGGCAGGTGATTACGCATCACCTGCCTTAAAGGGAACAATGATGAGTAATTGGACAGAATCAAAAATCGATCTTGACAACAACCGTGAGGAATCTGGCAAAGAATACGACACTCGCGGGTTAGGCGTGCCAAGCAATTCGTTATCAGATTACGAATATCTCGCGGCCGAAATCACAACCGGAAATTGCCCCGATATGATGGTTGAAATCTACGACACTTGTCGCGACCCCCGTAAAAATTTTGTGAGCTTTGTCATTTCACCCCAAAGCGCCCGCGTTTTAGCTCAAGCCTTATTACTTCATGCTAATGCCATAGAAACAGAAAAGGCCGCGAAGATTCTCAAAGACTGGCAAAAGGAGGCTCACGAATGACCAATAAATTTCCGGCATGGACTCCCGTACGCGACGAACACGGAAACTTAAACCTTCCGAAGGAATCAGGGACTTACATCATTACAACGCATTTCGCCGGCGAAGACCCAACGGTAAATGCCGCTTTCTATGACGCGCCTTCCGGCGTTTGGTTGGCCGACGAATACACTGAATATGACGCAGAAGACGACTTTGTAACGGCCTGGATGATGGCCCCCGATCCGTACGAGGGCACGAAATGAAAATCACCATCACGCTCGACTACTGGGACGCCCGGCACCTTTTGGACGCCGTACGGCGCTCAAGTAAACGCACTCTGCGCGAATCCGGCGCGTTGGGCACTCTCTACGACAAATTGAAACGCGCCCAGTACCGCGTCAAAAAGGCCGCTGAGGATGACGAATTTGGCGGGGCGCACTTCCCCGAAGAATTTCAAAAGATCATTACAGATGACTTGCAGAAGTCCCGAGTGAAGGAGGAACAATGACCCGCTACGACCCATGTCACTACCACGCCAAAAAAATCCGCGAAGATCTAAACGATGCCTGCGACTTTTACGGCAAAGTCCAAGACATTCTTATCAAGGAGCACCACGACGTTTACCTCAAGGTGCGCGAAGACTTCGACAAGATCATCGACATTGAAGCGCGAGCGGATGAGCACGCCCGCCAGATCATGGTGACGTGCGAAAACCGCGGCGACTTGTGACTACCAACGCGCCTGAAAATGGGTATACTTCCCGTGTCCGGTTGAACTACCGGCGCGGGCGTGGAAACCCGTTTCTTAGGCGCGTAGCCGCCAAAAGTCATTTGTAGCGGCTTTTTTGTTGACTACGCGCAGACCCCCGCGTTTGAAACGCGTCGGTCTGAAGTCTCCTTTATGGGCAGGCTTGCGGGCGCCTTCGGGCGGCCGTTTCCTAAGAGCGGTATTTCCACCCCGCCAGTCTGCCCGCCCACCGTGGAAAGTGGTGGCAGTCCAAAATCTTAGGAGACTTCAAAATGTCAGCTCTCGTATTTTCCCGCAACGGTGACGTTTTAACGACCACGGAAATCGTGGCCGTTGGCGTCGGTATTCAGCACAAAAACATCATCGCCCTCGTTCGTACCTATCGGAACGATTTTGAAGAGTTCGGAAACGTTCGTTTTGAAACTCGCGGCGTCAACGGAACCGCAGGCTTTGCCAACTACGCTCTTCTGAACGAGCAACAAGCTACCCTTCTCGTGACTTACTGCAAGAACACGGAGATCGTCAGAAAATTTAAAGTCGCTCTTGTTAAGGCTTTTTATGAAGCCCGTTTACCCGCCGCCTGCCCGGCCACGATAACGCCCGCCGAACAGCTCCAGATTCAGCAGGCCGTCGCACGCCGGGCGAAGACCTCCAGTGCGAACTACCAGACGATCTACCGGGCGATCAAGGTGCGGTTTCAGATTCCGCGCTACAACGAACTGCCGCGTTGTCAGTTCTCCGAATGCCTGGAGTTCATCGCCGCCGTCGACCTGAAGGTGCCGGAAGCGAAGACGGCTGCCGCCCCGGTCTTTGAAAACCCGTTCACGCCGGAAGAACTCGCCGCCTCTCCCGAGAAGCCCCCGAAGGGGTATGCCTACCGGGTGAGCGCCAAATTCTTGGACAATCAGCGGACGTTCGTCTACTACTGGCGGTACCTCTTCCGCCGTGAGTTGGAGTTGTTCGAAGAATTCCTGTATCGGACAGAATCGCCGCGAGCCGCCCGATTCCATGAAGCCGTGCACAACATGAACCTCACGGGAATCGAGGATCAGCTCCGGCGGCTCGGCTTCCCGATGGACAGGCTGCCGTGCTACAGGCACTACGTCAGGCGGTTGGCTGCGGCGTAGATGGATAACACCAACGAAGCTTCACTACTCGTAGAATTAACTTTCGGAAATTTTTTTAGGAGCTAAAAAATGAGTGAAAATCGCCGTTCTTCGGCAGGTGGTAAACCGTTAAATATCAAAGACATAACAGATAAAAACGCTTTAGTTTCGGCAGGTGTTGTCAACTCGTTGTTCAAAGCTGAAAAACAAATTGAACGTGACGGCATTGAGATGGGAGTATTGGAGAACGGTCTCCCTTATCTTTCTGAAAGCGGGTTGGCTGCCATGTGTGGCATAGCGCGATCTACTCTGCAAAACAGGGTCAATAGTTTGCAGAGCGGCAAATGTACCAAGGCTGATGAGGAAATTACGACTTACTTAAAGTCACGCTCCTTTTCTGATCCCAATCTTTTTATTCAGGTTGAAGCTAACGGTAAGCGTATCAACGCGTACACAGAACCAGTTTGCATGGCTTTCTTAGAGTTTTATGCCTTTGGAAGCGGCGGCCAAAAACCTGAAGCCCTTAAAGCATGTCGAATCCTGATGAGTTGCTCTTTCAGAGCAATGGTTTATCAGGCGGTTGATTACCATCCTCAAAATTCTGTAATCCAGAATTTGCAACGATGGGGCGACCGAGTAGACATGACGAAAAATAGCGTACCGTTCGGATATTTCTGCGTCTTCTCGGAAATCGCTTCAATGATGATCCCCTTAATTAACGCCGGTTTCATCGTTAGCGATAAAGTTATCCCCGATATTTCCGTTGGATTGATTTGGGCAAAATTCTGGAAAGATAACGACCTTGAAAAACACTACGGTAAGAGCATCCACTACAAGCACCAGTACCCACCTTACTATCGTCAAGCAGCCGTCGGCCCGGTTGATGCGGCTGCTTATCCAGACGAAGCTTTGGGCGTGTTTCGTAGATGGCTTCGCGAGAACTACATTAAAACAAAGTTTCCCAATTACCTTTACAGGGCAATGAGCAAAGGGGCTATTTCTCAGCAGGCTGGTACCGTTGCATTGGAGGCTTTTTCTAATGTTCCTGAGCTGCCTCAGAAGTGACTTGAGAAACTCTGAAATATGAACATCTTCATTGTTTCTTCGCAGGCTAATTTTTAGGTCTAACGGCCGCTGAGAAATCAGCGGCTTTTTTATTACCCCCGGCGCGGCGTCCCTTGCGGATTCCGCGCTTTTTCTTTTATCTCAAGGAAACACACATGAACGCTTTATCTCTCGTCCGTCGCGGTGATCTCATCGACGACATTAACGCCCAGCTCGCGGAAGTCGTGCAGGCCGTGGATGCTACCGGCAAGGCCGGGGCGCTGACCATCACGCTCAAGGTCGTCCGCAAGGATCTGAAATCCGGCTCGATGATCTGCATCACCGACAAGGTGAAGCAGAAGCTGCCAGAACTCCCTTCGCCCGAAACCATGCTCTACGCAGACGCCGACGGGGAACTTTTCGAGGACGATCCTCGTCAGGGGAAACTTTTCGATCAGGCAAGGGCGGCAAAGCCTGCGGCTATCGAACACGGCAATACGGACGACACCCCCGAGGTTGTCGAACCGCAGTTCCGCCGCGCCTATTAACCATCAACCTTTGAGAGGAAAAAACTATGAACGAAGGGACGCAACCTCTTTTCAGCCTCACCGAAAAGAAGCCGTTTGAGTTTGAGGCCAACGGCGTGAAGTACATCGCCACGCCCAACGACTTCAGCGTGAAAGAAGCCGGTGACCCGGCACGTGACATTCGGACGTTCTCCGTCGTGGACGGCCGCTCTTTCATCGACTACACCACCAATCACGTCACGACCCGTACCTCGATCAACATCCGGCAGTCGTGGCCACAGGGCGACAAGGTTCTTGCCGAGGGCATCATGGATGACGGTGCGCCCGGCGGCGTTACGTCTTGGCGCGGACACACGGTTGAATTCTCCCCGAAGCTCACGCCGCAGTTTCAGGATTGGCTCGACAAGAACAAGCAGCCGATGTCTCAAATGGAATTCTGCGAATTCTTGGACGAACACTCCCTTGAGATCGTCCGCCCGGAAGACGACAAAAACGCGCCCTCGTCCTCGGAAATCGTCGGGTTCGCAGCCAACCTTCACGACGTGAAGAAGGTCGAATTCAAGAAATCAGTGAACCTCAACAACGGCCGCGTTCAGATTTCGTACAACGAAAAGGACGACGGTGAAGGCTCGATCATGATCCCGCGTAATTTCTACATCCGGCTGCGCCCGGTGGCCGGGTACGGTGACGTTGTGACGCTTTACGTCAACCTGCGGTATCGGATCGTCGAAAGCACCAAGATCGTCTTCATCCTTTCCTTCCGGAACCTTGACGCCTTCTTTGACGACCTGCGCGACAAACTCACCGCCGAGGTGGTTGAGAAAGCGCAGTCCGAATTGAAGATTCCGGTCTATTACTGCTAACCCTGTACCAGCGCGGGAGGCCAACAACCCCCGCGCTTTTTTATTCATGAACGACGCCCGCTCGGAACACGTCCGAAAACGCCTGCTACTCGAAAACCAAATCCGCCATGCCGCTACAGCCGTTATGAGCGCCGCCGAGGCAACCGAACGCCTTGCGGGCACTGATCCTGAGACGCTGCTCCATAGTTGCAAGTTTCTGAAACAGGCTGTGGATTTGGTGACAGCAAAAGCCGAATTACTACAAAAATTGATAAGGACTGAACAAAGTGCCAAAAAGTAAGAAACCGCGGAAGCGGTACCGCAAAGAGGAGCACGCACAGCCGCCCGTCGTTACTCAGGAGAAGATCGACCAGATTCACTCCATGACGACGGATTACGAACTCATCACAGAGGGGTCTCTGCCGCAAGGATGCGCGACGCTGGATCACCTTCGTTGCATGCGCGACGTCATCAACCTCGCTATCACCGACCTTTTGCTGCAGAACGAGTACACGATCGAGCAAAGCGTCATTCTCAACGCCGGCGGTGATGCGCTGCAGTCGGTGACGGACAACGGCTTTGCTCGCTTCGGCGGCAAACGCTTCGTCTGTCGTGCGGCGGAGTTGGACGCCATCCGAGACGCTATGGAACTCGCCGCCGGACGCGTTCATAAGGCGTTTGAGGAACGGCCGTTGCTTATGCTGCAGCGATTCCGGACGATGAAGGAAATTATTAAGACCGGACACGGCCGAACAGCCGTGAGCCGCAAACGAGTTGAAAAGACACTGCGCCGCTTAGGCGGCAAGCGGTGGAATGCTTAAGGAGAAAATCATGCGTGAACGCACAAAGAAGAATCAGCCGCCCCTCGGGGTTTTGATGATCGACGTCCAGGCCGTTGCCCGGAAGCTCAGTATCGGCGTCAGTACGGTATGGAAGCTCGCGAAGACTAACCCTGACTTCCCCAAGCCGTTTTATTTCAACCCGAGAAACGCGCGCTGGAAGATGAAGGATCTGGAGAACTACGTGAACCAGCTACAGCATGAACCTGTGGCGGCTGCAGCGTAAGAAAAGGAAACCCCGCCGAGAGGCGGGGCGTCGAACAAGACGAATAATTCTACTTTCTCTTCTCGCAAGATTCCGAATCTCTTGAATCGTCAACAACGGTACTCAAAACCCTCGGGGTTTACTTCTTACCATTTCGACCATAAGCCTCCTTAGCCTCAGCCTCATCCAACATTTGCTTAAGACGACCAATTTGCTCTTCGGTTAAGGTAGACCGGGCAAACCCTGAAACCAAAAACTGCATTTCCGTATCCAATCCTTCCAACGAGACCGTCTTGTTTGCGGCATCAGCCAGCTGCCCCAAATGAATCGTCAATCCAAAGCCCGCAAAAAATTTTTCAGCTTTCGCAACGAAGTCGGCAGGGATGTTTTTCTTCCCTGTTTCAATCTGACTCAGGAAGGATGGCTTAACGCCAAGGCTTTCAGCCATCTTCAACATCGATGTACCGACATCAATACGCGCCTTTCTGACGGCCTTGCCAAATTCAGTCAGCATATCGTATCTCCTGTCTTTATCGAATTGGCTTTGATCAAACCAACTTGGTATGGAATTTTAATCGTTTGGGTAATTTTGCAACCGTAAAGATTATCGTCTAAAGAACAACAAAATTTTCCCCAAGCGTCATACACCTCGCGCATATCCCCCAGCGCCTGCTCGCGGTCATAGGCACACTGGTAACTTTCGTTACGATGATCCAGACAACTTTCACGCAGGTCGCGCGAAAACGCCTTATGGCCATACCCTCGCGCATCCTTCGCCCAGGTGTTGAACGTCGCACGAGCGCAGCCGTGCAGAGTCACAATACGCGGCAACTTCGTTTTGGCATGCAGCTGGTCCGGGTCAACCCAACCGATGCCGTCGATTTTTTTCTGTTTGTCGTGCATCCGTTTAATGAGAGCCCTCACAGCATCCCGCGTAAAGGGCGACGTATGTCCCTTGTTGATGTTCGGAAAGATGTACTCACTGTCATCGTCGAAGAGGCGCGGAGCTGACTTCAGCAATGCCACCGCCTGCGGGCACAGCGGCGTCTTCCGGTCGAAAGGAATCTTTTCCGACTTAACCTTCATACGCTCACGAGGAATGACGTGAAGCCAATTACCTTCTTCATCCTCTTGGATTTCACTCCAGACAGCCTCACGGGCCGTCGTATTACGGGCCGACGTCAAGATGGCGAAGGCCAGGCACCGGGCCGTTTGACTCACCGGCACCATTTCCATTAAGGCCTTGAAGAAAAGCGGCATCCGCTTCGGCGGCAAGGCCGGTTCGTGCCCACCTTCAGCACGCTGCAACGGCAACAAGTCTCCCAGACGGCCGTCCTTCACCTGGCAGGGGTTGATCATCGGCGGCACCATTCCTTCACGGATAGCCCAGTCAATCGCCTGACGCGCGTCCGATAGAATTCTTTCCGGAGTGTCGATCATAGTGCGCCACTTCTCGCCCAGTGCGGCCGCAAACATTTCCGCCTTCAAAGCTGTCACAGGACACTGCCGAAGATCTTCCGGAATGTGGTTCTTAAAGAAACCATCCCAGACTTCCGTTTTGGTCTTATGAGCGTTGTTCCATCGCCCGCGCTTTTCGTTAAAGTCGATCCACTTCCGAATCAGAGTCTCAAAGGTCAAAACATCCGCCGGCGACTTTTCCCGACGAAGAGCCATTTTGAGCGCTTTTTCCTCTTCGGCTGGGTCAACCCCCTGGGCAATCTTGTCTTTCCACACAGCGGCCTTTTTAAAGGCCTCCGCGAGGCTAAGTTCAGGGTAGGCGCCCAAGGTGAAAAAGCGACCGATCGTCCTTTCGCGCAGTACGAAGTACTTTCGGTAGGAACCGTCCTTGAGTTTTTTAACGCTCACCCAAAACCCGGGGACGACACCGCATGCGGTCGATTTCGTGAGACTGCGGAGACGCTTCTCCGTCATGGTAGCGGCAATGCGCATTGAGACACCTCCACGCCCCGCCAACATTGGGCCAGGCGGTCTATGGTAGGAAAAAGTTCCGAAGAAAAACGGCGGTTTTACGGAACCCTCCGTTTTTTCCTACCATAGAGTCTACCTTTCGCCATGAGCTACAGACACAGCCAAAGGGATCACTGTAGACAGTGACACGCTACCTAAACACGTGGGAGGCCAATAAATACGCCTTTCCGCGAGATGCAGACAATAAAAAAGGAGGTCTGCGAACAGACCTCCTCCTGGAATTTTGGTCGGGGCGGCGGGATTCGAACTCGCGACCCCTTGCACCCCATGCAAGTGCGCTACCAGGCTGCGCTACGCCCCGAACGAGTTGCGAATATTATAGATGCCGCTCTCTGAAATCAAGTCCCAAGCGATTTTTTTTACGGCTCACCGGACTTATCACTGATATACAAAGAATCTTTTTTTAGGCCTTCGGCATCGTCAAAGCCTGCAGTGCGTCATACGCCTGACGGCAGACCGCCTGCAGATGCTCGATCTCTGTCTTCTTCTGCGCCAAAATTTCGTCGGTATGCCGTTTTGACGATTCCGCCGCCTCGGAAACTCGGGCTTCCGCTTCTGCCAACACTGCCTTCACGCGCTCTTCTGCCGCGGCTTCGGCCTCGGCCGCACGCTGCTGCGCTTCCTGAATAATCTTCTCGGCGCGTTCCTGCGCCTCACGCACCGCCGCCTGAGCCCGACGTATTTCTTCTTCTGCCGCCGCCACCTTCCCGTCGGCCACGGTCTGCGCGGCCTGCGCCCGTTCCTTAGCGCCGTTGAGCAGACTTTCGTAGCGGGTCTTTTGATCCGCCAACATCTGTTGGCAACGCTGATTGGCCTGCGTCAGGGCTTCGGCCACCGCGCGGCGCGAGGCATCCTGCATGAGATTGCGCAGATCCGACGGAATGACGGGCGAAGCTTCTGCCGGGCGCGGTGCCGGCGCGGTCTGCGCGGGAGCAACAGTCTGAGCCGGTGCCGCCGCGGGCTGAACTGACGCCGCGGGGGTAGGTTGAGCCGGGTGTGCCACCTGTTGCGCTGCCGGTGTCGGCGTTTCCGTCCGCGTGGGCTGAGAATTCAGTACCCCCGTCGGACGCAGCGACGTAACGGGAAACGCCCTTTCTTCAAGAAGCCGCTCGCGAGCATCTTCAATCGTGAGATGATCCACATAGAGAAGCTTTTTAATGCGCATCACCAACGCTTCATCGTTGATGGTAAAGGCCGACTTAAGGCTGCCATCCGCATTTCTCAGCTGCGGAAACTGCATCTGCCAATAGCTCAGGATATAAGACGCCAAATCGCAGCGGCGTGACAGCTCATCAAGCGAAAAAGTCTGGGAATACATAGCTCAACAATATAAAAAGCGGTCGATGTGCGGTGTGTAAAACAAAAAGCCGAAACCACTCTGCAGCAGGTGATTTCGGCTTTCGGTGTGCACTCCCGCAGAAGGTGCCTTAGTCTAATGCAGATCGCTCCTTCTGTGGCGGGAAAAACTCACGGCTTACGCCTTGGGTTCAAACCCTTCGGGATCCTTGAAGGACGCCACGCTGTCGCGCATATGGGGCGCCGCAAGGAACGTCACCACACGGCGGGCGGCGATCACGTGGGGCACGCCCGTCTTGGGGTTACGCCCCGGACGCGCCACCTTGTCTCGGGTGGAGAACGTACCAAAATTCGCGAGCTTCACGTCACGGCGGTCAACGAGCGCCGTGAGGATTTCTTCAAAAACCGTTTCCACAACGGCATTGGCTTCCGAGCGGGAAAGACCCATCTTGTCGGAGAGAACTTCCGTGAAGTTCATCTTCGTGAGCGTGGAAGAGTTGGCAGGCCCTGTCGGATAACGACCCTGGGAAGCGTCAATCTGATTCATAACAACCTATTCCTAGTTAAAAAAGTTGGTTCAAAAATAATCCATCAGGCTCGCTGGCGGCAGCCGAGACCGGTGAGGACGTCCACCACGGACGCCACCGCGGCATCCGCCGCATCCTCTGCCAACGCTTCTTCGGTCTTCGAAGACAACGTCAGGCGGAACGCCATGCTCTTTTCCGCGGCACCTTCGGGACAGTACACGTCAAAGAGCCGGAAATCATCAATCACGGCTCCGGCGCGCGTCGCACGGAGCTTCGCCACGGCGTCGAAAATCGCCGCCGCGGTCACATTGCCCGGCACCAAGAGCGACACGTCGCGGTGCATCGGCTGGAATTTGCTCACGGCCGCGGGCTTCGGCAACGGAATGCTCGTGAGAGCGTCTACATCGATTTCAAAGACCACCGGTGCCTTCGGAAGATCATAGGCATGGCAGACCGCCGGATGCAGTTCCCCGATAAACCCAGCTTCCTTCCCGTTGATGAGAATGCGGGCTGAACGTCCCGGGTGCAGCGCCGGATGTTCCGCCGCTTCAAAACGGGCCGTAAGCGGGGCAACGAGCGCCTCAACGTCCCCCTTCACGTCAAAGAAATCGACGTTGCGGGCAGCTTCACCCCACTGCGCCGTATGCGCGTCGCCGTAAGCGAGGCCGGCAATGTGGTTGGGCTGGCGCACGCCCTTCACGGAGAAGGGACCGTCTTCCACGGTTTCATCCGGGAAGAACACGCGACCCAATTCGAACACGCGCACGTCTTCGGCCTTGCGCTTCAGGTTGAAGCGCAGAATATCGACGAGTCCGGAAATAAGCTGGGTGCGCATCACGGACAACTGGCTCGCGATAGGGTTCAAAAGTCGGATGGGCTTGTCGTTACCGGCAAAATCCTTTTCCCACTTTTCTTCCACGAAGCTGAAGTTGATGAGTTCCTGATAACCGCGGGCCACCAAAGCTCGGCGCAGATCATGCTTGCTGCGACTTTCTTCCGCCGGACTCAGCATCGTGGCTGCGGCCTTCGGAAGGCGATCCGGCAGCTTTTCGTAGCCGTAGAGACGCGCCACTTCTTCAATGAGATCTTCTTCGATCTCGATGTCAAAGCGGTACGTCGGGGACGTCACGACGAAATCTTCGCCGTCGCGCACGAATTCAAACCCGAGGCGGGTAAACGCCTGCGCCATGAAGTCCTGAGGAATATCGATCCCCACCAGCTTCACGCAGCGCGAGGGACGCATACGCACCTTCTTCGTTTCCGGCAGATTCACCTGCTGATCATCCACCGGCCCTACCTTCGTTTCCGCCGTACCGCAGATGTCGAGCACAAGCTGCGTAATGTACTGCATGTGTTCGGCATTGCTGCCGTAATCGACGCCGCGTTCAAAGCGGTGCGCCGCATCCGTAGAGAAATTGAGCTTGCGGCAGCGCCCCTGAATCTTCACCGGGTACCAAAACGCCGCTTCAATAAAAATGTCCGTCGTGTCAAGCGTAATCGACGTCGCTTCTCCGCCCATGATGCCGGCGATGGCTTCAGGGCCGTTTTCGTCTGCGATCACGCCGTAGTAAGGATCAAGTTTTGCGGTTTCACCGTTCAACAATTCGCAGTTTTCGCCTTCCTTGGCCCAGCGAACCGTGAGGTCACCCTTAATCTTGCCGAGATCAAAGAAGTGCGTCGGACGCCCGAGTTCGAGCATCACGTAGTTCGAAATGTCGACGAGCGCCGAAATCGAGCGCTGACCGCTCTTTTCCAAGCGATCCTTCATCCACTGAGGCGTGGGCGCCTTGGCATTGAGCCCCCGAATCACACGGCCCGTAAAACGACCGCAGAGTTCCGACGCTTCAATATGCACCGCCTTTCGGCATTCGCAGGTTGCGGGCACCACGGGCATCGCGGGCAGCGTGAGGGGCGCCCCCGTTACTGCATGCAGGTCGCGGGCAACGCCCACCAAGGACAATGCATCACCGCGATTGGGGGTGAGCTTGATTTCAATGCGCTTGTCGTCCAAGTGCATCAGTTCCCGCACATCTTCCCCGACGGGCGCATCCTCAGGCAGTTCCCAAATGCCGTTGTGGTCGCCGTTCACGCCCAACTCACGCTGCGAGCAGAGCATGCCGAAGCTTTCCACACCGCGCATCTTGGCGCGCTTGATCTTGAATTCCGGCAATACGGCGCCGATCTTGGCGCAGGCCACCTTAAGTCCCGTACGCACGTTGGGCGCACCACAGACGATCTGCAGCACTTCGCCCTCGCCCACGTCCACCTTACAGACGTGCAGATGATCCGAATTTTCGTGATCCACGCATTCCAGCACGTGGCCCACCACCACACCGGAAAATTCCGGTGCAATGCTCGTCACTTCTTCCACTTCCAACCCGACCATGGTGAGCTTTTCAGCGAGCTCATCCGTCGTGAGATCCGGATTAATGTAGCTTCTCAGCCACTCTTCAGAAAACAGCATCTTTCGTTACTCCATCCGGTTTTTCTCAGTTGAACTGACGCAAAAAGCGCAGATCGCCTTCAAAGAAGAGGCGCAGGTCATCCACGCCGTAGCGCAGCATCGTCAGACGTTCCAAACCGGAACCGAAGGCAAAACCGACGTACTTCTCAGGATCGAGTCCATAGTTGCGCACCACGTTGGGGTGCACCTCGCCGGCGCCGGAGATTTCCAACCAACGACCTTTCTTGGGGCCCGTCGTAAAGGCCATGTCCACTTCAACCGAGGGTTCGGTGAACGGGAAGTAGCTCGGACGGAAACGAACGATCAAATCATCCGTCTCAAAGAAACGGCGCAGGAAGCTCGAATAAACGCCCTTCAGATCCGTGAACGAAATGTCATCGCCGATCCACAAACCTTCCACCTGATGGAACATCGGGCTGTGCGTGGCATCACTGTCCACACGGTAAGTGCGGCCCGGGGCGATGACCTTAATGGGCGGCTGATGCGTACGGGCGTAGCGAACCTGCATCGGAGACGTATGCGGCCGCAGCGGCAGCTGCAGTCCCGTGCCGTCCTTGCGATCCACGTAGAACGTATCCTGCATGGAACGGGCCGGATGGTTGGGCGGATTATTAAGCGCCGTGAAACTGAACCAATCGCTTTCAATTTCAGGACCGTCGGCGACATCAAAACCGATGGAACGGAAGATTTCTTCAATGCGGATCCACGTGCGCATCACAGGATGCAGGCCACCCGCCGGAATCCGACGGCCGGGCAACGTTACATCGATCGCTTCGGCGGCGAGCTTCGCCTTCATCTTTTCCGCCGCGAGCGCATCACGCCGGGCGGTGAGCGCTGCGTCAATCGCCTGCTTTACCGCATTGATGGCCTTACCGCGTTCCTTTCGTTCTTCGGGCGCGAGTTTCCCCAACGACTTCATCATCACCGTGACGGCGCCCGTCTTACCGAGGTACTTGGCCTTGGCGTCTTCGAGCGCGGCCGGCTGCTGAGCCGCCGCAAAATCGGCCTTGGCCGATTCAATCAATTGTTCTAATTCGTCCATCTTGACTCATACCGACGAATCCGACGCCCAGCCTCTTTTAGTGAGCCCCCGCCGACGGATTTCGCCTTCTTCTCGAAAAGGATCGCTGATTATAGAAAAAAACACTGAAAAAACAAATAGTTCTTTCAAAATTTTTTCAGCAAAAAAAAGGGCTCAGCACGTGCTTTGCAATGAAAACACTCAGCTGAACCCCTTTCTGAGGCGGCCGATCTCTGCGAAACCGGCCCGCTCCGTCCGGCTTAATTAAGCCAGAGCAGCCTTGGCCTGTTCGACGAGGGCGGCGAAACCGGCCTTATCAAACACCGCCATGTCGGCGAGCACCTTGCGGTCAAGAGCGATATCCGCCTTCTTCAGACCGTTCATGAAACGGCTGTAGGTCATGCCGTTGGCACGGGTCGCAGCGTTGATACGCGCGATCCAGAGGCGACGGAAGACGTGCTTCTTGTCGCGGCGGTCGCGGTAAGCGTACTGACCGGCACGCATGACGGCCTGCTTGGCAATGCGGAACACATTGTTGCGGCGCAGACGGAAACCCTTGGCAAGGGCGATAATCTTCTTATGACGGG
>ERZ1026854.1327-NODE-1327-length-15862-cov-4.531726_pt1 | contig 15862 bp, 16 predicted proteins | sample MGYA00380157_ERZ1026854 | MGnify/ENA primary metagenome ERZ1026854 (study PRJEB33269, sample SAMEA4719793) | human gut metagenome | biome: human-associated habitat; feature: organic feature; material: feces | place: Cameroon | collected 2013-10 ...
CAGAGGATAACGATTTTTACGAAAAACAGAAAAATCATGTTTGCGAAAGGATATAAGTTTACAATAAATAAATTATGTAAACCATAGAACACAAATAAGAGGAGCATATCATTCGTTGTAAAACGTGATATGCTCCTGCTTTTATTCGTATAAACGGAAAATACCGAAAACCTTACCGAGAATCTTCAGGTCATCATGGATCAGGATCGGCTCCATTGTATCATTCTCCGGCTGGAGACGATAATAGCCATCTTCTTTATAGAAAGTTTTGACAGTGGCAGAATCCTCTACAAGTGCAACTACGATATCACCATCAGAAGCAGAAGACTGCTGTTTGACCAGTACCTGATCACCGTCAAAAATACCGGCATTGATCATACTGTCACCCTTAACCTTGAGCATGAAGCTCTGTGCATTTGGCATGTATTCTGCCGGTACAGGAAAATAACCTTCGATGTTCTCTACAGCAAGGATAGGCTGTCCGGCTGCAACGGTTCCTACGAGCGGGACATTGACAACTTCTCTGCGTACGAGATTGAAATTGTCATCTATGATCTCGATTGCGCGTGGCTTGGTTGCGTCACGGCGAATGTATTCGTTCTTCTCAAGTGCCTCAAGATGAGAGTGGACAGAAGAAGTGGATTTCAGATTGACTGCCTCACAGATTTCCCTGACGGCCGGAGGGAATCCTCTGTTAAGAATTTCGTTCTTTATATAATCCAGAATCTCCTGTTGTTTCTTGCTGATTCTGCCGTATGTCATACAAATACCTCCTCATTCACGAACTTTGTGTCTGTTAAAAAAAGTATAACATACCTTTTTAAGAATAGCAAACAGATATTCGGAAAATATGTTCGTTCATAATTATTTTGTCCTTTTTCTTGTCATATGAAAGGTAAAATGGTACAATATTAAAGTATGTAATTCAGTTAAGTAAACAAAGGAGGCATCTTTTTTGCCTGAAAATAATAGAAATTCTGCAAACGGACAGAGATTATTACAGAAAATAAGAAGTGTATTCAGCCTGAACATCGGAACCATGCTTTTTGGGGTTCTGTTTATCTATATGCTGTTCAGTCTCGTACTGTATCTGACATCTTCTAATATAGAGTCCTATCTTGTAATTGCAGGTCCTCTTTCCAGAAATGAAACATATACGGGGCTTGCAATACGGACAGAGACGGTTTGTAAGGCAGATACTAGCGGGTATGTCAGTTATTATGCGCGTGAAGGCAGTAAGATCAATGCGAACGGAGTTGTCTATGGCATCAGTAGTTCTCAGAAGACAGATGCATCAATAGATCTTTCGGCAGAGGATCTTTCTGCGATCCGAAGTCAGATGCTGAGTTTTTCAAAAGGATTTAATGCAAGCAAATTTAATAATACTTACAGCTTTAAATACAACCTTGAGGGAAGTATTCTTCAGTATGCAGGTGTAAGCGGCGCTTCTTCAGATTCCGGTGTGATAAATTACGGCGGACAGACTTTGAGAAAGGCCGATCAGGACGGGATTATTCTGTATGCAACAGATGGCTATGAGAACAAAACCGTTGATACTCTTACTGAAGAAGATTTTGATCAGAATGCCTATCATGAGACTGATCTTAAAACACATGGCTCTGTTTCAGTGGGTGACAGTATTTACACGCTGATTTCGGATGAAAAATGGAGTCTGATGATTCCGTTAAGTGAGAAGCAGGCAGTGAAGCTTGCAGACCGTACCGTGGTGCGTGTGAAATTTCTGAAAGATGATATGACACAGAGTGGAGATTTCAGCATTGTTCAGATCGATGGTTCCAAGTATGGCAGAATTGATTTCAACAAAGGTCTGATCCGGTATGCTTCTGACCGCTTCCTTGAAATAGAGCTTGTGACAAATACAGTTACGGGACTTAAGATTCCCCTGTCTTCTATCGTAACGAAAGAGTTTTATCAGATCCCTTCGGATTATGCGACTACAAATGAAGACAGCCAGGAAACCGGCTTTATGGTTCTCACCAAGGACAAGAGCGGAAATGAAGTCCGTACATTTGTGAGTCCGTCTATTTATGCAAAAATAGAAGACGAAGACCAGAAGAAAGAGGATGAAAGCGAACAGAAGTACATTTATTATGTGGACAAGAAATCGTTTAAAGAAGGCGATGTCATTATCAGTGAAAAAAACAAAAGCCGTTATGTAGTCAGTGATGTTGATGTCCTTGAGGGCGTCTATTGTATCAATCAGGGATATGCAGTATTCAGAAGGATAGAGATACTTGACCAGAATGAAGAGTATGCGATCGTAGCAAAGAGTACGGCATATGGTCTGGCCAGATATGATCATATTGTCCGAAATGCTGATAAGGTAGATGAAGAGGAAATTTTATACTAGTCAGGAGGCTTATATAATTATGATAACAGAAAATCTTGAGCAGGTTCGTAAAAATATTATTGAGGCGTGCAGAGCAGTCAACAGAGATCCGGATGAGGTAACTCTGATCTCAGTCAGCAAGACCAAACCAGTATCTATGCTGCAGGAAGCATATGATGCGGGTTCAAGAGATTTCGGAGAAAACAAAGTACAGGAGATCATGGACAAGTATCCGCAGCTGCCATCAGATATCCGCTGGCATATGATCGGACATCTGCAGAGAAATAAAGTAAAATATATTGTGGATAAAGTGGCACTGATCCATTCCGTGGATTCTCTGAGACTTGCTGAAACGATTGAAAATGAAGCTGCCAAGCATAATGTGACGGTTCCGGTTCTTATTGAGGTAAATGTCGCGCAGGAAGAGAGTAAATTCGGACTGAAAACAGAAGAAGTTCTTTCACTTGTGGAATCAATTGCCGCATTGCCGCATATAAATATAAAAGGACTGATGACAATTGCTCCATACGTTGAAGATCCGGAAGAGAATCGAGGGATTTTCCGTGAATTGAAGAAATTAAGTGTTGACATTGCGGCCAAAAACATTAATAATGTTAGTATGAGCGTTTTGAGCATGGGTATGACCGGAGATTATCAGGTGGCTGTGCAGGAGGGCGCTACGATGGTTCGAGTTGGAACCGGTATTTTCGGTGAACGAAATTATGCACGTTGAGCCATACGACAAATAAGATTGGAGATTAAAATGAGTGTTTTAGATAAACTGTTAGATGCTGTAAAACTTAACGATGAGTATGATGAAGATGATTATTTAGATGATGATCTTCTGGACAGCGAAGATGATGAATTTCTGGATGATGATCAGGAAGAAAAGCCTGTAAAGAAATTTTTCCAGAAGTTCTCCAGAAAAGCAGATGATGAAGATGATCTGGATGATTTTGATGATGATGAGCCGGTTATGGCTTCAGCAAAGCAGTCCGCGAAATCCGTTTCCATACCTAAAGCCTCTGTTAAGCAGGACAAGCCGGTACGAAATACTTCATCTAAGATCACTCCGATGAGAAGCAGCAGAAAGGGAAATCAGGCAGCAAATATGGAAGTATGTGTGATCAGACCTACATCTATGGAAGATACCCGTGAAATCGCAGATACGCTGGTAGACAATTCCACAGTTGTATTGAATCTTGAAGGAATTGATATGGAGCTTGCACAGAGAATTATTGATTTTACATCTGGCGCATGTTATTCTCTTGGCGGAAGTCTGCAGAAGGTATCCAGTTATATCTTCATTCTTGGACCATATAATGTAGATATCACTGGTGATCTTCAGAACATTCTCGGAAGCAATCCGGTTCCGTCTGCAAGAGCAGGTTATTGATAAAAATGGAAAAAGACGAATTCTTTATCAAGAGAATCCGAGAACTGGCAAATCTCTCTTATCAGAGAGATATTGTCACTTTTTCGGATTTTCTTAATTTAAACGAACAAAACATCATAAATGACCGTAAAAATCAGATGCCAGGCGTGGTTGTGGAATGCTTTGGCGGTTACGAACAGGCAGAGCGTCAGATGGTAGCATTTCATCCGGATGCTCTTTTGTTTCCCTGGAAATATCCGATCTGCTGTCTGAAGGTTGAGCCACTGGCAGCAAAATTCTCAGAGGAACTGACACACAGGGATTTCCTTGGGGCAGTACTTAATCTTGGAATTGAACGATCTGTGATCGGAGATATTCTTGTGCAGGAACACACTGCATGGATCTTCTGTCATGAAAAGATTGCAGATTTTATCATTGAAAATCTTACCCGGGTACGTCATACGACAATGAAAATCTCGATGGTCGATAATCCGGATCATATTCCGGAACCGGAATTCCAGGAAATCAACGGAACATGTGCATCCGTACGACTGGATGCGCTGATCGGACTGGCTTTTCAGACTTCAAGGAGCAGCATGGTGCAGTTTATTGAAGGTGGCCAGGTATTTGTAAATGGCAGACTGATCACTTCAAATGGATATGAACCAAAAGATGGTGATATTATTTCCGTACGGGGAAAGGGCCGCTTTCGTTTTGAAGGTGTCTCCAGGCAGACAAAAAAGGGTCGAAACAGTGTGAAGCTGTTACGCTATCAGTAAAAAACAGGAGGACAGAACATATGGGCACAGATGTATTACAGGTCAGAAGAAACGGTGATTTTTATTATCCGATTTATTTTGAAGAAGGTTTTGAAAAACTTGCAGAAGCAGTTCGGGCAGAGGGACTTGAAAACAGAAATTTCTGTATCGTGACTGATACGAATGTAGCACCGCTTTATGCAGCTCAGGTGCAGATGGCACTTGCACCGGTGGCATCCAAAATATCTGTGTTTACATTTACTGCCGGTGAAAAAAGTAAAAATCTGAACACAGTACAGCAGCTTTACAAGGTACTGGTTGAGGAAAAGCTGGACCGAAAAAGTCTGGTGGTCGCATTGGGTGGTGGTGTAGTTGGCGATCTGGCAGGATTTGGAGCTGCTACATATCTTCGTGGAATTGATTTTATTCAGGTACCAACGACACTTCTTTCTCAGGTAGACAGCAGTGTTGGTGGCAAAACAGGAGTAGATCTGGATCAGTATAAGAATATGGTCGGAGCATTTCATCAGCCGCGTCTGGTATATATGAATCTGAATACTCTGCGTTCACTTCCGGCAGAGCAGTTTGCCTGCGGTATGGGCGAGGTCCTGAAAACCGGTCTTATCTGCGACGGAGATTTTTATCAATTTGTATGTGAGAACCAGGATAAGATTCAGCAGCTGGATACGGATCTTCTGAAAAAAATGATTCGTCGCTGCTGTGAGATCAAGGCGGGTGTTGTAGAGCGCGATCCCAGAGAGCAGGGAGAACGTGCGCTTCTCAATCTGGGACATACCATCGGTCATGCTGTTGAAAAGCTGATGGATCTCAAAATGCTTCATGGACAGTGTGTTGCAGTCGGTCTTGTCGCAGCTGCCAGAATTTCACAGAAACGTGATCTGCTTACTCAGGATGAATATCAGCAGATCGTGCAGGGATGCATGGCATATCATCTGCCGGTTTATGTGGAAGGACTGGAACCACAGGCTGTTCTTGCTGCAACCAGAAAAGACAAGAAAATGGAACAGGGACAGATTAAATTTGTTCTCATGAAGGGAATTGGAAGCAGTTTTATTGACTGTACTGTGACGGATCAGGAACTGCTGGAAGGAATTCAGGAGATTCTTCGATGAATACAAAAAAACAGATTTCTTTTGCAGGTGCTTTGTCACTCTGGCTCAGCGGTATTGCATTACTGATACTGGCGGATCAGGTTACAAAGTATCTGGCAATTTCTAAATTGAAAGGTACATCCGGTGTTACACTTATTTCAGGTGTGCTGGAATTTCAGTATCTCGAAAACAGAGGAATGGCATTTGGCATGCTTCAGGGACGCCAGATGCTCTTTCTGGTATTATGCACGTTTTTTTGCATTGCCCTGCTGTGGATTTTTTATAAGATCCCGAAGACAAGTTATTATCTGCCACTCATTCTGACAGGCGGGATTCTTGCAGGTGGTGCAGTGGGTAATTTTATTGACCGTGCATTTCGTGGATTTGTTGTGGATTTTATTTATTTTGCACTGATTGATTTCCCGGTATTCAACGTTGCAGATATTTATGTTGTATGCGGGGGAATTTTGTTGGCGATACTTGTTCTTTTTTATTATAAGGACGAAGATTTTGAATTTATAAGATGTAAAGGATGACTTATGGAAATACTAGAGTTTAATGTGGATTCTTCAGAAAAGAGTCTCAGAATCGACCGTTATCTGGCAGATAACTGTTCGGATCTTTCGCGTTCCTATCTGCAGAAGCTTCTGAAAGATGGAGCGGTTTCTGTGAATTCCCGTACTGTCAAGGCGAATTATAAAACACAGCCGGGAGATCATATTGTACTTAATATTCCGGATCTGCAGGCTCCAGATATCAAACCGGAGGCAATTCCGCTGGATATTCTGTATGAGGATCAGTGGCTGCTCGTGGTAAATAAGCCCAAAGACATGGTAGTACATCCGAGTGCCGGCCATATGGAGGGAACACTTGTGAATGCCATAATGGCGCATTGTGGAGAAAATCTGTCCGGGATCAATGGTGTCATGCGCCCGGGAATCGTACATCGAATTGACAAGGATACGACGGGAGCACTTCTGATCTGCAAGGATGATATGGTACACAGAGATCTTGCCGAGCAGCTGAAAGAACACAGTATCAAGAGACGTTACCGCGCCATTGTACAGGGAAATATCAAAGAAGATGAGGGTACGGTAGATGCACCGATCGGGCGTCATCCGATCGATCGCAAAAAAATGGCGATCAACCATAAAAACGGAAAAGATGCGGTTACACATTACAAAGTTCTGGAGCGTTTTGGACAGACAACATATATTGAATGCCGTCTTGAGACCGGTCGTACACATCAGATCCGTGTGCATATGGCGAGCCTTGGACATCCGCTTCTGGGAGATACTGTTTATGGTTCAGCCAAAAATCCATATCATCTTCAGGGACAGGCACTTCATGCAATGATTCTTGGATTTATACATCCTGTGACAGGAGAATATATGGAATTCGAAGCTCCTATACCGGAATATTTTTCAAAACTTTTAGATAAATTGAGAAAATAGTTGGAAATATTGTGGGAATATTGTATAATAGTAACATCATTTGTAACTATTCAGCAGATAGTATCCCACAAAGGGGCGGAACAGTTACCATGATTTTTGCAGAAGGGAGTGTATACTATGAACAGCACAAGCTCAATTATTACAATCGGACGTGAATATGGAAGCGCCGGAAGACAGATCGGACAGGAAGTAGCCAAATATTTTGGAATCAAATGTTATGATAAGGAGCTCCTGGAACATGCCGCAAACGACAGTGGTATCTGTAAAGAGCTGTTTGAACATCACGATGAGAAACCAACAAACAGTTTTCTGTATTCTCTTGTAATGGATACGTATTCTTTTGGATATTCTTCATCCGGATTTTCAGATATGCCGATGAACCACAAAATCTTTCTGGCTCAGTTTGATGCGATCAAGAAACTGGCAGGCGAAGGACCATGTGTCATGGTAGGCCGCTGTGCAGATTACGCACTTGCAGACTGGAAGGACTGTTTCAGCGTGTTTGTTCATGCAGATCTTGACTGGAGAATCAATCGAATTGCTTCTAAATACAACAAAACTCCAAAAGAAGCGAAGGATATGATAACAAAGACAGATAAGAGCAGAGCAAGCTATTATAATTATTATACCAATAAGAAATGGGGATCTGCACAGAGCTATAATCTTTGTGTAGACAGCAGCAAATTGGGCATTGAGCATGCAACGGAAATGTTGATCGAAGCTGTGAAGATTTTTGACAGCACCAAAACATCCAAATAATGCAATATGATCTCATGACCCTGCTGCAGACGGAGGAGACAGAATGCGACTTGTAATACAGCGTGTACTTCAGGCAGAGGTACAGGTAGACGGAAATACAGTTGGAAAAATCAACAAAGGACTTCTCGTTTTTGTGGGTGCAGGACATGAAGATACCAGAGAAGTAGCTGACAAATATCTCAGAAAATTACTCGGATTGCGTATTTTTGAGGATTCTGAGGGAAAAACAAATCTTTCCTTAAAGGATGTGGACGGAGAACTTTTGCTTGTTTCGCAGTTTACATTATATGCAAACTGTAAGAAAGGCAACAGACCGAGCTTTATTGAGGCTGGAGAACCGCATATGGCTGAGGAATTATATGAATATATGATTCAGGTGGCAAAGAAAACAGTTCCTGTCGTTGAACATGGAATTTTTGGTGCGGACATGAAAATTTCTCTGATCAATGACGGACCGTTCACGATCATTCTGGACGAAAAGATCATGTAGAAACAGATGACATATGAATGAAAGAATCTCATAACAGAAAGAAGAATTTTAATGCGGCAGGAAAAATTTAAAATGGAACGTCAGGGACTGATCAACATTGGTGATGAAGTTGAAATTTCAGAGTTTCAGTCATACATGAACTACAGTTACATTATTGAACCTGCCGTGGCCATGTCCGGATGTTATAAAAACTCTGAGCGCATCAAAGCAACGCATGGAATTATTCGAAACATCGAACATACACCAAGAGGTTTCATTGTAACAGCGGAATTTGAAGAATAAAGGAACAGGATTTGTGAAGGCGGCCAGCCCGGAAATCTGCAGGTTTACGGAGTTGTAGTCTTCATCTATATGAAAAACTCGGGTTTGTCGTATAGATATAGATAGCACTTCTCCAGACTCTATACAGGGATTTTGCGAACAGATCTTATTCCTTTCAGAAAATAAAGGAATAAGATTTATATGAATGACAAAAAAACAACTTATCGTGAACATACAGATATGGAAAACACATTGAAGCTTCGTCAGGTACTGGCGACGCTTCCTCCATTTTGCAGAGACTATTTTCGGGCAATCGACACAACAACAACTGCAAAAACAAGAATTTCTTATGCCTATGACATTCGAATCTTTTTTCAGTTTCTTCTGGATGAAAATCCTGCATTTAAGGATTATTCGATGACTGACTTTACGGTTGATGTTCTTGACCAGATCAAGGCCGTTGATCTTGAGGAATATCAGGAATATCTGAAATTATATCAGTCCGGGGACAAAACTGAAACAAATGGGGAACGCGGCCTGAAACGAAAGGTTTCTGCTCTGAGGAGTTTTTATGCTTATTATTATAAGCGTGAAATGATCCAGACTAATCCCACCGTTCTGATCGATGTTCCCAAGATCCACGAAAAAAGCATCATCCGTCTGGATACAGATGAGGTTGCCATGCTCCTGGATTACATTGAACATTGCGGAGACACACTTACCGGTCAGAAACGTGTATTCTATGAAAAAACAAAAGAACGTGATCTTGCGATCGTTACTCTCCTTCTTGGAACGGGAATCCGTGTTTCTGAATGTGTCGGACTGGACATTGAAGATGTAGACTTTAAAAATAACGGAATCAAAGTCACCCGAAAAGGTGGAAATGAAATGGTTGTTTATTTTGGTCCGGAGGTAGAAAAAGCTCTCAGAAGATATCTGGAGGTTCGTGAAGGAATCACTCCTCTGGCCGGTCATGAGCACGCTCTCTTCTATTCTGCCCAGCGAAAACGAATTGGTGTGCAGGCAGTTGAGAATATGGTCAAAAAATACTCCAGGCAGATCACAACAACCAAAAAAATCACGCCTCATAAGCTGCGCAGTACCTATGGTACCGCACTGTACCAGGAAACGGGCGATATTTACCTTGTAGCGGACGTTCTGGGGCATAAGGATGTGAATACTACCAAGAAGCATTATGCGGCCTTAGACGATGCCAGACGGCGTCAGGCGGCTACTGCTGTTAAATTAAGAGAAGATTAAAAGAAAAGCAGGCAGAATGTACTTTAAACAAATACGTTCTGCCTGCTTCTGGATTTATCGGTTTCCTGTTCGAATTCGAACTCATTCTGCTGTGAATGATTTCTGGATCATCCGGCAAGCTGAAGAACCTCGATCAGGAAGATCCAGCTTAATCCATAATAAGAAATAACAGCTACAAGGTCATTGATAGTTGTGATTAGCGGACCGGAAGCAACTGCCGGGTCAATATGGATTTTTTTGAAAAATAATGGAATGCAGGTACCTACGGCACTGGAAATCAGCATTGCAAGAAGCAGAGATAAACCAATACATCCGGATACTGCATAGGCAAATATAAGAGTTTTGCCTTTTACAACATAAATATACAGACCGATCAGTGCGAAGGACATTAAACCAAGCACTCCACCATTGCAGAGACCAATCTTCATTTCTTTAAATACCAGTTCAAATTTCTGTTTGGCTGTCAGGGATTCGTCCATAAGAACACGAATCGTTACAGCCAGAGACTGCGTACCAACGTTACCGGCCATGTCGAGGATCAATGACTGGAAACACATAATGATCGGCAGATTGGTTACAACCTTTTCAAAGATACCTACTACAGAAGATACGATCATACCGAGAGCAAGAAGAATGACCAGCCATGGCATTCTTTTTTTCATACTTTCTTTGAGGGGTTCGTTAAGATCCTCTTCTGCTGTCAGACCAGCCAGCTTTGCGTAGTCATCTCCCATTTCATCATCGACAAGATCTACGATGTTGGCAGAGGTGATGACACCGAGCAGGCGGTTGTCATTGTCAAGTACCGGTATGGAGTCTTCGGAATAGTCCTTCAGATCTTCAATACATTCATCAATCAGATCGGTACCATATACATAAGGATAAGAAGTAACGATCAGTTCCTCAAGTGGATGATCCCGACGGGCAATGATCAGATCTTTCAGATCGATTGCTCCATAAAATTCTTCGGAAGCGGTAATAACAAAAATTGTTGAAATATTATCGTTTTTGGCAGCCTGAGCAACCAACTCATTCATAGCCTCTTTTACAGTAAGATTTTCATGAATGACAATATAGTTCGTGGTCATGCGGCTACCGATCTCGTCTTCATCGAAAGAATTGATCATTTCGATGTCATGGCGAACCTCATCATCAAGTAACTCAATAAAGATTTTTCGCTTTGAACGATCAAATTGCTGCAAAACATCGGATAATGCATTTGTATCCATTTTTGATAAAATTGCAGCGGCTTTTCGGATATTCATCTCCTCCAGATATTTTACAACATCTGCTTCTTCCGTATATTCAAAAATATCGGAAATTGTATCCAGATCCAGAATTCTGTATAACTTGCAGCGTTCTGCCGGGTTCAGCTTTTCCAGTACATCAGCGATGTCATTTTCATGATAATCCTGAAGACGCTGACACAGAACTGCCGGTGATGCATTGCTTCTGACTACATCCAGAATCTCACTGGTGTAGTCCTGCACTCTTTTTTCCATGCAGTTTCCCTCCTGTTTTTTAAAATTATCCGCACGCAAATAAGGCATGCCTTCTTAAAACATGTCAAATATTGGATTGTTTATCTCAGTCGAGAAAACTCCCACCTCTTTCAGGTGGTAAGTAATAGCAAATTTGTCTCAGTGGGAGTCCAATCTCCGACTGAGATAAACGCTCCGCGAGGATGCGCAGTGATTCTGAAAAGAATATGTCAGCTTATGCTGACCAGAATCACGCGCCAAGTCTCACGGATGTTCGACTTGAATAAATTGCGTTCAGGGGATTTGTAAACAGGATAAAAGAGTATCTGAACAGAAATCAAATCTATAAGATATAGAAAAGAAAAACAGACAAATTAAAACAGAATGTGATAAAAAATGATCCTATCACATCCTATGCAGCTCTTTCGTCCTGTGCTACAACTTCGCCCGTGAGAATCACAATTATCCATTCTGTTCACCTGCCTTTTTAATTAAAATTTAAAATAATCACTCTTTGACGACAATTACTATTATAACCTTCTGTACGAGGAAAAGTCAATGAAACAACTGTTAAGAAAAGGTTAAATTTAGAGTTGACGTTCATTTTGTTCGCGGCAAAAAGTTATCTTCCGTTTAATTCTCTCAGATCCTCGATCAGGGGACGTCGAACCTTTTGTCTGGTCATTTCAAGAATATGAAGTGGTGTGATATCAATTGCCTTGCATTTGACCGGGTCTTTGCGGAGATATTTCTGAAGAACGTGGAAAAGTTCATCCTGATGATCCGGATTCTGCATATTGATGAAATCAATCAGGATAATTCCAGAAAGATTTCGAAGCCGTATCTGACGGGCAATCTCGGCAGCAGCTTCAAGATTTATCTTGCGGTATGTCTCTTCTGCTTTTTTCCTGCCAGTATATTTTCCACTGTTGACATCAACAGATACAAAGGCCTCTGTCTGCTGAATAACGAGAAAACCTCCGCTTTTCAGCCAGATCTTTTCATGGTATACCTCATCAATTGCGCCTTCGAGTCCGTAAAGTTTATATACCGGAAGTAATTTGTCCTGATACAGTTTAAGGATTTCCAGCTTATCTGGTTGGAATTCATTGAGATATTCCGAAATCCTGGTATGTATCCCGGGTATATCCGTAATGATCTCTTCCAGGTCTCTGGTATAAATATCGCGAACAGCTGCCAGATAAAATGGTTCTGCCTCATATAACAGACTGTAACAGGTACGGTTTCGCCCGTAAACGGCAACTTTTTCATACTGTTTTTTAAGAATCTCCAGTTCATGAAAAAACTCTTCTTTGGAGGCTTCAGCAGCATTTGTACGGGCAATGATGCCATATTCACGTTCCGGAAGATTACGTTCTTCTTCCAGCCATTTATTCAGAATGCTGCTCTCCTCTTTGGACAGCTTGTTTGAGAAACCGATCTTGCGGTTACCGGTGGTCAGCACAAGGTACTTTCCTGAAAAATTCAGGTTGGCAGTAAGTGCCGGAAGCTTTCCTTTCATGGCTTCACGATTGACCTGAACCAGTAACTGATCACCAGGGCGCAGAGGCTGGCAGTTTTTTCGTCCCTCTGTATAGATGGCATTTTCACACTGATTTAGAGGGAGATATCCATTTACAGTATCGTTGAGACGGACAAAAGCCGCCTGAATATTGGCGGCAATGTTTTCAACCTGTCCTACATAAATATTGTTAAGTGTATTTTTCTTTCCGGATGGTTCCAGGCGAAGCTCCACGACCTTCTGGTCTCTGACTACGGCACATACTGTACAGAGAACTTCACTAAGTACCATTTCCGTGATGATCAGCTTATTCAACTTCTTCACCCAGCGCTTCCAGAGTAACGAGATTAAGGTTTTCTTCTGTTCCTTTGTTTGCGTAAACTTCACGGCGTTCGATCATATAGGCAAACGGAACCGGTTCTTCCCCCATCCACTGAAGGAAGGTATCCATGACAAGCTCCGGCTTGGTGTAATTGGAACTTGCAGATGCAAGCTGCATGAAAACACCTTCACCATCTAAATGCATTTCATAAATATATGGACGGATGTCTACTGTTTTTTCGCTGCGTTTAGTTTTCTTGGTTACCATGATCTCTTTCTGGGAAAGAAATTCATTCAGTCTGGAACGCCAGTCAACAGCAGGTTCTTTTCCCTCACGGAACTGAATAAAGTAATCGGCAGCAGCTACCAGCGCCATAGCGGTACTTGCCTTACCGTCTTCTACCTGACGGGCAGAGCAGATAGAAACACCCTCTGCCATAACGGCATTCAGACGGTTTTCAATCTCTCTGGTAGGAACTGTTTCAGTAAGTTCCATATCAAAGTACTCACCAAGACTGGTTGTACCAACACCAAGTGGTGCCGCAAAAGACATGATCATATGCGGGCTGTAGCCACCGGAGAATGCAACCGGGAGCTCTGCACGACGGATCGCCTTCTGGAAATAACGCATAGTGTCCAGATGTCCGACAAATTTCATATGTCCGGTTTTGGCAAACTTAATTCTTACTTTCACAGCACACACCTCCTTTGTATTTGAGTACACCACAGCCGGAGCATTTCTGACGGCAGTTTGGTGTAACAGTTTCTGCTTTAGCCTGTTCCCATTCGCGGATCAGGAATTTTTTGGTAACACCTGCATCAATGAAATCCCATGGAAGAATCTCGTCGGTGCTGCGTTCACGGAGTGTGTAGAATTCAATATCCACACCGGTTTCTTTGAATGCTTCTTTCCAGATATCATAGTGGAAGCTTTCAGACCATGCATCATAAAGAGCACCTTTTTCGTATGCTTTAAGGATGACCTCAGCGCAGCGGCGGTCGCCTCTTGCAAGGAAGCCTTCCAGTACGGTTACATCCGGCTCGTGCCAGTTGTAACGGATGCTTCGCTGGTTCAGCTGAGAACGGATCTCATTTTTAACAATTTTAGCCTTTTCGATAAAGTCTTCTTCACGGAACATTGATGCCCACTGGAACGGGGTGAACGGTTTTGGCACAAAGAAAGAAGTGCTGACATTGATCTGTACTTTTCCTTTACGCTGCTCCTTTGGAACGACTTCATAATAGGTCTCTGCAATCTTCTGGGCAAGATGCGCGATGCCCTTCATATCCTCTTCTGTTTCAGTAGGAAGTCCAAGCATGAAATAAAGCTTAACCTGATTCCATCCGCCTTTGAAAGCTTCGCCGGCGCCGTGCAGGATATCTTCTTCGGTAAGTCCTTTATTGATAACGTTACGAAGACGCTGAGAACCTGCTTCCGGAGCAAAAGTGAGGCTGCTTTTTTTGACATCCTGAACTTTACTCATAACATCGAGAGCAAATGCATCAATTCTAAGAGAAGGAAGGGAAATATTTACAGCTTCCTCGCGGAATTCATCGATCAGGAAGTTTACGATCTCTTTCAGATGACTGTAGTCACTGGAACTTAAAGAACTTAAAGAGATTTCTTCATGACCTGTCTTCTGCAGCATGATTCTTGCAGATTCTTTTAATGTCTCGATATCACGTTCTCTTGTAGGACGGTAGATCATACCAGCCTGACAGAAACGGCATCCGCGGATACAGCCACGCTGGATCTCCAGAGTAACTCGGTCCTGGGTTGCCTTGATATGAGGAACGACTGGAGCTTCCAGTTTGTTGTAATCTTTATCCATGTCGATCACGAGCTGCTTTTCAACCTTTTCCGGTACATTTTCATATTTAGGCTGGAAGGATTCAATGGTACCATCTTCTTTATAGGTAACTTCATAGAGGAAAGGTACATAGATACCAGGAATCTGTGCTGCTTTCAGAAGGAAATCCTGTCTGCTGCCGCCGGCCTTCTGATTTGCCTTGTAAGCGTCAAAAAGGGCTCCATAAACCATTTCGCCCTCTCCGATATAGAAAAGGTCAAAGAACGGTGCCAGAGGCTCAGGATTGTATGCACACGCGCCTCCGCCGATCACCAGTGGATCTTCTTCCGTACGTTCTTTTGCAAGAAGCGGGATTCCACTGAGATCCAATAACTGGAGTACGTTTGTATAGCACATTTCATATCCGAGAGTGATTCCAAGGAAATCAAATTCCTTTACCGGATCCTGAGATTCCAGAGTAAATAACGGAATGTGTTCTTCACGCATGATCTTGTCAAGATCTGTCCACGGCGAAAAAAGACGCTCGCACCATACGTCGTCTCTTTTATTGAACATATCGTATAATATCATCATTCCAAGATTGGACATACCAATCTCATAGACATCCGGGAATGCCATCGCAAAGCGGATATCTACCTCATCTTTGTTTTTCATAACTGCATTGACTTCACCGCCAATGTAACGGGCGGCTTTATCGATCTGCAGAAGTATTTCATCGCGTAATGCCAGTTTTCTCATAGTTTTCCTTTCGCTTTTTTATTTTGACGCAAAAAAATAACCTCACTGTTTCATGGGTACGTGAGACCATTTTTATACATTATAATAATGACTGTCAGCAATGATTTTTATTATAAACAGATTATTAAAGAAGTGCAAGTATATAAAAAATATAAAATGGGCAAGTCTAA
>ERZ1026854.1328-NODE-1328-length-15853-cov-6.941891_pt1 | contig 15853 bp, 15 predicted proteins | sample MGYA00380157_ERZ1026854 | MGnify/ENA primary metagenome ERZ1026854 (study PRJEB33269, sample SAMEA4719793) | human gut metagenome | biome: human-associated habitat; feature: organic feature; material: feces | place: Cameroon | collected 2013-10 ...
TTACTGTCTGACCCGTCTAGACAACGGGGACGTCCCGTCCCTCCGCGGCTCCATCGCCGCATACCGCGGGTACGACATCCTGGATCTCCAGAACAGCTCCTCGGAGAGGGACCCGGGAACGGGCAGGCTGAAGGGGGAGGTCCTCGAATCCGTCGAGGACGAGGACTTCGAGCTGATCGGAAGGATGCATGAGGCGGGATACGATCCCGGGGCATGCCTGGCTCTCGTCTCCTCATCGTATCCCGACGACGAGAGGATCGGACAGGCGGTATCGTTCATCTGCTACGAGCTCGTCCCCAATCTGAACAGGATGGGAGGGGAGATCGACAGCGTCATGGACGCTCTCAAGGGGAGATACATCCTGCCAGGTCCGGCGGGATGTCCCACGCGCGGAAGGGCGCAGCTACTCCCCACGGGAAGGAACTTCTACTCCCTGGATCCCGATTCCGTCCCCTGGCATTCCAGCTGGGAGATCGGGAGGTGGATGGCCGACCAGATGCTGGAGAGGCACATCAGGGACCATGGGGCGTACCCCCGCACGGTCGGTATCGTGGTATGGGCCACGGACACCATGAAGACCGGCGGGGACGACATCGCATACATACTCTGGCTCATGGGACTCCGTCCGGTGTGGACGGGCTATGCCGGACGGGTGAAGGACATCGAGGTCATACCCATCGGGGAGCTGGGACGGCCCAGGATCGACGTCACGCTGAGGATCAGCGGGCTGTTCAGGGACACCTTCCCGAACATAGTCCAATTGATAGACAGGGGCGTGGGTATGATTTCCTCCCTGGACGAATCCGATGACGAGAACTACCTCGCCGCCAACCTCAGGGCGGACATAGCCCGGGCGATCTCCGGCGGCATCCCCGAGGACAGGGCGAGGGAGGAGGCATCGATACGCATATTCGGCGATGCGCCCGGCTCCTACGGCTCCGGGACGAACATCCTCATCCGTACCTCCGATTGGAAGGACGTCTCCGATATCGGCGATATATACCGGAGCTACGGGCAGTACGCCTACGGCATCGGGAGGAAGGGCGAGGCGAGACCGGAGGCTTTCCGCAGGAGGCTGGAGCTCATGGACGTCACCGTGAAGAACAGCGTCAGCCGGGAGTACGACATGTTCGACAACGACGATGTCTACAACGACCTCGGCGGATTCAACGCCGCCGTGCGCTCCGTTCGCGGAAGGATGCCCATGTCGGTCATCGGATGCTCCGCAGACACGTCGAACATCAGGACGAGGACGGTGGACGAGGAAGGGCGGTTCGTCTTCCGCAGCAAGATCAACAATCCGAAGTGGCTCGAGGGTCTGAAGCGCCACGGATTCAGAGGGGCGGAGGAGATCTCCGACATGACCGAGTACGTGTTCGGATGGGATGCGACATCGGACATCATCGACCCGTGGATGTACCAATCCATAGCGGACAGGTTCCTGTTCGACGAGGAGACGGCGGAATGGTTCCGCGATGCGAACCCATATGCCATGCAGGCGACCGCCGCGAGGCTCCTGGAGGCCATAGGCAGGGGGATGTGGGATCCGGACGATATCACGAAGGAGCAGCTCCAGGAGATCTACCAGGATCTGGAATCGGATCTCGAGGGGATGCAATGAACGACATCGCCGTGAGCGCCAGAGGCCTCGTGAAGAGGTTCGGGGACTTCACGGCCGTGGACGGTATCGATCTCGACATCCGCCGCGGGGAGATCTTCGGATTCCTCGGACCCAACGGGGCCGGGAAGACCACCACCATCAGGATGCTCACCACCCTCTCCCCTCCCACCGAGGGGACGGTGGAGATCGACGGAAGGGCGGTGTCCGGTCTCGACGACCCCGTGAAGGAGGGGATCGGGATAGTGCAGCAGCACATCTCGTTGGACAGGGACGTCACTGTTTTGGAGAACATCCGCTACCATGCGATCCTGCATCGCATCCCGGGGAGGGAGGCGGATGCCCGCATCTCCCGTCTCGTCGGGATGATGGGACTAGAACCGTACCTGGACAGGCTGGTCATCGACCTGTCGGGAGGATGGAAGCGCAGGGTGGCCATCGCCTGCTGCCTGGTCCACGAGCCGTCGCTGATATTCCTCGACGAGCCCACGGCCGGTCTGGATACGCAGTCCAGGCACATGCTGTGGGAGCTCGTACGCGGACTGAACTCCGGCGGGAGGACGGTGTTCCTCACCACCCATTACATGGACGAGGCGGAGGAGCTCTGCGACCGCGTCGCCATCATCGACCGCGGGAGGATCGTCCGCGTCGGAACGCCGAAGGAGCTCTGCGAGTCCATAGGAGCATGGGCGGTCGAGTACAGGGAGGAGGGGAGACGCAGGACGAGGTACTTCGGATCGTCGGAGGAGTCCCGCCGGTTCCAGGATTCCCTTCCACCGGATTCCCCGACAGTTTCCAGGGCCACGAACCTGGAGGACGTGTTCCTCGAGCTCACGGGACGCGACGTCCAGGCGACCGAGGAGGTGAGGTACAGGGTATGAGCTTCGCATCCGATTCCCTCCGCGTGGCGTGGATCGACATGAGGTTCATCCGCAGGAACCTCCCGGTGGTTCTGATAACGTCGCTGGTCGCTCCCCTCCTTTATCTCTTCGCCTTCGGATACGGTCTCGGCAGGGGTCTGACTGTGGACGGGAGGGACTACCTGTCTTTCATGATCCCGGGGGTGATCGCAATGACCACCCTCACGGCCTGCTTCAACACCGTGGCTACCAAGGTTATGCTCCAGCGCACCTACTATCAGAGCTTCGACGAGCTGTTCCTGTGCTCCATGTCTCCGTCTGCGATCATCCTCGGCAAGGCGTACGCGGGGATGGTCAGGGGGCTGATCAGCTGCGCCGTGCTCTACGGGATGGGGCTGGTCCTGAGCGACGACATGACCCTCGGACCATGGGCGGTGCTGATCGTGGTGTTCTCCTGCCTGATGTACGGATTGCTCGGAGTGGTGTCGGGGATGCTCGCGAACTCCCATCTAACCCTGAATCTATTCAACAGCCTGGTGATCCTGCCGATGACCTTCCTGAGCGGGACCATATTCTCGCTTGACGGGATGAGCGGACCGGTCCAGGCCGCGATAGGCCTTCTTCCTCTGACGCACACGACGTCCTGCATCAGGGCATCGATCCTCGGGGATGCGTTCCCGTGGGCCTCGTTGGCGGTCCTCATAGTCTGGTCTTCGGCGTTCTTCCTGATCTCCAGGCATCTGATGGTCAAGGGCAGGTCCTGATGCTTAGAAGACTCTGCGGTATCTCTGATACCTGTTGTTCGGATCGTCCTGCGTCCTGTAGATGAGGCCGAAATCCAGGGCGGGCCGGATGTAGTTCTTCATGAACTTGTCCCTGCTCCCGTATCCCATCCTGGTCATGATCTCCTTCAGGCTCATCGGTCCGTCATCCATGGATTCCAGGAGCTCCATCATCCGCTCGTCCCTTATATGGGAGAGATCGTCGAATGCCTGGATGGAGCAGTCCAGACAGAACTTCACGAAACGGGTGCAGTCGAAGCCGTCCTCGTGCTGCCCGCGTTCCAGGATGGAGTAGTACTCGTCCTGTCTCCGTCTGATATAGGTCTCCATTGGGATCATCCCGAATGCCGGATTCGATTCGGCCATCACCTTGGTGTTCCACATCCTGCCCATGCGGCCGTTCCCGTCGTCGAATGGGTGGATGGATTCGATGTAGAAATGGGCGACAGCCCCCAGGATCGGTTCGGGCAGATTGGATCCGGAGCACCAGTCGAACACCCTCTCGATCATCGAAGGCACCTCGGAATGGTCCGGGGCCTTGTAGATCAGTCTGTCGTTCTCGAACACCCCCACTTCGACCTCTCTGAATCCCGGCTTCTCCACCAGTCCGAACATCAGGACATCGAACGCTTCCAGGAAATCATCGACGGACCACGTTCTCCATTCGTGGAGTCTTCCGTATGCGGCGACAGCGTTCTTCACCTCGAGGATCTCGTCGAAGGGGCCGAACACTGTCTTTTCGTTGATCAGATCGATCATCTCCAGAGGTCTCATGCTGTTCCCTTCGATGGCTAGAGAAGAGTTCACAGATCCGATCATCGATGCCTTGCGCAGTATCGTCCCGATGGATCCGTTGTTCAGGGCATCGCAGGCTTCGATGGAGGATTCCAAGGAAGCGATCAGTGCGAAGAGCTCCTTGTCGATGTCGATCCTTACGATATCCTCCATCATCATGGGCTCTTCATGAGTTTTCATATATCAAGATTCTTGTTCTTGTCCCCTTTCTTGTACCCTATCTTGTCCCCTCTGCAGAATCGGATACGCAGGCCGTCTGGAGAGGATCCGCCAGACCTCTCCGGAAGCGATGGTCGATGTTGGATGACGCATCCATATATACATCTCGAATCGATGCAGGCACGATATTGCTATGAGCCGGGATACGGTGAACCATCTTACTTCTGATTCGGAACGCGGATCGATAGCCGAGGTTAGGGACCTCGTGGTCAGATTCGGAGACTTCACGGCCGTGGACGGGCTGAGCTTCGACGTCAAGGACGGGGAGGTCTTCGGCTTCCTCGGACCAAACGGCGCAGGGAAGACCACCACCATCCGTACGATCACGACGATACAGAGGCCCACCTCCGGTAAGGTCTTCATCGACGGGCACGACACCTCGGTGGACTACCTGGAGGCGAGGAAGCTGATCGGCATAGCCCAGCAGCATATCGCACTGGACAAGGACCTGACCATACGTCAGAACATCAAGCAGCATGCGCTCCTCCACAAGATCCCAAAGTCCGAGATGGAATCGCGCATCGAGTATGCGGCGGACCTCCTCGGATTGCAGGAGTACATGGACCGGAAGGTGGAGAGCCTCTCCGGGGGATGGAAGAGGAAGGCGTCCATCGTCTGCGCCATCGTCCATCGGCCCAGGCTGCTGCTCCTCGACGAGCCCACCGCCGGTCTGGACACCAGATCGAGGCACCTCCTGTGGGACCTGGTCCGCGACCTCAACAGCCGCGGGACGACCATACTGCTGACGACCCACTACATCGAGGAGGCCGAGTCGCTCTGCGACCGTGTGGCGATCATCAATCACGGGAGGCTCGTGGCCGTCGGAACGGTGGAGGAGCTCCGCGACATCATAGGGCGGGTCGCAGTGGAGTATCAGGAGGACAACAGGCAGACCGTCCGCTACTTCCCTACCAGGGACGCCGCCAAGGCGTACTCCGCCACACTGGGGGATATCTACTTCAACATCCGCAGGACGACGCTGGAGGATGTGTTCCTCGAGCTGACCGGGGAGGACAGGGGGCGCTTCGCATGAGGAATCCGCTGGTGATACTCGACGAGGCTTACCGCGTCGCATGGGGCGACCTGGTGTACATCAGGGAGAATCTGGTGGAGGTGCTCGTCACCAGCCTGGTGGGCCCGCTCCTGTACCTGCTCGCATTCGGTTTCGGTATCGGAGGGAGCATCTCCGAGGATCCGGACGGATACATGGCGTTCATCGTTCCAGGTATCGTCGCACTCACGACGTTGTCGGCGACCTTCAGCACGGTGTCGATGAAGGTCCTCATCCAGAGGCTGTTCTACATGAGCTTCGACGAGCTCCTGCTCTGTCCCGTCCACATCTCCGCCATCGTTCTGGGGAAATGCGTCTCAGGGGTCATACGCGCGCTCCTGAGCTGCACCGTGCTCATGGCCGTCGGCCATATGATCTCGCCGGCGGTGAGCATCGATCCTCTGGCGATCGCGGTGGTGTTCTTCGCCTCGCTGACGTTCTCGCTGCTCGGGCTGCTGGCGGGGATGCTTACCAACAAGACTCAGAAGCTGAACATGTTCTCCGCGTTGGTGATCGTGCCGATGACCTTCATGTGCGGGACCCTGTTCAACGTGGATGCCCTTCCCGGCTTGGCCTCATGGGTCGTCTATGCGCTCCCGCTGACCCACGTCAGCGCTCTGATGAGGGGCATCATGCTGGATACGGGGATCCCGATGGATTCCGTGCTCATACTCGCTGCGTATCTCGTGGGATTCTTCGCGATCTGCTGGTGGATGATCAAGACGAACCGGTGCTGATCCCGGGGTAGGATCGGGCCATTCTTGCGCCCATCTCCCTGGCTTCGGTCATGACATCCGCATCCACCGGCATGCCGACGGGCATGAACCAGGTGCAGTACGGAAGGGTCCCGACGGATTCGCAGAAGAAGTGCTGGGTCATGATGGCCTCGAGCCCCTTGGCCACGCGTTCCGCACCGGTCTCGTCCGCGCCTGCGGTGACGATGACGGCCGTCTTCTTACCCTTGGGGAGGATGGTGGAGGCGTTCATGTCCAGGAAGCAGTAGAACCGGTCGAGAACCATCTTGAACAGCCCGTCCGCGTCGTTGAAGTTGATGGACGTGCAGAGGACGATTCCATCGGCTTCGCGGACGGAATCGATGATCGGAGCGATGTCGTCCTTCAGGACGCATTCGCCGGATTCCTTGCATGCTCCGCAGTTCTGGCATTGACGATATGTTGCCATGTCGTTGAGGCGGTATTCGACGACCTCCGCACCGGATGCGCGTGCACCTTCGGCGACGGCTCCCGCGAGGGTCGCACCGAAACCGTTCTTCCGGGGACTCGCGATGATCGAGACTATCCTGGTCATGCAGGTCGAATTGGCGAGATGGATGATATAGAATCTGCGACGGAGTTCTTCACCGAGAATCATTACGTCACAGTCGAGTATACGCTTGAGAAAGTGTGCATATCAAAGAGTTCGCGGGACTTCGATGACCTCTCCGGATTGCCGGAATCAAACCCTATCCAGATCTCTGCGGGAATAAGAGACCCTGATCACTCTCACGGTCTTCGATTCTTCCTTGATGATGTAGAACAGGCAGTAATTCTCACGGAAGAAGTACTGGCGCTTCTCGTACCCATCCAGCGGTCTGGAGCCCGGTCTCACCATGTGGGCATAGGGGAACCGTTCAGGGGAACCGATTGCGGCCTCGGTATCGTCCAGGAACGATTCTGCCGCGGACAGGTTGCAGAGCCCGTCGCGGATATGCCTGTAGATACCGGAGATCTGGTCTTGTGCATCACCGGACAGTTCGACGGTGTAATCACTCATTCCTCAGCCTCTGCAGGAATGCGCGGGCCTCCGTGTTCCTTCCGTCGGTCTCGGACCTTTGATAGGCCTCTTCTAGTTCCATATCCAGCATGATATCCTTGAGACGATTGTAGGTCTCGATGTTCATGAGCACCCTGGAACCGTAACCGTTCCTGGTTATGTAGACAGGTTCATTCTCGGACATATCGAACATCTTCGCGGTGTTCCTCATCTCGGATATAGGGACTATCGCTACCATGTTCAGTACATGATGATGCTGTGATTTGAACATTATTATGTACATAATTATGTACAACGTCAAGAAGAGTCATGATTCGGCCCGCCACGCTTCTTCGGCTCGTTTTTCGGAGCCTCTGTGATGCCGGGATCCATGAACGTCCTCCCGTTCAATCATCCACGAAATCGGGAAACTGCAGATTCGAAGGACTTCCCCCAGGATGGGGTCGGGGAAGGATGTGTCGCCATCATGTAGAGTCCGGACTGTGTGGCGATATGGACGGGATCCCGACATCAGAAGCGTCAGGACCCCTGTCCGGTTTGGATCAGGCGCCTCTCCTTCTGATGAGGGGGACTCCTGCGAGGATCGCGATGATGACGATGGTTCCTATCGCGATGTAGATCCAGGGCATGTCGGCCTGGGCGATGATTATTACATCCCCTGTGAGTTCGGGGATGCTCACAGCGGAGCCGTCCACGTACTCGGATGTCACGTCAGCTCCGCCCATGATCACCCTGATGTCCATCCCGCTCCAGCCGAACGCCGGGGAGAAGGACGCCGTCAGGGAGTCCCTCTTGAGGTCCTCGGACGAGAGCGAGACGTTCTTCAGATCGTACGATACGGCATAGAGTCTGTCTCCGGTGATGTCGATCACCGTGTCCTTGGAGATCCCGGCGAGGGTGTACACCCCGTTGACTGGGGTGATCCTGTCGACTCCGACGGATGCGGTTATCGAACCCGTGTCGAACCTGTATCCGTTCTTCACGGAGACCGTGAAGGAGACGGCGTTGGCGCCGGTTCCGGTGACCTCGTACTCCAGGCCGTCGGCGACGTTGAACGTCACGATGTGGCCGGAGACCTCGATGGAGCCGCTGGATCCAGTGGATTCCCATCTGGCGTAGACGACGGTATCGGAGAGGACGGGCACCAGGGGGTTGAACCTCTGGGTGCAGGCCGGGTCGGTGTACCATCCCGTGAACCTGTATCCGTTCTTGGACGGATCCGAGGGGAGGTCCACGAAGGTGTTGCCGAGCATCACGGATTTCTTCATGTCCAGTGTCTCGCGCGTTATCTCGCGGGTACCGTCCATGAATCTCACTGTGATGCTCTGTCCGGATTTCAGACCGATCGGGATGACCTCGATCGATTTGCCGGCCTTGTCTCCCGTCGTTATCGAAGTGACAGTCTGGACGACACGAACACTGTCGATGTCGGTGACATCGATCAGTATGTTCGTACCCGTTTCGTGTCTTGTTTCCTTGACGGATCCGTTCTGATATTCCGTGATCTCCCATTCGACCGTGAGGTCCGTCGGGTCGTATGGATACTTCAGGGTCATGATGTTGCCATAGCAGTACCACGTCTCCTCCGGGGCCCAGTCCGCATTCGAATCATAGGATGCGAGGACGGGGACCGAAAGCAGAATGATTGCTACAGGTATCAACACGGCTCTGTACGGATTCATGATATCAGCTGGATCCGTCGCTTCCTACGATGATCTCGGATTGAACGGCGAGAAGCCTCGACATGACGTACAGGTCGAAGGCACCTAGTTTCACATTCTCGTTATCGGATGCGACGACTCTGTACATACCGGTACCGTCGGTCGGGAGCGTGTAGCAATACCACTCTGTAAGGCCATTCTTCACAGTCTTACTGTAATCTATAGCAGTTCTCCCGATATCGTTGTTCACCGATACGACAGAGACATTGACTTTCTGAGACACTACAAGGGTAACAGTCTTGCCACGCTGAGTCATGTATTGCGATGGTTCGTGGACCAAATCGCTCAACTTGGTGGTTTCTGTGAAATCATCATTCGTCACATAGTATGAGATATCGAGTTCGTTCTCAGCGATAATAAAATTGAGTATGAACGTTTTGCCGTTACCATACCAATCTTCTACGTATACCTTGGAGTCCGATGGATTGTAGTTGTGTTCAACAGGAACTCCAGTTATGATTCCAGAACTCGTCATGGCGAGTCCTTTCGGGAGGTTATATGCATACCAGATAAGTTCCTCAGCATTTTTGTTGGTTCCAGTCAGCGAAGGGGTCAGAGATACAGGGACTCCCTCTACTATGTAAAGCCCCCCTATAGGACTGGGCTTACCGCTAGGGTCGGTGGAGATGGTATATGATAGATCGGATGGCAGATCGTTTCCATTGTTCATCGATACGTTGACTGCGATATACAGCGGATCTGTGACATATTCCCGGTTACCGCCAGTCTTATCGTCGATGTTGATTGTGATGCTGCAGCTCATATTCAGCACTATTGTTTTCATATCCTGAGCTGTCGCTCTCATTGTAAGGATGTATTTGCCGACCGGGTCATCTTCGTTCTTTGTCAGACAAAACTCACAGCCGTCGTAGTTGTACTTCTCCCCTAGCTTGAGATCGACATAATAAGTTCCATTGGAATATTGCCATGAGATTTTGTGTTTGCCGTCGATCGATTGGAAGTAGTTCTCGTTCAGTATCAGATTGATGGGGCGTTCTGTTTCGGTCACATTGACATGGTATGTTACCGTGTCTGGGCCGTCGGCTGAATACTCGTCTGCGTTCACGCAGATGAAGATCATTCCGAGTGCGACAACGGCCAGAATTGCTGCGATCATGTGCTTTCTTTGCATGAGGTTCCTCCTTCATGTCATCGTATCCACCTGTTCTGGTCGCGTGGATTCCGCGGTTCTATGCTACTATATAGCATGGGATCAGGAGATTACGTTTGTAAACTGTCTCACTCGTCGTCTCGAATATAAAGTCTTTGTAACGATATTGATACATTAAGAGATGTTAAAACATTATCAATCATGCACGGTGTCAAAGATTCTTGGATTTTGTTCATTAGAACAGCCGACAGGCATCAAATAGGCCACGACAATCCCCCCGCAGGGACAGAATGACCGCGAACGATATGCTCGGAAGGACGATCGAGGACTCGGTCCGCAGGGCCTGCGAGGGAAAGGACGTCGGGATAGCGTTCTCAGGAGGACTCGATTCCGGGCTGGTCGCCGCCCTGGCATCCAGATCCGCCGCATCGGTGACATGCTACACCTGCGGCACCGACAACGCCTTCGACGTCCGTGCCGGAAGGGACCTGGCGGAGGAGCTGGGGATCCCCTGGGTCCACTGCAGGATATCCAAGGCGGACATCGAGCATACGGTGCGCGAGCTCGTCTCCGCCGTCGGCGAGTCCGATCCGTTCACCGTCTCGTACGAATTGCAGCTGTTCTGCGTCTGCAGACGGGCGGATCAGGACACCATCCTCACCGGGCAGGGCTCCGACGAGTACTTCGGAGGATGCGCCAAGTACGTCGGTCAGACCGACGACGTCTACGACGCGTTGAGGAACGACGCGATCGACAGGCTGAACAAGGTCTCCATCCCCTGCGAGCTCAGGATCGCGGAGCATTTCGGGAAGGAGCTCCTCTATCCGTACATGGATCCCGCCGTGATCTCCGTCATCGACTCGATCGATCCCGGCGACCTCCGTCCTGCCGACATGGACTCGAGGAAATCCGTCCTCAGGGATATCGCCCTGTCCTATGGATACCGGAGCATAGCGGAGAGGCGCAAGAAGTCCTCCCAGTACGGCTCGGGGACCACCGACCTCATACGCGCAGTCGCCAGGGAGAAGGGCCTCAGGTACAACGAGTACATCGCATCGATATACGACGACGAATGCACCCCGGAGATGCCCTTCAGCGGCCGCGGATCGGTGATAAACGCCAGGGTGGACTCCATCCTCAAGGCCGAGGCGGAGAGGATAATCGCCGAATGTGGATCGGATCCGTCGGATGCCATCGCCCGCATGTACAGGCGTATAGTCAGGGAAGGGGACCTTCGGTTCCTCGGAAGCGAGCACAGAAGCGGTTAAGAACGATGCCGTCCACGTCCGTTCATGGATTCCCAGGGATGGATGAGGCTCAGCGTCGCCATATCGGCGGCTTGGTTGATCTTCTGTCTGTTGAGATTCGCGATATACTCGTCGTTCTACGCGGGGACGCCGGGCGGGGACCTGTTCATCACGGTGCTCAACATCGCCTTGATCGTCGGCCTGGTGCTGATGGTCGCGGTGTTCGGGAGGACGTTCTTCGCCCGCACCGTTGCCAGGTCCAGGAGGTCGACGCATTGTCAGCAGTGCTACGCCAGGATCCCAGACGGGGAGGAGTTCTGCCCCAGGTGCGGGAACAGGCGGGAGCGATGATCCTTCTCCGTGAAGTCTCCGACATGACGGGCTCCGTCATGCCGTTCGGATCCTCCAGTTCGCGATCTCCTCCAATCCGACGAGCATCACTCCCTTCTCCGCCGCTTCATCCCGCAGACCATCCCCGAATCCGGATATCGACATCAGGATGAACCTCTTCGGAAGGTCCGTTCCGATGGATCCGGAGCTCTCCACGAGTCTGTTCAGCGCATCTTCGTACATCTTCCCTGTCCTGAATTTGCATTCCCCGAGGAGCGCCACCGGGTTCCCGTCGATCAGGACCTTGGAGGCGATGTCCACTTCGCGGGTCTCCTTCTCCTTGTCCAGGCCCCACCACTTCCCGATCTCCACGCACTTGAAATTGTCGATGACGAACCTCCGACAGAGGTCCTCGAAGCGTCCTCCCAGGAATGTGCTGATTCTTTCGGAGACCGCATCGTATGTGTCGGACGGGTCCCTCAGCACGAAAACGCCTGCTTCCCTGACGACATCCTGGCAGAATGCCACCATGGGGTCGAGTACCCTGTACACGGGGTGCTTGGGCGATCCGAACATCGGGTGCACCGCCTCGATGATCCCGACCCTCTCCAGTTCCTCGATGCATCTGGAACAGGTGGTCTTCTGGATCTTCGTCCTCTCGGAGATCGTCTTCAGCGATGCGGCACCATCGGAGATCGCGTTCACCACGGCCATGTATCTACCGGCAGGTGCGAATTCGCTTCCCACGAGGGCTTCCGCCTCATCTTTCATATCCGCATAGTCGGACAGGAAATGCTTCTCCACATATCCTCTGTACGTGTCGGTCTCGGAATCGAGGTGGAACTGCGGTATCCCTCCGATCGTCAGATACAGTTTCACCATGTCGAGGTCGGACATGCGGGGATGGAACGATCTGCATGCTGTGAGCGGAAGCTCGCGCACCTTCAGTTCGTTCGCGAACCGTCCGTACAGAGGTCTGCTGTAATCCGTGGTCTCCTGATCCATCATCCTGATGGAGGATCCGCATACCACGAGCATGGATCCCGTGTCGCGACTCATCGAGTCCACGAAATGCTGGAGCACGGATGCCACTTGTTCGCTCGATGCAATGAGATACGGCAGTTCATCTATGATGACGAGGGTGCGCTCGGCCCTGCAGACATCCAGCAGCTCGTTCAGGGCATCGGATAGGAATGGCGGGTCCTTCCTGTTCCCGCCGTCGAGTTCGTTCATCGCTGCGATGATGGTATGGATATTGTCGGAGACGGAACCCAGGACGGATCCGATATACACGGACCTCCTGCCTTCGGCGAACCGTCTGAGCAGTTCGGATTTGCCGATCCTGCGTCTTCCTACAACCTTGCATGTACGCTGACCGGTCCCATCCCATATGGATTCGAGGAAGGCGAGCTCGGATTCTCTGCCGATGAACGGTCCCATGGATGTGGAATCCCCTGTGACTATATAAAGTGCATGATTTATTCCAGAATTTGGAACAAATAATTTTATTCCAGAATTTGGAACAAACACTGCTCAACGCGTCGAGAGCGAACCCTTCCTCTCGCAGTGCTCCAGACCCTCGGGGGATACGGGAGCGACGTCTCTGTAGAGCTCCATGTCCTTCCCGACGGGACAGACCTTGATGCAGACCCCGCACGGCCAATGCCCCTGCTTCTTCAGTTCGATATGGTGCCCGGTGCATCTCTCCATGTCCATGGAATACGGGCGCCCGTCGTCGGTGAAGCATCCCGCAGGACATTTCTTCAGGCATCTCCTGCAATGGATGCACAGGTCGCCGTCGATCATATCGTCGGGCTCGAACACGGCGTCCGTGACCACGGACACCATGCGCACCCTCGGCCCGTACTCCGGGGTGATGAGGTTGTGGCTGTCCCCTATGGTCCCCAGTCCTGCGTAGTATGCGGCCAGGACGTGGGAGAACGCCGCGGTGGGGTCCTTGAGAAGGGCGTCCATCCCGGAGTAGCCGTCACGGGGGAAGTACATCGCCCGGTATCCGTTCCCGGTCAGGAATCCGGTCATCCTGTACGCCATATCGTCCAGGATGCGGTTCGTGGTGTTGTACAGCTCCTGGTAGACCATCGACGGGGTGGTGGCGATCATCGGAACGTACAACGGTATCCCCATGACGACCACGCTCCTCGCCCAGGGGAGGATGCTCTTCGGACGGTACTCCATGTGTTGGAGCGGATGCTCGTCCCATCTCTCCACGGAGCAGAACCCCACGATCCTCGCACCGAACCGCTCCGCTGCGGAGCGGACATCCTCCTTCGTCGACATCGTGCGGTGCATTGGTACGGCGAGGCGATAAAGCCTGCCGTCCTCGTAGGGAGACGGGACTCCAGTTCATGGAAGAACTCCTCCGTCTCCGTGTCCGATTCCAGGTTGAACACCTTCGTCTTGCCTTCGGTGAACACGACGATGCATGCATCCACGCCCCTGTTCACCGCCAGATGATACGTCCCGAACTCGTCGTTACGGAAGGTCCCGGTCAGGATCTTCGAGTTGGCGGTTCCGCCGATGCGTTTCCCGTAGTCCAAGTCGTATCTCAGCTCGACACCGGCGATCTCGTCGAATCCCACGGTCTTCTTTATGCCGGTGGCGTCTATCACCAGCGCGTCGTCCCTCAGGTATGCGCCGGCATGGCCTACCGTCATCGTCACGGCGACGAGGCCGACCACGACGATGATCGAGACCGCGACGAGTGCTGCGACCTTGCGCTTCCAGGAGCGATGGCTCCTCCTGCCCGCCTCCGACTCGGACGAGGAGATGTCCAACGGGCGCGAACCGGCCGCATCCACGATCCTGGAGAACATGTCCTCGGTGGCCTCGACCGTCCGGAGGTTGAATGCCACCGTCTTGGTCTTCCCCTCCGCGAAACGGACGATGATCATCCTGTCCACCGCGACGGTCCCTGCGAAGACGTAGGTTCCCAGGGTGCTGTTGGTGAAATCCCCCGAGCCGCGTTTCAGGAGGCCGAGCCCGTACAGACGGAGGCCCGGTTTGAAACCGGTGACCATGTCCGCTCCGATGATCGATCTGAACGGGATGCGGAGGTCTACGAATGGGGCGTCGATGCGTATGCCGTCCTCCTCCAGAGAGACCCAGTCGCCATCGATCGAGGCTATCGGGAGGATGATGAGGGCCGTTCCGACGGCGTTCATCGCGAGGAATGCCCACAAAGATATGTCGAACCATATGAGAAGAGCGACGCTGATCAGCATCAGGGCGATCCCGGCGACGATTCCGAGGATGAGCTTCGTCCCGTCCTTCATGCATACCGGGATGGGATGTCCGTTTTCAAAGGTGTGCATCGTCGGTGCCGGTCCTTCATGCGTGATAAGATGGGACGCGGATTCGGGATGGATGATGAAGGGCGATGGGCGCAGTCTCCGGATTCATCCGCTCTCGTTCCTGAAGAGCCATCCTATCATCATTCCTGGACGCATCGTCTCGTTTCCACGTCGGCATCCTCGAGCCAGTCGACCAGGTTGACGTATCTGATTCCATCGGCGTCGTCCGGCAGCTCCCGATCCAGAGTCAGGATGGTTCTCCTGCCGATATCCTTCAGGAGTCTCAGAGGACGCTCCTCTCTTTTGATGGTGGATCCATCGCCCAGGGTCGATGCCACCTGGAAGAATTCGACCTCCTCGTCCCTCCTCGCGGTGAAGTCCACCTCGTAGTCCCTGTACGATCCCACCACGACATCGTAGTCTCTGCGTTTGAGCTCCAGGAACACCACGTTCTCGAGAAGGCCCGAGGAATCATCCATCCTGTGTCCCAATGCGACGTTCCTGAGTCCCAGGTCGGCCGAGAAGTATTTGGCTTTGACTTTCATCATCTTCCTTCCGATCAGATCGTATGTGTCGACCCTGTAGAACACGTAGGAGTCCTCGACGGCATCGAGGTACTTCTCCAGAGTGCGACGGTCGGATATCCCCGACCCGTCCATCAGCGACTCCCCCGTGGTCGTGTTGCCGATGTTGGAATATAGGAACGAGGTCAGCCTCCTGATCGTCCCCATATCCATGCCGGAACGGACGGCTATGTCGCGCCCCACTATCGAATCGTAGACGCCGTCCAATATCGCGCGGCGTTTCGCCGGTTCGTCCGACTCCAGGTCGATGATGGGCAGCCCTCCCTCCCTGAGGTATTGGTCGAACCTCCGTTCCGTGCGTTCGGTCCCTTTCGGAGGGTAGCGGTCCAGAAATTCCCTGAACGATAGGGGGAGCACATGTATCTCGACGTATCTGCCGCCGATGATGGTCGTGAAATCGGGTTCTATACGGTCTGAGGCTGGTAGGTCATTCAGATCGACAGCTTGAGCT
>ERZ1026854.1336-NODE-1336-length-15734-cov-3.546208_pt1 | contig 15734 bp, 12 predicted proteins | sample MGYA00380157_ERZ1026854 | MGnify/ENA primary metagenome ERZ1026854 (study PRJEB33269, sample SAMEA4719793) | human gut metagenome | biome: human-associated habitat; feature: organic feature; material: feces | place: Cameroon | collected 2013-10 ...
AAATGTACCACCATTCCACTCTGGAGCCTCAGGAGCCTCTCCATTCTCATACTCAGCAGAAAGATCAATACCGATCTCTGTCTCGCCAAGCTTATAAGCGATTGCAGTTTTCTCCACGTCATGAGTACCATTAAACTCACCATCTTTAATGTATGAGTCGGTAATGTTACCGTTCTGATCACCGATTGTCCACATACCATTCCAGCAGAAATCCCAAAGTTTCAGAGTAGCACCTTCTGTAAGAGATGTCACCTTATATACAGGTCTTTTCATTTTAGCAATCTGATTAGCAATTTTCATTGGGAAAAAGGTTCCGCTGCTGTGGGAATTGCCATCCTCATCCTTCATATCACCACTATCATGACCATAAAAATCAACAACCTCGCCGTTGAGCTTTGTCACGATTCCCTCATTAGTATCCCCATCATGACCATCATTCTCCCCGGCTGCTGTAAATTCAAATACAAGCTTTTCCACATCAGATGTCGTATCTGCCGTCTGAGCATCCGCACTGCCTGCCGGCAGATTTGCTCCTGTTATGAGCAGAGCAAAAATCAGCATAAATGATACGATTTTCCCTTTCAATCTTTTCCACTTCATATTTTCCCTCCTTATTATTACGTTACATCACACATTTGAGATTAGCATTAAAATTAAAATGCTGTTAATTTTATTACCATTTTAGTATAACGTATATTGTGCCATTTTTCCAGATTTTTTTAGAACAATTCCATACAAACCTGATTTTGCATCATTCACTCAACAGATATCTCGACTTTTTTTCCACTAAAAGCCACACCATATTTGTAGATTGTTTTCACCCCTGCCGCCGTCAGCTCGGTATCATATCTTTTATCAACAATCTGCTGCAATGCTTTCTTGGAAAGCTTCTTAAGCTGTTCCTGACTACAGCCCTTTGATGCCTTTAGTTCAATCAAAATTCCCGGCAAATCTTTTCTCTCCGGTTTCAACTGAATATCATATCTGCCATCCCCGGATTCCCGGTTGGATGAAACAAATGAACCTCCAAGCAAAGCACATAATCCCAGCATAAATCCATGATAAAAATTTTCACCGGCCGTATCGAAGGAACTGACAGACTGTGCAAGAAGAATTTCTAACATTCTTTTGAGTTTATCATTGTTTCCCGAAAAAATTGCTTCCTGAACAGATATCGCCGTTGGCTGCGGAATCATTTTGTCAAGCTGCTGTAATATTTCCTTATGGTAAACAAGAGAAATTTCTTTATTTGGCAGCGCTACCTCACACATAAAGTCCCCGTTAAACGCAGGCGTAGTTTTAAGCACCTTCAAATAACCGGCAATCAAAAGAAAGCTGTAGATCGTGGACGGATTATTCTTGATCTGTGGGTAAATCACTCCGGTATCAATATATGTGATAAATGTCTTACCATTGACAAGTGATGTCAGCTTTTCGTATATTTCATCATCAGCCTGCCTGATGATCTCGCCGATAATATCATTACTTCCCGTGGACTGCCAGAAGGCTCTCGGTTCGCAACCATTATTGAAATAATTGATCACTGACCACGGATTAAATATATCTGTTCCTCCAAAACGATAGCCATTATACCATTCACAAATCTCATCGTATTTCTCCGGGACACCATAATACTCTGCCATTTCCCTAATCTCATCGGAAGTAAATCCAAAATAGGAGCTGTATTTATGATCCAGCACGGAATAAATCGTCAGATTGTTAAGACCGCTGAAAATACTCTCCTTCGCAACACGCAAAATACCTGTCAAAAAACCAAATGAAAGGTGCTTGTTATCCTTTAACCCTCCGGAAAATAAATTGCGCATAAACAGGATCACTTTGTTATAAAAACCGTTCATGTGCCCCTGCTGTATCGGAACATCATACTCGTCAATAATAATGATCGGTGCAATTCCATAATGGTTATGAAGCATACGGGACAATTCAAAAAATGCAGACGAAAGTTCAATCTCGTTCACTTCACCGGACAATATTTTATCAAATATTTTCCGATCATAGTCATCACATTTTTCACTTAACTGAATTTCCATGTGATGATGCGCTTCGCTGGCAAAAATATCCTTCATTGCAGAAAATGTTTCTTCCCAGGTACTGAACTTAATATCCTTAAAAGTAACAAATATCACCGGATATTTTCCCTGATAATTGCGGTATTTTTCTCCGCATTCCCATATTTTTTTGTCCTTAAAATAGACGGAAGTATCTTCCTCTGTTTTTTCAAAAAAAGTGCGGATCATATCCATATTTAATGTTTTTCCAAAACGTCTCGGACGAGTAAACAGTGACACCATCGGACGTTCATCAATAAAATCACGAAGCATCAGAGTCTTATCAATGTAGTAATATTCCGAGGATGCCAGACGGTAATCAGAAATGCCAATCGGAAGCGGAAGCCTATTGGCATCTGTTGATTTCTTATACATACCAGATTTCACACGTCCATCTACAGGCTTTGGAGTATCCTCCGGAATCAGCCATACACGCCCCTGTTTTCTGGCACCTTTTATCTTTCCTTCCTTACACAGAGCCGACACTCTTCGTTCCGTAATATTCCAGCGTTGTGCTGCTTCCCTGATACGCATTGTATTTTCCATTAAAATCTTCCACTCCTTTCCCACTAATGTACTTAAACTTCGGACTCAAAGTGATATTCTACAAACAATTATATGTATTATTCCGAAGGAAGTCAATTTTTTTCGGAATAATTCCAATCAAAAATCGATATTATTCCGAAGTATATCCATATCCTTCCGCAATAATTTTCTGTAACTTATATTTTTACAAGAAAAGGGAACTTCACATTTCAGGAAAATACCCAGGATAGCATATATTTCAAGATAACACTCCAGATAGAATATTCGGTTAATCTGTATCCTCCAAACATATACTGCAGCATATAACCGTCATCCTGTCCACTGCCCTTGATCCATCCCACATAAAACCACAATACTGCCGCAACCAACAAAATGCCGCAAAATAACCGGATTTTCAAAAAGCCTGTCGTTCCTCCGGTTACCCTCTGGTTATTTCCGGCAGAACAAGCAAGCGTATATAATGCAAGGAGAACGATACCGGAAAGTACCGCAACTCCATACCATTCCCCCGGATAATATGTAAATATATCTCCGCCGCCGGAATATATGTGACGAAGGCACCGGGTCGATACCGCGATCATCAAAAAATAGAAAACGGCTCCCCATCCCCGGATACATCCTGTATATTTACGACTTCTGTCAGATTTCCATAAAGCAACCGCATCTGCAATCCCCAGAACAAGCAAAAGAATATCTATGCAGCATATAACTCCTAAGGAAATCGCCAATGCCAGTACGAAAGGATCTGAAACAGCATTTCGAATGCACCAGCCAAATATCTTTACTCCGTTCATTATTTTTTCGTCGTAAACGACTCCATTGTGTCTTTCCCGGAGTATTGTCAAACGAAACATGTCCAGTAACAATAACGGATATACAATCCAAATAAAATAATAAAATGTCTTTCTTATCTTTTTCACCGGAATCCTCCTAAAAAAAGAACATGAATCCTGATATTTCACTGATCAGAAATTCATGTTCTCTTTCTCAAGCATCACAAAATATAATTTTATTAAACATCCACCCTATGCCCGTTCTATTCTTCCGTTGCATCCTCGTCTGTCTGGATATGCTCGGTAAAATACTCTTCTGCGATCATCTCCAGATAAGCAGCGTCCTCCTCCGGATACTGTTTCATCAGATCACTGCGGATATGTGCCATGATCACCAGATCATTCTCCGCCTGGGATACCTCCGGATTCTCCCATTTCTGCACGATCTCCTGTGTCAGGTTCTCTGCCATCCACTCCTTGATCCTGCGGGTCTTTTCCTGCTCCACCGGAATTTCGGTCTTGATACGGGCTGATTTTACAACAGATACCACACCGCCGATCAGGAACAACAGGAACATAATTGCCAGACCGCTCAGCACAACAATATTATAATTGATCGGAATAATATCTAATTTGCATAACAGCAGATATGCTTCTCCAATAATACCGAATATAATAAATGTAAGACCGGAAAACAGCATATCCTTGTAAGCATCTTCCTTTTTCACATACTCCTTGGCAGATTCATACAAAATATCTCTGGCCGTATCATCCTCGGCATCAGCGTCTCCCAGATCAATATCACCATGATCCTCGGCGAATGGGTTATAATTTGGATCTGCCGAATCCTCCTCAGCATCCCAGTCATACTCCTCTGCTTCATCAGATGCATCTTTCGCTGTCTCTTCTTCCGGACTCTCCTCATCCCCGCCGGATACATTTTCCGTATCCTCTGTATCATTTTCCTCGTCCTCGGAGGCTTCCTGCTCTGCCGCTTCTGCTTCCAGACGTTTTCTTTCCTTTTCCTGCTCCAGATCCTCCTCGGCTGCAGTCAGAAATCCCTCAAAAAGGCGTTCTGCTTTCTTTGCCATCTTTTCCGGAACTGTCACTTTATAGCTCTCTGTCTCCTCATCGTACTGCTTGACGGCACCTTTCACCTTGGAATACTCCAGATAACCAACAAAACGGTCTGCCATCTTCTCATCCTTCAGATTGCAGATATCAACCGTCTCAAACTCCTCTGCCGTTCCCTCTACCAACGGGGTTCCACAGTCTGCACAGACGGTGATCCCATCTCTGTATTCTGTCTTACATTTTGGACACCACATAATTACGTCCTCCTCTTATTATTCTATGTATTTATATACATATTTCATCTTTTCTATGGTAGCATACACCATATCAAAACTCAAGTTTTCCGGCATTCTTTCACAAAGTCTTCACATCCCTCACCGGATAAACCGTACCACACAATAGACCTGGCCCTCCGGATCCTGCAATACCACCAGATACCCGTCTTCCATCTCATAACGCATTGGCTGGATCATATCCCCCAGCTTTGCCTGACGACGGTACTCTGCCCGCATCTCCCTGACCGGAAAATCATCCGGCAGATATGCCGTTGCCATGCGGACATACTGACCATTGTTCACATGATGATTTGTGTCCAGATGATACTCCTGTACCTGAAAACCTTTTTGCTGCTGTCCCCCTTCCTTGGGAACAGCAATCTTACGTGAAACCTTTTCCATAGGAAGAGGCTCCTCGATTCCATAAAGCTCAATATCCTCCGGCTGCACCATACATGGTCTGCCCTTTTTCATATCCAGAAGACTCCATATGGAATATGCCTTCACTACCATATCCCCCGCTTCATCGTGGATCATAAAATTACGATAACCGAACATCTTCTCGCTGCCGCATGCCTGTGTGGTGATCCGGATCTGCTCTCCCAGCTTCGGATAGCGGTCAACCACGATCTGCCAGAAATTTAATACCCACATCCGCTCCCTGCTGTAAGTGGTCTCCATCCCTACTCCCAGCTTTTCCGACTCGAAGCAGGTACAGTCCTGCAGATAATTCACAATCCCATCCAGACTCATTCTGCCATTTTCTGCCAATTCACTATACCTTACTCTACTATCAAATGAATACATATTCTTCCTCTTTCCTGAACAATTTGCTGCGAATTTAAGCAGTTTGTAAAGAAAAAAGGAGCCTCCATACTCTGGAAACTCCTTTCTACTGCAAGTTTACTGAAATAATAAATTATTTAACCAGCTCTTTCACCTTTGCAGCTTTACCTACTCTGTCACGAAGATAGAACAGTTTTGCACGTCTAGCTTTACCTCTACGCACAACCTCAATCTTATCGATGATCGGAGAATGAAGCGGCCAAGTCTTCTCAACACCAACGCCGTTAGAGAACTTTCTAACTGTGAATGTCTCTCTTGCGCCACCGTTCTGTCTCTTCAGTACGGTTCCCTCATACACCTGGATACGCTCACGGCTACCCTCGATAACCTTTGCATAAACCCTTACAGTATCTCCGACACGGAAATCTGCAACTTCTTTTAACTGTGCATCTTCAATTGCCTTAATAATATCGTTCATGATGTGACCTCCTTATATTTTCGACATTCTTAATACTTATGTGCTTTCCGCAACCGTAACAGAGGAATATCTCTACTCACAACCACACTATCATATCATAAGAATCCCGCCAATACAAGCCCTAAATTCAAAAAAATTGGTAACTTTCTTATTCCGCCTGAAACAGCTCCACCAGCTCTTCCATAGACAACTGATTGACAAAGACCTCACCGGCTTCGATCACATTCTCAGACAAAAGCTTTTTGCGTGTCTGGAGTGCATCGATCTTTTCCTCGATGGAATCCTTCATGATCAGCTTGATCACCTGCACCTTCTTTTTCTGGCCAATACGGTAAGCACGGTCCGTCGCCTGCTCCTCCACAGCCGGATTCCACCATGGATCAAAGTGGATCACAGTATCCGCTCCGGTCAGATTCAGTCCGGTTCCACCTGCCTTTAAGGAGATCAGAAATACCTTTACCTTTCCCTGATTGAAGCTTTTTACATATTCCTTGCGCTGCTCCGGCTTCGTGGCACCGGCCAGATAATGATAGTCAATTCCCTGCTCCTCCAGCTCTCCGGCAATAATATTGAGCATAGAAGTAAACTGGGAAAAGATGATCACGCTGTGGCCTCCCTCCAGAATCCCCGGCAGCTGCTCCATCAAAAGATCCAGCTTGCCGCTGCCGCCATGATAATTCTCGATAAAGGTTCCCGGATGACAGCAGATCTGACGCAGTCTGGTGAGTGCCGCCAGCACCTGCATACGGCCGCCGGCCGCCTCCAGTCCTTCCGCTCCCTTCATCTCCTCCTGAATCCGGGACAGATAAGACAGATAAATCTTTTTTTGCTTGGCTGTCATCTCCGCCATGCGCTTTGTCTCAATTTTATCCGGAAGCTCTTTCAGCACTTCCTTTTTCATCCGCCGCAAAACAAAGGGCTGTATCCTTGTCCGCAGTTCCTTCATTTTGTCCTGGTCATGCTCCTTTAAGATCGGCTTTTCATATGCATCTGCAAACCGGGAATATTTCATAAAAAATCCCGGCATGATAAAGTCAAAGATCGACCACAGCTCTGACAGGGCATTTTCAATCGGCGTACCGGTCAGGGCAAACCGGTGATCTGCCGGAATACTCTTGACTGCTTTTGCCCCCAGAGAGGACGGATTTTTAATAAACTGAGCTTCATCCAGAAATACATGATCATATTTCTGCTTCTGATAGCTCTCGGTATCCTTCCGAATCAGAGGATATGTGGTGATCCACACATCATACTCCCCATCCTGCCCGGAGATCAGTGCCTCCCGCTCCTCCGGTGTTCCCTGTACGATACAGGTCCGGATCGACGGTGCAAACTTCTGAAACTCATCCTGCCAGTTGTAGGCCAGAGAGGTAGGACACACGATCAATGTCTTCTGTCCCGGAAAAGAACAGATATAAACGATTGCCTGTAAAGTTTTTCCAAGACCCATATCATCCGCCAGAATACCACCCATTCCATAATGAGCCAATGTTTTGAGCCACTGGAAGCCTACCACCTGATAAGGTCTTAGGGATGCCGTAACAATATCCGGGATCTCCCATTTCATCTGCTCCGGATGCTTGAGATCCTGTAGCAGCATCTCATAAGACTCCTGCCTCTGCAGCCGGCTTCCCCTCGGCAGCATCCGTTCCAAAAACATAGCGGTACTCTTATGAAATGTCATTTTACTTCCATGGAATTCCTGATCATTTTCTAACATCCAGCGAAGAGAATGAAGCTGGGAATCCTCTCTGGTCAGATCAATAAAGGAACCATCCTTTAACCGGAAATATTTCCGTTTGAGCTGCACCGAACGGAAAAAGGCCTCCAGTTCTTCTCTCGGTATCTGTGCATAACCCAGATCAATTTCCAGCAGATTAATATCCGTATCTAATCGTATATTAGCAGACATGGTTCCCATTTTGCGGATGCCATGGCTTTTATACTCCTTGGAATAAAACACTTTAAAATGATCCGTCAGCTCTGTGATCCGGTCCGTCATCAGTTCAAAGATATCATTCTCATTTTTCAGCAGAAACGTATCCCCCTGCACCTGAAAGTTCAGTCCGTAAAGAATGCTGAGCAGCCGCTCCTCCTCTTCCTTGTCCCGGACCAGTATAATATCTCCCTCCGGAAACTCCTCCCGCAGAGGATTCACACGATATCTGCCATAGCAAAACTCCAGTCTGGCAGAGACATAATATTTCTTGCGCATCTGACTGACATCCAGATAAAGCTCCGGCTGCAGTGCCTCCACGATATAGCTTTCCCGAAGCTCCTCCGGCACCTGCACCTGCATAGACTTTTTAATGACCGGCAGCACCTTCTCAATAAAACGCTTTTTATTTTCTCCGCGAAATTCAATCTGCCGTTCCTGAGACTGAAACAGACTGGAATAAAACGGAAGCAGGTTACAGATATAGTCCCTCTCCGGCAGATAAATATCGTTTTTATAATATAAAATAGAACCGTCCTGTGACAACGCATGCAAAGGCTCCCCGCCTTCCTGGGCAAGCCTCAGTTCGTCCCCTTCCATCTGCATATCAAGAGAAAGCTCCGGCCGGCCTTCAACGATCTGTGCCGTTCCCATTTCTTTTCCAAACAGATTAAGCTGGCAGTCCAGTCCCTTTGCCAGATGCAGCAGCTTAACCAGCATATTCTGGGACAGAACCATCTCCTGACGACTAAACAGATTAGAATAATAGGTCTTTCCCAATGTCTCCTGAATCTCGTAAATCTCCGTAAGATATGACATCACACTGGCGGACGCCTCATCAAAAGCACATTCTCCGGGAATAAAATAAAACTGCTTTCCCAGACGGATATCCCTTTCCTCATAATAATCTGCAATAAACTTTTTGGTATTGGTTACCTTATACATTTTCTCAGAACCCGCATACAGGCTGAGATAAGCCTTAGCATTCTGCTTTTTGAGCAGTGACGGTATCGTGATCCGCAGTCCCAGATGATAATAAGTAGGACTCAGACGGCGAAATTCCCTTTTCTGAAAATATTCAATGATCTGGTATGCTGTCTTATCCTTTTTGTCAAGGTTCTCCCGCACATTTTCCCTCTGCTGGTAATCAGCAATAAACAGCAACGTTGCCACCACATGCTTGCAGGCTCCCTTCTGCTTTACATGAGAAGGACAGTTGCAGGTATAAAGCCATTCTCCCTCTTCGGAAACCTGTATCGTGACCACATACTGGTTACCCCCATGTACCACACTGCGATACTGACCGGCGTTTTCATTCCATGTCACATCACTGACAGCGTGAGCTGCATAATAACGCATTCCCCGATAATATACCGTCTCCGAGGACGCCATACGGCGGATTGCCTCCCGTGTGATTCTTTGCATGCACGAAACCTCTTTTCTATTCAACAAATGACTTTTGCGGATACTTTATTTATTACGCTTCAAATTCCTCTTCCAGCAGATGAAGCTTATCTGCCACAATCGACATTTTCCTTCCAAACGGAAATTCATATAATTCCTCTCTGGTCAATCCCTTCAATTTCAGGACAAGAACAAAATATACGCATACCGCTGCCACAAGAGCCGGCAACAGAGAAATTACATTGCTCTTTGTCAATACATGGAACAACTGGAACACGACAAATGTCACAATGCCCATGATCACAGAGGACAAAAACGGTACACAGAAGCATTTGGTGATCTCCTGCTTAAAGCCCAGATGCGCACTGACGGAATATCCGTTCAATACACAAACAAGCAATGGATATGTGACATTACCGATCACCAGAGCATATACTCCAAGTCCTGTGAAACGCATCAATCCCCACACCAGTACAATATGCACGATCAAAGAGATCAATGAATGGATCACCGGCAGACGCATCTGGTCAATACTCTGCAGCACGCCGCTTGTCACGGTAGATAACGCATAAAATATAATACAGCTTGAACCAATCATCATCATCATGGAGCCCGTCCGATACTCCATGGAAGGATAAATGGAATGAATGATCGGAACTGCCAGCACTGCCATTCCCACGGCAGATGGAAATGCAATGATCATATTAAACTTGACTGCCAGATTTACCTTGCGGTGTACCGCATGCTTATCTTTTCCAATATAAGATGCCACAAGACTCGGCACCATAGAGGATGCGATTGCCGTAGAGACAGCGATCGGCACACTGACCAGTGTACGATATTGTGTACTGTAAATACCCTGCCATGTACTGATCTGTGTACCACTGATTCCCTTTCCCAGCAATACCCAGTTGATCAATGATACATCAATAATACCACTGAGCTGATATACTGTCTGGCTCAGAATGATGGGAATTGCCGTCCACAGGATCAGCTTATATGTCTCTCCCAGAGACATCTCCTCAGAGACACGATCCTTTCTCTGCTGCTTCTTCATCACCGGACGATACAGCAGATAGATCAACACCAGAAAGATCAATGCCATCAACGCACCCATACTGGTACCAAGGGTACCACCGGCAGCTCCCCACGCAGAGAACTTTGCCGATGCACTGTGGGCACGCATCATAAAAAATGCTGCAGATACACTCACGATCGCGTTGACGATCTGTTCGAAAATCTGGGAAATTGCCGTCGGCATCATAGTTTTTCTACCCTGGAAAAGACCTCGCAGCGTTCCCATAATTGCTACCACAAAAATGGTTGGTGCCAGAATACGCAGTGGAATGGAAATTCCGTAAAAGCTCTTAAAGAAATTTTTTTCCAGCCAGTCTGCTCCAAAAAAGACAAATAATGCTGCCGCACCACCGGTACAGATGGAAAAGATCATAGAACACCGGAAAATATGATATGCCTCTTTATACCGTTTTTCAACACATTTGGCCGATACCATCTTAGATACCGCCATCGGCATACCATAGGATGAAATGATCAGCAATATATTGTATATCTCGTAAGCAGAAGAATAGATTCCGTTTCCCTCGGAGCCAATAATATTGGCCATCGGTATCCGGTACAAAAGACCGATCATCCGTACCAGGATCGATGCCACCGCCAAAATACTTCCCTGTTTCAAAAAACCGCTGGCAGCAGTTAATTTCTTGTTTGTTGTTTCCATTCTGTTACCCATGCCTTTCCCACGCCTGCATGACAGAAACCGCAGGCTTATATTTCCTGTATCTTATAATTTATTCCCGTATAATACCCAGATCCTGCAGAATCTGCTCCTGACGCCGTTCCATCTCAATCCGTTCTTCGTCCTCCACATGATCATAACCAAACAGATGAAGCATACTGTGCGCCGTCAGAAAACAAATCTCCCGTTTCAGGGAATGACCGTATTCTTCCGCCTGCATTTTGGCGCGCTCCACAGAGATTACAATATCCCCCAGTATGAGCTCTCCCGTCTCCGGATGAAAATACTCTGCTGCATTATCCTCATCCTCCAGCACAGAAAAATCTGCAGGTGCCGGATAATCTACCATCGGAAAAGAAAGGACATCCGTGGGGACATCCAGTTCCCGGAACTCCCTGTTAATTTCACGGATGGAATCATTGTCGGTAAACGTTACATTTACTTCAAATTCATAGGGACATTTTTCCTGATCCGCTGCCTGGCAAATGACTTTTTCCAAGATCGTTTCGTAATCAAAATCCAGTTTCTGATCTGTTTCATTTTCAAAACAAATTGTCATGGTAAATGATAATCCTCCCTTATATCTCAAATGCATGTGCTACATAAAATGCTTTTAATATATCTAACTGTGCATCGGTCAGTCCGGCTTCATCCAAACCGCCCTTATTGATACGGTTTGTAAATATACTCATCACAAGCTGGTCATCGGAAATTGCATTTCTTTTGCCATTTTTGCGAAGATACTCACTGGTGGAAACAATACAATCGCTCAGCATCACAACAGCCGCCTCCGGACTTTTCGGTATCTCGCTGCCGGTATTATGCTGGCGGATCACTGCTGCAAGATCCTCCGGAAAGCCGTATTGTTCTGCCAGAACAGCATTGCCCTCCATATAATTCTCCGGGGAAAGCATTCTTCCTGCCTCGTGGAACATTCCTCCCACAGCCGCCAGTGCCTCATTGCAGCCCAGCTCTCTGGCCGCCAGCCCGGATAACCGGCTGATCTCATAAGAATGCTGATAAAGAGTATCCTCCTCCTTCAACTGAAGGATTAACGGATAATCATCCTGCAGATATGCCATCATATCAAACGATTCCACAGAAGCTTCCGGCTCCTGTCTTTTATTTTCCTCCGGATCCGGCCCGATACCGGCTTCCACGTCAGGTGACATCTCCCGCACATCTGACGCACTGTCAGCTCCGGCTGTCCCGCAGACAATCTGCAAAACACCACTGAAGACCGCCACAAATACCAGACTGGAAATCTCCAGGATCAGGAAATATCTCTGCCGGAATATCTCACTGCTCTGAAATCCACAGCGGATTACAAACAGGGCAATACACAATGCCACAAGAATCACTCCTGCATATGGCATTTCCTTTCTGTCACGCAGCATAGATAAGATCATTACGATCGCTGCTGCCATAATAAAATACCCCACCAGCAGATTGATATCCTTATGGACCAGTGCCGCATTGCACAGATAATCCAACATCAGAACGCCAAAGGTCACTGCCTTGATCTCGACCGACTCAAGATATCCCACAACTGCCAGCGGCAGAAGCCAGAACAGCCCAATATGGTAGCGGGATGCGGCGCCGATCAGACACAGGGAAACGGAAAAAGAAAACAGATAGACTAACTTCTCCGGAATCTGTGCCCACAGCATGTCCTCTCTTGTATGAAGCAGTGTCATAAATACCACACCAATGATCAGAGAATAACAAACCTGCACCAGCATACCGGCAATGGTCATACGGTTTATACCGGCACATATCAATGCTCCCAGTATCAGCGACAGATACATCACGATCGAGAACAGTCTTTTTTCATTTATCCTTTCCATGACGTGCCCCCTGCTCCTTTTTTCTTGCCTCGCGGCGAGCCTGTTTCTTTTCATAATCGTCATATGCACTGACGATCTGCTGTACCAGCGGATGACGAACTACGTCCTTATTATCTAAAAAGGAAAACCCGATATCCTCTACATTTTTCAGTACATTGATTGCCTGATCCAGTCCCGAAGCGGTCCCCGACGGCAGATCCTTCTGTGTCTGATCTCCGGTCACAACGACCTTGGAACCAAATCCGATTCGTGTAAGAAACATCTTCATCTGCGCCGGCGTGGTATTTTGTGCCTCATCCAGAATAATAAAGGAATTGTCCAGAGTACGACCTCTCATATATGCCAGAGGTGCCACCTCGATCAGTCCCTTCTCAACATTTCGCAGATAGCTGTCCACTCCCATGATCTGATGAAGTGCATCATATAATGGCCGCAGATAAGGATCCACCTTGCTCTGGAGATCCCCCGGCAAAAAGCCCAGCTTCTCCCCCGCCTCAATTGCAGGACGTGTCAGAATGATCCGGCTGACCTCATCCCGTTTAAACGCCTCGATCGCCATCGCCATGGCAAGATATGTCTTTCCGGTTCCTGCCGGACCAACGCCAAATACGATCATCTTTTTGCGGATCTGGTCCACATATTTCTTCTGTCCGGTCGTCTTTGGTTTGATCGGCTTTCCCTGTATGGTCCTGCATACAATGTCCGAGTCGATCTCCACCAGCTCCGATTCTCTGTGCTCCATAGAAAGTGCCAGCGCATAATCCACATTCTGCTCCGTGATGGTATTGCCTCTGCGGGACAATTCCAGAAGCTGCATCAATATGCTCTCTGCCGTCTTAACGCTGGCCGCCTCTCCCACCAGCTTCAAGCCACCGTCCCTGGCAACCATCGTAACATTCAGATTCCGTTCAATTTTTTTGATATACGCATCGAAACTGCCAAATATGTTTTTTTCATGCTCGGCAGGTATCTCAATAACTGTCTCCATAATCGACATGTAATATATTTCCTCCAAACTAACGCTAGAATTGCTGATATTTCTTCTGCTTTTTGGAATAGACAATGTCTGCCTCCCCCACAAAGCAGTCCCCCTGCTCCCGGATGACCAGTTCGCCCTCTAGGTCATAACATCCCTTCTCTGTCATCTGCTGCCGGTAATAATCAAACCGGCCGGTAAGAAGCTTTGCCGCCTCTTCTTGGGAATAACGTGATTTTTTCTGTTGTATCTCCCGAAATGTCTTTTTCCAGACAAAAACAGGAAAACGGCATGACAGAAAAGGGCATACTTGCCCACCTTCACGGATTATATCATATTTTTCGTAACTTTCCAAACTTTTTAATGGATTATATAGAAAAAGATCATGATTTTTTATGTTTATCTGGTATATGGTACGGCTTTTCCCCGTTATTTTCCTTTTCTGATACTGCTTTTTCAGACTGTCCTCATAATGATAAACAGACTGCAGTACCACCGTTCCGGCCGCCCGGACATGCTTTTTTGCCACCACCTCCTCATTGTCTCCCACAATCTTTACCTTTTCTGAGATCAGCTTCTGTCCCTTTTTCACCTGATCTCCGGCTCTGACCTTTGCCGTCCCGGTCTTGGTCACAATACTTAACACTGTTCCGGAATTTTCTGCCACCAGACTTGCCGGCAGCTTCTTATGCTTCTTTTTCTGCAGCAGCACTTCATCCAGCCGCACATAAAGCTTGCTTCCGGACTTTTCCACCGATGCCCATCCAATATCCTGATATTTTTTTCGAAGCTTTGCTTCAATTTCACTGCACACGACATCCTTTCCTGCCATCCCCCCATACACATCTTCGGATTCCAGATACCGCAGGATGCTGTCCTTCGTGTGATACGACTGTCCTGACACTTCAATGCCCCAGATCCTTCCTGCCAGCAAAAACAAAATGCACAGCATAGATAAAATTCCACACCAGAAGCTGGCTCTCGCCATTCCTCTCCGAAGCCAGAAGTAGCCGCCAACCCTTCCCTTCACCACAGGGAAAACTCCTGTCTTTTGTACCACAGGGCGCAGCTTATAATAATCCGTTCGTTTCATACAGCCATATACATACTGCCCCTGCCGCTGCCACCGGACCTTCCACCAGAAGATCCCCTTCGTCCTGCAGATATTGATAAAACGCTCTGCACGATCTCCCGGCAGACGTACGATCACATAGCCTCCACACCAGGTCAAAATTTTATGTATCATTCCCGCTCCTCCATCTGAGCTATCCTTTCTCTTATTTGCTGCCTCGATATCTGTTACTGATATTCTATGGAATGGATCTCTCCCACCACACACATACAATCCTCCCGGTAATAGGCAATTCCCAGCCGCTTCCCGGCGATCCGGATCTTTCCGGTCTTCGTCTGTATCCGGATCTGCTCCTCCTGATATTCTAATATACTACGGTAATTTTCAATACATACCCGGTATCTTCCAAAACTGGTCACCACAGGAGCCTTTGCCAGAATATCCTCCGAAAGATTCAACACTCCCGATATTTTTCCAGACAACACAGGATCCTGCATGGAGGGTTCCGTTTTCATCCTCTTTTCATGCTTATGCTTCACCGGTTTGACACGATACTCCCTTCTCATGGATTTCCTCCGATCAACAGTCTCCTTCCTGTCATGATATGCAAAAAACACCGGAAAGTGACTTCCGGTGTTTGATCTATGTCATTATTTACTTTTCTTTTTGTCTCCCAGCGTGTCATCGATCAGATTCTCAATGACAGACTTTTTGACCCAGACATCAAAGCTCAGCATACAGA
>ERZ1026854.1349-NODE-1349-length-15647-cov-4.390072_pt1 | contig 15647 bp, 29 predicted proteins | sample MGYA00380157_ERZ1026854 | MGnify/ENA primary metagenome ERZ1026854 (study PRJEB33269, sample SAMEA4719793) | human gut metagenome | biome: human-associated habitat; feature: organic feature; material: feces | place: Cameroon | collected 2013-10 ...
TAATTTCCAAGGGCCTTAATACAAACCCGCTAATTCATTAAGCTTTTCAAAAATGGTATCTTGGCCCATATAACTTTCATCGAAATCATGTAAAAGCCAATCTTTTTGCTTATCAGTAAGATCCTCGAACCACCAACGCTTGCCTGCTTGATACCAATCATAAAACGGGTTTCCAGGGGTTCCTTTTTCCATAACTCTAAGTGCTTCGCTCGCGTCAATAACAAGTTTTCCGCATACAGGACACACAATGTTATGGAACCCATCACGCTCTATCATAACAAAATCAAACCAATCCAAACTCAAAACCGTACCACAGTCGCAACATCTTATTTCTTGATACGGCTTATATTGATATGATCTCTTAACAATATTCATTTTACTCTTCCTTCAAGCCCTTATTTCTCAAATCGATCCAATCGAGACCATCTTCCCACCACTTCTTAAACTCCCAAGTAGTGTCTCCAATCAAGGTATCGCACACAGGGCAATAAATCTCTTTTACACCGTCCCTGTGCATTCTATCGAAATCCGTTCCATCGATTCCTATAACGGCATGACATTTAGGACATTCCTTTTCGCAATACGGTTCTATTGCACGTCCTCTTCCAATAACTCTCATAATCTCTCCTTCCCAGTCGAATTCGACCAGTTTAATTCGGGCTGCGCCTCGTGGCTATACTTTCTTAACCCTATTGACCAATCCATCAGCCTTAACCAATCGGGCTAATCTTATACAGTGTGGGATATTCTTTGCCGACAAACAGAAGAGCGGATCTGCTCCTTTCTTACTGGAAGGCAAATAAACCGTTCTGTCTTCAAGCCACCAATCTTTATCGATGGCAAACCCAGGGACATCGAGATACTTTTTAGCCTCCTCGTAATTCAACAAAAAGTAACCACTTCCGATTTCCAACGCTTCACAATCTTCGATGTTCTGCCAAACACACCGATAATCATTGCCCAAAAAACTCTTGTCCACGTCTTCCCTGATTGCTCTTACGAAACCGCCATCATCGACGTATTCAAGGCAAATATATCTCTTTGCGCCATACAATCCTTCGTCCACTGTAAACACGTCTCCTGGCTCCAACCAGCGGGCCAGAATCATACCCGTGTCGGGAACGAGAGTGTCCTCGATAGACTCTTCTTCGTCCATCAATCCATTGATTTCGTTAATCAACCGAGCCGCCTGAAAATTAGTGCATTCGCTCGCCTCAACGGTCCACTTATCTCCGTCTACCAGTTTAACCCCAAATCTCATTTTCTTGCCTCCACGAAGTCCGCCGTGATCTGCTGCATTTGTCTAAAACAATCATTCAAGACGCTATTGTAATCTATTCCAACGATCTTGTCGAATACCAATTGGGGTTCGATGCTTCCCTGCTTATATATAACCACACTTCCAGGACATACACCGTCTTCTGCAAGGCTATCCACGTCCACGCTGCCATCTTCAACAAAACATATGCCATAAGTCGCATACTTTATTCTGTCGCTGCGTTGATTCATGGTCGCATTGTACAATCTCTGATAAGGCATAAGTCTTTCGACCAAACCATTCTCACCATAGATATCATCATCAGACAACCAATCCAGTTTGCTCTTGGCATACTCGATCAACGGCAAAATGTGATTGTAAACGGCTTCTTCTTGCCACCAATATTCTTTATTGTTCATCACAATATTAGCGTCTTCCGCTCCAGGGACCAAATGAAGATATTGTTCGCCGTTTGCAAACTTCTTGTTAAAACTGATTCTCGTCTTCTTACTAACCTTAATTTTCGTTTCCATTTTCCTTATACTCCTTCTAACATTTCTTCTAAATACCAAGGCGAATAATCCTTGCTTTCTTCCTTAATATCCCATTCAATTGAATACCACGGTAAGATATCACAAACAGTTTTGATAACTCCCACGGCTCCTACACTTGGGATCGCAGTTACTATTAATGTATCGCAATTCTTTACAAACTTAACTCTGTCACCAACCGCAAACTTATGTTGTGCCATATTATCTCCTTGTAAATATAGCTTTTAAATGAGTCGGATGAGTCATTTCATACCCAAATTTTTCAAGAATCTCATTTCTTTTAAAGGGTAACACATACTGACACCAATAAGTTCGCTCAAAATCTTCGTCTATAGACTCTATCAACCTTATCAGTTCTTTGTTGAAATAATGTTCCTTGACTTCAGTGTTCCAATTCTGCGTATACGTGTATTTCAAAAAGAATTCATATAAATTCTTTCTTTCACCACTCCCAACCTCGTTGGCTTGTTTGATCGCCTCATATCTTTTGCAAAGGTCGCATGAAGCTTGAATTAGCCTCAGCGCTTCTGCTTCTTGCCGTGAAACCCTAACATCTTTATCCGTTCCCCAATACATATCGCGAATAACTATAGTGTCTACGTTCCTGTGAATAAAAGCAACCAGTTCGGCAACCGAAGCTTTTGTCAATTCATGGACTACCGAACTTAGAATCAACAATACTTTGGTTCCTTTGGGAAATCTTCCCCATATGTCTTCTAGCTCTGAAACTCTTTCGGCTCTTTTCAAGTCAAACTCTACTTTAATCTGGGGATTGTTTTCAACCATAATGTAGGTTGTATTTTCGTTGAATTGGCGAGCCTGAATGGCGGCAATCATAGCGCCGTTGGCTGCGCCAAAATCTACGATATAATCGTAATCTTTAAGGTTAATATAATTAAAGAAGAAAAGTTTCTCGTCACGAGTAAACGATCTATCCATACGATCTAAATAACCTCGAACGTCCTTAATCCCTGCCATCTTCTACCTCTATCTTATTCCAATCAAAATTATCCAATTGGTCAATCACGCTCTTAACATCCTCGTAGATTTCCACGATGCTATACTTCTTGCCACCAAGTTTTGTACGAAACGACATGTAATCTCCGAAATGAGCATAGTCCCACCCGAACCACAAACGACCGTCATCTGCAAATTGAGATTTATCCGAGCTGTCAACGGGCACAAACGTATCCAGCCAAGTACATCCGCCATGAACATCGATATCGTAAAAATAATCTCGTCCCTCAAGTTTCTTACTTTCCTCTTTTGTTAACTTAACGTATGCGGTCGGATGTGAACCCAGATTGAGGATTACCCACTCATAACCCTTATAACGGTCATGTCCGATAATATCACATCTACCCACTTGAGTATATACCATCTCACGAGCATTTGCGAGAGCAGGAGGCAAATCCTCTCTCGGTTCTTTTCCATACGCAGTTTGATAGTATGTAATCACACTTTCGGGGCAATCTTTAACACACTTACCATCAGGCAGTTTCGCGCTTTCTCTTTCCAACCATTTATAATAACCGTCCGCAAATTCTACTTTCTCGCTAAAATTCATTCTTTCCATTTTCTTTTCCTCCTCCTATTTCTTTTTAATATCCTCGATCTTTCCTACATCGATATTATCCAGTGCCTTCTTTACTTCGTCGTGAAAAATACTCAACGCCATCGCAAACGAAATAGCGCTAGTGCCGATTAAGATAACCGACATTATATACAACGCGGTGCTGATAATCTCTTTAAACCAAAGAGTAGCACACAAAAAATATGAAAACAACAACCAACAAATAAGCCCAATCGATATCGAAGTTATAATTCTCTTCATACACATCTCCTATATTTTCACTACGCCCAGAATACGGACTCTTTCTTTCCAACTATTCCAGCTTTGAATTTCATAACCATTATCCAACGCGCTTTCAATGAACGCTACTACCTTTTCAGGGTCTCTACCGTCATAATCAATCAACTCTTCGCCTGTCACGTTTCCTTTTTCGTGTCTGCAAAAGAAGTCGTAATATTCCAACGGTCTTTCGGTCTTGATGTGTGTACTCGGATCGAATTCAATCGCATAATAGTGCTTCATCTTGGTTCCTCCCTTATTTTTCTACGACAATTATATCATACAAAAAAAGCATTGTCAACTGTTTGGCAACGCTTTTTAGCATTTTTTATATTTTATTTAACGAATTTTACTCGTCTTCATACCCCATCTTATACTCAATCTTCGGGAATAATACCGCGTATTTAACCAGCTTGCCCTCGTAAACTCCTATGTCTACCTCGTGGAAAATAACGCCGTCTATTCCTTCCAACCACTTCCAATCGGTCAGTTGATGGACTCTATATCTCTTTTTGTCGGGACCAAGAAATTGAAATTTCTCGTATTCATACCTACCTACCGCATTACCTGCGTTTGCCAAGTATTCATCCCAATCGATAGGAGCTTGAGTACCCACGACAAAAGGAATGGTCCACGTTTCAAGTTTCATACGAATGGTGTATTCACCGTTATTTATGGCGGGCAAAACACGCACTATCTCTGCGCCCCAGACGTCATCCGATGTTTGTTCTACCAACATCTTCCGTTTATTCAAAATATCGGGTAAACCGTCTCTTAAATGTCGCTCGAACTCTCTTATATCACTCACAGTCTGTTTCATCTTGCCCTCCTTTCTGTTAATATTGTTTTATTGTTACGAATTCTTTTAAGCTTTTTATAGCTTATCGAACCGTTATTTACTTTATTGCCGAATAAATCTCTTATATCTAGACAACCTGTTTTTCTTTTACCAAATACAAAATACCTTTTATGTTGATAAATTACGGAATCGAACAATTCAAACCCAAAAACATTTCCGTTTAATTGGTTATTCTTTTTAACACCATTTTTGATAAAATTGTTTTTATGAATTTGCCTATTCTGCCGTCTAACGCATTTTTGATACAAATAATAATTGAGTGATTTTGCTTGCGGATTGCCACTTATACATCGCGCGTCGACATAATGTTCTTTCGGTAAATTATTAGATATGCGAGTATTTTTGGTTATATACCCGTAAGTTTCTTGAACATTTGAATATATAATTCGTAATCTATCCAACAATGTTTTTCGCATTATTCCCATAAATGCCGCGTCTCTGTAACTTTTGCTTCGTTTAACATTCAACTTTATCTCGCCTTTATGACAAGCTTTATGACAAGTTTCACATAAAGTGATTAAATTATTCGGTGCATTACCGCCAGTTTTGCGGCTTTCAATATGATGAACGTTTAGTCTTTCGTCTCTTGATTTCCCGTGACAGTGTTGGCATTCGTGGTTGTCTCTGAATAATACATACTCTCTTATGTTCCAAAATCCTAATTGCTCGCCTTGTTGATATTCTTCACCTTGAATTCTGGGGTTTTTGATTTTTTGAATATCAAATTGTGCCGTTTCGACGACGATTTTTGTAAACGGCAAGACTTCGTGCAGATGCTCGATCACTTGAATATGAGTATTTATCTTTTGTTCAATACTCGGTGCCAACCAGCCTTTGTGTTTTGATTTTACACGATTATTGAATCTTGCAGGACGATAACGTAATCTATTTCTACGCGTTCTTCTTGCTTCTCTACGAGATGATAACTTGCTTACAATATCATTGCGCAATTCAACATCCGCTTCGTACAAAACTTGTTTTTCTGTCGTTGCAGATATACCGATATGCTTACTGCCAGCGTCTACACCCAAATTTACTTCTTGGACTTGGTTTTCACATTCAAATAATAATCGAATTGTAAACGGTTCGTGTTTTGCTATTTTTGCTTTATTTTGTTTTAATAGTTTTCTTGCCTTTGCTTCTTTACAAGGCATTATTGGTCTACCTTGAATGTTTAATACATATACCATTGCTTTTACAGCCTCCTATATGTTAGAGTAGATACTCCACGACAATGTTATTCAAAGGTTTTCATATGCAACACTGTTCTTACCCATCGGAACTGTTTAATCACATATCGCAGAGCGTAAGACTGGAGAGTACATCCTACGGTGCCTATATATTCTTTGATAACGTAGCGCATATGCGCTTAGTCTGATCAACTAGTGGGCTTCAAACCCACGCCTCTTTAGAGCTGGGTGGTTGACTATTACAATAGGAGATATTAGGCTTCTTCGGAATGTTTTTCTTGTCTGAACGAACAGCTCATTGATTTCTGCGTCGTTAAACATCTTATTCCTCTGCTTCGTGCCTGTTTTCTCTGTCGTCTTTCACCAACAACCATTCACCTTCGTCAATCCATCTGGGCACTCTGTTGCCAAAACCCACACGATCCGCAAAATCGTACTGAATCAAATAACAACATTCGTCATCGTCGATCTGTACGGTATAATCGGCACGCAAAAGTTTAACGACGATATCGCCAAGTTCTTCGGGTGTAAATTTTTCTTTTTCTAATTCTATTGTATTAGTCATTTTTATTTCTCCTATCTAATTATTGTTACTGTTCCCCAGAACAGTTTATTGGCTCTGATTTGCTCTACCTTTTTGTCGAAGCTTTCGGGATCAACATACGAAATACAATCATCGATAGCATACTTTGAATCATACTTTTGGCTCTTGTCCAAATCGAACATTCCGTAGCTTGCACCCGATACAACGTCGTCTCCTAAGTTTCCCGAAATCATAAAATGAAACCTCGGAGAAGACGTGTTACTTTCAATCAAACAAATACGTTCCACGCCCTCGATATTCATCAAATCTTTGGTACATCTCTTGATTAGTCGGTTGGCCACCGCCTTTTCTCTTCTTTCTCTACGCGCATTATCGCGATCATGCTTCTGTACGTATCTTTTTGCCTTCCATCTCGAAACATATTCGAGATTACAGTTCGTATCCGTAAGTTCTCTATACCGCGCAAGGTACGGCTCTTTTTTAATATAATCAAAAAGTTCATCCGCACCAAATACAACACTTTCTTCGAACATTATGTTTAACTCTCCGTCCAACATAAGGCGGCCCGAAGTTTTACACTGAATACGTGAAGGTTTAAATTTGTCCCAGTCGTGTTCATGCGCCCCAAACACACAGTACGTCCAGTAGTATCTTTCCGATGCAAACTTCTCGATATTCAACATCCAAATCGCGAAGTTAAACCCAGGAAGTTCTTTCACCGTAAAATAATATACGCCGAACTTACCGCTTGCAACACACGGATCATTAGTTCCGTCATGAAGAAAATCTCCGTTAGGAACAAGGGTATATTTGCTTTCCTTTGCCATACCATCGAATATTCTGCCAATTATGGCAGCGGTTTTTTTACTTGGAACCCTATCTAATCTCATAATTTTTACTCCATTTTGCCATTTTTGGCAACATCCTTTTTACGTCCAATCATTAAATATTGAACTTCTTCTGCACCCAGTTTTATATGTTTGCCACATTTGGCACAAACCACAAAATACTCACTCTCAAACAATCCTGTTTGTTCATAGATGTCTTGAGATGAGTACTGAAACACGTAGCCGCACTTGTGACATTTATTCTTAAGATATTTGCACATATGCGCCTCTAAAATACGTTACAAACGGTGAAGGGAGTAACCGAAAACACTTCCTTACAAGCCGCAAAAGCCTCTTTAACAGCCTCGTCTTTGCCCGATAACTTGACCATCATAGTCATAGTTCCTGCGCTTGTACGCGCAGTACAACCGTGTTGTATGGCAAGTGTTTTAGCAATCCTCACACCATCTTGCATTGCGGTGATATTCAGACTTACTGTTCTATTGTCGGCAAGTCTAACCATCATTGTTTTAGTCATATTATTCCTCCACGGGCAATATGGTCAATGCTTCTTGAAGGCATTGGAGTTCGCTTTTGACTTTCTCCAGCTCGTCCTGCAACGCTGCGTTCTCTTGTTTAAGACGGCAATTCTCTACCCTTAAAAGGGCAATTTTATCGTCTTTACGCGCATTCAAATCAAGCCATCTGCGTTCACTCATATCAGTAATCCCAATCATCGTCGCACTCTCCACACCCATCATCGCAATCACAATCGCCGTAATCGTCATCGCGACCATTGTTCATTACTTCGCTATAACAGATGTAATCCATCGTGTCGAAGTATCTCTGTTCTTCTTGTTCCAATGCGTTACGTTCCAAAATGTCGAATAACATGATAGAAACCTCCTTTTGTTTCTAATGATAGTATATCACAAAGAAATTTCCTCGTCAAGTGTTTTAACGAGGAAATTTCAAAATATTTTAATTTTCTTTCAATAAACTATTAACTACCGAAGCAGACATTCCACCGAGTACGTTACCGATTGTAACTAACCCGACAAACCCGATTGCTTGCCAGCTCCAAAGTCCACACATTGTCACGTATGTCATATCTGCAATGCTATGCTCAAATCCACACAACACAAACACAGACACTCCAAACAACAATCCTACGAAACTCTCCCATGGATACGTCCCCTGTCTCTTATAGGCGTTCACAGCGATATAAATGCACCAGTTGCATAAATACCCAAGGATAATTATTTGAGCCGCAGGAGCCGCCATACGGGCTTGTAGGCCCACTGAAAAATTAGTAATCAGCGGCGCGAACTTGTCAATACCAGCAAACAATATTCCCATAATCAATGCACCGATGAAATTACCCACATAGGAAACTATCATTGCAATGATATAGTTTGGGGGTTGTTGGGTGACATAACAAGCCTTTCCTGTAAACAGTTCGAGTTTGTATGAGAGAACAAGGAATAAACCGACCACAAAAAACAGGCTTCCTACAATCTTGCTTTGAGAACAGACATTTGCTATGCAGCCGAGGGAGATAGCTCCCCCAGCTAGAATAGCTTTAAAAAGAATCTTCCAATAATTCATTAGAAATCTTCTCCTTTATGCAGGATTTGTTGATTGCGACTACCACGCAATGGCAACGTTATGTCGCGTTCGGCGATAACAAATCTTCCCGTAATAAGTGTATCAACGAGCGATAGAACTTTATCAACAATCAGATCGTTTTCTTCTTTGAGTTCAGAAAGTTCGTATCCAGTCCACAAAAAGATCTGGATGGTTGGATAAGCTTCTCTAACTGCTTGAATAAGTTCTAATACGAAATTTCTGTTCTCTGGACACAGGGGTTCTCCGCCAAGTACAGAGAAATTACGTTGTATGCCATTTTTTGAAATTGCTTTAATAATAAAGGGGATTGTATCGGCGGTCACTTCTGTGCCGCCGTTAAAGTCCCAGGTTTGAGCATTATGACATCCAGGACACTTAAGATTGCAACCCTGTACCCAGAATGAAACGCACACATTCTGCCCATTTACAAAATCATCACATAAAATGCCAGCGTATCTCATATCTCACCTTTACCGTGTTTTACTCTTGCTTCTACTTCTGCTTGTTTACCCTTATTAAAAGCTGTTTTATAGTTACCAGTTAAATATCCAGTAACCCGACGTAATTGTTGTATGTTTTTGCTACCGCATTCAGGGCAAGAATCATTAAATTCTCCAGTGAATCCGCAATCTAAACAGGTGTCGTTCGGCACGTTAATTGCAAAATAGGGAATGTCTTTATCCATTGCATAATTAACCAGTGTTTCAAGAGCATCTATATTATGCTCTACACCACCGTCAAGTTCGACATACGTTATGCAGCCAGCAGAACTATATCCTGTTAACTGGCTTTCAATATCGATTTTGTCAAACGGGCTAATTTCTTTCCATACGGGTACATGCATACTATTGGTGAAAAATTCACGATCTGAAACATTGGGAATTTCACCATATTTTGCTTTAAATTTTTTCATCGATGTATAACACAAATTTTCCGCCATAAATGGACTATATTTTCATCTGACGCACTGTCAGAGCTAGGTCTTTCGATTTCTCTACTCTACTCACTTCTTGCTTTCGATAGTCTCTTCACATTTCAATAACATTCTCAAAAAATAAGTCTCGCTAAACTTACGTTTTGGCTTTTGGTTGCAGTTAACCTGTTGATTTATAGTTTTTTCGCTGACACCAGTTTCTCGTGCCGCCGAACCGCAATTTGGGAAACGCGCAATCTCCGCGTCTGTGTCATAATCAAATTGAACTACTATGATATGTTCTCTGGGGCCCTCATTGGCGTTCGTAAAGTATAGTTTTTTGCGTATGGGGAGGCCCAATTCTGATTGTCTTGCGATTGTCGAAGCACTTATACCAGTGTCCGCCTCTGCCTCTTTCCGACTTCCATATTTTTTTATCAATCTATTAGTCGTTGTTTCGTAACAATCGCAAGGAATACTTTGGCTGTCATCCCAGCTTTTATCGTTAACCAATAAACCGTCGTTTACTGCTTGCTGAGTATTTTCGGATACGGTTCCCCATTTTAAATTACTTATATCGTTATTTTTTTTATTATTATCCATGTGCATTACGCATGGATAATTATTAGGATTTGGTAGAAAGGCTTCCGCTACTAATCTATGTACTCTTTTAGTAATGTTTTTATTCTTACCGTTTCCATCGTCATATTTTATTGTACAATATTGATATCCCCATACGGTGTTTTGCTCTTTTATAAAAGGATATTGTTGATGTCCCCACTTTGTATTTATACTATAAATATTTCCACGGGGATCAACATAGTCCGTTTTCGATCCTTTTATAAGTACCGCATCTTCGGGAATTTTAGCAACTTTCATTTTTTTATAACCTCCTTTAAATATTTTAGCGAGAATGTTATTGATTTAGCACAGGGTTCTTGGGTTCCCTGTTAGCCGCACAACTTATTTGTGCGACACCCTATAAAGGTTAGCCTAGTTTCTCATCTTACATCACTGTAAGAGCCCCCACGGAATGTTCAGGGGAGAAATATACACCGAAATTTAATTTATATTCATTTTTGAATTCTTTACATCTCTTTTGAAACAACGCCTCTATTTGTCTTGCAAGTTCCAATCCTTGCGGTTCTGTTTGATCACATCCAATTAAAATTTGCAAAGTCTCTGCAATACCAATTTGGCCGATTGCAAGAGTACCATGTTTGAGGGCGGAGCGGATTCCCTCTTCGGGTTTATACCCAAGCATAATACCGTTTTCGTACATAAATTTTGCAGAATCGGGCGATTGTTTGCAAATCCAATCAAAACGTTCTATTAGCTGATCTTTCGCATCTATAATGGCAGAATCAAGAATTTTCATAAATTCATCCACCACATTGCCGCCTTTTTCTTTTGCTTCCATTGCAAGGGTTGGCAAAATAATTGTTACTGGACAGATATTCCCTCTCCCGTCCTTTGTCTGAGGGTTTATTCCTTTGTCGGCATTGATATCAAAGCCGTTAGCTGTTCTACACGTGTTAGTCCGATGTTGCCATCGGCACTGACCATATCTTCTGCTTGCACAGTCTTCCTCTCCGAATGAGCGCCTATCTCTCATTCTACTCCCTTACATTCATCGGGGATGGTCGATACAGGTTCTATATATCTAAACTATATAGCTTCCCACGGTCTCATCCACTTGGGACCTAACCGTTAGCCGCATTTGTGCGACACCCACGGGCGTGGTTCAAAAGATTTTACATGAGCTAAGTTTACGCTTACCCATGGTACTAAAGTACGTTTTAGGATCATTTATATCATATCCAGTATTACCACTCCAGTCTACGTTTGCATAATTAGGATACAATCTTTTTGCGGTAGATTTCAATGCCAATCTAAACAAATCGTAATTTGGATCTCCTGGTTTGCGGTTTACGCCTTTCATACATTGAAAGATGCCGCAAGGGAAAATAGGTGTTTTCCTAATCTTCCCCACTCCTTCAATTGATTTTTCAAGAAGTGCCTTTATTACCATCCTTCCCTCTGGCAATGTACAGGTGCCGTAATTTATAGAAGTGAATGGCAACTGATTACCAGAGCGACTTTGTAACGTATTTAGGTTATGGTACATTCCTTCAACGGCTTGGTTAAGCTCCTTAGCCGTCATTTCCATTGCATAATTATAAGGGGTCGGATGATTGTAAATCCTCGTGTCATCTATGCTTACATTTACGGCGTCCTCTTTGTCGAGGGCAATTTTTATTTCAACCCCAGGGTTTTTTAGGGATTCAATATAATGCAAACCATCTTTATAATGTTTTAAAAAACTCTTTCTTACATATGGAACCATTGTCCAATCAAGGTGCGTTGCAGAAACACCACCAAATTCTTGCAGACTTTGAAGCTGAAACAAAACCGCTACAAGTTGAAAGGCTGTATTGATAGATCCTGCGGGCCGCACATCTGTCTGCCTTGTGTTAAATCCTTCGGCAAGAATTTTATCAAAGGGAAATGATAAGCAGTTGTGCATACCAACCGCATAGCTATCAAGGTCGTGCGTATATATACGATTGTTAACGTGATTGTACCTCGCCTTTTCCGACATCAGCTCATTTAGGGCTATATAACGATTTAGTTCGCTGTCAGCTTCGCCCTTTCTTCCACCGAACGAACGTTCGTCCACGTTAGCGTTTTGATTTTGAACGTTTGATGCCGATAATTTTTCGCGTATAACTTTTAGCAGTTCACTATTCTGTTCTCGAACTCTGTCTCTTTGGTTTCTATATAAGATATAATTTTTTGCGACATCTTTGCGCTTGGTTGCCATTAGCGATGCCTCGACAAAATCTTGTATCTCTTCGATCTTAACGAGTTTCTGTTCGGCGAAATGCATTTCGGCTTTTTCGGCAATTTCCTTTGCTTTTTGAGCTGCGTAAGTAGTTACCTCTCCATCAACATCCCGAAACGATTCCTGTACCGCCCATATAATTTTGTTGCGGTCGAATTTGACCTTCCTACCATCTCTTTTTAAAACTTTCATAAACACCTCTGTTTTGTCTAAAATTTCATTTAATTGAGCAAAATAAAACCTCTCTTTTATTGGGTAATTTTTAGCGTCCTGAACTACCAAATCCACCGTCTCGAACAACTTCGGTAGTATCGTTGGATGTGGTTAGGTAATTCATAAAAATGCCTTGGGCTATTCTATCTCCGACTTTTACCTCAAACGGTTGGTCGCCTGTATTGTACAGCATAATACCAATTTGATTGTTTGGATTCAAAGAGTAGTCGGCATCGATAACGCCTGTTCCGTTTCTTAGTACGATGCCACGTTTACAACCATTGCCAGAGCGAGTGTATATCAGCAAGACATCATTCGGTTCCATAATGGCTTGGACATCGGTCCAAAACAAATACGTTTGTCCAGGTTCGATAACGGCATCTTCTTTACTAAAAAAGTCATACCCCGCAGATTGCGAGGTAGACCGTGTAGGAAGTTGCGTAGGTACGTCGGGGAACCTTCTATTCAACACTTCCGAAAATATCCTCATACGTTACCTCGCAATAATCATATCATTTAGACCGACAATGGCAATCTCTTCAATGTGGGAATGCGCGGAGGTTGCCAAGATACGTGCCTTGTACTTTTCAATCAAATAACCATTTTGCCCCACAAGTGCTTCGGGTGAATCCGTGTAGATGGTCAGCGTTTGAAAGTCGTTGTCTTTTTCATAACGCACAGTTACACCTGCTGCTCTCACGAAGCTTTCGTCCACCCAGTCTCTCACAATGTTTCGAACCAAAAAATCCATCATGTTTACTCTCCTTTATTAAAACTTTTTGTTTCAGCGTCATAATCCGCTTGTTCTTCTGAAGCTAAAAGAGCCTCTTCTTGCATTTTACGAGCTTGCTCGTTTGCTTGTCTCATTTCTTTTTGAGAAAGAATTCGGAATGTCTTTTTGCCAACAGGTATCAACAGACGATGTTGTCCCAAAAGCAAAAACGTATTTCCGACCGCAACCTCTACAAGGTTTCTTTGCACCAAGGGATAGTGCTTAAACACATACGCAATAGCACGGTCTACCGTTACGCCCTTCGGGTGCTTTTCAAGATAATCAACAACAAGGTTGCCGATGTTTTGTCCGAGTTCTCTCAATTGTCCTTCGCTTGTTTCTTGTATTGTCTTTTCCATATATTAAATACTCCCGTCCTGTGCGAACTCAATGTATTCGCCAGTCTTATTTATTCTTGCTTCTTCAACGTTAGGTGTTGCTTTAAGTTGAGGATAAAGCTCTTGCGCTTTTCTACGCGCTCTACCTACACTTTCTTGCGACGGAATCTTTGCCTCTTTTACAGCAACTGCAATATTCCAAAATCCAATGTCCTTGCTCATTCCGTATTTGTTTAGTATGAACGCGTACAAAAGATAATCGTCGTCGCGTGTTTTCGGATGCTGTTCGAGTATCTCTTTAACCATAACGGCTACATCACGAACGTTCTTTCTAGATTTGCGTGCCATATTATTTCCTCCTTTACTTAATAATCATACCCCATAGATTTAAGGTAATTATGAATTGCTGAGAGCACTTCATTGTTAAGTATTTCGGGATCGTCATCATACACATAAGTTCTACGCTGAGCATATGCGCCGTTTGCCCACGGTCCGTCAACATAATTGCTGCGATTTTTCTTGTAACACATCTCGCACCAATATACTTCTGAGTTCTCACCGATAGAAGCATAGTGAGCTTCTTTGTAGCCAATCTCTTTACCACATTGTGTACAGATTTTCTTTTTCATAGTTCCTCCTTAATGAGCCTCTTCGTCGGCATCGCCGAATTTTAACAAAAGTTCATATGTTGTATCGCCTAAAATCTTTCTGTATTTAGACTTTGTTTTATCTGTGCCTTTTTTGATATCGTGTGCCACCATATGCCACGACACATAAAACAGTGCTTGTAAACAAGCGTCGTAATTATCAAGCCCAAGCAATTTCGGATATGACATAAGATAAAGAGTTCCCATAGCCGCATGGTTATAATAATGGGAAACGCCTTGCTCGTCAGTTGTTTGGGTATACAATTTACCGATGTCGTGTAGCATTGCAGCCGTGATTATTGAATCATTTCTTATGCCTGTATTGCACAAAATGTCTGCTGTTTTGCCCATATGAGCACCCAAAGTAAGTGAATGATAAGGGTTGTTTTGGTTAAAGTTTATCGTCTTCTTTGTAAGCTCATTCCATAACGACTCAAATTCTTGATATGGACAATTCAGAACCTCTCTCGTAATTGATGGAACAACAATTTCGTCCCAACCTTCACCCCAAGCTGGGAAAAGAAATGAGCTTAGGAACTTTCTTTTTATGGCATCCTCTCCGACTTTCCATCTACGACAACTATCACGTCTGATAATTGTTTCATACGGCGTTGCCATAACGTATGCTACTTTATGACAATCTATGTCTCCGACTTCTTGCAAAATACGAAGCCTAGATTTGAGACTAACATTGGTTGCATCGACGATAACGCTTTTGCCTTGTTCCAAAAAATGTCTAAGATCATGATAGAGTCGTTTGAACACTTTTTCGTTTTGACTTTGATCTGCTGGCGAACCACAAATAAGGCTGCGATACTCATCCGAACTAAGGACTTCCATATTGAATCTTTCGCCGATGTTTTCGGCGGTTGTCGTTTTACCCGAACCAGGAAGTCCAACCATCACTATGAGATTGGGTTTATCAGGATTAAAGCTTAGCATTCTTCGTCGTCTCCTTCTTCGTCGTTACTGTAAAATTTGGGGCGCTTTGTTGCACTGCGAATAACTTGTGGCGGAATAGCAAAAGTCGTAATGAGCAATCCATTTCCAAACAAATAAACATTATTGCCCCACACTTTTATCATATCGCCCTGCGATGCTTCAAGCACATTTCGAAGATACCTTTGGACATACTTCGAACACTCTTCGATATCCTTTCCTTTTTCCAGAACACGTTTGATTTCGTTCGACGCATTCATTCCTTTGGCT
>ERZ1026854.1351-NODE-1351-length-15645-cov-5.143682_pt1 | contig 15645 bp, 7 predicted proteins | sample MGYA00380157_ERZ1026854 | MGnify/ENA primary metagenome ERZ1026854 (study PRJEB33269, sample SAMEA4719793) | human gut metagenome | biome: human-associated habitat; feature: organic feature; material: feces | place: Cameroon | collected 2013-10 ...
ACAACGATGCTTAACTATTTTTTTCTGGTTGCAAATATGCCGTCAGCTATTTGGGGCTCTATAATGGAAGCTTTTTAAACCTCCATGAAAGAAAGACATTTAAGTAGGTGTTCAAAATTAATTTTTATGAACACCTACTTAAAGTCATTTCTGCATAAATATGCAAAAATGGCCTTTGTTTTTACCCGGTTTTCCATTAAGCCGAAATGACAAAATGAAAGTGCCTTAATGGCGTTGTCAAAGAGGCTCTTTGAGAAGCTCATTTGGGCTCTTTGACGACCTCAAAGAGGCTCTTTGACAACATTAGACCGTTTTTAACATCTGTTAAGATTTTGTGTCGTTTTTTGCGCTTTTTTCTTCTCACAAAGAAATCAAAATAAGATATTTGCCAACATTCTGATTTTTCAATTTCCTCTTCACAAACCGCATAAATATACAGCCAAACCGTATATTTATGCAATCACAAAAGACACGATAAATGACATCGAAGCTCATTTTCGATTTTTTGAAACAAGCCTTGCCAGACAAAAGTTCTTATCAGCAAAAGCAACGACATCAGGACAACATGAAGCCAAAACACTCATAAAAATAACATTTTATTACAAAAATATTTGATATTCAAACAAAAATGACTAAATTTGCGCCATTTATATGTCATACTCTTAAAACACTATCTTATGAGGAAAAGAAAAAGAATCACAGCGCTTTGCTTGGCATTGCTTGCCGCAGGAGCAATGACAGCGCAAGACCTGAAAATTTACGGTCACATGACTCTGTCGGATAATTTCGAAATCCCACCCACAGGAATTTACGCTTTCCAGCCTAAGGCAGGAACAGCTATTACGCCAATTTTCGAACAAAGCGACTGGTATTCGAGCGGAGGATTGGTATTCATCGACGGCAAATTGTACTCAGTGAACCGCGACAACAATAAAATTGATGTGTATGACACCAAAGCAACGCCGTGGGCAGCCGGATCGCAAGTGGAATTTAGTGGATTCAATGGAGCCACCGACCTGACTTACGACATCACCACACAAAAGGTTTATGGATGTTTCATTGAGACAGACAAGACCTACTCTTTCGGAACCTTAAACCTTGAAACAGGCGAACGGACAAAAATAGCAACCCTGCCACAATTCTTTTCTGCCATTGCCGCCAACAGCCAAGGCACAATATACGGAGTGGGTGCCGACCTCGCGCTTTACATATTTGACAAATCGACAGGCAGCACAACAAAAGTTGGAGATACAGGACTCGCAACAATAGACCGCTGGGTTCCGCAGTCGGCAGAATTTGACCAAGACAGCAACACGCTATATTATTGCTACAACACGAGCAACATCTCGATTATTACAAACAACACCTACCTTTACACAATAAACACAGAAACGGGACAGGCCAACAAGGTGATGCAGTTTCCGCAGAACGAAACGTTTGTAGACATCTACATCCCTGCTTCGACACAGAGCGTTGGCGCACCTGCCAAGGTGGAAGAGCTCATGGTTTCTTTTGACAAGGGCACCGGCAACGGAAAGGTTTCTTTCGTCATGCCAAAGAAGAGCATAGACGGAAAGGACCTCTCCGGAAACCTCGACTACACCATTGCCATTGGCGGCGAGACCGTGGCAACGGGTTCAGCCAAGGCTGGCGATGCCGTAAGCAAAGACGTGAGCACAACAGCGACAGGCGAGACCACTCTTGCCGTGACGCTGACAAACGGTTCGGGCAAGACATCATTGACCGAGAAAACAACCTTCATAGGCATCGACACGCCGCTGACGGTCGGCAACTTGAAGCTCAGCACCGCCGACAACCAAACCGTGACGCTTACATGGGATGCTCCAACGGCAGGTGTGCATGGGGGATATATAGACCCCGAAAATCTCACATACAGGGTAACACGTATGCCAGAAGGAAAAGTGTGTGCCGACGCTCTGACCACAACAACATTCAGCGAGAAGCTGTCTGCTGAAAAGACAACAAGCATATATTATAATGTGGAGGCAAAGAACACGGCTGCAAGCGGTGAGGCCATGGCATCGAACCGTGTAAACGTGGGCAAGCCTATCGAGACGCCTTACAACGAAGCCTTCGACAACGACGAACGTTTTGCGACGTTCACCGTGACCGACGGCTACGGCGACGGTTCAACATGGAAGCGTGTAACAAACCGTGAAGACAACACAAGCTATGCCGTTTGCGAATATAACAAAAACAACCCGAAGGACGAATGGCTTATCACGCCATCGATAAAACTGAACAAGGGTGTCAGGTATGTGCTCTCGTTCAAGGCTTCAAGTGTTTACATGACAAAGCCAGAGAAACTTGCTGTGGCATACGGCAAAGGCACCACACCAGAGAGCATGACCAATGTGGTGATGGAACCAGCCGTTGTTGACAACAACAAATCGGGTGAATGGAAGGAATACTCTTATACAATAGAGACACCTGAGGACGGAAACTATAATTTCGGATTCCATGCCGTCTCCGATGCCGATATGTTCAACCTCGCCCTGACCGATGTCAGCATCGAGGGTTCGCAAATGTCGGCTCCTGCCGAGGTGAGCAACCTTGTGGCAACATCTGACGCCAACGGTGCCCTTACGGCAGATGTCGTTTTCACCACTCCTTCAAAGACAGTAGGCGGCAAGGACATTGACAAGCTCACAAAGGTAGAGATTCTATGCAACGGAACATTGCAGAAGACCATTGACAACCCACAGCCGGGATCGGAGCAGAAGGCAACCGTTGACGTGAACAGCGGCTTAAACAACATCGCTGTCCTGGCTTACAACGAATCAGGAGCAAGCATTCCGGCAAAGACGACCGTATATGCAGGACCGGACGTGCCGGGCAAGACAACCGTCAACGTGCAACTGAAAGACGGAAAACAGATCGTTTCATGGGAAGCGCCAAAGGGACAGAACGGTGGATATGTTGACCCTGCCGACTGCAAATATACCGTTTATCGCTTTGTCGGTGACGAGCAGACAACGCTCGTGGAAGACACTGAGGAAACAAGCTTCACGGACGATTATGCAGCTACAAGCCAGGTCGTTGTCACTTATGCTGTTATACCTAACAACAGCTTGGGCTATGGAACATACAGCACGGCACATCCTGTTGTTGTGGGAGGCACACCATATGAGCTGCCTTATTTCGAGACATTCAAATCTGGCTTCAGCACATATCCTATCTGGAGCATGGTGGCACGTTCAGGCATAGGCAGCTGGGTGTTGTATGACAAGGACAAGACACAAGGAATGCCTGATCCTTACGACGAGGATGGAGGCTACATCTTCTTCTCCAAGAACAATGACGGCGACCGCTGCCAACTGTTCTCTGGAAACATAGACCTCAAGGGAGCGAAGAACCCCACTCTCGAGCTATGGTACTATAACAAGAAATCGCAGAACACCCTCGCCATACAGGCTTCTGCCGACACTGGCGCATGGGAGGACCTAAAGGTTATCAACTATAACAACGACCAACCCGAGGGATGGACAAAGGTAAGTCTGCCTCTTTCTCAGTATAAGAGCAACAGTTATCTGCAGATTGGATTCGAGGCAACAGCCAACGACAACGGCATAATAGCAATAGATGCTATCGGCGTGCGCGACCTTTACGCTAACGATCTTGCCGTGACGCTCAGCGGAAAGAAACATTTCTTCTATGATGCCGACAACACGCTTTCGGCAACCGTGAAGAACCTCGGACAGACAGATGCAGGAGATTATGCTGTAAACTTCTACTGCAACGACAAGCTTGTCTCAACGGAGAAAGGAACACCGCTCGCTGCTGGCGAAACGAAGGTGTTCACATGCAATGTAAAGCTCGGCCTTGACAATGCCGATACTGACAGCTACCGTGCGGAGGTTGCATACGCTGCCGACGAGAACTCTGCCAACAACGTGTCTGACGTGCTGACTGTGGCCAACAGCTTGCCAAAATATCCTACAGCAAAGGAGCTTGCTGCAACAACCGAAGGCAACAGCGTACACCTCACATGGACAGCGCCCGAGCCTTATGTGGCACCTGCTTCTGAAGCCGTGACAGAGAGCTTTGAAGACTACACCCCGTTCACGATTGACGATCTTGGCGACTGGACGCTTAAAGATGTGGATGGCGAAGAAGGAACCTTCGGCATACTGCCTCTCAACTTCCCGTATCGAGAAGCAGCCAAATCGTTCCAGGTGTTCAACGCCGATTATCTGCATATGCGCAGCGACGGCGACTATGAAATGTGGGCTGCACACACAGGCAAGCAGATGCTCATGGCCTTTGCCGACAAGGATCGTAAGAACGACGATTGGCTTATCTCGCCTGAACTCTCGGGCAACAAACAGACCGTCAAGTTCTGGGTTCGGTCAATATCAGGCAATTATCCTAACGAGACGTTCTCGGTAATGGCATCAAGCAAAGGCAGAGACATTGCCGACTTTACGGAGGTGACTAAGGGTGAAGCACCGCTCGACTGGACAGAAATGGAAGCAGAACTGCCTGAGGGCACCAAGCATTTCGCAATACGCTGTACCTCCGACGACTGCTACCTTATGGTTCTTGACGACGTGACATACGTTCCCGGCACAGGTCTGCCAAGCGAGTTGTCGCTCGTGGGTTACAACATCTACCGCGACGGCGAAAAGATCACCCAGGAACCTGTAGGCACAACAACGTTCACCGACAACATTGACAGAAGCAAGAACCATCTCTATGCCGTGACAGCTGTTTATGCAACAGGCGAATCGCGCTTCTCAAACGTAGTGACGTCAGGCAATTTGAGCGGTGTCGCTTCTGTAGAATCGGATAAGGTTTCTATAAAAGCTCTCAACAATTTTATCATCGTTGCACAGGCAGAAGGCAAGAACATAACCATAAGCAACGCTGCAGGTGCGGTTCTCTTCAACGGAAAAGCTACAGAACCGACCGTTTCTGTGCCAGCAGCACATGGCATCTACGTTGTGAAGGTTGGCGACAACGTCAAGAAAATTGTGGTGAGATAACATACTGGCGAAGCTAAAATCTGTTTATAAACGCGGTTGGTTTAGACAAACAGATCTGGTTTAGCCTTAATCTGAAAAAGGGAGTGAACCCACGAAAGGTTCGCTCCCTTTTAAATTGTACTAAACTATAGAGAATGTATCTTTGTCGTTACTTCTTGTCCCACCATACGCGGGTGTCGTTGAAGTTGTCCTCGGTCTGCAAACCAAGGCGGTTGAGAGCCTCCTTATAGTTTGCACCGTTGATCTGAACCTCGTCAGAAGGATAAGGCATGCGGCGAACGATGCCGGGACCCCAGTTGCCCATTGAGCTGAAGTTGGGCTGCAGATGAGTTTTCTCCTCCAATACGGGATAGCCAGAACGACGCCAGTTGGCGTAGGTCTCATACTCGTCGAAGAAGCAGTTGATCCAATATTGGGTGTTGATCTGCTCATAAGCCTTAGCAGCATCGTAGGGGTTAGCTGCGAGGTAAGCGTTGATGGCAGCGTCGGTGAGGTATGTGCCCACGAGAGCCTTTGCGTTAGCACTTGGGAAAGCGCTGAACTGCTTCATGGCGCAACGTACGCCAGCCTCATAGAAAGTCTTTGCGTCGCCGCTGATGTAGCCACGGAGAGCAGCCTCTGCAAGGAGCAGGTTGGTCTGGGCAGCTGTGCATACGAATGTAGGACCTGTGGGGTCGCCGTATGTTGAGCGGTTGGGCTGTGAGTAAGCCTTCTTGTAATACTTGTCGCTGTTCTTGTCAGAAAGAACCTCATCGGTAAACTCTGTGCCGTTATACTTCTTGATAGAATAGTCAGATGAGGGGCTCATGCTGAAGAAGCCGGGGAGAGCCTTCTGCAAAGCAGGAGCAGCGTTGTCTGCCTTGGCGGGATCAACGTCCTTTGTCTCATAGTCGGTAGGATAAACGCACATGAAGAGAGGAATGCGCGGGTCGTTGGTGCTCTTGAGCAGGTCGAGGAACGTTGTGTTGATGAAAGCCACACCCGGATCCTCGTGAACGACGATCTTTGCGTAAGGCTCAGAAGAGTCGTTGGTTGTTACACCGCCAGCGTGCATGAGCATGCAGTTGTCGTCGTTGCTTGTGATCACGCCGTTGGCGAAAGCCTTGGCAGCGTAGGTCTTGGCTGTGGCGTCGTCAACCTTTGTCAGACGCATGGCCACGCGAAGCATGAGCGAGTTGGCAAATTTCTTCAGCTTGGCAACGTCGCCGCTGTAGAAGAGCTCCTGCTTGCCGAGAGATGCTATGCCTGAGCCGAGAGCGGCCTGAGCCTCGTCAAGCTCCTTGAGGAGATCCATGTAGATGTCCTTCTGCGTGTCATACTTCGGATAAGGATGCTCTGCGGGCTGTCCTGCCTCTGAGTAAGGAATATCTCCGTGGAGGTCGGTAAGACGCTGGAAGGTGTATGCACGGATGATACGCGCAATCTGGTAGTTCTGCTGGTTAGCGGGATCGTCCTTCCACTTTGAGATAACGGTCTGGATGTCACGGATGGTGGCACGGTCGCCAGAGCCGAGCACAGAGCCCCAGTAAGCGGCAGCATAGCCGTTAGAGTAGCTGTTGAGACCGTAGCTCCACCACCAGCCACCGGCAGCGATGTGCTGGTTCCACTGTGAGAGGTAGATAAGTCCGTCGCGCCATACGTCCCAGTCGGAACCGAGCGCCTGGTGCTGTGCGTTTGTGAATACCATCTGGTAGTTCACGTTTCCAGAGTTGGAGTGCTCCGGATCGACGTTGAGATCACCGAAGTCGCCGCAGCTTGAAGCCAGTGCGACAATGGAGAGCGCAGCGAGTGTATTTTTAATATATCTTTTCATAGCTGTTATGATCTTATGTTATGTTAGAATTTGACGTTTACATTGAAACCGATGTTGCGGGTGTAGGGATAACCGTTGAGCTCAAGACCCTGACCGTTGCTGTTGGTGTAAGCCGACTCGGGATCGATATTGTCGGTGTGCTTCATGATTGTCCACAGGTTGCGGCCAATTACAGACACTGTCAAACCCTTCACATACTTGGTCTTCTCGAGAAGGCTCTTGGGGAATGTGTAGCTCAGCGAAACCTCACGCAGCTTGATGAAGCTTGCGTTGTATGTAAACTCTTCAGCGATGTTGTTCTCGCAGATCTTGCCATAGTAGTTCTGTGCTGACACAGCCACCTGGTTGGGCTGACCTGTTGCCTCGTCGATGCCCGGGAACACATAGAGCTGGTTGGGGCTCTCGGCTGTACGTCCTACGAGCGTGTTCTTGTGAAGACCGCTGCTGTAGGCCTGGTAGTTAGAACCAGAGAAGAGCTTGGCACCGAACTTGTAGTCAACGAGGAATGAGAGAGAGAAGTCGCGATACTTGAGCGTGTTGCTCCAACCGCCAGTGTACTTGTACACACCGCTACCGAGGCTCACCTGCTCGCCGTTGTTCTGAGGCATACCGTCCTTGAGGAGGAGGCGTCCCTGGTCGTCGCGCTTATACTTGTAGCCGATGAGCTGTCCGTAAGCCGAGCCAACAACGTTGTAAACACCTACAGAACCCATGCGCGATGTTGCGCCCTCGATGGCAAGACGCTCAACGCCCTCGCCGAGATACTTAACCTCTGAGTTGTTTACAGAGAAGTTGAAGACGGTGTTCCACATGAAGCGCTTGGTCTGCACGGGTGTAGCGTCGACCATAAACTCGAAACCGCGGTTCTCGATCTCACCAACGTTCAGAACGCGTGCTGAGAAACCTGAGGCTGAAGAGGTAGAAACGTTGGCGATGTCGTCCTTCGTGTTCTTGATATAGTAGGCGAGGTCGAAGTTCAAGCGGTTCCGGAAGAAGGCAAGGTTAAGACCGATCTCCTTCTCTGTGATGCGTACCGGCTTGAGGTTCTCGTTAGGATAGGTGCCATCTTTGGCTGTAGAAGCCTGAACGCCGTTGATCTTATAGTTCTTCACCTTGTAGGCGAGCAGGTTCTTGTAAGCAGATGTACCGTTAGATGCGAAAGCGTAGCCGGCACGGATTTTACCGAAGTCGAACCAATCGGGCAGGCTCTCACGGAACGAGTCGGTGAACACCCACGATGCTGTTACAGAGGGATAGAAATAGCTGTTGTTGTCGTCAGACAGAGTAGAGAACCAGTCGTTACGTCCTGTTACGTTCAAGAACACCTGGTTCTTCCATCCGAAGTCGGCAGTGAAGTAGAGCGAGTTAACGCGATACTTAGCGTATTGAATCTCACCACGCAGGTCTGTCGGGTCGAGGTTGTTAACAGACCAGAGGCCGTCAACGATGAACGGACGTCCGCCTTTTGTCGGGTAGTAAGTCTTATAGGTGTTGTCCTGTCTGTTGCCGCCGAATGTAGCGCCAACGCTCCAGTCCTTGGCAAAAATCTTGTTGAAGCCGAGGAGGAAGTTGTAGTTCATCTCATAATAGTTCTTCATGTACTCTTCCATGAAGCCATAGGGGTCGGCAGCAGCACCTGTAGGCTGCACGCTCTTGTTCTCGTAGGTATAGCCGTCACGCTGCACAGCTCCCTGGAGGTAGAGCCAGTCGGTGATGTCCCACTTAAGGTTGATGGCACCTGTGAAACGGTTACGCTTGGCCACGTTGGTCTTGCGATACTGGAGCCAGTAGGGGTTGTTGAAGTAGATGTTGGTACCGCCGATCATCTCCTTGCCGTCAACGGTTGTACCCCATGGGCTTTCAGCTGAGCCGCGCTCCATCCAGCGGATGTCGAACGAGTTGGCGTGCCATAGCAGAGAAGCGTTGGTGTTGCCGTTGCCGTCAGAGAGCGATGAACGTCCGTTGAACTTCTCGAACACATAGTTGGCTGTTACGGTAGCCGTCAGGTTCTTGAACAGGTTGTAGGTGGTGTTCATGTTGAAACCGAGCTGGCGGTTGTTGGCGTTAGGCAAGATGCCCTTCTCCTTATTATATGTAGCGCCAAGACGGTATGTAACCTTCTGGTCAGAACCAGAGATGGCAACAGAAGCGTTCTCTGTCACACCTGTGCGGTAGAAGTTGTCGAAGTTGTCGACATAAGAATACTTGTACTTGTTGCCGAGGAAGTTTACAGCCTCGCCACCGTCCATAGCCTCACCCCAGTTGCTCTGCTCCGAGTCTTGTGCAGCAGTAACGTCCATCGGGCGCTTGCCGTTTGTACCCTGACCGAAGACTGTCTGGAAGTCGCGCTGGTCGTAGATGGTGTTGAAGGTGAGGTTGTTGTTCACCTCGATGCTTACGGGCTGGCCCTTCTTTCCGCTCTTTGTTGTGATGAGCACGGCACCGTTACCACCACGGTAGCCATAAAGAGCAGAAGCAGCAGCACCCTTGAGCACCTGTATGCTCTCGATATCGTCGGGGCTGATGTTGCTCAGACCGTCACCCATATCGGTGCCGCCATATGTGCCGCCAGTGCCCTGGTTGGTGTTGTCGAAAGGCACGCCGTCGATAACGTAGAGAGGCATGTTGTTGCCAGTCATTGAGGCGTTACCACGGATTACGACGCGTGATGAGCCGCCACCTGTGGCGTTGCCTGCTACAGAAACACCGGCAATCTTGCCTGAGAGAGCGTTGCCGAGGTTGGGGTCACGGGCGAGCTGGAACTCGTCGCCGCCCACCTTTGTGGTAGAATAGCCGAGCGAGCGCGACTGGCGCTTGATGCCGAGAGCTGTCACAACAACCTCGTCAATGGCCTGGCTCTCGTTCTGAAGCGTAACGTTTACAGTTGTTTTTCCTTCAACGGAAACAACCTGTGTCTTTGAGCCCAGATAAGAGATCTCGATCTTTGCTTTGGGCGAGGGAACTGTAATCTCATAGTTTCCGTCGATGTCGGTGATAGAACCTGTTTTCGTTTCACCCTGAATCTTGACGGTGGCTCCGATAACGGGTTCTCCGGTAGCATCCTTTACATTACCTTTAATCACGGTACTCTGGGCGCTTGCAACCATGGCTGTAAGCACCAATGCACCGGTAAGGCAAGCTCTCCTGAGAGAGTGCAAATTGAAATAGTTTCGTTTCATTGTGATAGGATTGGTTTAAAAATATGGTTTTGATTTATATTTGATTTATAATTTACTTTGTTGTTTTTAAAGTTTTTAATTTTATTTGTTGTTTTTATTTGATTTATATGTCGTTAATTGTTTTGTTCTGTTCACAATTGGTTTTTCAACTGCAAGGGCAAAACTTAACAATTTGGGGTCTTCAAACGTTGGTTTTTAACTCATTATTGGCTTTTTTTGAGCAATAGTAGTAATTATTTTCGGCAAAGATAAAGAAAATAAATTAACTTAGTTAAATTATTAACAAAATAAATGTTAATAAGATTTCTTAACAATGTTTACCTTTATCTGCTATCATTATTAAAAATGACGCGCAAATATTTAAGAAACATTAAAAAATGTACATTAAAGCCATTTATGTTGTAACACAGTGAGCAGCAATCACTATTTTTAGCTAACTTTGTGCATGGTTTAACGGCATAACACGCAACACAAAGAGTTGGGCCGTTTTTAACGAAACTAACAGAAACATCAATTATTTAAAAGACAAGAAAAAAAACATGACAACATCATCACTGCTCCTTATTGGAGGCCTCGGAACACCCGAACTGATTCTTATTCTCATCGTTGTGCTCGTGCTCTTCGGAGGCAAGAAGATTCCCGAACTGATGCGCGGAATGGGCGTCGGCATTAAAAACTTTAAGGAAGGGGTAAACGGAATTAACGAAGAGATAAAAAAAGACGTCAACAAAGCTGAAGAGACAGAAAAGAAAGAGGAAAAATAGTGTCCTGATTTCTAAAACAAGATTAATCAGAAAAAGCTGAACAAAGAAGAAGAAAAATAAAAACATACGGATGACAGACAAAGAAGAAACCACGCCATCTACGACAGCTTCAACAAACGACGGTTTGCAGCAGAGCGGCGAAGCACAGCAGCAGGAGCAGAGCCGTGACCAAGCAGAGCAGCAGGGGCAAAGCGATGAGCAGCAGAGCGGCGAAGCACAGCAGCAGGAGCAGAGCCGTGACCAAGCAGAGCAGCAGGGGCAAAGCGATGAGCAGCAGAGCTACGAAGCACAGCAGCAAGGGCAGGGCGGTGACCAAGCAGAGCGGCAAGGGCAAAGCGATGAGCAGCAGAGCTACGAAGCACAGCAGAAAGAGCAGCGCCGTGACCAAGCAGAGCAGCAGGGCGGCGAAGCAGGGGCGTTAGAAGAGATGACGTTTTGGGACCATCTGGAAGCGTTGCGCTGGATGCTTGTAAGGGTGTTTTCAGCCCTTGGCATCTTCATCATTGGCGGCTTCGCTTTCATTCCTTGGATCTTCGAGCATGTGATCATGGCTCCCATCGACAACCAGTTTTTCCTTTACCGTTGGTTGGCAAAGATGTCGGAGACGGTGGCCATCATGCCCGACGACTTGACGCGCCCATTCCACGTCAGCATAATAAACATCCGACTGTCGTCGCAGTTTTTCCTCCACATGTCGCTGTCGTTCTGGTTGGCGTTGCTCATAACCTTCCCCTATCTCGTTTATGAGGTGTGGAAGTTTATCTGCCCGGCGCTCTATGAGAACGAGCGCAAGAGCATGAGGTTTACCTTTGTCTTTGGAACGGTCATGTTCTTCATTGGCTGCGTGGTGGGCTACAGCGTGGTGTTCCCGCTGACGCTGCGGTTCCTCTACAACTACCAGTTGAGCGCATCGATCAGCAACCAGCTGTCGCTCGACTCGTACATGGACAATTTCCTGATGCTTGTGTTCATGATGGGCATCGTGTTTGAGCTTCCCCTGGTGTCGATGCTTTTGGGCAAGATTGGCATTCTGCACCGCGGCTTCTTCAGCGCCTACCGTAGCCACGCCGTTGTGGCGTTGCTTGTGGTGGCTGCGTTCATAACGCCCTCGTCAGACCCCTTCACCCTCATGGCGGTTTTCATACCTATCTATATTTTATGGGAGCTGAGCGCCTTCCTGGTGAAGCCAGCGCCTAAGGACGATTAAGACAGGAGGGGGCATTCTTTGCCTTTCGCTGGCAGAAGAAACATTTGCTTCGCGCTTTGCACGAGCAAACACAAAATAAAGCATACCTTCTTGCAGAGGTTTTAAAGACAATAGAGACAATAGGGACAATTTTTTTGATTGAGAAGCTATAACAGCCGCTGCAAATCAAAAAAATTGTCCCTATTGTCTCTATTGTCTTTAAAAAAACGCCAAGAAGATAACATTATCCCCCTATTGTCTTAAAAACCAAGCCCATTGTCGTTCAGACAAAGAACATGATGATAACCTGAGCGATGACAACCCTAAGGAACATGCCGAGCGGATAGACCGAGGCATAGCTCACAGAGGCCGAGTCGCCCTTCATCGTGTCGTTGGCATAGCCCAGAGCCATGGGGTTAGCCATAGCGCCACAAACGATGCCGCAGACCGAGCCGAAATCGAGCTTCTTGCTCTTCAGCGCTATTATGCCCACAATGAGCACAGGCACCACGGTGAGCACGAAGCCGAGGCCTATCCACAGCAAGCCCTCAGGGCGCATGACGGTGTGGAAGAAGTCGCCGCCGGCAGCAAGACCCAAGCAGGCGAGGTAGAGCGAGAGGCCCAGCTTGCGGAGCATGAGCGATGCCGACCGCGTGGTGTAACTGATGAAATGGGCGCGTGGACCAAGCGAGCCCACAAGTATGCCGACGATGATGGGGCCGCCGGCCATGCCCAGACGCACGGGAGCACTCATGCCCGGCAGGTTAAGCGGAATGGTGCCGAGGGCGAGACCCAGGATCATGCCGAAGAAGATGGCGCCGAGGTTTGGCTCGTTGAGCACCTGAACGGCGTTGCCAAGGAAGCTCTCCACATGGTTTATGGCGTCGGGCTTGCCCACCACGGTCACGCGGTCGCCATACTGGAGCATGAGATTGTCGGTGGCAAGCAGCTTGATGTCGCCGCGCATCACACGGCTGACGTTCACACCGTAAGCATCGCGCAGATGAAGGGCACCGAGCACCTTGCCGTTGAGCACAGGACGGGTAACGACGATCACACGACTCTCCACATGCGAGTCGATGGCGTTCCAGTCGATCTTCTCGCGGTTCCAGTCTTTCTGCACCTTCTCGCCAAACAAGATCTCCATGGCGTCGGCCTCATGGGGCGTGGTCACCACCAGCAGGTTGTCGTTGATGTGGATCTGCGTCTCTGCCAGCGGCACAATCACGCCGTCGCCGCGCCAGATGCGTGAGATGATAAACTTCATGTGTGTCATCTGCGCAATCTCCGCAATGGTCTTTCCCGCGAGGGCTGGGTTGATGGCCACATATTGAGCTATGTAGGTGTTGTCGGCATCGGGGCTGACCTTCGGTTTCAGGTCATCGGGCTTGACAACAAAGCGCCGCATCAGCATCATGGCAAGAATTACGCCCACCACACCCAACGGATAGGTCACGGCGCAGCCCAAGGCAGCACCGCTGCTCGACACCGAAGCGTGCTCAAGCGCCTGTTGGGCGGCACCGAGCGCCGGCGTGTTGGTGGTGGCACCACACAATATGCCCACCATATCGGGCATGCCCACGGGCAGCACAAAGGTGAACGCAATGGCCATAACGGTGCCCACCACAATAACGGCGAAGCTCCACATGTTAAACTGTATGCCCTCATGCCGCATCAGTCCGAAGAAGTTGGGACCGACATACAGTCCGAGGGTGTAGACAAAGAGCGTCAGTCCGAAGGTCTCGGCAAAATCAAGCATCTGCTCATTGGCACTTAGGTGGAAGTGTCCCGCCAAGATGCCTATGAAGAACACGAAGGCTATGCCTAACGACACGCCACGCACATGAATTTTGCCGAGGGCAAGACCCACGGAGCAGATAAGCGACAGCACCACAACGGTCTGCAAAGCTGAATGGACATTAAAAAGTCCGTCTATCCAGGTCATTATTGTTTTTGTTTTGTTTTCTTTTTGTCAGGTTAGATGGAAGGTCGACCTTATCATCTGTTTGCGGGTTTAGCTCACAGCGCCTTGCCGAGCAGTCGGCGCGACATATATCTCACTGGATACCACGCCGCTGCCCATCCCACGGCCAAGACCGTGATGAAGACGATGAGCACATCGCTGTAATGAACGCTCACGGGGTAAGCGTTGACCACGAACGTGCCCGAGCTGTCGCCCATGGGCACAAGACCGAACTCTTGCTGTAGCCAGCAGAGAAGCAGTCCGAGCAGTATGCCCACAACAGCTCCGAGAGCCGAGATCATGCGTCCCTCAAACAGGAACACGCGTGTGAGCGTGCGGTCTGTTGCTCCGAGGTTGCGCAGCGTCTGCACATCCTTTTTCTTCTCAATGATGAGCATGGATAGCGAGCCGATGATGTTGAAGCACGCCACCACGAGGATGAACGACAGGAAGAGGTATGCCAGCACCTTCTCCACCTGCATTATGCGGAACGTATCGGCATGTTGCTCAAAGCGGTCGAGCACGTTGAAGCGCCCCTCAGCGAGGTTTTTGATCTTGCGCTTTGCCGCGTCGAGGTCGGTGCCTGGCTTGAGCTTGACCATGAGCTTCGACACCATGCCCTGACGGAAGAACAGTCGGCGGGCGAAGGCAATGGATGTGATGAGATAGTCGCGGTCATACTTGGCTTGGTTCACGACAAAGTCCACGCCGGGCGATATGAGCGAGTCGGTGACGAACCCGTCGGCAGGCGATGCCATGTCGGTGAGCTGTCCCTCGCGTTGCGGCGCATAGATCTTGAGGAACCCGTCCCAGCGGGCACCCATGCCAAGGGTCTGTGCCAAGCGTATGCCTGGCACGCCATACTCGAGGTTGGCAGCCTGAAGAGAGAAGTCGCCGTCGCCATAGAGAATTTTCTGTATGCGTGTCATGCGGGCAAAATTGTCGTCCACGCCCATGATGTTGACCATGGCCTGCTGACCGTTATAGAAGGCGAGGGCCTGGTCTTGCACACACTCGGAAACCATGTCGACCTCTGGCAGCTGACGGATCTTCATGAACACTGCATCGTCGGCAGCCGCCACCTTGCCCTTCACGGGAACGACCTCGAGCTGCGGGTCAAAGTTGGTGAAGAACGAAGCGACCAGGTCATGGAAGCCGTTGAACACGCTGAGCACGATGACCAGAGCCATCGTAGCCACCGCCACACCCACCATCGAGATGATGGATATGACGTTTATGGCGTTGGTGCTCTTCTTCGAGAACAGATAACGTCGGGCTATGAAGAAAGGAAGGTTGAGCCTCATTTCTTTAGCAGCGAGTCGATGTGCTCGATATAGTCGAGCGAGTCGTCAATGAAGAAGCGCAGCTCGGGTATGATGCGCAACTGGTTGCGCACGCGTGTTCCCAGCTCGTAGCGTATGGTCTTTTCACTGGCGTTGATGTTCTTCATTATCTCATCGCCCTTGTCGGAAGGGAAGATGCTGAGATAAGCTGTGCAGATGCTGAGGTCGGGCGACACGCGACACTTGGTCACGCTCACCATCACGCCGTGCATCATTCTTGTCTGCGACTGGAAGATGAGGCTCAGCTCCTTCTGCAGCAGTCGCGCTATTCGGTTTTGTCTTGTTTCTTGCATATTTGTTATTGTTTTATTATTGTTAAAAAAAAATTTTAGCCCCACCCCCGCGCCGCTAAAGCGGCTTGCCCCTCCCCTTAGGGCGGGGAGTGAATAGC
>ERZ1026854.1352-NODE-1352-length-15643-cov-3.578971_pt1 | contig 15643 bp, 11 predicted proteins | sample MGYA00380157_ERZ1026854 | MGnify/ENA primary metagenome ERZ1026854 (study PRJEB33269, sample SAMEA4719793) | human gut metagenome | biome: human-associated habitat; feature: organic feature; material: feces | place: Cameroon | collected 2013-10 ...
GCTTGTCCTTCGTTCAGGAACCGGAAGACTTAATTGAATTGCGCGGTTTGATGAAATCCAAAGCGCACATCATCTCCAAAATTGAAAAGCCGTCCGCCATTGAACACTTGCGCGAAATTATTGACTTGACCGACGTAGTAATGGTTGCCCGCGGCGACCTGGGCGTAGAAACCAGCCCCGAACTCGTGCCGGTCTTGCAGAAAAAGATTGTTTCCGGTTGCCGCAAAGCGGGTAAACCGGTCATCATTGCTACGCAAATGTTGGAATCTATGATTCACAACATTATGCCTACCCGCGCCGAAGCCTCTGACGTGGCTACCGCCGTTTACGATGGTGTGGACGCGGTAATGCTCTCTGCCGAAACCGCCCAAGGCGATCACCCGGTGGAAGCCGTTACCACGATGCGCCGCATCATTGAAACCGTAGAAAAAGACCACCGCTACCGCAAAGGCCTTTCCTTGTTGGAACGCAAAAACGATTCCACCAAAGAAGGCGCCATTACTACGGGTGCCGGCATTGTGGCCACCAACTTGGATACGGCCAACGTAATCGTTACGTTTACCGATTCCGGTTCCACCACCTTGCGTGCCTCCCAACAGCGCGCCGGCGGCTTGCCTATTTTGGCCCTTACGCCAAACATAACCACCGCCCGCCAGTTGGCTGTGGTATGGGGTGTAACGCCGATTGTCATTGACAATTTGAAAAACTTTGACGATATGACGCGCGAAGCCAAAAAAGCCGTCCTCGCCCAAGGTTTAGCCAAAGAAGGCGACAACGTAGTAGTAACTGCCGGTATTCCATTTGGTAAAGCCGGTACGACCAATATGCTCTACGTTATGAACATCTAATTAACCATTAGTTGCTTAATACGCCGTCCGATTTCGGGCGGCGTATTTTTTTGCCTTGACTATTTCAACAAGAACACTTATAGTATAAATATGAAGAAGATTACTCTATTTTTATTGTTATTTTGCCTCTTTTTATGCGCAGAAAAGGCCCTGGCCTTTGCACCCGATTTTGACCGCGCACGCCACAATTTTGAAGCCCGCTTAACAAGTGATACTGTTTTAAAGAAAGCACTCTTAAAACAGGTTCGCCCAATAACGGGTAATTTCAATTATGCCACGCTGTTGGACAGAGATACCGATATATTACTTTTGGGCGAAGAACACGGAAATGAACGCGCCAAGAGAGAAACCAACCTTATGATTAAATATTTTGGACAGAATAAGGAAGGTTTTACACATTTTGGCACAGAATTTTACCTATCTTCCGAGCAACCTCTTTTGGACCAATACGCGGGCAACCAAATTACGCTGACTGAACTGGAAAGTAAATTAGCATTAGGAAAAGCCTATTCGGCTTCGGCAGCGGTAGCAAAACGCTATGGGTTGACGGTACTTGGGTTGGATTTACCCCAGGCACAAAATAATTACGCTTGGAGCAAATCGGCCGCGGGGATGCGTGCGCGCAATGAACATTGGGCAAAAATCATTTTGTCCGTTGCCAAGGCGGACCCACAGTCCCGTTTTATTGTTTACGGCGGAGCGTGGCATACGCAATTATCATCTAACGATTATCCCACGATGCCTCAGTTGCTAAACAAGGATGGTCTTAAAACCAAAACAGTAGAATATGTATCTGCCCCCGCGTGGGAAAAGGTAGCGGAAGAAGCCAAATTGAGCGGAAAAACTCTTTTATTTAGAGTGCCGGCAAACTACCGCAAAGATGCAAATACAGATTTCTTTATTTTTCTGCCAAAGGTTACGCCTAGCGAGGCAGAACAACAGGAAATAAAAAAAATTATGGACGATAAAAACTTCAAAATCTCCCATTGTACAGACGACCCAGATCACCCGTTATGTAAGGTTTTTATTACCCAAGAACACCGTTAATTTTTTTATCTATGCCTGGGGAAAAAACCAAACGGGCATTTTTCTGCCTAAAAATCTACACAAATAGAGGGGAAAATGGTTTAAAATCTATCCTTTTGCAAGCGCAATAACGGAAGGATATGTTATTATGACCCAAGCATTAAATTCCACGGTTTGGGAGCAAACAAACTTTCTTTATAAACATTATCCTTGATTTAGGCTAGAATTTTATTTCTTTTAGCCAGTCCCCAATAATGGCCATTAGACGAAAAACCCCTGGGAATTAATCCCAGGGGTTTTTCTAAATAACCGTAAATGTTATTTGTTTTCAGCAGAAATAGAAGCGGCTTCCTTCTTCCAAGTGGTGGCAATAAAGCCCATTGCGATAATACACGCAATAATGCAGGAGAAGTACACCCCTTTCCAGCCGAAACTCTTGCTGATGTACGCGGCCCCGGTGCTGGACAACATAGCACCAAAGTAACCGAACATACCCGTAAAGCCGCACGCGGCGGAAACAGATTCCTGCACGGTTACGCGGGATGCTTGCACACCGCCAGCCAGGTTCTGGGGGCCGTCCACAAAGAAGCCGATAAACGAAGCGAGCAAGGACGTCCAGAAGAACTGGTCTGTACCGGCCACGCAATAAAAGCCCCAGCAACTGGCGGCCAAAATGACCAAGTAAATAATATTCATTTGGGTGCAGCGGCCTTGGAAGAATTTATCAGCCAAGTAACCGGCAACGATACCGCCGGGCATACCCAAGAAAGGCATCCATTTCATAGCGGACACGGCACCGTCGGGCGTAAAGCCGCGTTCCTGGGTCAGGAACATCGTACCCCAGTCCAACGTAGCAAAGCGCACATAGTAAATGAAGATGTACGAAATAGCCAAGGCCCAAAGGAACGGGTTTTTGAGCACGTGTTTTTTGAGAATTTCCCAGTGGGAAAGGGTGCTCTTTTCTTTTACGGGCATTACGTCGTTTCTGTAAACTTCAATAGGAGGCAAACCCACGGTAGTAGGTTTATCGGTCAAGAAGAACATCAGGAAAATACTATAACAAATACCCATAAAAGCAGGTACGATAAAAGCCATTTTCCACATATCCAATTTGAGCAGATAAGAAATCAACACGCCCACAAAGAACGCACCGAACGTGTGGGAAGAGGACCACAAGGTCCATTTGGTCGCTCTTTCAGAGGGGGAGAACCAGTACACCAAACCTTTGGCTACCGGAGGAAATCCCATAGACTGAGCCACACCGTTCAAGCCCCAGGCAAACGAGGCCAACGCCACGAGCGGCAAGGTAATACCCATATTGCCCAAGAAGGCCTGGAATTGCGGCAGGAAAGGGAACGCCAAGTTGATAAGAAATGAACAAGCCGAGCGCCATTACGCCGCGGATGTTACAGCGGTCCGCCAACACGCCGCTTAAAAACTTACCGATACCGTAGGTAAGATAAATCGTCGTGCCGATATACCCCAACTGAATTACGTCCAAGCCAAAGTTTTGGCTCAGCGCAGGTTTTACATAATCCAAATTTTTGCGGGTGAAATAAAACAAGGCATAACCAAAGTACATGCCGAAGAACATCTTAATACGCCAGTTACGGTACAAACGCTTAATCTGTGCCTCGTCGGAAATAGGTGTTCCGTCCGGCAAAGGTTTAAGCCAACCAACTAATTTTGCGAACATTCTTGTCTCCTATTTATAATTTAACGTGCAAAAGCCACGCATCAACACTCTCCGGCGCTGGCTTCCCGCCGGGGCGCTCCCTCGATTAGAAAGTGGATGTGCAGTAAATTGCAAGAAGCAAATCATTTGCTTACTTAGTAATTATAACATATATGGGGTGGGTAAAATCAAGTGTTTTTTCGTCGGTAAAAGTATTTTTTTAGCACAATTTTGCAGAGATGAAAAACCCCGGGCTTTTGAGGCCCGGGGTTTCGTCCAAAAATACTTACTTAATGTTCCGCAACCGGCATATCCGGATACCCTTTCAATACATCGCGCAACTGTAAAATATCAGAAGCGGAGGTCGGTCCGGCATTTTCCTGCAACAGGTTGTGGTTCTTATCCAATGTTTTAAGCGCACTGCAAATGCGGTTCAAACGTTGGGTTTGTTCCAACACGCGGGGGGAATCGGCCGGGTTGAGTTCAGCATATTCCTGCAACGCGCGTTTGGCTTCGTTCTGGTACTGGATGAACAATCTGTATGTACCAGCGGTGGTGGTGCCGTGTTTAATATTGGCAGCCAACTGATCCAGTTCGTTAATGAGGACAAACACGTCTTCAAATCTGCCCTTGTCCATAGATTTTACTTTCTTTTTGGGCATCAATCTGGAATACCACGGTTTAGCCGCCTCGGACATTACCGGCCCGTTGTACAGACCTTCCGGCACATACGAGAATTTTACATCTTTGGCGGTCATATCAATAGCAGCCAGCGATTTGGAAAGTTGTTCGTATTCGCGGTTAAGCATTACAGACAGGTGGTTTTTCTCCAATATCACCCCGTAAGACTTTACAATGCCTTGCAATTTTTCCAACGAACCCATTACCGTAGAAGAACCTTCCACTTCGCTGATAGCAACCAAACGGTTATAGGATTGCGTCATTTGTTTGAGCATATCCGTCATTTTGTGTTCGGAACTCACGCCGTAGTCCACCATTTGTTTTTCCAATTTGGAAAGCGTACCGTTCACTTCGGACAAGCGTCTATAAGCGTTCTTTTTGCTAATGCCAAACGATTCCGCATTTACTTTGCCCGATTCAATCGTGTCCATAGTAATCTTGGGTTTGCGGAACAGGCCCAAGAAATCCTTGGTTAAACCCCAGTTGCGCGCCGCCAAAATGCTCGCCACTACCGCAGAGTAACCTAAGATAATACGGTTCATACCTAAGGTAAACGCTTCGCCTGCATTGCCCGTCAAGGCGGAAACTTGGTTTACCAGGTCAAGCGCCCATTGCGGGCCGAGATCGGCCAAGCCGAAAGCAATCGCAGAGGCCGTCAAAATACCAATCAAACCGTGGGAGTTAAAGACGGAGTAATCTTTACCCGCCAAACTACCCCAAGTTTTTTCGCGGCGTTCAATGCGTTTTAATTGGGCTTCTTTTTCGGCTTCCGTCAAAGAGGTATTCTCGCGGATAGCCACTTTTTCCTTCTGCATAGCCGCAGAAACCATATTCTGCAAGCGGACGGAGTCCAACTGGCCGGGCACAGCCGTAGCCATATAGTGCAACACACCGAATCCAGCCGTAGCCAACGCCAACGGGCCCGAGTACGGCATAAGGGCAATCGCGCCCGCCGTAGCGGCCAACAGAGGCAAAGAAGCACCTGTCAACTGGTCGTCCGTCATTTTCTTGCTGGACACCTGTTTAGAGGCAAACTTACGAGTCATAGCCGTGGCAAACATAAAGCCGGCTACCAACCATTGGCCCACATCGTTACCCAACACGGCGTTTGCGTCCTGGGAAAGCATCATCAAACTGGCCGCATAACTGGCGTACACCAATTTCACACGGCTGGCGATATCTTTCACGTCGCGCGTATTTCTAAAATTCTGTTTATATAAGGCTTTATCTTCGGCTTCTTCTTTCGCCAGTTGTTCCTTGGAAACTTCCGGCACTTTTACAGCGGCTTTTTCCGCTGCGGCACCTGCGGCCTTTACACCTTTACCCATTTTGTAAATAGGCGTATTAAGGAAGAGCATTTCCGAAGCCGCCAACAGCGCAAGGCCGACAGGAACCACAATCGTAAAGTTCAAACCGGCCGTGGCCAACAAGCCCGTAGCCGCCGTTAAGGCCAAGCGGGACCACTGTTTATTTTCCGAGAAGTCCAAGTGCGCCGCCGTGCGGGCCACCGGGTTCTTATAGTAGTTAAGCAAGGTCTGAATGGACGTATTAGCCATACTTGCACCCAACACCAAGGCTACCGTCGGCAACGACAGAGACAATAAAGATAACGTTTTTACGTCAATCGTACCGTACATTCCCAACCCCACCAAAGCGAAGGTTAAGGCCGCAGCGGCACCGCCATAAATGGCCTGAATCGTGTTTTTATGACCGATTTTCGTCATAAGAGGCATCAATTTAGCGGCCACTAACGGGGTAAAATACCCAATACCGCTGACCAGGTTGGACATCAAACCGGAGAAACCCGGCAAGGATTTCAGGGCCGATTTAAAAGGACCGGTCAAAGAGGCACCCGCATCGTTACCCACAAATAAGGCGTGCAGAGTCAAGAACTGCTTTAAAGAGTGCGGCTCATTGAGTTTAAGTTCCAAGTTAAGGCCCGGATTCTTTTCCAACATATTGGCCATAGCCAACATATCAGTAGAGTTATAAGGCGTATCTAACGGGACCTGCACAGAACCATTGGCCTGAATTTCTTCCAAAAGTTTAGCAGAGCGTTTGTTCGCGCGGACTGCGGCCAAGTTACCGGACGGCATTACATATTTCCACTGGCCCGATTCGTCCAGCGCGAGTACGAACCCTTTGGGGATGACCAAGCCCGGCTTTTCAGACAAGCCGAATTTGGACAAAAAGCGGCTGTACCACGAAGCGTGCGGCTGGGACAAAATACCCACCGGAGCACTGCTGAGTTTGCCGGAGGCAGAGCGGTAGTAGAACGGGATATTGTTAGAGTAGAATACGCCTTTTTTGGTTTCCTTACCCGTAATTCTGTTCTTGGAGGCAAAGCCCGTTGGACGGCAAGAGGAAACGATTAATTGTTCATTAATATCCGGCATTGACGGGACAATACCCGCAAAACTTTCTGTCTCCAAGGGCAAAACATTTACGTTATCCCAGGCACTGCGGACCTTCTTTTCCCAGTTCGGGTCAGAGGTAATCATTTCCAGTTCTTTTTCAAAGGAGGACTGGGCCGTAGCATCAGACACCGCAGCAATCGCCGTATTTAACGATTGGGAAGCGTACAAGTGATACAACGCCTTACCCAATTCTTCGGGGTTTTCTTTTTTAGACTCAATCCAACGTTGCGTTTCCGCAGACATTTTGCTAATGGATTCGTTAAATTTACCCTGGTTATACAGAGAAACCAACGCCTGCTCTTTGTATTTTTGAGAGGCGGCGCTTTCCAAAATCGTGCGCAACTGTGTAGCCAAGGGGTATTCTTTGGATAAAATGTTTAAAGCCGTACTGTTGGCTACGCTTTCGGCATCGTGCGTAAACCATCCGCGCACCCGGCTAGCGGTCTTGCTCAGCCATTTGGGGCTGACGGGAATAACGCTGCTATATACCGTGCCGGAATTGGAAGCGGCAGGAGTTTCGGACGCCGCAACTTCTCCGTCTGCGGCGGCAGGCGTGTAAGCAACGTGTAAACCATCCGGCAAGGTAATATCGCCCAAGTTTACATCCACTTTCGGTGCAGGCGTATTGCCCGCAGGTTTAGCGGCAGGTTCGGACACCGGGCTCGCAACGACTTGGCCTTTTTTGGCATTTAACGCCACCCAATCCGCCGTACCTTTGGCGGATGCATCCAAGTGGCGCGCGTTCAAACGGTTCCAATAAGTAAGCGCCTTGCTGACGTTGGGAGCAATTTTGGCGGAACTCATTTGTGCGGCCGTTACGGTAGGAAGCGTTACTGGCAAATTATTCGCTTTTACATATTGGCTAACACCAGCCCAGAAATCGCCATACAGTTTGCCATTAATCGTGGAGAGTTGGGCCAATTTTTCAAGCCCTTCGTAAGCCTGCAACGTCAAGAGAGAGCGGCCGATAACCACCTCGCTGAACGTCTTTAATGCTTGGGGAGTTTTATTATAAGTATCTAATAACAGGGAAGCATCCTTGACCGTGCCGTAGAAACCCAAATCTGCCGCAGCGGCCATAGTCTGCCCCCAAGCGGACAAATCTTTAAGACCCTCGGAATCAGCAGACAAGCGGCTGATATCGGCCATCGTTACGTCCCTATTTAAAGCAGAGGAAGAACGGTAATTGCGCAAAAGACGCACATAAGTATCTTTGGCAAGAGACGCTTGTTTAGAGGTTGTAGCAAAGCCCTTTTCCACGGTTACGCGCGTATAGGCGTCTAAAATCAGTTGGTCGTGTGCAGAGGGAGTGCGTTGAACATCAAAAATTTGCCTCATTACTTCGCCCGCGTCTTTGGAGGAAAATTCCTTGGCGGCTAAAAGCGTATCTACTTCCGTTATAGTTTTAGAAGAAAGGGAAGCGGCGTGGGCGGCATCAATGCTTTGGTCCAAAGCGACCGACAACTGCGGGTTTACGCCCACCGCAGGGGTAACAATTCCGTTGGGAGAAACAGAACCCGGCACATTAGGAACAGAAACAGGAGGAACATTTCCTTTTACATTAAGCCGCGGCGTATTCGGTCCTTTGACTTTTGCGCCCACAGCCCCACGGGCAGGCCCCATCACTTTGCCGGCTTGTTTTCCGGCGGCTTCGGCAGCTTTTTCTGCAGAATCCACCACTTTGCCACTATTTTTGGGTAATTTAAGAAACTGGGCAAAAGAGGGGGTAAAACTCCCGAAAATAAGAGTGAAACTTAAAACTAACGATATTAATTTATTCATATACTTGTCTCCCACGAAGTACACTTCTATACCTTCATAGTATCACAAAACCCGACGGATAACAAGGGCCAAAGGACCCATTTTTTATATGGGTCCTTTGGCCTATCTTCGTCGGATAAGGTCTTTCATTTATTATTGTAACACAAATTCTCCGCCGTGTCAGCCCCCTGTAACGCAAAAACCCCGCCTTGTGGGCGAGGTTTTGATAAAAGGCAATGCTATTTGGCTTTACCTTTGTTGTGGATGATAAACATCCAGTCCTCAGTAGCCGTAACCGACGGGTCCAAATGCAACTCGTTTAAGGCTCCGCGGGAAAGCAAGATTTTGCGCACCGCATCAGGCAACTCCACTACATCCAGCCCCTTAGAATTATTTATAATATAGGAACGCTCAAATGGGATATTATGTGCCGTCGCATATTCTTGGATTCCCTGCCAAAAATCTTTATACAAAGTATCATTTAAAGCCACCGTAAAAAAGAAACCACCTAATTTGTCCACAGCCCCCATACTGAGTAATGCCCGGCCTATGATTACTTGGCTAATGGGTTTGAGAACGGCTGGGGCCTCATAATAAGCAGAAGACAAAGCATTTACGTTGTCTCTGGTGGCACTGCCAAACATACCCATAGTCGTAGCGGCGGCCATTTTATTGGCCCAAACATAAACCTGCGTGGACGGTAAGGTTTCTTTACCAATCTTTATGCTGGTGGAAGATTCGTAAGTATAATAACGAGTCAGTATCTCTTCCGCCTTTTTTACAATGGCTTCTGCATCCTTAGCCAAATAGGGTTTATGGCTGGCCACGAGCAACGGAAAATTATTAAAAGCAAATTCATATTCTTTGTCAAACGAAAGGTCTTTGTCCATATGGGCCATTCTGTTTTCGTAATACTTAAACAGGTCCGCCTCGGACAGCGGGAGTTCTTCGTTAAACAAGTAATACTGTTCCGAAGTGCCCTTTTCTGCCACAGTAGCCCGAATATCTTTAAGTTTCTCCATCGGGCGCATTACGCTTGTCTCTATTTCCTGTAAACGCGCCTTAGAAAGCGTGGGGGCATTCACCGCCGGTACCGCCGGAACAAAAGCCGTTGTATTTATTCTAGGCGCGGCCGGAACAGCCACGTGCGGCACAGCCGTAGGAATTTTAGACGCAACCGGGACAGATGCCTTGGGCAATTTAACCGCAGGAACTTTCACTTTGGGCACGGCAACAGGCTTAACGGCCGCAGCCGCTTTTTCCACCGCCTTAACCGCCCCAGTACCGGACTTAACCAAATTTTGCGCAAAAGCCGTTACAGCATTTACGACAAGCAGAGCAACAACACTAAAAGAAACCAACCAAACGCGTTTCATATTTCCTCCCGGAATTATTCAATAACTCCTATATTTTAATAATAGGCCCAAAAACCGTTTGTGTCAAGGCATAATTCAGTTTTTGCTACCAATCGGCATCTTTTTCCATTGAGGAAACAGGTAATTCGTTTCCAAAGGTAAAAGAGCGGGGTAGTTCGTGTACGGTCAGCCGTTGGCCCAAATAAGTGCGGATAATACCCAAATGCTCCGGAGAGTAGCCGTCGTTTAACACGATAAACGCCTTTAAGCGTTCGCCCTCCTCGGGGCGCATTAAGCGCACACGGCAAGCCTTTACCGCCGGATGTGCGGACAAAACCGTTTCTACCCGTTTGGGAAACACATTGACACCTGCCACCTGTACGCAGGCATCACTGCGTTTTAACGGAATTAACAATCGTCCCTGCGTAGCCTCTACCTCGTCGGGCAGGGTAAGCCAGGCATTTTGACTTTTACGCTTAATTTGCGGCTGTTCGTCAGTGAAAGAAAGATCCCAAAACGGGAATAATTCAAAGGCCTCTGTGCTATGGTGGCGGCGGGCAATTGCACCCGTCTCACTGGCGCCATAAATTTCGGTGAACTGTGAGGCCCCCAATTTGTAGAGCGCATCTATAATTTCTTTTTTGCAGGGTGCGGTGGAGGACATTGCGTGCACTCCTTTTGGAAAGGGGGTTTCCAAGCGGACCCAATAGTTCCAAAATAGCGGAAACCCGACTATTAAATCGCCCTCTTGTAAAATATCTATCCACGGTTGGGTGGGTAAGGCCGGGAGAGCAAGCACAGGCACATTTAGCGCGTGCGGAAGCGTTACCGTAAAGGAAAAGCCGTACATATGGTTAGCGGGCACGAGCGACACGACGCGCTTAACGCCTTTAAAATCGGAAGCCAAGCCGTTGGCTTCTTCTTCAATCATATTAAGTGTATGAATACAGGGCTTAGGCGTACCTGTACTGCCCGAGGTTAAAAAAGTCAACTTCCGCCCGTGCAAAAACGCGGCATAAGAATAATCTGTCATTAAATTTAAAGACGAAAAAACACGCGGCTCGTACCCGAAAAAGAGTGCCGCTTTGTCGGACACTGCCTTTAAAATTTGCTGCGGCAACCGCTCAAAAAAATCCTCTCCGCCTTTTTCGTCCAACAGAGCCAAAGAATCCACCTTTTTACGGGCCAATTCCGTGCGAAACATATCCGTCAATATGCGTTTTGTATCCTTTAACAATAACATAAATTCCCGTCTCCCCGGCCGTTCCCGGCTGTCATAGCGCCCCTAATAAGCCCTTATTTCTGCCGGTTCTTTTCCACATATTTAGCCAAAGCACCAAAATCTTTAAAAATAGTGCGGCCTTGCTGCATATTTTCAACCGTAATTCCATATTTCTTTTTCAACAGCATAATAAGTTCCATCGCCTCTATGCTATCTAACCCCTGTTCGCCGAAAATCGGGTCGCTTTCGCCAAAGTTGGACAAATCGGCCCCGCCTAAATCAAGCCCCGAAGCAATCATCTCTTTAATTTCATCAATCATTTTCCGCATAGCAACTCCACGAATTAAAATAATTTTAAAATGGATTATGGATATTTTATACAAATTTTTTTCTTTTAGCACCCATTTCTTATAACTATAAACAACAATTAACCCTAAGGATAAAACGTATTTTTTCAACGCTCCGTCTGGCAAAATAGAGGAAACGGAGCCAATAACTAATGCAATTTCCGGAGGGTAGGCTCGTTGTAAACTCACGTCAAATTAACTAAAATAAGAATATAGGTATCTGGGCACTTTATCATATACACCAGACAATAAACTGTTTTCCAACAGTTAAAACTATCCTAATAATATGATGAAATTAAAAACACCCCACATTGCATACAAATGGCTGATTTTTTCCGTAACGGCTATTGGAGTCTTTATGTCCACGCTGGACGGGGGCATTATTAATGTGGCCCTGCCTGTTATGGCAAAGGACTTAAATGCCAGTTTGGAGCGTATCCAATGGGTTGTCAGTATTTATCTGCTAACCACTACCTGCTTTTTACCTGTATTTGGCAAATTATCCGATATGTATAGCCGGAAATACCTGTATTTGACAGGTTTTTTGCTCTTTGGTATCGGTTCTTTTGCGGCTACATTTTCACAAAATTTAAGTTGGATGATTTTTTCGCGCGCCCTGCAAGGATTAGGGGCCAGCGCGATGATTTCCAACTGCCAGGCCATTATTGCCAAAGCCTTTAAAGGCAAAGACCGGGGCCGTGCATTGGGCGGTATCGGGGCCATGGTGGCGGCTGGTTTTTTGGCAGGCCCGGCGGTGGGAGGATTTTTAATCCAACATTGGGGTTGGCAGTCGGTCTTTTGGATAAACGTACCTATCAGTATGCTGGGCATTTGGCGCGGCATACAAATTATTCCGCATTTTAAGCCCGTAACCCAAGTAAAACTGGACTGGAAGGGCGCGGTTTGCTTTATCCTGTTTTGTTTTTCCTTTCTCTATGCTTTGGACGAGGGGGAAAACCAACACTGGACGTCCTTTCTCATTTTAGGCTCGTTTACAGCCGCCTTTATCTTTTTTGCCGGGTTTTATTGGCGCGAGAGAACCAGCAAAACACCGTTTATCGGCCTGTCCCTTTTCAAAATACAGGCTATTTCGTACGGGTGCATAGTATCTTTGCTGGGATTTATTGCATTAAGTTGCAACAGTATTTTATTTCCGTTCTATATGGCAAACATTTTGCATTTATCTCCGGTACATATGAGTTTGCTGTTGATGCCGTTTCCGGTAGCGTTGGCCATATCGTCGCCGTTTTCGGGGTGGCTGTCGGAAAAACACTCTGCAAGGCTTATCACTACCGTAGGATTTGGGTTTATCATTATCGGCGCCGCTATGTTTGTGGGAATTGGCAAAAATCCCTCTTATACCTATATTGTAATTGCCCAAATGATTATGGGATGCGGTTCGGGTACATTTCAGGCCCCTAATAATAACACAATCGTCAGCGCCGCCCCCGCAAACCGCCTGGGTATGGTGGTTAGTTTAAGTGCCTTGGCGCGCAATATGGGGGCCGTAATGGGAATTGCGCTCTCTGTGCTTATCTTTTCCGCCGCGCGCCGCCATTATGTAAATCTTGGTGCGGACTATGCAACCGCTTTTATGAACGCATACCAATATTCAATGATTTTCTGCATAGTGGTTTCGTTGGCGGCGGCATACTTTTCCGCCGCGCGCGAAAAGCGCAAGAAACGCCAGGCGCAGCCGAGGGGGTTTTATGAAACAACGACGGCTTAACCTCTCGCGCAAATGGCTTATTTTTACAGTAACCGCCACGGGAACCTTTATGGGTACGCTGGACGGCGGAGTGGTAAATATCGCGTTGCCCTCTATGGCGGGGGAATTTAACGCCGGTATTGAAAGCATACAATCGGTTGTCAGCGTGTATTTGCTCGCGGTAACGTGCTTTTTGCCCGTATTCGGGAAATTATCCGATATGTTCAGCCGCAAAAAAATGTATTTAAGCGGTTTTTTGCTATTTGGTATCGGTTCGCTGTTATGCTCTTTGGCGGGCAGTTTGCCTATGATGATTGTATCCCGCGCGATACAAGGATTAGGCGCAAGCGCAATGATGGCAAACACACAGGCGATTATCGCCAAAGCCTTTGTGGGCAAGGACCGGGGCCGCGCTTTGGGCGGAGTTGGCGCCGTGGTGGCATTAGGCTCTTTGGCCGGACCGGCAGTCGGGGGTTTTTTAATTCAGCATTGGGGCTGGCAATCGGTCTTTTGGGTAAATATTCCCGTTAGTTTAATTGGTATTTGGCGCGGCATACAAATTATTCCGCGTTTTAACCCTAAGACAAAAATCCGTATGGACATCAGCGGTGCGGCCTTTTTTATCTTATCCAGTTTAAGTTTCTTATATGCTATGAATGAAGGCTCAAATAAAGCCTGGACCTCACCTGTCATTTTAGGGGCATTTGCGGCGGCTGGGCTGTTCTTTTTGCTGTTTTATTACCGGGAACGGGTATCCAAAACGCCTTTTATTGGATTAGACATTTTTAAAATTCCAGCCATTTCCTACGGTTATGTAGTAGCGGTACTGGGTTTTATGTCTATTTTTACAAATGCCGTTTTATTCCCTTTCTATGCGGCTTACATTTTGCATATTGACCCGGTACAAACCGGTCTTTTGGTATTGCCGTTCCCGGTAGCATTGGCCGTTTCTTCCACCGTTAGCGGGGTACTTTCCGAGCGGTACCCGGCCCGGATTATCACTACCGCCGGCTTGGGGTTTGCCTTTATGGGAGCGGTAATGTTTGCCTTTGTGGGCGAAAACCCGTCCTTTGCCTATATTGTGTTTGCACAAGTGATTTTCGGCTGCGGTTCGGGTACTTTCCAAATTCCCAACAATAATACCGTTATCAGCGCGGCACCCAAAAATAAATTAGGCATTGTGTCTAGCGTAAATGCCCTGGCGCGTAATGCCGGGATGATTATGGGGATTGCCTGCTCAGTGGCTGTGTATGCGGCGGTACAAGGGCATTTTGAACAAGCGGGCTTGGACAGTAAAAACGCTTTTTTACGCGGGTATCAGGCTGCTATGTTTTTGGGGGCGGCTTTGGCTGCGGTGGGGGGAATCATATCAGCCAAACGAGCCTGACGCGCCCTTATATTTACAGACAAAAAACCCGCCCAAAAGAGCGGGTTTTTTAGTAAATCCACGGAGAACTTAGAAGTTTTCCGGATGAATCATAAAGTAAGCCTGCGGGTGGGCGCACACGGGGCACACCTCGGGGGCTTTTTCGCCGATGTGAATATGACCGCAGTTGGCGCATTCCCACATTACGATACCCGCTTTTTTAAATACTTCATTGGTTTCCACATTGTGCAGGAGTTTGCGGTAGCGTTCCTCGTGCATTTTTTCAATTTTGCCGACGGCTTCAAACAAGAAGGCGAGTTTGTCAAAGCCTTCTTCTTTGGCTTCCTTAGCAAAAGTGGCATACATATCTGTCCACTCGTAGTGTTCGCCATTGGCGGCATCTACCAGGTTTTCAGCCGTGGCAGGAATATTGTTATCGTGCAAGGCTTTAAACCAAAGTTTAGCGTGTTCTTTTTCGTTATTGGCGGTTTCTTCAAAAATTTTAGAAATCTGCACAAAGCCTTCTTTTTTGGCTTTGGAAGCATAATAAGTATATTTATTTCTGGCTTGCGATTCGCCCGCAAAAGCCGCCATTAAGTTCTTTTCCGTTTTTGTTCCTTTCAGTTCCATAAAGTCTCCTATTTTTACCTATTTATTGCCACGGCACTTGTTGCAAAGGCCGCGCACTTGCAAATTAATCTGTTTTACATCGCCCCAATGTGCCATACCGGCAGGCAAAGGCAAGGACTCGCCGTCCTTTAAAAAGACATCATACACTTCCCCGCAGTTAGTGCACACAAAATGACAATGGGGACGCAAATCACCGTCAAAGCGGGCCTTGGACGACAGTCCCACACGCATAAGCAAATCCATTTCTTCCAACGATGCCAACGTGCGGTACACCGTATCCAAAGACACGTTAGGCATATTTTTCCGTACCGCAAAAAATACTTTCTCCGCGCTTGGATGCTCACACGAGGCCGCCACCGCGCGGAAGATTTCCCGCCGTTGGTTGGTTACTCTTAACCCTCTGGCGCGGCATTGGTCTTCAAAAAAGGCCAAGCGTTTCTGCAATTCGTCGTTCTGTGTATTGGTCTGCATATGCTCGTATTTATTAATAATAATTCTTATTAAGAGTATAGCATATTTGAAAATAAAATCAAATTTTTTCTTTTTGTATAATATAAGAAACCTATCTGTCTCTTATACACATCTCCGAGCCCCACGAGACGTAGAG
>ERZ1026854.1356-NODE-1356-length-15632-cov-5.138730_pt1 | contig 15632 bp, 17 predicted proteins | sample MGYA00380157_ERZ1026854 | MGnify/ENA primary metagenome ERZ1026854 (study PRJEB33269, sample SAMEA4719793) | human gut metagenome | biome: human-associated habitat; feature: organic feature; material: feces | place: Cameroon | collected 2013-10 ...
GTTTAGTATATATCATATATTTTCTACATATCCCAAACTGCTATTTCAAATTTAGCATATACTTTTTATTTAGACAACTATTTTATTAGTCCAATCATCACTCCACCTCCACAATCTTCCAGTTGTCCCCTTTCTCCAGCGTCAGCTTATACTGCATGATCTGCGTGATCTTTAAGTCCTGATCCAGATATCTTACATAAACTTCTGCTTTTACCTGGTCATCTTCCATATAGTACGCTTTTCCTGCCAGCCCGTCATACACATAATTCTTTCCGATCGCCGGAAGGACACTATCCTTTACATAATAGACAAGTTCTTTCGCTGATGCCTGGGGATAAAGTTTGAAAAATGTATTTAAAAAATCTTCAATCTGCGTCTGTGTTTTTAAATCAATGCTCCCGTCTGTTTCCTTTTCTTCCGGTTCATAAGAAGATTTTCCCGGCAGCGCATATGCTGTCGGGTTTTTTATAACCAACATCTTTCCTTTTTCATCCTTGTGAACCATTACCTGATACGCATTACTTTGTTCCGTGATCTGCTCACCTTCCGATATTCTCTGTTTTACGCAATATGTTATCTCATATTCCGTATCTGTAAGATCCTTCACAGACCAAATGTCTACGGATTCAACTTCTGCCACAGTCGGACAGTCTGTCGTTATCATCCCATGATCCATAAGCTGAAGCGTTTCCGGAAGATACTTTTCCAGTGCTTTTTCTCTCTTGTTTATCTCCCGGTCTGTATTTTCCCAGGCATGATATACACCTGCAAAATCCTTTACATAACTCTCCAGGGCATTTGTATCTTTCAGTTTTTCCTCGATCACAGTCTCTTTTTCAACCGTGACCGTATCAACCGATGTGAAATTATTATAAATTCCTAAGATAATGCTGATTGCAAGTAAAATCCAGAATAACCGGATCCATCCCCTGTTGGGAGATACCTTTAAAACCGGCATCTCTTCTGCCTGATCACTGCCTTTATACTCACCTTTTATCTTTTCTTTTGGTTTTAATTTCCTGATATGTACTTTCATTTTTTCCGGCAGTTTTGCATATATTTTTTTCAAAAACAACCATACCTTGTTTTTTATTTTTTTGATCATTACTTTTACCTGTATTTTCTTTTCCTGTCCCATTTTGTTTTCTTTCTCCATTTCTTTTCCTTTCTGCCATTGCGACGTCGCATTTACTGCGACGGTGTACTGACTCTTCCAATACATACAAAGTGCTCTTTCCAGAAATTCGTATTTAAGTCTGCAAAGCCAATCGGGTTTCCGGCGTGGAACATTCTGCCGTTCCCGGCATAGATCCCAACGTGCGTGATGTAATTGTCTGTCTTATATGTTTTTGTGAAAAAGACCAGATCTCCCGGCTGCGCTTCCTCCAGCTCCAGATGCTGCACGGCTTCATACTGTTCCTGCGCTGTCCTCGGCAGTGACACTCCCGCCTGTCCAAAACACCATTGCGTTAACCCGGAGCAGTCAAAGGATGTCTGCGGACTTGAACCACCCCAGACATATTTCCATCCCTGATATTTATAAGCTTCCGCAAGAACCGCATTCGCCGTATCTGCCGGTAACGGCTCTGACTCCAGATACTGTTTTACAAGATATACATAAAACATGTTTCCGTAGTCATATCTCCATCCGCCATTCTGTGCGATCGCAACCGGATTATCATACTTTACTTTTCTGCCGCCGCATTTGCTGCTTGCAAAATCACACGACAACTGAAATGTATGATCCTTTCCCCTGACTGATACATAATCAATATATCCAGTTCCATAATTGTATGCCTGGATCACAGTATCAAGATCACAACCTAACGTGTCTGCTTTCTGCAGCAACATGGCAAAATATGCAACTGCAGCCTTGATGGATTCTGAAGGGGTTTTCTCTTCTTCTGTCAGACCACTGTTTCCAAGTGACTGCATCGGATCATTTCCTTCCCCTCCAGTCTCAACCATCATGATGGCAAGCAGATACTTTTCATACTCATGTATGTTGTATTCCGCTGCCGTATCCCCGACAAAGGCTGCGTATTCCCTTACTTTGTCAGATAACCCCAGACCGGATGCATGTACCGGATCCCCATCTTCGCTTTCATCTGACACTCCAATAAGCATCACGCCACAAATAAACAACAGAAAAACAGGAAATAAAATACATAAAGTGCATATGATCCACTTTACACGTTTCATTTTTACTTCCTCCTGTCTGTTCTCCGATCAGCACTTCCTGTCTTCCTTTGCTCTGCTAAAACATCGTTTCTTAAATCCTTTGCATTTCCACTGGATCTTATTACGGTTTTTCCCGGTACAGACTCCGGCTTTGCTTCCCTTAGATCCTGTCCGGCATTTTTCCCCTGCAGTCCTTTGCTTTCCATTCTCTGCTGCTCTGATCCTTTCATATATTTTTCCTGATCCGGACTGCTTAACATTGTTCCGTAAGTTCCAAGTTCTTTTCTTACATCCCTGTTTGAATACGGAATACGGGTTACACTCTGTTTATAACGGATATCCTCTAACGGCGTTCCTATGCGCTCCGCTTTCTGGTCATTTTTCCTGATCCGTTCTTCACTTCCTGCCATGTTCTGTAATTTTTCATCTGATGCTTTCCGCACCTGCCCCCTGCTGTCAATAAAACTCTTTCCAGCCTTCGCACTGCGATTTAAGCCATCCACACCACGGTATTTATCCAGTTCTTTTCCGTTTACCGGAATCCGTTGGTGGAAGTCAATTCCATCATAACGTTTTAGCGCAGTTTCATTTCTTCGTTTTGCAAGATACATCTCACGGCGTTTCCTTCCTGCATCTGCCTGAATCCGGTTTCGTTCCTGCAGACGTCCCGTTTCTCTTCTGTTCCGTTCTCCGGCTATGCCCTCTTTAAAGTCTTTTACATTCTGCTCCATTGCTTTCCGATGCAGTCCTGCCTGATATTTTATTTCAGTCGGTGTATTCTTTACATTTTCCTTTACCAGACTCATGCGGTCTTTTAAACGTTTTCCAGAATCCATAACCATACCAACACGTTGTCCGGCTTTTGTACCTGCCGACGGCATTTTATCAGCCTGGTAGATCGTAGTCCATTCACTTTCCGATCTTCTTCCGTCGTTTTTAGACGCATTTTCATTATTTCCAAATGGATTTCTTACAGGTTCGTTTGCAGATTCTCCCACAGGTTTTCTTACAGGCTTGCTGCCACTATTATTTGTATGTGATGATGCCCTCTGTGTACCGCTTTCACCTGAAGGTGCTGCTGTATCTTTAGAACCATCTCCGGTATTTCCACCTGTTCCACTGCCAGTTCCATTGCCGACACCTGCATTCCTGCTTACTGCAGCACGCCTTCCGCTTGAATAATATCTTCGTCCAAACAGTTTTTTCATAACCATATATCTTCCCATGCTCTGCAGGAAACGACCGCGTTTATTACCACTGCCATCTCCCAATGCAACCATGGATAAAATCTCATCCATCTTTAAATACGTTCCAACAAAAACAACGATCTGTAAAAATGCAACCATTAAAAACGGATAATCGCCTGACATGGAATAAATCATTGCAGATAAAGAAAATGCAATCGTAATGAGAAGTGTTAACCCTGCACGCATCAGGATCGTATTAAAAAGCTTCTCTACCGCCTTTTTCAACAGACCATTATAAGTTGGCAGCATGGATAAAATAAAATTCAGCGGCAGATACAACGCAAATATGATAAACAAAAGCTGGGTAAATATAACCAGCCCACACATTATGATCACAAAAATACTGATGATCAGATTCAGGAAAAATACCAAAAGGACCGTCCCAAATCTGCCTGCTACATTCGTCACAGTCATATTTACATTTTTATAAGTTTCAATATCTGTCTTTACTGCAGTCTGACGGTCTTCTCCGAAATTCGTTACAGGACTGACAGATAAAATTGATTTAATACGATCTCCATCAACTCCCGCTGCAATACGCTCTGATTCGATTGCAGTTTCATCCGTCGTACCAAACTGCAAAAGCAGCCATGGTTTATAGACCTGAATTGCAAACAGGTTATTCCGGATCTTGTCTGTTGCTTTTACTCCCATCTCATCATTTCCCGGCATGACAAGTTTTGCCCCAAGCTCCAGGACACCATTGCTTAAATCCGCGGAAAAATCATTGATATTTTTAATGTACTGCGGCGCATAAGCAATAAACGCGGCAGTTAAAAGAAAGATCACAAGCATATTTACCGCTGCGCTGACTGCCTCTGTGGTTTTTCTTTTGATCAGCCCGGCATATGCCATGTAGCCGCCCACGATCAATACGATAAAAAGTAACAGCCAGGTATAAAAACCATCCGCATTGAATTTCTTCGATCCGGTATTCATGCCCGCCAGGATCTGAATGTTCTTTCCGATGTCGTCTGCCATATCACCGATAAAATCAAGCGAATACGTCTGCTGCACAATATATCCCGTTCCGCTGCTCAGCAATACACTGATCAGCCAGATTCCGTCACTGATTCCATAAAAAACGGATGAAATCTTATTATCTATCCTGTCCATCCAGTTCCAGGGAAGCCAGTCCCAGGAAGTGTCCACATAAAAATCGATCTGATAATTATCCCACCGGTACTGACTATACAGGTTTCCGGCATCAATCGTCTCATCAACCAGCCCGGAAGCTGCCGATACCTCCATATTGACAGCCGATAAAAATAATCCTGTCAGAAGCATGCATACAAGAAATGCTGACAGGATCTGTTTGTGCGGCTTTTGCAGTCTTTTTGTTTTCATTCCCCATTTCTTTCTCATGAAACTTCCTCCCTTCTTGGAGGTCTGGTATCAAATGCGTCAAATACATGCTGCAGTAATATCTGTGTATGTACTTTTCCAACACGTCCATATATGTCCTGCATCAGACATTCTCCGGTCTCTAAAGACATGATCGCATTCTGATTTCCTTCGTCATCCGGATCCAGCCCAAAGAACCTTAATGTATTCCGGATCTCCGTCTTATCCGTGGAATGAAAAGCGAACTTCAAACCGATATTGTTTTTGATCTTTTCATCCAGAAGATCAGAAGAACTCTGCGTGATAAAAAATACACCGGACTGCATGGAACGTCCGGCACGTACAAGTTTGTTCGACAAAGCTGCTCCCTGTGCTACCTGCAGGAGACTCCATGCCTCATCTAAAGCAACGATTTTATAAATTTTCCTGTCTGAATAAATAAAATCCAAAGCAAAAGTTCCGATTGCGATCATAACCGCAATACTTAAATATTCGATGCTGGTATATTCCTCCACATTTTTTTCAGAATCCGGTAGCATCAGATCCTGCACCTGCAAAATGTTTAAAGCCTTGTCTGCACTGATCTTACGCGTCACTTTCCCATCTGAAAACAGCAATCCCGCAAAATCATAATCGGTAAACGCTGCTATGTGGCTTGCAAGCAGATGCGCTTCTTCATCCTCCATCTCATTTAATTCATCGATCACATATAAAAGTCCGCTATCCGATCTTTTTGTAACTGCCTTTACCGCATCACGTAAAAGCGGGAAACGTTTTCCATCTTTAATACTGACACCAGTCAAAAATGTCAGGATATCCATCGCCAGGCTGTCTGCATCTTTCTTGTTCCGCATGATCACATACGGATCAAGCATTCCTTTATTGCCCTCATCACTGGTCAGGTTGATAATGTTAATTTCATCCGAAAGTTCCGGAAGCATTTCTTTCCATTTCCCACGTTCCGACTTCGGATCAAGGATCAGCGCCCTTGCACCGTGTAAAACTTCCTGATAAATAATGTTATTTGCAGACATCGATTTACCACCACCAAGCGTTCCGGTAAACGCAACAGCAAGGGCATTGGTAACACTCCCGGCTACGTTCTGACATGCAAGGGACGGATCTATATAAATATTGTTTCCGGTTTCTGTATCATACCCGATATAACTTCCATCCGGATCGCCTAAGATACGCGCCGCACCAAATCCAAGTCCTGCCAGGAAATCCGCTTTTACATACTGGATATAATCATTTTCATATCTTGATCCAGAAGGAATAAATTCTTCATGGAATCCGATCATATCACCAAACGGCCGAACCAGCTTAATATTAAAATCATTTTCATAGTAGTCCCTGACTTCTGCAATACGCCGCTCCAGTTCCTCTTCGTTTTCTGCCGCAACCCGGACAACGTAGCTTAATTTGTACATGGATTCTTTTGTCCTGCCAAGATCTTTTTCCAGCTCATCAACATCCATCAATGCTTCTACTACGGAATTATCCGTGTCTGCGCCTGATTCATATGCATGCTCATCCAGATCATTTAATTCTTTCTTTTTATTCCTGACTGTAGTCAACGCATTCCTGTTTGGAACAATCTCAACATTCATGCTTACATCTACCGGAAACCGGAAACGTTCCTGTTCATAATAAAAAATCTCGGAAGATGGAAACTCCAGTTCTCCGATCAGCGCATTGATCGTCAGATACGCAGCACAGCTTTCTCCCTCTTCCCTTACCATGCGGATATATTTCTGATGTTCCTGCAGCATGCAGCGTGTCAGACGGAGAATATCGTATTTACGGACTACGGTCTTTTTCTCCAGTTTTTCTTTTGGAAATGAATACTCGTATTTATAATACGGTGTTTTCTGCTGTCCATAGATGTGTTCCACGATATATCCGATGTCTTTCTTTTCCAGACGCTTTAAGGAAAACTTTCCTTTTACACGCTGTCTTAAAAAATCCTCCAGCTTCACATAACGCTCTATCTCTACACTGTTTACACTGACAAAATCACCCATCAGGTTATGATTGACACTGTTTATGAACTCTGTAAATACTGCTAAAGCGTCTTCTTTTATCTTCTTTACACTAACCTCTTCTTCCCCTTTGATCAGCTTGAATCCTAAAAAGAAACGGTAAGTAACTTCATTTTCCATTCCACCCATGGAAGTGATCAGCCCTTCTGTCTGGATGTCGATTACTTTTTCTGCCGTTTCCTTAAGTTCTCCCTTTAAGTGTCTCTTGCAGCGCTCCTGCCTGTCCCTTACGGATGTTTCGGATGCAATGCAGAGCGCATGCATCCTGCCTTCCCTGTTTACCGTCATGATCTGACGGAACCGTTCATGTACTGCCATCTTTTCATCCGGAGATAAAAAAGCATAGTTGTACGGGATCAGTTCATAATACGCCCACCATTCTCCCTGCTGGTTTAAGATCATATTGTTTTCGATGTACTTAATCGGGAACATATATATCCCTCCTCACTGCGGTAATATATTCGTTTACCGACTTTTTACGGTATATCACACGTTTTCCTGCATAAGTCTCCTTCGGACGTATCAGATAATTAAACGCGGAACATAAAAAACGATACGGATTTTTCCCGTCAAAGCTCTTTTTTGACATCAGATATGCAATTCCTATACATATCGCAATCCATGTGACTGTGCTTTTTATATACACAAAAGGCGGCAGACTGCGCACCATAAAACACACAACCGCAGCCCCGGCAAAATAACCGATCTGCGTTATCGTGACCGGAAATAATAAATTAAAATCCCCGATCGCATGGATCACTTTTTCCACATTCCAGATACTTGTATACGACTTTACCTGTTTCATTCTCTTTCCTTTCTGCCTGGACTGTTTTACATTTATATCCCTTCAGGCTTATCCTTTGTTTCAAGCACAGGGCGTTCTGCCCTGCGCCATATATTCTGCCAGAGATCACTCTCCTCCGTCGTCTCCAGCAGCACCGCCCTGGATCACCGTGCCGTTATAAATATTCAGCATAGCGTCTTTCGTGCCCGTTGGATTAAATACGAAACCAACTGCAATGATTGAAATAATCGCAAAAACGATCAGTTCTGCAATCTTATGCTTTAATAAAAGCACGACTCCGATCACAACAATACCCGCCAAAAGCAGCCACTGCACATTCGTCATAAGCCAATTGTAAATCCCTTGTCCAAAATTCATTTTATCTTCCTTTCCGCGCATTCTGCGCATAAAAAAAAGACAGCTTTTTGTCGTCTGTCCGTTTACTGTTACCTTTTTACTTTTTCTATTTTATGGCGCATGTTTCATAACACAGCCATCTTTGTGCTTTAAAAATTGCGACGTCGCAATTTCAGGATTCCATATACTCCTGCTTAAGATCATCAATCCATTTTCTTCCTTTCTGCCTTGCTGTGACAACATCGTCCAGTGCCGTCTGCTGTTGTTTTAAGATCTTTTTATGATGCGGGGACAGATTAGCTTCCTCGATCATATCCTTCGCCAGGCGCGTGCCTCTGAGATCATCCAGCTTCTGTACCATTTTAAGGGACGGTGCGACCTGTCTTGTAAGCCAGAGGAGTGTCCGGTCAAGTGTGTACTCTTCTGGTTTTGTTGTCAGCTTAATGCTCCGGTACTGTCCGTTTAAAAACCACACCCAGCGCTCATTTAGCGGCCAGTTTCTGCGTTCCTCTTCTAGATCTGTATCTACAAAACGGACATAGTGGTTGATAATAGAATAAGCCGTACAGGCTACATCTTCCATCTCCAAAAGATCATCCACCGCCACCTCCGCACGCTCATCTTTTAACCGTATTTCAAAACGGTTTTTCGTTTCCGCCTCATCCAGCGGCGTGCCGTTTTTTACATACTGTTCATAGTCCTTTTCATAAATACAGAAGTAAATTTCACTTTTTAAAGATCCCAGGTACAATGTATTTCCCATGCTTGCCGCATCTTCTTCCCGGTTCCTTATCAGCTCCCCGGACTGGTAATCCTTAAAACTATGGAAAATCGTGATACATTCATCCCGACGGCATTTTTCTGCAAGTTCCGGGATATTTAAAATTCCAGCACGGTCATTGATCGCAATGTCGATCCGCTTAAATACTGCCCCCATCTCCCTTGCAGTCCGGAAGAAATCGTACCAGGTACGTTTCTGCACCTTAAGAAACGCTTCGAACTGTCTGCACCCCTTGCCCTTTAGTTCAAGCAGGATCCCTTTTTCATGTTCCGGCGATACCATAACCGTGATATCGCCGTAGATATACTGACGCCCGTATCCATAAAAGCTGTGCGCTTCCTCAATCATGTACTGCATCCGGATGTTCATGACATCCTCGATCACGCGTCTTTCATCTGTGGTTGCGAAACGGATCCTTACATAGTCAAATAAAATTTCCATTTCTTTGTCCGGATTAAATATCTCAAGGACCATTTCCAAATGCTCTAACAGCTTTTTTGTTGCCCGCTTTTCTCCGGTCAGCAACATGCTATAATATCTTCTACTGATCCCTGCCGTTTCTGCATATTCACTCTGTGATACGCCATAGCTTTTTCGTCTGGCTTCCAGGTTCGTAATCCATTCCACCGGATCAAATGCAATGGAATCTTCATTTTCTTCTATGTATCCTTCTTCTCCGGTGTTCCATACATCATCCGCTACTTTAAAACATTCCGTCGGATCTTCTGTCTGCGTTCTATAACCGCTTTCTTTTTCTTTCCGGTACTCCTGCAACACGTTTTGCAGCTGGTCAGTCAGCTTGTCACTGACCGGCTTTTTCCCGTGTATCAGCATGTTATAATAGCCTCTTGAAAAACCAATGCGTTTTGCAAGTTCTACCTGGGATAATCCCAGTTCTTTGCGTTTTTTCTCAATCTCTTTTAACGTCTCCTGGTTCTTTTCCACATCTGCCACCATCCCATTTTATAATTCAGTCCTGCAGTCTCCCAGGGATATCCTCATAGATCTGCATTTCATTACGTCTTGCCTGCATAAACTCAAGCACTGCACCACGGCTCTCCCTCCAGCCCGGCATCATGTACACCCCGGTACAGATCGACAGCAGCGTCAATGATACTTTTATATATTCCTCCCACGTCGCATCTTCCGGCAGCATTGCATTGACTTTCGCCGGATTGATCACGGAATATCCATTTTCTATTAATTCCTTTTCTACCTTTTCAAAACGTTCCATATAATCCGATGTTCCGGTAATCGGTCCGCTGATATAAATATGTTCCGTCTGTTTTTTATTTTCTTTTTCTTCGATCATCTTTTCTTCATTCCTCTCCGGCAGTTTCGCTGCCGTTTTCATACATTCGATCACACGCTTCTCCTTCCTGCTGTCTTTTCTCACAGATCCGCGACAGCTCTTCAAAAAAATCATATCGCGGATCTACATATGGAGCGTAAAACTCTGTTACAACACCGTTTCCGGTGTTTACATAGCCACGTCCGGCAATATCTTTTTCTTTAAATTGTTTATCAATACTGCCAAACATCATGGTGTACCCGCTTGCAGACATGCTCCCTAATGCCACACGGAAACCAAACTGATCCCGGACACCATCTCCAAGGTATTTTGCATCCGGACGCTGACACGCAAGAATAATAAAATATCCTGCCTGTCTGCCTTTCATGATAATAATCCGGATCAGCTTCATGACCTCTTCCCACTCTTTTTTTGCAAGCGTATCCATAAATGCCACATATTCATCAAAGATCAGAAAATGCGGCGTCAAACCGACTTTCGCATAATTTGCACCCATCTTAAAATCCGGATGTTCCTGCATTTCATCATAACGGGCTTCCATTCCCTCATAGAAAGCCTCCACGCATCCCATCATGTTCTCTGTATCGTAGTTCACATCCGGCATGATCCTGGATAAATAGGACAGATCCGCTTTCTTCGGATCACAGATATGCAGCACTGCACCGGATTCTAATAACGCTTTTATCACGATCAGCAGAAAGATTGTCTTTCCGCTTCCTGTATCACCTGAAATCAACATGTGCGGCAATTTATCATATTTCCATGAGATATGCTGCATCAGATTTAATTCTCCATTTTTTGCCTTCACATCCTGAATATCGATCCGGTTCTTTTCAACTCCGGTCAGGAACTCATACTTAACCCAGATATCTCTTGTGTCTTTTTTTACCAGTTCACAATTTAACCCGGTTTCTAATTTCTCCTCCAAGGTAAGCAATTTATCCTGGTACTTTCCCATACTGATCTTGACTGTCACATAAATATGCCGTTTTTTCCGTCTGTAATAAAGTGCCGGAAAATATGTGATCCGCTCCATTCTGCCGCCGGTTCTGCTCTGTCGCAACGGCTCTGTCTCAAACCACCGGTTTTCTAATAACATACGCGCCATTGCCTGGCGGTTGCGGATATCTGTCATGTTGCCGCTTTTCCATTTATAAAGCATATCCAGCAGGTATAAAACCACGATCAGGAAGAGAAGGAATACCCTAAGCAGGATATTTCCTTCTGTCAGCCGGATCACAAAAGCGGATAATGCTGCAACAGTCAGGGCAAAAAAAATGACAGACCTTAAAATCAGCCTGTCATCATAACGCCCGATGCGGTTTCCTTTCCAGATTGGAAATCTGTTCATCTATTCCACCCTCCCATCCGGTTATTTATTTTTTATTTCCTCCATCTTTCGCATCCGTTCCGGTCTTATCTGCTGTCTTATCAGATGTTTTGTTTTGATCTGCTGTTTTCGACGTGTCCGCTCCGGCAGCTTTTGTCTGATCAGCAGGCTTTCCTGCAGCATCTGCCAATACGATATCCTCCGCATTGATGTACCAGTCTGCCATTGCCCTTCCTCCGAACGTCGCATCCGCTCTTGCACTTACTACCGGATTTACAAGCGTTACCGTTGCATTGTATGGGAAATCTTTTTCTCCGGCTTCCGGTGGAATGCTGACTGTGATCGTGTGCCCCTGGCGCTGACATTTCAGGTCATATGTACGTTTTTTTATCTCATCGGTCACATTTCCTTCCTCATCCTGCGCGTAATTTTCTCTGCGCAATGCCGCAAACTTTAATTCTCCTAATGTTTTCTCTGTATCAACAACTAATCCCTCTGGAAATCTCATATTTTATTCCTCCATCTTTCTATTTTTTCTTTATTTTTTTCTTTTTGAATCATTCTCTTTTATTTCATTTGCTGTGCTGCACATAATTCCCTTTACCGGATCACTGCTTTACTCCCGCATCTTCCAGCTCATCCACAGAAATGATATCATCCGCATAAATTTTATAATTCACATACCCCTTATTATTGATCGCATACCCTTCAATTTCCACGCGGGGATTTACCAGCGCCACCGGTTCCTCATATTCAAAACGCTTTACCCCTGCCTTTCCAGGAATGATAACCTCAACGTTATCTGCGCGCTGTACATCAGAATAGAGACTGTAAGTTCTTGACGTAACTGTACGTCTGCCATTTGTACGCTGCTGATTTTCTCTGCCCGCTCCGGCAAAAGTGATGTTTCCTAATGTTTTTTTTGCATCAATAAATACATTTTTTAATTCCATGATATTTTCCTCCTACTGTTTACGTGTTTTTACTTGTCTTTCTGATCTGCCTTTTCTTATTCATCCCGATTTACAATGATGTACCCATGTTTCATCAGATATTCTTCTACCAGTTCGTCTAAGCTGCCATCATCCAGTTCATCTTCTAAGCAGACATCCGCTTCACGGTAGATGCCATCTGCCATTAAAAGCAGGCTGTTCATTCCATCGCTCCGCGTCTCGTGGTTTCTTGCAATGATGCTTGGATTTTCCAAAATAACCGCTTCGCCAAATTCAAACGGCTGCGATCCATTCGCACCGACCACTAAAGCCTCTACGACTTCCCCGCGGAGTGCGTCTGCAAAGAACGTGTAAAAATTTCCTTTTACGTCTTCCCCGTAAATGTTCCAGGTAACTGCTTCCCCTTCACCGGCATAGTGCAATGCGCCGAATGTTTTTGACATGTTCGGGATCACAACTCTCACACCCATATGTACATTCCTCCCTTCTGTGTGTTTTTTCTTTCTTCCACCCACCAAAAAAAACAGCCGGTATGATCACACTGTTTTTGGTTGCTGCCTTATCTTAGAATAAGGTTCCCACCACATAACCTGTTTTTCCTTTTCTTCTTTCTGTTTCTTTATGTTCCTTTTCTGACATTATCACAGTTAAAACGGGTTCAAATCATCTAACGCCGGTTCCATCTCTGCCCTGCAGACGGCTGCCGCTGCAATGACCGGATCGGAATCTGCATATCGCCGCATTCCTGGGAAATCATTATTTTCAATCGCTTCCTGCAGCTTTCTTACTCTTCCGGTCACTTCATCCGGCCGCACACGCATGCACGCTGTCTGTATCCGTCCGAGAAAACTTGCATGGTCTGCAACAAACTGATAATCCAGATCCTCTGAAATCTGTTTTAATGCTGCTTTTGCATTTTTCTTTATGTTTTCCCTGCCACGCATATAATTTACATCCATCTCCGGCGGCAGATCTGCGAACTCGGATGGAATAAAAAAGCCGTGTGCAATCATTTCCTCCTGCTGGTATTCGATCCGTCTGCGCTTATAATTAAGTTCCTGCCCGTCCGTCCACTTCGGACCATGTGCGCCTTTTAAAAAGACGATGCACCAGTCCGCCACCGCCGCAAGGAGCTGTCCATAAAATTTGATCAGTTCCCATTCCCGTTCGATCCCTTCTGCGTAATCAGTTAAAAGAAGCTGTCCTTCATTTAACCAGCTTTCACGCTCTGCCGGTGACATCTGCGTTCTGCCTTTGTTCTTCCAGTCTTCCACATCATAAGCGGTAACACTGTTTTCTGTCTGCGCCATCTTCTCACCTCCTTAAAAGATTCCTTTTTCGTTTTGTTTTTTTCAAAATTCAAAATACCTACAATTTCCCACAATACCGTATGTAGGCAGGTTATTTTTTGTGTTTTTGCGGATAGTTTACATCATGCGAACTTTTTGTGTCTTAGTTCCCAACGTGTAAACTAAGGTTTTTACCGGAGTTTTTGCCGTATTTCCGGCATTTGTGCCCCGTGATTAAGAGTCGCCTATCGCATTTGTACCCCCGTGTTACAATCCGGGGGTTAAGCCGGGCGCTGACGCGCCCGGCAAAGCCCTGTAGGGCTTAGCGCCGCCCCGGAGGGGCGCCCCGCTTCGCTGCTTACACTCCGTCCGCGCGCCGCGGGACACCCCTCCGGTACAGTGCTAAACCCTACAGGACAACGGCCGTTCTCCCCGTCTTGTAACACCGTAGGAACAGCGTGGATTTTATGGATAAGCTGCTATTCCATCATTGATAACCGCGTGGATAATGCATGGAAAAATCATGGAAAAGGAAAAACGTCTTTCCCACCATTTTCCCACACATTCCCCACCCAGTTACCAACGATTCCATAAACAGCAGCTTACCCACAAACTCCACCCTGCGGCTAAAGTCTGCTGGTATCCTTTTATTTTGTTTTTTTTTGATAAATAAAGAGAAAGGATCTTTTCCTTGTGGCGAAGACGCTAAACATCAAAGCGCCTCCGCTGTGTGAATTTGTAAACAAGGCAGGGACAGGATCACAGAGGCAATAGCTCCTTGAAAACAGCCCAAACACTACGCCGCCTTACCATTTTGTCAACGGCTTCGCCTGTTATCGCTGTCAATAACCTTTCCAATGTCCATGAATAATTGACAGCCATCTTTCCAAACCTCTGGTTGTGGTCTTTTACATAATGATCAAGCAACGCCTTTTCATCAGCAGTCAACAACACTTCAATTTGCACGCGGGTGCACTTTTCCATCTCTTTTTCCTCCATTCTTTGATCTGCCATCTCTAAATTTTTCCGGTCATTCCGGGAATGGCAAGCCGGGGAATCGAACCCCGGTAAACGCCACCGCTTGCCTATGCTATCTTATAACTTGGGTTCATTTCTTTTAATGTACTTTCTAAATCTTCTTTGCGACATACTTGTGAAAATCTGTAAGGGCTTTCTATTAAACAAAATTCCTCACCGCTGTCAAAAAAATATTTAACTGTTCCTATATGTATTTTCTTGCTGTCGCAGATTGCGTAAATTTCTCTTACCATATCCTTTCCCTCCATTCTTTGATCTGCCATCATCAGAGCCGGGCGATCATCCCACGGCTGACGCTCCAGGGGCGGAGCGTTTCGGCTAACTGTAAATATATTCTGCTTTCCTGACCTTCCCTTTGTTGATAAGATCTGAAAAACGCCTTGCAGCTCTATCAACACCTTTATCATTTTCAAAGTCTTCAAAAAAGTAATAAGTTGTTCCAGTTTCTCCAGATGAAAAATCAAATGTAACTTTAACGCCAACGCCCGAAATATCTTTTCTGTCTAATTTATTCTGCATTTCCTGTCTCGTCATTGCTTTGTCCTTTCTGCCCTCGTAACCTCCGGGGCGGGTGATTTTTAATATTTTATATACACGCGGTTTTCATCTTCATAAACTATAGAACCACCAAGGTAGATAGTGTTTTTCTCGATCATCCCTGGAAAATCGCCCGGCGCTGTCATCTCAACGCCTAACTCAGTGGTTTCAATTTTTAACGATCTTCCTAAAAATGTTCCGTCTGGTGTAAATACTTTTTTCATATCCCTACGCCTCCCTCTCAACTTCCAGCTTATCAATATTTCCTTCTTTCATGTCCTCAACGATCGCTTTCAACTCATCCAGGATATCCCCTTCCTTTGGTGTCTCGAATGTGTAATTTTCGTTGTATTCCTTTCCTTCAACTTTAATTCTATAGATCATGTTTTCGTCCTCCTGTGATTTGTTTTCCTGTTCTTTATGATTATATTATATAC
>ERZ1026854.1360-NODE-1360-length-15584-cov-5.597141_pt1 | contig 15584 bp, 35 predicted proteins | sample MGYA00380157_ERZ1026854 | MGnify/ENA primary metagenome ERZ1026854 (study PRJEB33269, sample SAMEA4719793) | human gut metagenome | biome: human-associated habitat; feature: organic feature; material: feces | place: Cameroon | collected 2013-10 ...
GGCATATTGTGATTTTATAATTTTATTAAGACATTTTTAGACTTTATCCTTTTATACCTATTATATATATAAGCAAAGCAGCTACCCTTCACGAGCGGCTGCTTTTTCAGACAATACTTTTAACCAACATAAAATTCTTAAATCTAACCAAATCTAAAAACCTGTTTAAACATTCCAATAACTTATTTCCGATTACTGGTGCAAAGATATAAAAGAAAGCGAGATACAGCAAATAAATGCCATATCTCGCATAAACAATATCATTTTTCCTCAATTTGTTTAGAGAGGTTGTCGGCTCGGAAATCCTCAATCTGCTTGGAGAAAGGAGTAAGCTTGTCGAGTTGAGCCTTAACAGAAAACTCTTCTCCGATGAAGGCAACGCCCTCGTGAATCTTCTGCAAAGCAGCAAGCTGTTTCTTTGTGGTAACAACAGGGTTGATATAGATGCAACCTCTATGCGTCTGGGCGAACCGCCGACACTCAGCACCGCCGCCGTAGATAACAAACAGCGGCTCTTTGCCTTCTGCCCAATCGCTTGCGATAGAATACTCAAAGGCGAGGTTGTTCAGTCTATCCGAATATCCACGGGTAGCAAAGGCACGCCATCCACGAGGAACGCCAATCATATTCAGGCGATAAAACTTCTGTGCCACATTGAGGTCAACGAAGATACGGATGCCTTTGCCTTGCATACAACGGGCAATCCAACGCTTCTTGTAGATAGCCTGCAATCCGAAAGATACGGGCATTTCGTTGTATAGGGAGAAATTCGGCTCAACGATGATGGCAGGGTGATGTTGTAATATCTTCTCAGGATGTTCATAGATAGCCGAGAAGCGGTAATCATCGGTGTAGAAGTGCAATGAGCCTTCGCCATTAAGGTTGAAGGTTCTCTTCTGTTCGCCGAAGCAAAGGAAAGGTGCTTGACATTCTTTGGCTTGCATATCCATATCGAGTGTCGGAATCTCTAAGTCGTTGTCCGTCGGGAAGAGCTGGTCGGGCAGGGTAAGCTCATAATCTGTTCTTTTCATTGTCTTTTACCTTTTAAGATATTAATAATTTGGTTATATATTGTTATTGTATATTTATCCTTTGCTTGGATATATTGCAAGTATTTCCTTGCCTGGTTGATTACGTTTGCCCTTGTACGACAGAGCAGACGAGCCGAGCGGTCGGGATGAATACAATAATCCCTGCTAATAAGGCAATACAGACCTCTGAGAGTGTTGAGTTTTACGGTTTTGACAGCCGAACAGAGTTGTACGAAGGTAATGCCTCCGACTTCGCAGACTGCTCTCATTATCTCGTCTGCCAACTCATACTGTTTAATTTGGTTATATATCATAATCGTTTAAAAATTGGTTTTTAATAAAATCTGCTACAAAAGTAATAAAATCTTTTAAAACCCTAATAGAAATTATTAATAAATTAAAAATAATTAATAGAAAGTTTTAGTGTTTGAAGTTTTTTTTATTAATTTTGCGGTGTGTTTAAGATATAACACCAACGCTTGATGAGCTTATGGGGAGCTTATGAGGTGTAAGATTTTGGATTTACGTGAGGTCGAAAAACCTACTAAATACGGAGCAGCAGAGAATCCCCATTTCTTTGCTGCTCTTGACTTTTTAAAGCGTCAGACAATATGGAGATACGCAGAAAGATATTGAATGATATGTATTGCAATTCTGAACTAAGGAAAGCAATCGCATTCTCCCTTTTCATTAAGACAAGGGTTAAATCTTCTGCCGTGCAAAGATGGAGCATCAATAAGCTTCATGAAATCACGGGAGTCAGCGCAAGTGCTGTCCGCAAGCGTATTGATACATTGAAGGCTTTGGGTTTGATTGAGTTTACTGGCAAAAATAGCCGATGCCTCGTTTTTAAATCCTTGAAAAGTCATACCTCTCACAGGAACGTCCTTGTTCCTAATATCGAGTTTATTTCAAATAAAGATTCTAAAAAGAATGCTTATGCACAGAATGTAAAGTTCATAGAAGATACCTTATCTGCTATGCTTATTGTTGATATACAAAATCGAAAGGACTATGCCAAGCAAATGATTCAGCAATCTCAGTACCCTAAAGGCTTGAAAGAGCTAAAGGCGGCTAAGAAGGCTTGTAATCGTTTTGGCTACGGCGATAAGTTTAATGAAAATGGTATCTCATATAAGTATATAGCCGAGAAATTAAGCGTGAGCGTACAGAAAGCCTTTGATTTAGTAAAGTTTGCGGTCAAAAACGAGATTTTATGCAAATACAGAAACATAGAAAAGCGTTTTTTATCCTCTATTGACTATGTAAGGGATATGATACTCAATAACTATACCTATATTAAGGGAAAGGTTATCTGTAGGGTATATGCTAATACATATGAGGTAATGGAAGGCTCGCCTTTGGCTCGCTTCGCTGGTATGGTATATAATTAGATTATAAAAAACTAAGATATTTGTTTAACGTTTAAAATAATAGGAGATACGAAAAATGTTATTTGAGCAAATTAGTCGCAGATGTTTATTAACGCTGGATGGGGGGGCAAAGATTCAAGCTATCCTCACAATACCGAAACCAACAAAACCCATCTTTCCTGAGCAGATGGAGCGTCAGTTTATAAAGCAGTTCAACGAATCGCAGCCAAATGCGGTTCATAAGGTCGTAAAATGTCATATAATGAGAAATTAGCTTATGGAAGATTTACCTATTGGTTCAGAAATCACCCTGAAGGTGGTTGAGGACAAGAAAGGAGAATGCAATGGATGCTTCTTTTTCGAGTTAGTTACCGATATTTATGAAAATGTTTGCAATCGCATTAAATGTACGGCTAACGAGCGTAAGGACGGAAAGAAAATTCAATTCAAAAGAGTGAAGTGATATGAAAAAAGAAATTAATATAGCGGCTATTCTAAAGGATAAGCCGAAAGGTATAAGATTATACTCACCTATATTTGGTGAGTGTGCTTTTATCTTTATACAAGATGTAACAGATGCTATCTGTGTGACAAAACACAATGGTGGAAGAGAGTTTTTTAATACTAAAGGGTTGTATGAAACTTTAGGTGAATGCCTATTATTCCCTTCAAAATCAATGCGAGATTGGAGCAAATTCGCCTGGAAGAGAGGTGATGTGTTGGTTAGCAATGATGGTTGTATAGAGGTTATCTTTGATAAATGGTACGATGATACTTATACAAGTTTCTATGGTAAGCATTACTTTAACAGTGAAGACGAGAATAACATTAAGTATTATAACGAAGCTTTTCTTTGTACAACTGATAGATATTCTCTTGAAAAAGATAATGCTGCCCAGTGCTACATTAACACTATCGAGGAAAGATTGGGCGGTAAGTTGAATATGGAAACATTGGAGATTGAGAAAGCTCAGCCAGAGTTCAATGATGGGGATATAGTGGTATATGGAAAATCAGTTGCAATATGCCGAAAGATTTATAAGCATACCCTGTATTTCTATGTTTCTATAGATGAAACGTTTGGATTATTTTTTGGCGATAATAGTGTATCATCTAAAGAGTATAGACTTGCCACTGACTCCGAGAAGCAGCAGTTATTTGACGCTTTAGCAAAGGAAAATAAAGCTTGGGATGCTGAGAAGAAACAGATTGTTGATTTAAAGCCAAAGATTGAGCTGAAACCTTTTGATAAGGTGTTGGCAAGAAATTCTAATACTCAGAAATGGGAAGCAGATTTATTTAGTTTCAAAAGTGATACTGGACTTTATCACTGTGTTGGTTTTATTTATAATCAATGCATTCCTTATGAAGGAAAAGAGCACTTATTAGGTACAACTAAAGATGTGGAGGAGTAATTATGATTGACGAAAAGAAAATAGAAGAAGCTGCACAAGGAGCAGCAGACTTGTATGAGCAAGACTTGCCTATAATGTCTTATAATGAAGACACAGAGGTTGATGGCCAGCATCATTTCTGCCAAGAGTTTGGCGCAGAGTTGTTTAAGGATGGTGTTAAGTGGGCTATCAATGAGTTTTTAAAAGACTTATGGCATCCTGCTAATGAAGAGCCGGAAAGAAACAAAAAACTTCTTGGTTATGATATAGACGGATATAGTATTTATTCTGAGTTATCAAACATATTAAGTGTTAAAAGTTCATTGCGAACCAATTTAATGGCGCTTTTTACCCGTTTTGGTCTAGGTCATCTCCTCTGCAAGCTATCATTGGAGAAAGAAGCTGGTATTCCTGCCGTTCAACTAATCCTGTCTTTGTGTCTGTTTCGCATAGCAAGTGAAAGTATTCACTCTATGTACAAGAAATCATATTACGACTTGTTGAGTACTGGCAAGAACTGCTATTATCGAATGATGACGAGAGCTTCCATGGATTGGCGTAAGCTCCTCCTTGGTATGTCCCTCCGCTTTCTAGCTATCATCCGCAAAGAGCATGCAGAAGTCTCCACTGGAATGGAGAGCTATATCCTGGACGATACCACCTTGGAAAAGACAGGTTTCAGCATGGAACAGATCAGTAGAGTATTCGACCATGTCCAAGGCAAATGTGTGTTGGGGTACAAACTGTTGGTTTGTGCATTTTTTGATGGGAAGAGTACTATTCCTATAGACCTTTCGCTGCACTGTGAAAAAGGAAAGAAGAAGGACTTTGGACTAACCTCCAAGCAACGAAAAAAGCGTTTTGCCAAACAGCGTAATGCCGAGAATCCAAACGCCATCCGCTTTAATGAGTCTACGGAATCGAAACTGAAGGTTGCCGTTGATATGATAAAGAGAGCCTGGAGTCATAAGTGCCTGCGAGCCAAGTATGTTCTTTGTGACAGCTGGTTTACTTGTGAATATCTCATCGGCGAAGTTAGAAAGCTTGGCAAAGGAGCCTTGCATCTTGTAGGATTGGCGAAAATGGGAAATGCCAAGTATCTTGTCCATGGCAAATTACACAATGCCTTGGAATTGATAGCTCTATATGAAAGAGAGCGTTCTCATAACTGTCGCCTATATAAATGCCATTATATATCTTTGCAAGGTAAGCTGGGGGAGCAACCTGTACGCATATTCCTGATTCGATATGGAAGAAACCAAAGATGGAACGTTTTGATAAGCACAGATTTGTCTATGACTTTAGTGAAAGCTTTCGAAGTTTACCAAATCCGTTGGAACATAGAAGTCTTGAACAAAGAATGTAAACAGTATCTCGGACTAGGCAAATGCCTTGGAAGAGATTTTGACGAGCAGATTGCCGACTGCACCCTCTGCTTTCTCACATATATAACCATGGCTTTGGAGAAACGATTCTCTGAATATGAGACCATGGGAGAACTTTTCACAGACATGGAGGAAGACCTCATGGCATTGACCTTATGGAAGAGAGTACTAACATGCATCAAGAGACTTTTGGAGGTGCTTTGTGAGCATCTTGGCGTGACAGTTGATGAAATGACAGAGTCTCTTATCAACGACGAAGAAGCTGCATCTGCTTATCTCGTCATGGCTAAAGCTCTAGAAAATAGGGAAAATGGGAAAGAAGTGGCATGAAACACTTTTTAGGTAACCGTTAAAATGCCCTGTTTATAGGGATTGATGGAACATTAAGGACTCAAAAATGCCCTATAAACAAGGGTGGGAAACTTTAGTAAATTATAATATATGGCACAGAAATATATTGAAGGTGACTTGGTAATGACAAAAACAGAACCAAACAATTTTACACCAAATGGTGTTGTCTGTAAGTTTGTGGAATATGTAGCAATAGATAAAGTATTGATAAGAGCTATTGATACTGCGGATAGATTTGTCCTCGAAAAAGGACAGATTGCACCAATACATCTTACATTTTCTGTCCTTGATAAAAATGGATGGGAGCATAAAGATAATATTTATTACAAAGAATACCCTCATCGAAATCTTGTAGTTATGGATAAGAATGCATATATAATCAATGAAAGTTGTTCAATGTTCCTTTGTCCGGTTGAGTATATTTGTCAGCTCCAGCATATTCTCTTCGGTCTAGGACTTAACTCAGAAATGGAGGTGTAGGTATGGGTAAATATAGTTTGGATATAACGTCAAAGAATAACCCGTTTATAAACATAGAAGTTGAAAACGATAGAGTTCTTCTTGGTGCTTACGAAAGTGGGAAGATAGCAAGAAAATTGTTCTTTATCAACAAAGAACAGTTGGAACTTCTCATAAATGGTTTAATGGCTGTAAACGTCCTTATTCACAATGAGGTTGATTTAAGTCAGTTTATATATCAAGGAAAATAGTGTTTAACCGCCTACGGGCATAAAATATTAGTATGAAAATGCAAAAATGTAAGCATCAAGATAATGAAGGATGGTGCAAGGTAAGAGGAGGAGTTTGTATTTGGTCAGAATATACTCCAGAAGCTTGTCTTAAAAGAGAAGAGGTTTAACGCCTTCGGGCATAAAAGATATTAGTATGAAAATAAGTGATTTGGTTAAAAGTTTAGAGAAAATAAAGGCAAAACACGGAGACTTGCCTATTGCTTTTGAGGTAAGTGATGATGATTGTTGTCCTATAGACAAAATACACGTCACAAAGATATATGACGATGATAGAACAATTTCAGAAGCAGGTTTCTGTGAGGTAAGAAACTTAGATGTTGGAGAGAAGTATTTAAACATTAGCAATATGTTAGGTTAACCGCCTTCGGGCATAAATTTAAAAAAATATGACAGAAATAGAATTATACAACGAATTACAGAATGTAGAAGGCTGCTTGAAGATATTGGATTCACAAATATCAGAGCTTCGCAAAAAGAAGAATGATATAATGAACGACTTTCTAAGTTTGTTACCATTTCAGGAAGGTGACAAGGTAAAAGATAAAGATGGCAATATCTTTATCATTGAATGTCTAAAAGATGCCTTCTCTCTTGGCAAGAATGAAATTAAAGTTCTTTTTTTTATCCGAAAAATAAAGAAAAACGGAGAACCTTATAAAGACGTAAACCAAGCCTGGGGAGTTGATTATTTTTCCTTAGAGAAAGTAGCAGAGTAATAACCATCCTGCAAAGGATATAAATAGATAGTAATATGAAGTATAGAATCACAAAAGATGAAAAAGGATTTCGTGCCTTAGTTGGAAAACAAGGACGATTTGGTGTTGAATTTAGATTTATCGAAGAAGATGAATCTACAAAATTAAATTGCTGTGTTAGATATTTTAATACTAAAGATGATGCTATCGAAGCTTGCAAGAAGCATCATGCAAAAATGGGGTATGACAAACTTCCGAAAGTTATTGATGAGTTTGATTTGTAATTAACCATCCATTATGGGATATAAATATAAGAATTATGAACAAAAAAGTAATTGAGATTGTACGTAAGTACGTTGAGGAGCACTTGGATAAGAGTGACCCGAAACAAGAGTTTGAAGTGTTTGTAGTATGGCAGTGCTACATTCTTGGTAATGCGAAGTGGTTGTTATCAACAACACTTCCTGATGGTATGTACTACGAAGTAACATACAACAAAGTCAAGAATGAGTTCTATCTCGATGCTTACAAGAAATTTGAGAATCGTTGCATTCCAAACAAGTAATTAATCGTCCTTATGGGCATAAATATAAGTAATATGAAAAAGATTATTTTGGCAGCCTTAGTCGTTGCAAGTTTGTTCGCTTCTTGCTCTAGCGAGAAGACTTTTAAAAAGAAAGATGGCTCTACGATTACAGCAAAGCCTTATGGCTGGGCTAGTAAGGAAAACAAAGTAGAAGGTGTTAACTACGAGTTGAATGCTCCAGATGTTGCAGTATCTATCATCTTCGCCCCATCTGTTATTGCTCCAGTTTTGCTGACAGCTTACGATGTATGGGAGCCAGTATCATATACTGAGCCATCTAAGTAACTAACCACCCTCTCCTGTAAAAGGGAGAGGGTAAAAAGAAGAGAATATGGCAAAAATGAATGTAACAGAAAAGGACTTTGAAGCTTTCTTTCAAGCAACAGAATCCCTTATGGCTATGTCTGGTACTTTAGATGAAGACTTTAATGAAGAGGCTTATGCTATAAACAGGCAGTTCAAAAGTTTCAAGCGAAGATACTTAAAGGCAAAGGAGGATAAGCAATGAGCAAAGAAAAAGCAAAAATATACCTTCATGCCATGATTAATAAACTTTATAGTTGCATTGATGAAGGTTTTTACATAACATACCAAGATATTATTAATCAGTGCGAGAAAGCACTTAAAGAATTGGAGGATAAGCAATGAACAAAGAAAAAATAAAATCAGCTATAGAAAAGACTATTCATTATATGAATGGTAACTATTATTCAAAATTTGAAGAAAAAATGATTGTTGATTACTTGGAAGGAGCACTTAAAGAGTTGGAGGATTGATTATGGAGAAGATATATAAAGGAGAAATTCAGAGATTGATACCTTTGTTTCAGGCAATAGCAGAAGGCAAGACTATTCAGTGGAACGATATGGGTGCATGGAGAGATATTGATGGTGACGATGAGGGCTTTTTCCTTGATACATTTGTAGGAAAGACTGTTGATTACCGTATCAAGCCAGAGCCAAAGTACAGACCTTTTGCAAATGCAGAAGAATGCTGGAATGAAATGCAGAAGCACCAGCCGTTTGGTGTTGTTAGAGATAAGTACTTTACTAATTATCCAATACATCGTGCATTCATATGCTTATATACTGATTGCTGTGATTTCGGTGGATATAAAGATGAGACATTTGAAAGTTGCTTTAAGAATTTGTTATTTGCCGATGGAACTCCATTCGGTATAAAAGAGGAGGAATAGTATGGCGTATTGTTTGTGTGATTTTTGTGATTACAAGGATAAGTGTAAGTACTATCGAAAGTTAGTCTTTTGTCCTTATTTGAAAAAGGAGGAATAATTATGATAGGAGATATAATATTATTCTTAAAGGAATGGTGGAAACAAAATATCACTTGCCATCATGAATATGTCCACAAAGAATTAGGCAGAATTAATTTTGACGAGTGCCGAAAGTGTGGAAGAATAAAACATTACATAGGTTAAAATCAAAGAGAAATAGCTTATGTATAGACCGATTACAATGTATCAGATTGTTTGTGATAGATGCGGAGAAGTGTTTGGAGGCACAGATACTTGCTCTGCACTATTCAGCAACAAAGAAGTTGATATTGGCGACTACTCAGATTGGGAAATGATAGATGGCAAGCACTATTGTCCCGATTGTTATGATGTAGAAATCATTGATGGAGTGTATAACGTTAAAGCAAAATAGTTATGGTAAAACAGAACAAAACTAATATTACTGACTTTGAGCGAGGTCAGTGGTCGGTTATCCAAAATGTAATCGGCTATATCAAAGACGATAGCTTGGCAGCAGAACTTTGCCGTGAAGCAGGTATTGGCTACAAGAAGATACAGGCTCTTCAGAAGGATTGCGGTTACACCTATAAAGAAGAAATTAACGCTTTCCTTTATGAAAGCCGTAATGGAGGAACTGATTTAAAATTGGAGGAATAGAATATGTCTTGGTTAGCAGTTGATAAAAGTGGAAACGAACATATTTTTGCAGAAAAACCTTGCAGAAACGAAAGTAATGCATTATGGATTTGTTCTGTCGTATATTTATATGGGCAGAGGTTCGCAAATAACGGTTGTTGTTACCTTCCAAAAGGCTCTGTCAAGAAACTTATCGGAAGAGAGTTATTTTGGAGTGATGAACCTGTCGAACTTAAAGAAGAATAGTTATGGATAAAAACGCTTGTGATAATACATTAGTTTTTGGTAGCTGTTATATTAGAAGCTGCATTGAGGTTCCTTCTTTGAAAGCAGGAAGAGCTAAGTGGAAGGCTTTTTATAAAAAGTTTCCTTGGTTAAAAGGTCAACCTTTTTATTTAAGGCGTTCATGCTTCTGGGATGGTGTTGAAAGAAATTTAAAGGCAATAAAGGTTAAACTTAAAAAGATATAGCTTATGAAAATAGAAAATATCAAGTTTAAGGCTAAACGCCTCGATAACGGAGAATGGTGTGAAGGCTATTTCTACGAGGAGAATGCTAACACATACATCATTGAGAATCGTCAGAAAGAAAGTATGTTAAACCGAAATGTTACTCATCAGGTTGACCCTTCTACCGTCTGTATGTTCACAGGGCTAAAAGATTGCGAAGGCAATGAAATTTGGGAGCACGACCTAATACATTTCGTAGGGTGTAAGCCTACAGCCGAAGTGTTTTGGTCAGAAGAGGACTATGCTTTTATGGCAGCAAGCGAGAATGAACCTCATTATTTGCTTCCACATGTTCTGAAAATTAGTAAGATAGAAAGAGTTGGCAACAAGTTTGATAGAAAGGAAGGTGAGAAATGAAAAAGTATGAGTATATGGTAACTTCAATAGTTATCAAGAAAGCTGATGAGATGACCAAGGTTTTATCTGATAAATTTAATCAATACGGCTATGATGGTTGGGAATTAGTACAATATAACCTAATACCACCATCTGCATTGATAACAGCATCTATGATACCTTGTTGCGGTTCAATCTATATACTTGCGACATTCAAGAAAAGGTTAGAGAAATAGCGTATGAAGAATATGTTTGAAGATATAGTTGCTGAAGGCAATATAGTTGTGATAGATAATGGTTGGATTGTGTTATGTAAGTGGTGGAAGCCAGAGCATCACAATCTATTCTGCTATCTTTATCTCCACAAGAAAGAAAAGATATTGTGGGTAGGTTCTCATTTCACAATGACCGAGGATAAGAAGAAATCTACTCGTTTGGCTACAAATGAGGAACGTCTTATGCTTTTCGAGAAAATGTTCAAGTATGGCATTGCTCTCAATAAGCAAGAGCATCATCTGATAGGTAAGTTGTGGTAATTGAAAGAAAAAAGTAGCGTATGAAGAAAATAAGTTTTAGTTTCATGTATCTTATAACCAAATACGATTGGTGCTTTTATCTCATTCCAAATTTAGTCGTATGGAAGGTTTATGATGGCGTTTATGAAATTAGTGTAGGCTTTCTGCTTTGGGAGTTTGACATTAAATATCAATTAAAAAGAAAGAAGAAATGAAGAAGGAAATTTTTGACTTCTCGCAGGCTCTGAGAAGAATGAAGGATGGAAAGAAAGTGAGAAGGGTAATTTGGGAAGAATGTGGAGCTTATATCCATATTGTCTCTGAGACTATTGTGGCTGTATGCGATGGACAATTCTTTCCTTGTGTTTTCAAAGATTCTGAGGATATACTTGCAACAGACTGGGAGGAGGTGTAAAGATGGAGAAGAAAATATTGACCCTCAACGTCAGCAAGCAATGGTTCGATATGATTGTGGCAGGCGAAAAGACAGAGGAATATCGAGTTATTAAACCATATTGGGTAGCACGATTGTTTCAAAATAACAGCAATGTTGCTGATGTGAAAGATTTGGCTTTGTGTTTGGCAGGGAGAACAGATTTGCTTAAAGGCTATATTAATACACAGAGAATTATATTGAAGCCATATACCCACGTTCTCTTCGTTAAAGGCTATCCGAAAGGTAATAAGCCATCTGTCGAGAAGGAGATAGAGAGTATCACCATCGGGAAGCCTAAAAAGGGTTTATGCCCCGACAAATGGCTTGATGAGGAATTTTTTGTCATTAAATTCGAGTAGCGTATGAAAAGAAATATCTATTATAAGTCGGCATGCAATATGGGAGAGTTGGCAGATGAAAGCATCAATATTGTAGTAACATTGCCTCCATATCCGATGGTAGAAATGTGGGACGATATATTTGCAATGCAAAATAAAGTTGTTGCGTACAACCTTGCAGATAATCCATCCGTATCTTTCGATTTAATGCATGGAATACTCAACAATATATGGAGGGAGTGTTACAGGGTTCTTTCAGAAGGAGGTTTCCTTTGTGTTAATATAGGGGATGCTACAAGAACTATCAATGGAAACTTCCAGCTTTTCAATAACCATGCGAAAATATCGCAATTTTGCAGAAGCCTTGGTTTTACAGAACTTCCATGCGTCATTTGGAGAAAACAAACAAATGCCCCAAATAAGTTTATGGGAAGTGGTATGCTTCCCTGTGGTGCTTATGTCACCCTCGAACACGAATACATACTAATATTCAGAAAGGGCAAAAGTCGAAAGTTTAAGACCGAGGAGGAGAAGAAAAATCGAAGACAAAGCGCATTCTTCTGGGAAGAGAGAAATACGTGGTTCTCTGACACCTGGAATGTGAAGGGTGTAAAGCAGAAGATGGCTGACGGAAAATCTCGAACAAGAAGCGCAGCCTTCCCTTACGAAATACCTTACCGTCTTATCAATATGTATTCGTGCAAGGGAGACACGGTGCTCGACCCTTTTCTTGGTCTTGGAACGACAATGCAAGCCGCATTAGACAGTGATAGAAACTTTGTCGGTTACGAGATAGACAAAACATTGGAAGAATACCATGAAAGTCTGTCTGCCATGCAGATGGCATATTCCCGAACAATAGCATCGTCTCGAATTTTGCAACATAACCGATTTGTTACGGATAGAGTGATTAACGGTAAGGACTTAAAGTATTTTAATAAGCATCTTGGCTGTAAAGTTATGACAAAGCAAGAGCAAGACATAAAATTATAAATCTTAAAATTAAGCTTTAAAAAGGCAGAAAAGACTATTATGGATATTGATAAGGATAAAAAAGTCTTTGTCCAGACGAGTGGCTTGAAACTGAGTTTTTCATCTTTAAGTTTAAGTGATATGAAAGTTAAGAATTTACCAAAGAAACTTTACCTCAATATCTGTAGTAACGAAGATGAGGTAGATTACAATGAGCTGAACGGAGTAACGTTCAGTACAGAAAAGGTTGATGTTACGGATTGTGACATAGAAAACGTTCCTTACGTGAATGCTGCATCATTATGGCACGACCTAAAGGAAGAGAAGCCACCATTAAAAAAGTGGGTAATGTTCCGATATAGTGGTGGAGGCGTAAATCCTACGGCTCTTCACTATGGAGCAATGAGTGATGATGTCTGGATTGTCACAAGAGGAGACGGAACACAGCGTATTGAAGTTCTGTACGAGTGCTACGATAAGATTGAATGGTTTGATTTTGACGAACTGAAATAGTATGGCATATGAATAGTATTAGAAAACATAAGAAGTGGTGGAAGTCCTTCATGAAAAGAGGATGGTATGATGTTCGATTCTGCAAAAGACTCGAAACTTTACGTAAGTTCACTATGTTTCGTGTTTACATTTTACGTAGCCTTGGTAGTGATGGAATGTATCTCACTCTAACCTTACCAACAAAGTCAAAAAGAAAGCGAGGTGGGCATGAAGGTTAGATTAGCTAAAAAGCAAATGAAGAAGGCTCGTCCTTATTGGGAGAGTGAAGGCTACGAATTTAAACATAAGGCTAAGATAATAAGACATTCAGTGAAGTCTTTACTTGGCGATTACAGTACTAAGTGGATATACTACTGCTTTGTTAATATGGACGGCAGAATACAAAATTACTTTCCTATCCGAATGGAAGCAAAAAGAAAGCGAGGTAAGAATAAATCGAATGGTGGGTTGCGCCCAGGCAAGTAGTTATATAATAATTCATCATTATTAAATTAAATAGTATATGACAAACGAAGAATTTTTCTATGCGCATCGCGGAGAACCTATCCTTTATAAAGGCAAGGATATTGATGCATACGTGGCTGGATTTGTTGAAGAAAAGTATATTATCCTTGGATTCTTTGACTATAAAGGATGTATTCTTACCTTTAATATAAATGTGATAGTAGATGAGGTATATGCATCATACCGATTCGCAAAGATGAAGTATTTAAAAGTAATCGAACATTGATAATATGGGAGAATATAAATATACAAACAAAGAAGAAAGACCCGTTCCGAAATATAAGAATGGGGATATAGCTTGGTATATTGATGGGTGGCTTGAACGCCCACAACGCTGCATTATAAAAGGGTGTTGTAATGTGTCTTGGTTCGAAGGGAATAAATTTAATCATTCGGGTTGGTGGATAGACTACAAATATAAACCTGATTATTGCGAACGAACCAAACAGCATACAATTAGAGAAGAAAAGCTTTTTAATACAGAAGAAGAGGCTTTAATCGCATTATTCGAACAGTTTAAGGATGATGTAAAGTGTAAATTGAATTTCTTTAGAAATAACGCCAAAAGACTTGGTATTAAACAACAACTAAAGTTACAATAAAAAGAGGTAGGGCGAAAGCTCTACCCCTTCTTATTATATAGAACATAATCAATGACCTTTCGATTTGCATCATCAATCAGTTGTTGGTCTTTGCGCACATATATAGAGGTTATCCTGTGCGCACTCTTATGACCGAGGCAATCAGCGATAATATCCATGCTGATACCTATCTCGTAGGCGATAGTCGCAAAGGTATGTCTTGCCCAATATGTTGTTACTTCGGGTATGCCTATATTTTTACAAATTTCTTTAAGGCTATGATTAATTGACTGAATAAAGCTTAGGTATGATGCGTTTTCATCAAATTGTCTTATTAAATGCTCTGTACCTCTATATCGCTCAATAATCTCCATAGCTTCTGGCTCTACCTTGATATTATAAAGCGTTCCTGTCTTAGAGCGACGATACGTTATTCTTCCGTTTTCTATCTTTTTTAATTCTGAGAGGTCTTTGGCATTAATTCCCATTAGGTAAAAAATGAGAAAGAATATGTCACGATGTTTAGAACGTATTCGTGATAGCTTCGCATCATGCAACATTCTTAGATGTTCAACGGTTAAAGAGCGTTTTTTCGTTTCTTCCATCTTTATAGAATATAGACTAAACACATAGTCTTTTATCAATCCTCTCTTTCTTGCGAAGTTGACAACAGCACGAATATTTCTTAATCGTGCTGCAATCGTATTCTTTGTATTGTCCTTTTTTAAAAAGTTACAGAAATTGTCTATCCACTCAATATCTATATCTTCTATTCTTAACGTATCGTAATCACAGAATTTTTTTATTTTGCTTTCTGTACTTAAATAGATATAGATTGTATTTTTTGCTTCCTTCTGCGATAAGAAATCCTTCATCTGAGTTTTAAAAAGATGGCTTTCGTATTCTTTCTCATCTTCTTCGTTAGAGAGGTATAAGGATAGTTTTTTATTCGTGAAGTAACGCAATTTCCCTTCCGCTTGCAAATCAATAACTTTTTCGTTAATCTCTGACAAGCGTTTTCCTAATTTAATGTTAAGGAGTCTTTTGTCGGGAAGGTTTTTAACTTTCTCATTCTTTGCATCCCAATCTTCTTCTTTAAGTTCGTAACCAGTAGCAATATATATTGCGCTGTTTTTTCGGGCAACCTTGAACTTTAATGGGAATTTCCCATTGTTAAGCCTCCTTCTTTTGTCGAGTTTTATTGAAACCTTTATCATTGCTGTATCTCCCATCTTTGCACGAAATTTGCACGTTATTTGAAACGTAAAGCATTTTTTCGTTAGATTATAAAAATTAAACCAATTCTTAAAACACCCGTTTAATGGCATATATAGCCTTTAAAAATAGGTATTCCTTGAAATATATATAATATTTCTTTAATACGCCAACAAAATTACAAAAAAAGTTGGATTTATCAAAGAT
>ERZ1026854.1363-NODE-1363-length-15554-cov-7.940706_pt1 | contig 15554 bp, 16 predicted proteins | sample MGYA00380157_ERZ1026854 | MGnify/ENA primary metagenome ERZ1026854 (study PRJEB33269, sample SAMEA4719793) | human gut metagenome | biome: human-associated habitat; feature: organic feature; material: feces | place: Cameroon | collected 2013-10 ...
TTCCTCTACGTCTCGTGGGCTCGGAGATGTGTATAAGAGACAGGCAAAAAATCAGCATAAATTGTTCATAATCACTATTTATGCTGATCCTATAACTACTATTAGATAAAATTTTTACCCGTCCGATTCATTTTCTTCAAGCTGAGCTTTCAGAACACGGTTGTTTTTCATCGCACAAAGCGACATTGAAATACAGCTGATAATGATTATCTGCCACTGGATAATAAGGGCAATATCACTCAATTCATGCTCCGAATGAAAAATTCTGCTAACTGCTACGACTTCCAGTATAATATAAACGGGTATTATCCACTTTGCCGACCAGTTTTTTGCAAATTTGGGGTTCATTATTCCCTTTTTCGCGGTCAAATAGGCATATATGATATAAAAAGCCAAAATAACGGCAAATAATGAAAGCGATATTACCGTACCCCAGAGGTCATTGGCATTGCCGCAAAACATCACCAATATTAACGCCGCAGCAAGCACAACAAAAAACATTGCTTTGAATAGCCTGTAACCTATTTCGTGATTTTCGGACTTCTGCATTTCGTCATAGCCGGCTTCGTCAAAGATAGTTCCCGATAATGCGTTTTTATTGTTATCCATTACTCTTCCTCCTTGTTCTGTTCGTCAAGCACTTTGTTGTTTTTCAATCCGCAAAAGTAAAGCACAAAATTTTCCGCGGAAAGCATTGCACACAGCACAGCAAGAACAATACTGTCCGTCATTTTATCCGAAGCGGAGATAAGATGACCTGCGCCCAAACCGAAAACAATAGCAAGCAAAGCCGTTAAAATCGCCTTTGCAAGACTTCCCGTTGAGAATGAAAAAGCCGTGATTCCGTTGATAACGCCTGCTTTCGCTGCACGGAGAACGTAGATGCAGTAGCAGACTATCGCCGCCGCAAAATAGCTGCCTGCGACTATCACGACAGGGATATTTGCATCGACTGCACAGCTTATAACGTACCACACGACCGTCATTATGAGCGAAACTATATAAAGCTCACGAAAGCATCGAAAGCCGATATTCTCGCTTTTGCTCCGCTGACGTTCGTCCAGTCCGTAGTCGCTGAAAACAGTTACATAATTTCTTTCCTTTTTCGTTTCTTTCATATCAGTCACCCTCCCAGAAGATCTCGTCAAGTGTTTTCCCCAATGCTTTGCAGATATCTATGCACAGATTGAGCGTAGGGTTGTAGTCGCCTTTTTCGATCGCGTTTATGGTCTGCCTTGAAACGCCTGCTTTCTCGGCAAGCGTCTGCTGTGACATATCGAGAGCCGCTCTTGCGGCTTTGAGTTTAAGATTCTTTGCCACCCTATCACCTCCGACAAATTTATAATAGCATATATTTTACAGTTTGTCAAGTATATTTTACATATTGTAAAAGATATTTTTTATAAGAGATATAAAAAACGCTTTCCGATTGAATGACCGGAAAGCGTTTGAAAATCAATAAACTTGACAGGGTGACACTCCTGCATCTCCAAATACTGTTAGGATTAACAATAGGCGACGGCTGCCCGTTCCGTCCTCAAATCTATTGATGTTTTTAGCATATTCTTTTTACATCTACATCATACATCAACACTTTCTGTTTGTCAAGTATTAAATCAAATTTTTTTCAAAGTGTTTTTGTTAATGTAGTTTATTACTCTGTTTTTATTGAGTACATAGATAGAGCGTGCGCAGTACACATTTCCCATCGATACACGAACTGCAACTTTTACATATTCATTATCTATCTTATACTCTTTAACATATTCTATTGAATTATCATTGGGGTTAACGCCAACATAATCAGCTTAATTGATTATATCCGAAATATTCTCGCCATATTTTAAATAATCATTTAAATGCCGAAGTTTCATGTGTTCAATATTACTATCACCTATGAAAATTGGAGTTTCAGCTTCAATATCTAATTCTAAAAGCTCAATAACCCTTTCTGAAATAACTCCAAGCTTACGAGTCGCCATATATTAACGCCAACTTTCCCATTAATTTACAACTTCATTCTGCACAATAAGCAATATTCTCAGCTGCTAGCCGTCACAGTAACTTTTTCTTCCATTTTCGTTTTCGGCGGAGCGGTCGTTACCGCCGTCTGCTCATTTTTCTGAGTGGTGGTTTTCTTTTCCTTGGCGTTATGCTCGGTTGTTTTCTTGTCATTTTTCTTTTTGCCGCCCGAAGCTGTCGTTTCGCTTGGAGTTGTTTCGGTTTCCGTAACGGTCGTTACTACAGAGCCTGTCGGCGAGCTGTAGAGGTCTTCAATATGCTTTATCAGCGAAGAAGTATTTGCGGCAAAGCAGTTATCGATGAAGAGAACGTCGGTCGCTCCTATTTTCTTGATATAATCGACAGCGTTCGTTCCGAAATAGCGGATATCGATAACATATATCTCCTCAAAATTATTTACGAGGAACGGCACAAATGCATTGCCGTAGGACTCCTTGAAGACGACTATCTTCCTGCCGTTTTTGGTGCTTGTTGTTATTTTTGTATGGATAGCGTCCGCGCCGAGGAACATTCCGTAGCAGTTCGCGCCCTCGACATATTCGTGGAAAAGCGCGCCGCCGCTTTTCGGTGCGAGCGTATCATAATAGTAGGTCTGAACGGAATATTTAACATCGGGCGGCAGGAAGTAATGGAACTGCTCGGGGGCATTCGCGAGGGTTATATCGTTCGTATAGCCATAGAGCGAGCCGACAAAGCCTTCCTTGACCTTTTCGGTGTAGTCCGTGATAGGGTGATATTCCATTCCGAGCGCTTCGCAGAAAGCTGTATAAGCATAGTATGCGCCAAGCGGCGACCAGTGGTGGTCGGTTCGCAGGTAGATATACTCATCGGTATGCTCTGCAAGCTTGGAATAAGCGTCTATCGGGATAACATCGGGCGAAAGGCAGCTATAGATATAGTCTATCGATTCCTTTTCCGAGGAGGAATATTTGCTGTATTTTTTCGGGAGATAAAACTCGACCGAGGTCGGGACGACCATATTATAGACGTTGACATTGCCGAGTGAAGCCTTATACTTGTTGATTATCTCGGCATAACGCGCGCCCTGCTTTTTGTTTCCGCCGAAGAGCATAACGCCTGCGTCCTCGCCGTACATTTTTACGCCGTCAACGACTATGCCGTTATTAGAGAAATCGGCAATTCCCGTTGTTTCGGACTCGGTCGTTTCGGAAACGGCGGAGGTTTCCGTTACTGCGTTGTCGTTTTCCTCAGTTTTTTCGCTGACGGTAATATCGGTCTGCTGAGGAACGGGTTCTGTCTGCGCAGGTTCGGTCTGAACGGGAGTTTCTTCGAGCGAATTGCCCTCATCATCGGCAACGATATCCACCGTGCCGTAGAAAGTCGGAGAGCTTATTCCCATTGCTTTTTTCATACGCGAATTCAGCACAACGAGCTGTTCGCGGAACGGAACAGTATCCGAAAAATGCTCCGCGATGCCGCTGAAATATTCGCCGCTGAACAGCGCTTTCGCCGAAAACTCGGGCATTGGCGCAAGCTCACGCTTTTCCAGTTCGGAAGTTTTCGGTCGCGGCAGGACGGCGAGCAATACTGCTGTCAGCGCAATTACGCCGAGTATCACTGCGATGCTTATTTTATTGTAAAGCTTAACGTTCTTCTTGTAAGCCTTTGCGGCTTCTATTCTCTTTTCGAGCGAAGAACCTTTGTCTTTTGAACTCATTATTTTTTCCTTTTAAAATCTGAAATAGAGGAACGGGTTATAGGTCTGACCGACGAGCATTACCGACGAAACGGCGAGCAGTGCGATACAAAGCACTGTTCGGATAACGCCTGAAACTGCAAACGCTCCGCCCGACTTGCGCTCGATGTGCTGAACTTCCTCATTGAGCAGGCGTGAAATTGGCATTGAAAGCACTACCGCCGCTATGATAAGGTAGAGGTTGCTCAGAAGCGCCGACTTCGTGACTTCGTCATAAAGAGGTATTCCGCCTGCGCCGAACATTGCGCCGAGGCATGAGCCGAGCTGACCGAGGTCGGTGAAATAGAACACTGCCCAGCCGATAAGTATAAAGAAAAGCGCATAAATATGCGAGAAGAATTTCGGCAGTTTGTCAAGCACTTTCAGCATAAAAAGCTTTTCAAGGATTATCAGCACACCAAAGCCCATACCCCATATAATGAAGTTCCAGCTTGCGCCGTGCCAAAGACCCGTGAGAAACCATACTATCGCGAGGTTGAGTATCTGATGCTTTCGGTTTCCGCCGAGAGGTATATAAACATAGTCGCGGAAGAACGAGCCGAGCGAGACATGCCACCTGCGCCAGAACTCCGTTGCCGAACGTGAGATATACGGATAATTGAAGTTTTCGGGGAAATGGAATCCGAACATTTTTCCAAGACCTATTGCCATATCGGAATATCCCGAAAAATCGAAGTAAATTTGCAGTGTGAACATTGCAACGCCGAACCAAGCGGCTGCGACCGAGGTCGGAGCTTTCTCAAATGTGAGTGAATTTGCGGCAAGCTGACCGACCGTGTTCGCGATGATAACTTTCTTTCCAAGTCCGCATATAAATCGGATAAGTCCCGAGTTGAAGTCCTCGGCGGTCGTTCTGCGCTCGTCTATTTCTGCGGCAACGCTCTCGTATCGGACGATAGGACCTGCAACGAGCTGGAAGAACATTGAAACATAGAGCAGAAAGCTCAGGAACGAATGTTGAGCCTTGACTTTTCCTCTGTAAACATCGACCGTATAGGAGATAGTCTGGAACGTATAGAATGAAATTCCTATAGGGAGCGAGAATGTCGGCTCGCGGAGCGAAAGACCCGTCAGAAGATTTATCTGATGAATGAAAAATGCGCTGTATTTGAACACAAAAAGTATGCCGAGATTTACGACGAGCGAGAAAACAACGCCGAGTACGGGCTTTCCTCTTTTTTTGGTGCGGCAGCTTTCTATAAAAAGTCCGTTGAAATAATCGACCGCTGCGCTGAAGATCAGCAGAAGCACCCACACGGGTTCGCCCCATGCGTAAAATGCGAGCGAAAACAGTGCAAGCACAAGATTTCGCAGCTTTGCCGACCTTGCCGAATAATAAAACACAAGGCAGAGCGGCAAAAATACATATATAAATATAAGGTTTGAAAAGACCATTTCCTATCCAATGCTCCCAAGTTATTTTTTCAGCTTTGTTTCCTCGGCATCGATGATGCTCATAAGCTCTTCGAGCGTTTTGCTGCTCTTTTTCTTTCTTACGGGAGCGATATTTTCTTTCGGAACTACTGCATTTTCGGGGATAGTGGAAACCGATTCGACAACAGGCTTTTCCTCTGTGGGAATGATAGGCTTGTCATTTTTCTCAAAGTAATTTTTCACGCTTTCGTCAAATCCCGACTTTGCGGCAGCTTCTTCCTGAATATTTGCAAGGCTGTCGGGAATAACATTGCTGACGTGAGGGGTGAAAACAACACGTTCGCCCTCGTAACTGCGAACTGCGTCTGCGGTTATCCTTGTTGGAGCGGCGGAATAAGCAGGCTCGCTGCCCGATGAAGCTTTCGCCGATGCACTGACGGGAGATGTATGCTTTGCAATGCCGCTGATGCGTTCAAGGCGCTCGTTCGGCGTTTCGTTTTCGGGGATACGGACGGGTTCTTTTTCTTCGGCAACGAAATCAGCTCTGCCGTTGCTGTCAACGGTAAGGCGTGACTTCGGGCGCAGATCGTCCTCGTCAAAGTCGAAATCGCGGCTTCTCGGGCGTTTTACAACGAGCGGAGATTCCTCGCTTCTTTCGGGATGGCGAGGTTCGGGCGCTTCATCGCTGAACTTAGGCTTTGAAAATGTTACGGCAGGAGCTTCTTCCTTTCTGCGCGAATTGATAACATCATCGATATCATCGAGCGAAGAAGCTTCGCGTTCAAGCGCCTTGAGCCTGTTTATGCGAACGACCTGAACAGCTATTATAATAGTAAGCGGAATTATAAGCACGATGATTATTCCGACCGTGCTTGTGGCAAAGTCGATGAACTTTCCGAACGCTTCAAGCTGCCATACAGCCTTTGCGATGACGGCGGATTTTTCCACGCGGAAGGTTTCGTTATCGGGCGCAACGTCAAATTTGACTATGTAAGCATCGTCCTGCACTTCGGTAACACGCGTGAGGACGGTATATTCGCCGATTTTGCAGAGGATAACGCTGCCTGCTTCGATAGAATCGTTCTCCGACTCCTTGGCGACGATTATCGTACCCTGCGGTATGCTCGTTTCCATATTTACGGCTTTCGTTCGATAAAAACAGTAGCCGAAAACGCTTGTGGCGGTGTTGTCCTTATGAAAAACAACGCCTATGAATATCATTGCTGCGATAACGGCAACAAGAAGTATTATCAATATTATCTCCGCAACGGAAAAAGCGGAAAATTTCTTATCGGTTCGTGACATCTGCGGTTCGTCCTTTCAAAAATTCGCATTCCTTTATAACTTTATAAATAGATAAAAATATTATAGCATACTTTTTTACAAAATAAAACCCCCAAAGCACTAAAAATTCTTAAAAATCTTAAATTTTGCTTAATTCGTTCTGTATTTTATTGACAAAGCCGCAAAACGGTGCTATACTCTTTAACGTGAAAAAATGAATATTGCTGCACAAAAGCATATCATATACGATATGCTTGATACAGTCGGGGAAGTTATAAAGTGAAATTTTTACTTAATGAGAGCTTCACTTTTGTACGGTCCTGCCGCCGTAATGACGATGCAGACGCAATTATGTCACTGCAGATTTTGTGGGAAGGCTGCGTTCTGTTCTTTTTTAAAGATAAGTCAAAGTCGGAATACCCGTCTGTCCGATGAATGAAAAGTTTATCGGGTTTGCAAAAAAAGCAGATATCCGCAGGTGATCGTCGCGCCGCAGTGAACGGTTGAAAAGTTACGCTTGTGCATTGTTCGGGAATTTCGGTTCGTTTTTGGAATGTCGGAAATGCCCTTGCTTTGCTGCGGTCATTTTGCATTTTGGGCAATATCGGCTGCGGCAATTTTTATGCGAAAATGAATTATTTCGCAGAAAGGAAGTTTTCAAATGAAAAAGTCAAAGCTCTTATCCCTCGCAATTGCAGGTATTCTTGCCGTTTCGATGACAGCCTGCGGAAATGCGAACTCCACCCCTGACGGCGGAGAGATCACTACCTCCGAGATCACCGAGTCTGAAACCGTTGTAAACGAAACAGAAGTTGAAACGGAAGAAACCACAACTGAAGCTGCCAATGCTGACAGCGTTATCGACCGTGAGGGCAACCTCGTTGATGTTCCCGAAGAGATCAACACTATCATCTCCGCAGCTCCGTCCGTAACGGAAATTCTCGCAGGACTTGGTCTTGCTGACAAGATCATCGCAGCAGACAAGTATTCTGCTGACGTTGAGGGCATCGATCCTGCTGTATGCACACTCGATTTCTACAACCTCAACACAGAAGAACTCGTCGCTCTTGCTCCCGATGTTATCATCATCAACGGCATTTCCGACAACGGCGACACCGACCCTTATGCTGAACTTAAAGCAGCAGGCACAAACGTTGTTTACATTCCATCCGCAGTTTCTCTTGACGGCATCAAAGACGACATTGCTTTCCTCGCAGCTTACACACGCACTTCCGACAAGGGTGATGAACTCATCGGCACTATCGATAGCTGCATCAGCGATATTTCCGCAAAGGCTGCAAACATCACCGAAAAGAAGTCCGTTTACTTTGAAATAAGCGCAGCTCCTTACCTTTACACAACAGGCAGCGGCACATTCCTCAACGAGATCATCGAGCTTGTCGGCGCTGAAAATATCTACGGCGGAGAAGAGGGTTGGATCTCCAACTCCGACGAAACTGTTATCGCAGCTGACCCTGATGTTATCCTCACAAGCGTTGCTTATGACGGCTATGACTTCAACGAGATCACAGCAAGAGAGGGCTGGGACGTTCTCACAGCTGTAAAGAACGGCGAGGTTTATCAGGTAGGCGCAAACGAAACAAGCCGTGCATCTCAGCACGTTGTTGAGGGCATCAACGAGATCGCATCTGCAATTTACCCCGATGTTTACGGCGAAAATGCAAACGTTACAGCCTGCACTACTGCGGCTGACCTTGCAGCTTAACGCAGGGTGAAGCGGCTCAATTTAACAGCAAAAATAACGGCGGTGATACTCTGTTCATTCGCTTCCCTCGTCATAGGAATATGCGTGGGAAGCGTCACGGTATCACCGCTTCATATTTTTGCGGCGATAAAAAATGCGTTCTTCGGCGTGCCTCTCCCAAGCGATGTCACCGAGGGCGAGGTCAGCATAATTGCAGGGATAAGACTTCCGAGAGTGGTCCTCAGCTTCATCGTCGGAGCAGCCTTTTCCGTCAGCGGAGCAGCCGTCCAGTCGGTGCTTCGCAATCCGCTCGCCTCCCCTTTCACGCTCGGAACTTCAAGCGGCGCATCTCTCGGCGCAAGCCTTGTCATCGTCACGGGCTTTGCACTTTTCGGCAGCTACTCAACAGCAGTCGGCGGAGCAGTTTTCGCCGTTGCAACAATGTTTATAATGGTAGCCTTCGCAAGGCGGCTCGACCGAAGCCTGCAAAGCAGCACGGTTGTCCTCACGGGAATGGTGCTTTCACTTTTCATAAGCGCTTGGGTAAGCCTTATGGCGACATTTTCGGACGAAAGATACCGCCAGCTCATAAAGTGGCAGAACGGCAGCTTCGCAGGAAGAGGCTTCGGATATTCGGCTGTTCTGCTTGCTGTTTTCGCTGTATGTTTCACGGTTTTTATGATAAAATCCAAGCAGCTCGACCTGCTGACTTTCGGTGATGAGCAGGCGATGTCGATAGGCGTGAACACTTCAGCCGCAAAAACGATACTGCTCGTGCTCGCGTCCGTACTTTCGGGAACGGCTGTCGCTTTCGCAGGAGTTATCGGCTTTGTTGACCTTATCGCTCCGCATATCACGCGAAAGATCTTCGGTCCGAAGCATAAGCTTCTCCTGCCGATGACAGCGCTTGTCGGCGGTGCATTTATGACGATATGCGATGTTGCGGCGAGAACGCTTGCAGTCCCGAACGAACTCCCTGTCGGAGTTATAACCTCGCTTATCGGCGCACCGTTTTTCGCAGCGGTTTTCTTTAAAAGAAGAAGGTGAATCTATGCTCGAAGTAAAAGAACTTTCCTGCGGCTATGGGAATGAAACTATCGTAAAAGATGTAAGCTTTTCCGTCAATGACGGTGAGATACTCGCAATAACAGGTCCGAACGGCTGCGGAAAAACAACGCTCCTGCGCGCTTTGTGCGGAATTATCCCCTATAAGGCAGGCAGTGCGCTCATTGACGGCAAGGAGATACGCTCAATGTCCCGAGAGGAACTTTCGATGAATGCGGCGCTCCTTTCGCAGACGGGCGCAGGCGGCGAGTACAGCGATTTCACCGTCCGCGAAACGGTCGCACTCGGAAGATACGCCAAAAGCAAAGGCTTTGGCTCGGATAAAGCCGATGAAGCCGCCGCAGAGGAGTATATGAAAAAAACAGACACCCTCCGCATCGCAGACAACGTCATAACCGAGCTTTCGGGCGGTCAGCTGCAAAGAGTTCTGCTTGCAAGAGCGTTTGCACAAGAACCGAAGATAATCTTCCTTGACGAGCCTGCGAACCACCTCGACCTGAAACGTCAGATAGAGCTTATCGAAATGCTCAAAGAGTGGTCAAAAAGCGGAAAAAGCGTCGTCGGTGTTTTCCACGACCTTAACCTTGCCGCCGAGCTTTCGGATAGAATAATGGTGATGAACGAGGGCAGAACAGAGATACTCGATTCATCGGAGAATGTATGCCGCTCGGAAAAACTGAATGAGATTTACGGTTTTGATATAAGAGCTTATATGCAAAAGACATTGAAAAAGTGGGAATAATACTAAACACCAATAAAATAAAGGAAAAAATCTGCGCCGAAATCCAATATAAACCTGTTAAAAACAGCTACGAGATTATCGGCTTGATTTTTTCTGAATTTTAAATGGTGTTTAGTATAAAATTTTGACCTCGTTCATTTTTGAGCGAGGTCAAAATTTTATTCAACTGTCATTTTAGTTGCCATGCCGTTTTTGTCGAGCCAGCCGTTTGCCTTAAAATATTCTTCAAGGCAGAGTCCGCTTTCCTGGACTTTGTGTGCATAGTAAACGCCGACAAAACGATAATGCCACGGTTCATATATTATGCCCGTTTCGTCTTCCTTTCCCTCGGGATAACGGAGAATAAAGCCATAATCTGCGGCGTTTTCCATAAGCCATGCATACGCTTTCGTGTTCTTGAAGCCGTCGTCATCGAAGCTTACATACTCATCGGAGAAAATATCCGCGGAAAGTCCTGCGTTATGCTCGCTTTTTCCCGGATATGCGACCTCTTTTTCGGTATCGAGGACTGCTTCGTCGTAACTCATTCCGTTATTGATGCGCTGCTGAACGCTTCTGTCGAAGTTGAACTGCTGGTACTCGATAGTGCGGTAGGACGAATTTACGGTGAGGTTTATGCCGTCCTTTTTCGCTGCGGCGAACATATTTATAAGGTAGTCTGCGGCGCGTTCGTCAAAATCAAAGTCACGCTCGCCGTTGGAATAGACTTTTTTGACAGTTATTCGCTTATCATAATCGTCGGGGAGCGGATTTTGGTTGTTCACGAGGAACATTGCCCACGCGTTATCGATGTTTTCCTGCTCTGCCGTTGTTTCTGTCATATCATCACCTGCACCTATAACTATTCCGTCTGAATTATCTGCAATGCTGTCCGTAGTTCCGTCTGTCTCGCGGCTTGTCTGCGAAGCGCTTTCCGATGAAGCCGAAGAAGTCACCGATGCGGAATCATCGACTTTTTTGAAAGCCGATGCTATCTTTTTCACTGCGAACCAGACGAGAAGAACGAGTATTATTATCATTATCCACCGCAGGATAAGAGCCTGTTTGCTGATTTTTTTCTTCCTGCGTTTTTTCTGCTGTGCCATTTTTTATGTTCCTTTCATTGTTTTCTATCGGAATTATAGCACAACGCTTCGCCTTTTTCAAGAGTTTTCACATTTTGTAAGAATTCTGTAATCGGTTAATATTAAATTTATAAAAATTAAACAGTATATTTACATCTGCATATTAACAAAGTATTCACTTTTTTGGAATTTTACGTTATAATAAATGTATATGACATTATACGCGGAAATATGCGAAAAGGGGGCATTCGGATTGAATAAAAGATCAGCAAAGATAAAAGCTGCTGCCGCAGTTACGGTTTGCACTGCTCTGCTTGCTGTCTGCACCGTTACGCTTAGCATAAAGCTTAATGAGCACACTAATGAGGCTTCGTCCGTTCGCGCTTCGGCAGAAAGTGCTGCCCTTTACATATCCGAAAAAGCTGACCTTATGAAAGCAGCCGCCAACGAAACCTCCGAACTCGCGTCTATACGCTATGCGCCCGATGAATTCAAGAACTATGCGCTCCGCGACCGAAACAGCGCGCTTTCCGGACTTGGAATAAGCCTTGACTTTATCAAAAGCGGTGAAAGCATCGGATTTGCAAGCGGAAAAAATTACAGCTCAACTGGAGTTCTCTCCGTTTCGGACGGATTCGTTTTCGATGAAAATTCGGGCAAACTTTACTATGCCGTGACAAACTCCGCAAACGGAAATATTACCGTCTGCGGTTGTGATGCCGACTATTTCGGCGGATATTTCGCTTCGCTTAAAGATATGGGTGCAAGGCTTTCCGTCGGCGACAAGACTATCATCTCGACCGAACTCAACTCCCCTGCTTATGATAAAGCGAGCAAGCAGTGCGGTGAACTTTCGCTTGAAATGTTCGACTACAGCTTTCCCGAAAAGACCGACAGCCGACCTTTTATAGCTGTAACAGCGGTGATCGCGGCTGTTCTTGCCTCGGTTGCTTCGGTGATATGCTGCGTTCTCATTGGCAAGACAGACGAAGAAAAAGCTGCTGAGATTACCGAACTGAAAGTGCAGAATCTTCCCATTCTCCCCTCGCCCGTGCAGGAAGAACATACTCCCGTTCAGGAGATATCAGCACCCGAACCCGAACGCCCCGAACCCGCTTTTGTTTCCGAAGAAACGGAAAAACTGCTTGCCGCTCTCGGTGGAGAGCTTGAACGCACAAACAATGAAAAAAACGAGCTTGAAGAGCGCATAAAAGTGCTTGAAGAAAAGCTTACAGCTGCCGAAGCTTCGGGAAAAGATACAGCTTTCGCTGCTGCCGAAGCTGAAAAAATGATAAAGGAAAGCCGCGAAAGATTGTCCGAACTTGCCGAAGCCGTAAACATCATCGGCGAGAAAAATCAGCGCATAAAGTCTATCATCGGCGCGATCGAGAACATCGCTTTCCAAACGAATATGCTCGCGCTCAACGCCGCAATAGAAGCTGCCCGTGCAGGCGAAAACGGCAAGAGTTTTGCTGTTGTTGCCGATGAGGTGCGAAGCCTTGCCGCCGAAAGCGCAGAATCGGCACGAAAGTCCGCCGATATCCTCACCGAATCGGAAGAAGCCGTAAAAAAAGGCAGCTCCGCCGCCGAGCAGGCTGTTCTCGCAGCAGATAAGGCTCTTGAAAGCGCTGAAAATGCGGTGAAAGCAGCGAAATAAGGCTAACGCTTCAAATAAAATTAAAAAAAGGTTGACCGCAGAGATTTTTTGTGCTATAATATAGCTTGTGAAAATTTTGCGGATGTGGCGGAATTGGCAGACGCGCCAGACTTAGGATCTGGTGTCCCCGACGTGCAGGTTCAAGTCCTGTTATCCGCACCACTAAGAAACCCCGTAACTGCGTTGGTTACGGGGGTTCTATTTATTTAGGGTACACACTAAAGTACACACTTTTAATTTATTGGTGATAAATTATTTTTCGTCTGAAAGAATATTGCTGAAAATACTCTGCACAAGTGATGCAACATTCTCCATATCACTCGTCATCTGATGACTGTACACGCCGTATGTATCCATATCCTTGCTATGACCGACTATCTGTTTCAGATAACCTTCGGGTAAAGTCTTAACTGCAGAAACAAAAGTATGCCGCATTTCATACGGAGAAGTCTTTGAACTTATCCCGTTATGGTCTCGATAGCGCTGCCACATTTTATAATAATGCTGATACTTTATCGGCTCGCCGTCCTCGGAGAAGATATGCCCTTCGTATGGATTAACTTTCTTCTGTGCCTCGATAACAGCGCCGGTAAGCTCGTTCAAGGCGAATTCACGCTTGGCGTTCTCGTTCTTGCCTGCTGTCACTTCTCCGCGAACATTTATTGAGCGGTTTATATGCACAATACCGTCCGATATATCGTTCCATTTTAAGCCGATAAGCTCTCCAGGGCGAAGTCCTGTGAGAACTTGAAAACGATAGGCATTTATAAACGGGTCTGTTTTTACTTTTCCGTTCCAAAGCGTTTCATCTTCTGAGAAAAGTATTTTCAGATCATCGGGCTGAAGAATTCGCTTTTCCTTGTGGTATGCATTCTTCGGAACTTTGAGATTTTCGGGAAAAAGCGTTGTAGCATTGCAGAAACGGCAGTATTTCATAAATGAGTTTATGCAGGCTCTTATGTTTGACAGCGTTTTATGCGCAAGACCTTTTGAATAAGCCTTGTCGATTATGTTCTGAAGCTGCAGTTCCGTCACGTTGCTGACACGAACATTCCCGATAGCAGGAAGTATGTAGCTGTCAAAGGCGTATTGATAGATCCTTGCGTTGCCGGCTGAAGTCTTCAGCCTTACGTCTGCCATATATTTCTTAGCAAGGTCTTTTACCTTGATCTTGCCGTCTTCGATGCCGTCATCAAGCCAACGGTCAGCTTTTGCATTTGCTTCACGCTGACCTGTTTTTCCGGGCTTGGCTGACGTAAAAGTTTTCCGTATGCCGTCTTTTTGGACGTTTATCTGCCAGCGGTTACGGCTTTCCACCCATTGGGCGGTATTGGTTCTTTTCATTTTTCAATTCACTCCTTGACATTTTTTAAGGAGCATGATATACTTATTTTGGATTGTGGGTATATCATACTCCTATTTCTATCCCGTTCGGTGTTGGCGCACCGGGCGGGATTTTTTTATTGTATATGCAAACGGTTTTCAAGAGCTTCACGAAGCACAGAGGAGAAATTGATATGCTCTTTTTCAGCAAGTTCATTCAGATACATCGGAATTGTAAGTGTCTTTTTAACAGCTTTTGAACAATACTTTTTCTGATATTCAAGCCAATCAAACTCAACGATAGCAATAAACTGTCCCTTTTCAAGCTTAATATCTTCGGGATTAGACGGTTCGGGGATATCTTTTCCTTTTTCCGCCATAACTTCAATACATAAACCGAGGGCTTCATTTACGCTTGCAACGGCTTCTGCGATCGTTTCACCAAAAGAATTACAGCCGTCAATATCAGGGATCCATACGGCATATCCGTTTTCATCTTTTTGAAGTACGGCGGGATAACAATATTTATTTTTCATAAAAAGTCCTCCTATCAATATAATTATATGCAATACTCTGCAGGACTATTTAAGTCCTGCGTCTTTGAGTATCTTCTGTTCAAGTCCTTTTCCAAGGTCTTTGCAGTGCATAGGAACGGTGGTTTGTTTTCCTGTTTTTGAATTTTCAAGGAATACATGTGAACCTCTTTGACGTACTTCCTCAAATCCGTTTTCTTTTAGAAATTTGATCATCTGCTTGGGTGTCAGCGGCATCTCCGTTCCTCCTTTCTGTAATTATATTGTAGCACGTATTGCACGTATTGTCAAGGTTTTTTTAGAATTTTTTATAAAAATGCTCTCGGACTTGTTATCCGCTTATAACGGTCAACTATAGCCGAGAGTATTCAATCAAATATAATTCCTACGCTTTCATTGTAGTATCTTTACGAAAGAATTTCAATAGAGTGGAACCAATTTATTTTCACTTGTCCTAAAAAATGGACAGTTTATTCTTATGCCCTTGACAAAGTGGAACAAATGTGCTATTTTAATAATAAGGAACTTGGCTTTGGGGTAACATATAAGAAAGGATCATATAATGGATGACGACGTAAAAATAGAAAAGCTCGGTAAACTTATAGACATTTTTATCAATCTCCCTAAAGAGATGCAGGATAAAATGCTGTCTGAAATCATTTCTTTAGCGAATCAAGAAGTTTAGAATATGTATCAATAAAACTTTCAAGCTGCTCATCTGTCAGGCGGCTCGCAAAATCTATAAGCTTTTGAATTTTAGGGTTCTCTTCGTTTTTGGAGGAGTAGCCTACCAGATAATCTATAGATACACCAAAGTATTCAGCTAATTTTATAAGAGTTTCACCACTCGGAAGTGTTCCTCTATTAGTCCAGTTTACAAAGGAATTCTGATTAATCTTTAATTGAGAACAAAGTGTACTTTTATTTACTCCTTTTTGTTCCATAAGGAGCGTTATTCTTTCTAAAAAAGTCATGTTTCCTCCTTGACATTCATCTTTTGATGAAATATAATATACTTATAAATTAAATGAAAGGATAAAATTATGCCAGCAATAGATACATCTATAG
>ERZ1026854.1365-NODE-1365-length-15542-cov-15.080132_pt1 | contig 15542 bp, 12 predicted proteins | sample MGYA00380157_ERZ1026854 | MGnify/ENA primary metagenome ERZ1026854 (study PRJEB33269, sample SAMEA4719793) | human gut metagenome | biome: human-associated habitat; feature: organic feature; material: feces | place: Cameroon | collected 2013-10 ...
TAGCTGATTATTAAGTAGTTATAAATGTTAAAAAATCTATTAACCACTTATGATTACAAATCCCCCGGTTTTAATAGGTCGAACCTTCCTGATTCATAAAAAAGGGTCTATACGCCACCCGTTCATCGTGGCATATAGACCCTTTTAGTACTTTCATTTAAGCAAACTATTCCTTGATAATCCAATCTCCTATCGTCCGCTGATTGCTGTCGTAATTTACACCTATTTTAAACAGGCGCTTGCCGTCGGCAGAATATGGAATCAAATATCCCTTTTCATCTATCTGCCTAATCGCATCCTCGGCAGAACCATCATATTTCAGCTCGAAGACAAATACGGCATCAGGCATATACACTACGGCATCAGCCCTGCCTATCGCACTATCCTCCTCTACCCTCATGTGGGCACCCATCAGGTTGAAAATAAGATAGAATACCGTCTGGAAATCCCTTTCATTCTTGTTGCTCAGACGATTGGATATGCTGGCGAGATAAGCTTTCAGGCGAACCATCGCTCCCTCTACGTCTGCATCATAGAGCTTTTCCAGGAAATCACCCACAAGGCTGTTGTTATCCAGGGATATAGGCGAGAGATAGTTGGGTGCAAGACTCTTGAGCATGCCCATCTTAACCTCCTTATTAGGATATTCCAGTGTATAGCGATGCAGTATCGGGTTATACTTCTTGATGGTGAGGTAACCACTCTGATAGAGCAACGGAAGTGCTGAAGTCATCATTTCCGGTGAAACATCGAAGTCGTCTACATCACATGATTTCTTCTCAATATCCATCACGTTGACATGATACTTCTGCAGTGCCTTGATAAGATAAGATGGCGTGCCGGAGCCAAACCAGTAAGGAGCAATATCGTGTGCATTCAGCGCCTTTACCAGGCTGAACGGATTGAAGACATCTTCTGATTTTTTACTGAAGTGATAGCCGTCATAGAATCGTGTCAACTCCGCCAGGCACTCCTCGTACGTCATGTCAAGGGCTTCGCCCAATGCCTCTATATCCGGTTTCATCTGCGTGGTAAGCTCTGCCTTGCTGATACCGCAGATTGCCGAGTACTGGTCGAACATGCTGATGTTATCGAGATTGTTGAGTTCGCTGAAGATGCTGAGCTGCGAGAATTTGGTGATACCCGTGATGAAGGTAAACTCCAGATATGGGTCAAGCTTTTTCAGAGGACTGTAGAAGTTCTGCATCATGAGGCGCAACTGTTTGAGATTATCCTTCTCATGCACCACGTCCAGCAAAGGGGCATCATATTCATCTATGATGACCACCACCTTCTTGCCCGTCTGCTCGCAAGCTCGCTTTACGATACCATCCAGTCTTTCATTAGGATAGTTTTCACCTTCTCCTTTACCATACAGCTTTTCATAGGGCAAAAGCTGCAGATTAAGATAACTGTTCAAGGCTGCAGCATCAAAGTGCTTGGCACCGCTCAGGTCGAAATGAAGCACAGGATGCCTTACCCATTCCTTCTCATAATCAGCAATGGCCAATCCCTCGAAAAGTTCCTTTCTTCCCTCGAAATAGGCTTGGAGGGTAGAGGCAAAGAGCGACTTTCCGAATCGTCTTGGACGACTCAGAAAGATATAAGACATCTTCTTTTCCCGGAAATCCACGATGTATTGGGTCTTATCTATATAGAGATAGCCATTTTCGCGGATCTTTTCAAAGGTCTGAATTCCTACAGGATATTTATTCACTATTTTTGCCATACTTTTATATGCTTTACGTTTTGCGCTGCTAAGTTACGAATATTTTTTTGAATAGGAAAGTTTTTGGAGAGATATTTTTCACATTTATCTTTGTTTTAAACTCACGCAGACTTATTCTTTGTCCCACAGATTTCACAGATTCACACAGATTCTTGGCTTGATAAGATATTGCCAGCTCTTACTTCAGAAGCTGAGCAATAACGGTGGCGTGGATGCTGCCGAGGAGCAGATGAAAGCCAGGCAGTATAAGATAACAAAAAAGGGTCTATACGCCACGATGAAGAGTGGCATATAGACCTTTTTGGGGGATGTTATGGTTTTGGAGTATAATACTCCACGGTGGTATTTGTTGCGTCTTTCTTCCAGATGTCAGGAAGATAATCACTATTTGTTTCCAACGCATTATAGGCAGCCTCATCTTTTACTATGAGTGTGCGTGTAATTCCATCATTTGTTCCTGCACCGTACAACCAATAATTAAAGGAATAAGATGTATTTTCAATTTTGTCGCTTGGTGCCAACATTGTGACAGATGACAAATTCTTACAACCATAGAACATATAGCTGTAACAGTATTTTACTAACTTTGTAGCAGGCAATTCGGGAGCTGATTTCAGAGATGTACAATTCATGAACATACTACTATAGCAGTAATCGGTCAATACCATAGCAGGCAAAGCTGGAGCTTTTACAAGAGATGTACATCCATCAAACATATCACTATAGCATTTCCTAGCCAAGTTTTCGGCAGGCAATATTGGAGCTGTTTTAAGGCTTGTACAACCTTCGAACATTCTTTGATAGCAGTTTGTTGCTAATGTTGTAGCAGGCAATTCTGGGGCAGAGGTTAATACTCTGCAATTATAGAACAAATCACAGAATCTGGCATTGTTGGTCTCTACTATATTATAGTTTCTCCAGTCCAGCAGCGTGCGGATGTCGCCTGTGCAAGCTACTTTTACATTAACTTCTGTGAATGTGATGGTTGAATATGCATTCCAAGCAGTCGCAGTTCCATTTGGGTTTATGCCACGCAAGCGGAGGTCGCCATTGTCGCCACCGAAGGGAATTTTTGTGCCTATCGCAACAGATGCCCATTCGCTATTATTCACAGAATACTCAAGATTAGAGAAGGTGTAACCTCCCTCAGTGGTCATCATAAACTTTTGCTCTGCATCTGCCTTAAAGGTGATGTATGGGGTAGGGCATTCTTCTGTTTTACCACCAGAAATTGTTCCACCAGTCCAATTTGCCACGGTGATACTGGAAACGGTTATCTTGTTCTTACCAACGGTGAGCTTATAGGTGTAGCTATTGCCGGCAGTAAGCTCAGGGATGCCGGTGAGCGTTTCTGTTGTTGTTTTGCTTTCTCCTTCTGCTACATCAAGAGAGATGAAGGTTTCGGAGTTTTTAGCAGCGCATGGCTTGATAAGGGCATAGAACTTGTTGTCGTGCTTATACGCTTTTATACCACAGATGCTGAGGCTGTTGACATTATTAATCGAGGCACCGGCATACTGGTCGTTGAAGCCATCAATCTCTACTACCACTCTCGCCATCTTGCGCCTCATGGTGAGAGAAAGTTGATTGCCATTTTTATTGCTTTGCTTACCGCTATACGACATGAAGTCGTTGGCAGCAAGCGAAGCCTCATCATATTCCTTAGGCAGGGTGATGTTGTCGAGGTTGCCATCGAACGTAGCAGGATAGTAGGCGGTGAAAGTCATCTCATCGCTTTCCCATTTCAGGAACTTGCTGCTTTCTTTTGGCTGCCATTCCGTTCCGTTAAGCTGATAGGTTACGGCATCCTGGCCATCAGCCTTGACGCTAATCTCATCACCTTCTTTAAACTTCTTCTGTGCTTCGGCATCCCCCAGCGGATAGCTGCGGGTGAAGCCATTGGCAGATGTTTTACCTACCTCCGCAGTGATGCGCACAGCGTTAGGGTCGCTATGGAATGCAGAGAGGAGGTCTTCTGACTCGGAGCAGGCTGACAGCGCCAGAATGGCTGCTGCGAGGCTCATCATTCGTTTCATTATTTTCATTATTCTCATATTATTATTGTTTATAAAGCTTTTGCCCTTACAGGGCGCATTGCTGATTGCGATGTATACCCAGGGTGTTGCCCTGGGCTAGGAGCTTCTGCCCCTTCAGGGCGTGTGGCGACGAAGGGATTCTATTTTATTTCATTTTTATTTCCATACTGCACGGTAGTACCAGCAGCGCCTTTCTTCCAGTTGGCTGGAAGATAACCTTTATTTACCAACGCATTATAGGCAGCCTCATCTGTTACGATGAGTGTGCGGGAACTTACGGTTCCGTCGGTTCCGGCATTATTCAACCAATTATAGCAACATTTTGTTGTTTTCGAAATTTGGTCGCTTGGTGCCAACATAGTGACGGTTGACAATTTTGTACAACCACTGAACATAGAATAATAGCATTGGTATACTAACGTTGTAGCCTTTAATTCTGGGGCTTTTTCGAGACTTGTACAACCAGAGAACATATAAGAATAGCATTCGTTTGTTAACTTTGTAGCCTTTAATTCTGGGGCTTTTTCGAGACTTGTACAACCAGAGAACATACTACCATAGCATTTCCAAGCTAATTCTGTAGCCTTTAATTCTGGGGCAGAGGTGAGACTTGTACAACCTTCGAACATTTTATAATAGCAGTAATCAGCTAATTCTGTAGCAGGCAAATCTGGGGCAGAGGTTAATACACTGCAATCTTTGAACAAATAACAGAATTTGGCATTTTTGGTATCTACTGTACTATAGTTTCTCCAGTCCAGCAGCGTGCGGATGTCGCCTGTGCAAGCTACTTTCACATTTTTATCAGTAAATGTGATGGTTGAGAAGGTTGACCATTCATTCGATCCAGTTGCTGTTCCATTAGTGTTTGTGCCACGTAAACGAAGGTCGCCATGTGGTCCACCGAAGGTGACTTCTGTGCCTGCCTTGACAGTTGCCCATTTGCCATTATTCACAGAATATTCAAGACTTGAGATATTGTAACTTATCTTAAACGTTTGAGGATCCTTTGCCGTAAAGGTGACGTATGGATAACAGATTAAATCGCCTGTCGTAGTTCCGTCGGCTGCTGTCCATGCCCCAGCTTTGATTCCGGTTACTTTAATCTTATCCTTGCCCACATTCAGGTTATAGATATAGCTGTTGCCAGCTGCGGTGACGTTTGTTGTCATCGTAACAGGTTTTGCATCGCTCATATCATCGGTGAAATAAAGCTTGGCTACTACTTCGCCTGGGGCTACAAGGGCAGTATAGGTAGTGCCGACACCACCGATTTCACTTTCGCCATTTTGAGCAAATGGCGTGATGTCGATTTTATTTGTTTCACCCGCTGCCGTAGAAGCCTTGCTGACGATGCGCACGTGCTTGATGGTAGCGGTGGGTTCAAACTGATTTGTGAATCCGCTGATTTAGAGAATCAGGCGGGCTGTCTTGCGCTTCAGACTGAAGTTGAGAGCTTCATCGGCTGTTTGGAGCTTTGTCTCTGCATTCATATAATCAGACTTCGCCATGAGTTCCGCTGAGCTTTGGTCTGCAGTCAGATAGCCGACGGTGGCGGTGTTATTGCCACCGGCAGGATACCAGCAGTTGAAGGTCAGGTTGGATCTGTCCCATAACAGATACTTGTCGGCAATGGCAGGAGCCCATGATGTTCCGTTATAGGCATAGTCGGCCTGGTTGCCATTGTTAGACACGGTAACCTGGTCGTTCTCGTTGAATTTCGTCTGGGCATCATCAGTTGCTGCAGGATTGGTTCGGGTGGTGGCATTATTCACCGATGCCGTGAAGTGAACGGCATCGGGATTGCTTTGCCAATCCATCAGCTTTGACATATCAGCTTCCGAACTGCATCCTGCCAGGAGCAGGCTGGCTGCCCACGTGCAAAGGAGTTTTATCGTCTTCTTCATGTTCTGTCTCTTTTTGCGTTATCATTTCACTTTCTCTCTCTGAGGATGAACTTCCTGGCCGTTGCCGACTTCTTCATGTTCAGCTGCAGGGTATATTGTTTGCCGCTCTCCAACGCCATCTGTGTGCCAGTCCATTCATATTCCCTGTCGCTGGTATGCAGCACCACATTCAAGTCGGCGGTTTGCGGAATCACTATGCAGGAATATCTGGCTACGGCTTGATCCGATTCACTGGCTGCCGGGGTGAATGTGCCCGGGGTAGGGGTGATGCTGGCTGCATCTCCTTTTGCGGTAATGGTAGGAGGTGCTGAGGCTAAATTGATATCAGCAGCAATCTTTGTTCCTTCTACCCTGATTCCTTGGATAGGATTTTCTGCAAGACCATTGGTTGCATTGAACTCGGAGCCGATGGTTACTTCGATATCAACCCGGCAGAAGGCATGATTGAATTCGATATCCAGTTTTTCTTCTTTCAGATCATTCTTCGGAACGAAACGGGCGTTATGATATAAGAGCAGGTCGTCAGCCTCATCGGCTGTGCTCTGATCGGGGTTTACGCCATAAGTAATCGTGCCGCAGCTCTTGTTCCCTTTTGTGTACACGCCGGAGAATGTGTTGGCATCCGTTGCGGGATACAAAGCCACGATTTCAACCGGGGTTGTTAAATTCTGCCACAACAGTTTGTTGCTGCAGGTCCATTCGGTGCCGCTGCTCAATGAGAAGATCTCGTTGGCATAACTGTATTTATCATTCGTTTGGTTCACCACAGTCAGCGAGAAATCCTTGGTCAATGCAGTAGTCGCCTCATCGCTGCGTGTCATGTCGTTGTTTACTCCGGCAGTAACACGGATGAGGTTGTCGCTAGGATAGCTGCCCGTTGCCAGTTCCTCCTCGTTGGAGCAGCTGGCAAACAGGGCAGCCCCCAATGCCGTTATTGCGAAAAATTGTATTGCTTTCATCTCGCTATGTTTTTAGAGTTATGGGCGTTCCCCGTTAGGCGTTCCGCCGGGACGCCTGGCGGGGTTGCGCTCTTGGTTATTATTCTGTTATTACATTGCCGTCTTTATCAAGAACGGTGCATTTGCCTATCTGCCAGTTGGTAGGGAGATAGCTGGCATTTGCTTTCAGTGCTTCGTAAGCCGCCTTATCTTGTACTTTGAGTGTGCGGTTTTGTACGCTTTGGTCTGTTCCGGCATTATAGAGCCAGTGATCCAAATAAGATCCGCTGTTTAATGTAATTTCTTTGCTTGGTGCTAACATTGTGACAGATGACAGGTTTGTACAATTATTGAACATAAAGTTACAGCAGCCTCGATCAAGAAATTCTATAGACAATTCAGCAGATTTGAGATTTGTACACCCCGAGAACATACTGGCATAGCATTCCCGTCGTGAGTTTTTTGCAGGCAATTTTGGGGCTGTTTTGAGATTTGTACACCCCGAGAACATACTGTCATAGCATTGATATGCTAACGCTTCAGCAGGCAATTCTGGGGCAGTTTTGAGATTTGTACACATCGCGAACATAGAGAAATAGCAGCATGTTGTTAATGATGGCGCAGGCAATTTTGGGGCAGATTTGAGATTTGTACACCCAAAGAACATGCAATAGTAGCAGTTATAAGCTAACGATGTAGCAGGCAATTCCGGGGCAGAAGTTAATACACTGCAATTTTCGAACAATTTAATGAACATCGCATTCTCTGTATTGACTGTAGCATAGTTATTCCAGTCAAGCAATGTGCGGATATCACCTGTGCAAGCCACTGGCACATTACTATTCGTAAATGTGATGGTTGAATATTTACCCGTAACCGACGTTCCGTTAAGGTTCGTGCCACGCAAGCGGAGATTACCATTGCTGCCACCAAAGGTAACTCCTGTGCCTGCCTCGAGAGTTGTCCAATCACCATTATTCACAGAATACTCAAGTCCTGAGATTTTGTAACCGTCATGTTCTGTCATCATAAATTTTTGGGCTTTCTCTGCCGTAAAGGTGACGTATGGGATATATTCTTCTGCCTTTCCGCCTTTAATCTTATCAGTTCCCCATTCAGCCACAGTAACACCACCTACGGTCACCTTGTTCTTACCCACAATAAGATTGTAGGTATAGCTCTTGCCGGCTACCAAGGCTCCTGTCTTGACAACGAGCGGAGTTTCGGTGGATTCATCAGTAGTGAAATAGAGCTTTCCCTCTACTTCTCCAGGAATAACCAGGGCAGTATAGGTTGTGCCTTTTCCACCCTCGCCATTCTGCAAAGGCTTGATGTTGATGGTAGATGTTTCGCTGGCATCAGTAGATGCCTTGCTTGCGATGCGGATATGGTTGACCTTGGTGGTGCTGGCATCAAACTGGTCGTTGAAACTCTGGATGTTGAGAATCAGACGGGCAGTCTTACGCACCAATGCCACATTAAGCTGGCGGTTACCAGGAATTTCTGTAAGGTTGGTTACCTCTGCCGTCATATAATCTGATTTCGCAATCTCCGTTCCATTGCTCTGGTCTTCCTGGATATAGCCTTTGCTGGAGGTATTCTTGCCATCAGCAGGATACCAGCACTCGAAAGTGAGGTCGCTATCGTCCCATACCAGATAATTTCCATTACCTGGCTGCCAGTCGTTGGTGCCTTTATTGTAGGTATAGGTGATCGATGTACCATTATTGCTGACACCCATCACATCACCAGTATTAAAACTCTTCTGTCCGGCTTCATCTGATGCTGCCGGATTACTGCGGGTGAAGATGCTGCCCACCGAAGCCGATACGTGAACGGCATTCGGGTCACTGAGCCATGTATTACTGTTGTCGGAATCTGTAGCGCAGCCAGCCAGCAATAAGCCGGCTGTTGCTACAAGACCCAATATCTTCTGATATTTCATAGTCGTTCTATTTTAAGTTCATGTTCTTTACTCTGTCTCAAGAGAATCGCCAGTGCCATTTCCCCATGGAGTAGCGGTGATGCCGCCATTGTCACTGCCACTGCCACTGCCACCCTTCAACAACACCACATCATTACCCATGCTAAGTTCGAGGGTATATCTGTAGCCGCTCTGCAGGGTAATCTCTTTATCTGAAGTCCATTCATAGCGCTTGCCGGCTGTCATCAAAGACACCTTGAAGGTGTTGGCTGCAACGGTCTGTGGGATGGCAATGCAAGAGAAGCATGATTTGGCGTTAGCTTCTGCATTTGCAGCCTTGGTGAATGAACCTTTGGTGGTGGTAATGTCGGCAGCTTCTCCGCTGGCTGTTACGACACTAGCAGCGTTTGTAACATTTACATTTGCCGCAATTTTGGTTCCACCTAAGGTCACCTTTACGATAGGAGAATCATCAAGAACCTTAGGCTTGTTGAACTCGGTTCCCAAAGTCACGTTGATGTCAATCATACAGAAAGCATGATTGAACTGGATACTCAGCTTCTTATCCACGAGACTTGTGCCAGGGTTGAAGTCTTTTGCATAATAGTACAACAAGTCGTTATTGTCAGACTTTTCAGACTGGTCGTCAGCCACGCTATAAGTTATAGGCTTGATATTTCTATCATTATCACAAACACCACTGAATTTGTTTTCTTGTGCCGGAGCAAAAGCCACGATGTCTACAGGTGTTGTGGCTTTCTGCCAAAGCAGAGTCTCTGAGCATGCCCAGTCGCCAGATGAACTCTTTGAGAATACCTTATTAACATAGGTATATTTCTTAGCCAATTCGGTGCTCTCAGTATTCTTATTTATGATGGTCAGAGAGAAAGGCTTGTCCATAGCAGTAACGCCTTGTCCCTCAGCACGAGTCTTGGCATTGTTCACTCCAGCAGTAACGCGGATGATGTTGTCACTAGGATAATTGCTCTGTGACAGTTCATCATCAGTAGAGCAACTGGTAATCATGGCTGCTGCCATGGCTGTTATTGCGAAAAACTTGATTGCTTTCATAATCGTTCTATTTTTAATGTTATGTTATGATCTTATCTTTCTGAAAATCTCCGATTTCCTTCTTGTTACATCGGATGATTTCTTCGATTTTAATCGAATGCCTCGCCCTTGAAGGTGCTGCCATTCTCCCAATCTGAAATCTTCACTTCGTCGAGAATCACCTGGTCACGACCTACCTCCAGATTGATGGTGGTAATCTTGCCGCTCTCAAAATTGAACGGAGTGCCGTTGTCGTAGATGAAAGTCTTATCGCCGATGGTAATGGCAAGCTTCTGAATGCCATTCTGAGGAATGAGCACGGAAACATACTGGGTGTTGGCTACTGTAGCAGGAACCTCGAAATCTGCCTGGGCTGTAGTCGTTGGAGTCACCGCCTTGGTGAGGTAGTTGATGGTAGCCTCCTTCACGGCATCCGAAACCACCACGTTCTTTACGGTAGGAGTGCCGCCCCACTGGTTCTTGTAGGTAAGGTTCACCACCATCTTCGCCATCACGTGTGAGAAGTCGAGCTTCACGGCATCCTTGGCATCCTTGGTATAGGAGAGACCCTTGGTGTTAACAGCCACCAGCAGGTCGCTTGCCAGCTGGTTTTCTGCATTGAAGGTATAGGTATCGGCAGTAAGGTTGTCTACGTTCTTGGTAGGGTAGATGCCGATGAAGTAATGCTGATCCAGATTGTTCTTCCACAGCATCTGTGGGGTAGCCACCCAAACCTTGTCGGTGAGCTTGTTGATGGCGTTGTTCACCACTCGTTCTGCGGCAGCAGGAACATTGTCGGCACTACCAGTCCAGGCATACACGCTGATTTCGTCACCTTCAGAGAAAGCCTGTGCTCCCTTTTCGTCCGTAGTGATACGTGTCATCTTTCCGATGCTTGTGGAAACAGTGATTGACTTAGGCGCCTCGGTGCCTGTTGTATTCTCACTGTCTGAGCAGCTGCCCAGAGTCATTGTCATTGCTGCGAGAGCAAAAATGTAATACTTTGTTTTCATCTTTATTCTTTATTTATAAATTATACATTATCTGATGGGTTCTATTCTATTTTATTTCGGCGTTGTCTTCTTTCTTCACGGTAGTACCTGCAGCGCCTATCTTCCAGTTGTCAGGAAGATATTTTGTTTTACTTACCAACGCATTATAGGCAGCCTCATCTGTTACTATGAGTGTGCGGGATTTTACGGTTGGGTCGTTTCCGGCATTATACAACCAATTATAGCAGCAATCATCAGCTAGCGAAATTTGGTTGCTTGGTGCCAACATCGTGACAGATGACAATTTTGTACAACCAGAGAACATACTTTCATAGCATTGGGATCTTAACGTTGTAGCCTTTAATTCTGGGGCTTTTTCGAGACTTGTACAACCAGAGAACATACCAAAATAGCATTGGGATCCTAACGTTGTAGCCTTTAATTCTGGGGCAGAGGTGAGGCTTGTACAACCATAGAACATACGTTCATAGCAGTTGAATGCTAACGTTGTAGCAGGCAATTCTGGGGCAGAGGTCAATGCTACTCAATCTTTGAACAAATAACGGAATCTGGCATTTTGGGTATCTACCGTACTATAGTTTTTCCAATTCAGCAGCGTGCGGATGTCGCCTGTGCAAGCTACTTTCACATTTTTATCAGTAAATGTGATGGTTGAATATTCAGACCATACAGTCGCAGTTCCGTTTGGGTTTATGCCACGCAAGCGAAGGTCGCCATGTGGTCCACCGAAGGTGACTTCTGTGCCTGCTTCGACAGTTGCCCATTCGCCATCATTTACAGAATACTCAAGCCCAGAGATGGTGTAAGATCTATCATTGGTTGTCATCTTAAACTTTTGCTCCCCATTTGCCGTAAAGGTGACGTATGGGATGATATGTTCTGCTTTACTACCTTCAGTAATTATCCCCGTATTATCCCAATCTGCCACGGTAATACCGGAAACAGATATCTTGTTCTTACCTACTTTGAGCTGATAGGTATAGCTATTGCCGGCTACGAAAGTAGTAGGGATGGTGGTGTACTTTTCTGTTGTTTTGCTTTCTCCATCTTTTACTTCAAGAGAGAGGAAGGGAGCGGTGCTTGAGGTATAATTTGGATCGATAAGGGCATAGAACTTGCCGTCGGTCTCGTGCTTATACGCTTTCACACCACAGATGCTGAGGCTGTTGACTGTAGCATTCTTCGTATACTGGTCGTTGAAGCCAGCAATCTCTACTATCACTCTCGCCATCTTGCGCTCCATGGTGAGAGAAAGTTGATTGCTGTTGTTGGTATTGGTTTGCGGACCGCTAAACGACATGAAGTCGGCGGCAGCAAGCGATTCTAGGCTGTTGTATTCCGTAGGCTGGGTGATGGTACCATTGAACGTAGCAGGGTAGTAGGCGGTGAAATTCATCGTCTCCTTTTCCCACTTCAGGAACTTGTTGCCCTGTGGCTGCCATTCCGAGCCGTCATACTTATAAGTTACGGCATCCTGGCCTTCAGCCTTGACGCTTATCATATCATTCTCATTGAATTTCGCCTGTTCTTCAGCATCGCCCAGCGGATTGCTGCGGGTGAAGCCATCGGCAGATGATTTACCCACTTGCGCAGTGATGCGCACAGCGTTAGGGTCGCTGTGGAATGCAGAGAGGAGGTCTTCTGATTCGGAGCAGGCTGACAGCGCCAGAATGGCGGCTGCGCATCCCATCAATCGTCTCATGATCTTCATTGTCTTCATAATCTTGTTGTTTATGTTGTTATTATCTGTTTAATCCGTTTTCTTTCCATTAATCGGTTTCCTTCTTTTCACCTTCTGGGCCATTTCCTTCGTTCCATTTAGCAACAGAGAAGGATACAGGCTGCACCTTGTCGTCTCCGGCTGTCAGCTTGAGCGTATAGGCGGTGGTAGGGTCCAGCGTCAATTCCTTATTATATGCCCACTCATAGAGCTTGCCATCCACCTTGAAGCTGACAATGAACTTTCCGCTTGCGATGGTTTGAGGAATCAGAATCGCCTCGTAAGTGGCAGTCGCCTTGGTGATGACTCCGTTTGTTTTGCTGTAAGGCGTTGTGCCGGTGCGGAATGGAGTGATAGGGGTTGGATCACCGGATACGTCATATATGCCACCGGAACCTAAATCTCCTGAAACCGATGAACCATCAATCTTTACATCCGTAATCTTCAGGTCTACATCCTCTTCAGAGAACTCATATTCACTTCCCAGTTCGATGGTGAGGTTGATTTTACTCATAGCATGCTGTAAATTCACTGTGATACCTTTGTTAGTTGGAGTATACTTGGTGAATGGCATGTATAAGACGTCGGCTTCCTTCAGTTGGTCATCACTGGTTTGGTCTGTGGGAATAGTAATGGTTCCAATGTTCGTAAAAGCTGTTACGTCAACGTTGTCATTCATGTTTGCCCATAGCATGGTGACCTCCTCGTCAGTTCCACCCTTAAGTGTCTCATCGGGTTTATAGGTTTTCCAGCTATCTCCAACCTTTTTTGCCCAAACCAGATAATTGTATTTTTCTGCTTTATTATTATTGACATCAAGTACAAACCCCGTAGGCTTGTCAGCATCAGAATATCCCGCACGTGTTGTTGGCTCATCCACGCTAACGTTGAGCTTGATAGGAGTATCTGCCAGGTAGTCCTGGCTGAAATCACTGTTTGAGTCTGAGCAGCTGCCCAGCATCATGCTTATTGCTGCGAGAGCAATCATGTAAAACTTTGTTCTCATATTTATTCTTTATTTATAAATTATACATTATCTAATGGCTTCTATTCTATTTCGCCGTTATCTTTATTCAGAACGGAAGTATTTGTTGCGCCTTTCTTCCAGTTGTCAGGGAGATAATTTGTTTTATTTTCCAATGCTTTGTAGGCAGCCTCATCTGTTACTTTGAGTGTGCGGGAACTTACGGTTTTGTCGGTTCCGGCATTATACAACCAATTATAGCAGCAATCAGCTGCTTTCGAAATTTGGTCGCTTGGTGCCAACATTGTGACAGATAACAAATTCTCACAACCATAGAACATTCTAAAGTAGCAGCCGTCTGCTAATTCTATAGCAGACAATTTTGGGGCAGACGTGAGACTTGTACAACCTTCGAACATACGATTATAGCAGTTATCAACTAATTTTGTAGCAGGCAATTCAGGGGCAGAGGTTAATACACTGCAATTTTTGAACAAAGAACAGAATCTGGCATTGTTGGTCTCTACTATATTATAGATTCTCCAGTCCAGCAGCGTGAGGATGTTTCCTGTGCAAGCTACTTTCACATTTTTATCAGTAAATGTGATGGTTGAATATGTAAACCATGCAGACGCAGTTCCATTAATGTTCGTGCCACGTAAGCGAAGGTCGCCATGTGTTCCACCGAAGGTGACTTCTTTATCTACCACAACATTTTCCCATTTGCCATTATTCACAGAATACTGAAGCCCGTTAATCTGGTAAGTTCCTTGGGTTGTCATCTTGAAAGTCTGTGCTCCCTTTGCAGTAAATGTGATGTATGGGGTAGGGCATTCTTCTGTTTTACCACCAGAAATTGTTCCACCAGTCCAATCTGCCACGTAGATACCGGAAACAGATACCTTGTCCTTACCCACGGTGAGCTTATAGGTGTAGCTATTGCCGGCTACGAGAGCAGGGATGCCAGTGAGCGTTTCTGTTGTTTTGCTTACTCCTTCTGCTACATCAAGAGAAATGAAGGTTGCGGAGCTTTGGGCTTCGCATGGCTTGATAAGGGCATAGAACTTATTGTCGGTGTGCTTATACGCTTTCACACCACAGATGCTGAGGCTATTGACGTTATCAATCGTGGCTCCGGTATACTGGTCATTGAAGCCTGCAATATCCACTACCACTCTCGCCATCTCACGCTTCATGGTGAGAGTAAGTTTATTGTTGTTGTCATTGGTATTGGTTTGCTCACCGTTAAACGACATGAAGTCGGCGGCTGCAAGCGATTCTACGCTGGTGTATTCCGCAGGCTGGGTGATAGTGCCACCTTTATAAGAAGCAGGGTAGTAGGCGGTGAAATTCATCGTCTCGTTTTCCCATTTCAGGAACTTGCCGTTCTGTGGCTGCCATTCCGAGCCTACAAGCTTATAAGTTACGGCATCCTGGCCATCAGCCTGGACGCTAATCTCATCATCTTCTTTGAATTCCTTCTGCTTTTCAGCATCGCCCAGCGGATAGCTGCGGGTGAATCCATCAGCTGATGTTTTACCTACTTGCGCAGTGATGCGCACAGCGTTAGGGTCGCTGTGGAACGCAGAGAGGAGGTCTTCGGATTCAGAGCAGCCTGACAGCGCCAGAATCATGCTTATTGCTGCGAGAGCAAAAATGTAAAGTTTTGTTTTCATATTCCTTGCTTATTAAATTTTTAGACTTTTCGTTTCCGTGGCACAAATATAGCATTTTTTTCTGAGAAATGGTGTCATGATTTTCGAAAAAGGTGTCGCATTCCTATGTTCAAGGTGTCGCATTGGTACCAATGCGACACCCACAGTTAACAAAACATACATATAAAATGTTGCTTATTGCGTACAAGGCCAAATAGCCTCAACAAATGCCGATTTTCCTGCTTTGTAAAGATAACTTATCTGGTATCGTCAATCATCATCTATCATCACCAATCATCTGCGTCATCTGCGAAATCTGCGTGACCTAAAATCCAAGCCAAGAATCTGTGTGAATCTGTGAAATCTGTGGGACAAGGAACAAGTCACGCAGAATTCGCAGATGCCGCAGATCTTTCCTTGATAAAGTGCGTGGCTCCCCAACTTTTTCTGTAACTTTTCCCCGAAATCTCTTGCGGGTTTGAAAATAATGTCGTAACTTTGCGCAAAAGTTTATTTTTAAAGACAGATTAGGAATTATGGTAGAGACAAATGATAGAAGATTGCCTGTTGGCATCCAGTCTTTTGAGGAAATCAGAGAGCAAGGAT
>ERZ1026854.1366-NODE-1366-length-15541-cov-5.322679_pt1 | contig 15541 bp, 13 predicted proteins | sample MGYA00380157_ERZ1026854 | MGnify/ENA primary metagenome ERZ1026854 (study PRJEB33269, sample SAMEA4719793) | human gut metagenome | biome: human-associated habitat; feature: organic feature; material: feces | place: Cameroon | collected 2013-10 ...
AAGATGGTCAAGGAAGAAGGGTACCGGAAACTGTTGATGCCAAAACTTTTAATGTTAAGCTGGGTAAAACTTTTGATGAAAAAAATGACTTGAGTTTAATGTACACGCAGTATAAATCTGACTATTCCAGAATTAAACCTAAAAAAGGACAAGCTTATGAAAAAGCTGCTCCGATTTATGGAACCAAGGATAACAATAATTTTGTTATGAGTTATAACCATAAGTTTTCTGAGAGCAGCAATAATGTTTTAAGCTTCAGCAGGAACAGCAAGGATATAAATGACAATTATACTGCAAAAAAACCAGTACAATACGTACAAACTAACCTTAGTATTAATGACCAATTGACAAATAAAATAGGTGAACATCATACTCTGGTAAGTGGCTTTGAATATACGAAAGATAGTATTGATAGAGCTTCTCAGACTATTAGAAATAAAGATTTCCATAATACAGCTTTATATATACAAGATATTTGGGATTTTTCCAAACAATACAATTTAACATATGGTCTGCGTTATGATAATCATTCCAAGTATGGAAATCATACCAGTGGTAGTGCGACTATCGGTTTTACACCTGATGATAAGACAAATTTTTATGCGTCTTATAAGCAGTACTTTATTGCACCAACGGTAAACCAACTGTATTCTTCCGGTTCTGGCAATCCAGATTTGAAATATGAAACAGGCTATACTTATGAGCTTGGCGTGAAGCATTACTTTGATAAGAATACAACTATTGATTTGAATGCTTATAGACGTAAATCCAGCGATGCTATCGGTTTGGTAAAGAAAAATGATGGCAGTGGCGATAGTATCTATACTAATTATGATACAGAAAAAACTAAAGGCTTTAGCGCAAAGATTAATAAGAGTATTAATGATTGCATTAACCTTGGTGCTGGCTATACATATATTTATGTTGACCCGCAGCCAAATAAGAACCCTAATAAAAACGGATATTTGCCACGAGGCGTATGGAATTTTAACATCGGCTATGACAATGACCGCTTGGCAGTAGATCTTGACGGACGTGGAGTTATTAACAGGGAAGGACGTAAGGCAGCTAAGGTACATACATCTACGAGCTTCTGGGTGTGGGATATAAGTGCTAATTATAAATGCAGCAATAGTATTAAGCTGTTTGGTAAAATAGGCAATATTTTTAATACCAATTATACTGAAAGAGTATACGATTTGGATCCTGAGGCATGGTATGCTTCACCAGGAAGAAATTATATGGTTGGCATGGAATATACTTTCTGATTAAAGGTGCTTGATAATGGGACAACAGCTTTTGAGAAGATTTAAAGGCTATGGTTGTAGCATGATTGGAGCTTGCCGCGTTGTGGCATATGCTGAAGATGTGGTAGTAATTTTAAATAGCCCGCTGGGTTGTGCACATATTTTGCGTGACAGGGAGCTGGAACGCAATTATCAGGCTACTAACGCTATGCGGGGAATGTTTAACAGCATTGGTAGAAGGATTGTATATACAAATTTGACTAACGATGACTGCATCTACGGATCCGGGAAAAAACTGGCTGCTGCAATAGGCCTGGTTGTTGAATTATATAAACCTGCCTATATCTTGGTGGTCAATTCGTGTATGGTAGGGATTATCGGTGATGATATTGAAGCGGTAGCTGCGGAAGCAGAGGCTGCCTGTAAAGTGCCGGTCCTTGCTATTAATAGTTTTGGCTTTATGAATGGCGCTTACTCTAATGGCTTTAAACTTGCTGTCAGTATAATACTCAGTCGGTTTTGTACTATTCAAGAAAAGCAGGACGATACAATAGTTATAATAGCGCCATTTGAAGGAAAACATTCTGCGGCATTCCGCACTGTAAAGCAATATCTTTGCTTCTTAGGTATGAAGAAAGTTATATTGTTCCCGGGAGCTGCCAGCTTGGAAGAAATAAAGCTATTATGTACCTGCCGCTATGGTATCATTATCGATCATAATAATATGTTGGCAGCGGATTATGAGGCAGCGGCTGAGGTGCTTCACGAAAGATTAGGCATTCAGATACTAGATTATGCTGATCCGGCAGGCTTTAAGGAAACCTTGTCTTGGCTGGGAAAAATACATACTGCCCTGCAATCTCCTGAATGCAGTTATAGGATGCTTAGGGAACAGTTAAAACAGCAATATAGTCAAATCATAAATGATTTTTTAGCTGTAGCTGGTAAAGGTAATACGGTTAGCATAGTTATCAGGGATGCTAAGGTTATACTTAACTTTACTTGGCTGAATGAGCTGTTGGATGATTTGCAGATAGAGGTAGAAGGCATTTATGTGGATCGGGATAATTCAATGGCGAACGGAAATGTCCTGGATACTTTGCTGCATGATGTACCAAGGCTTTCGAGCATAGACTGCTTTTATCTTACCGTAGAAGAAATCAGCTTAAGGTTAGATGGCAAAAACGTGCTTTCTGTGCGCGTACCACGAGAATTATTACCATTCGCGGTGTCATTGCCGTATATGAATATGGGCTTGGGGTTAGAAGGACTGCAAATGGTAATAGAAGATATCAAAAGAATGATAGTACAGAAAAAGCATAGAGGCTATTATGAATAAACGCTTAAATGAATTAAAAAAAGAAACAAATTATTGCGCTGGCGTGGGAGAAATTGCCTGCTTGCTTGAGCATATTGAAGAAGCTATTGTGTTGGTTAATGGACCAAGATTTTGCTACTTGCAGATGAAACGAATACTTCAGCAAATGCTGCCATTTAGTATTGAGGACAGACTTTACTGTAGTGATGTTGACGAAAACGCAATTGTTTTTGGTACAGAAGGCAAAGTAAAGAAGGTATTGAGGCAGATTAAAACACAAAAGCAAGCAATAACGTGTATAGGTGTTGTCAATTCTTGTGCTGTTAGTTTAATAGGTGATGACATTTTAGGAATTGTAGCAGAAGAAATTCCTGATGTATGTTGCTTAAGTATGGAAAGCGGTGCTATGACCGGCGATTTTTGGGATGGTTATAACTATGCGTTAAAGATGGTGGAGCAGGCAGGCTTAGAAGTAACTTCTAGCTGTTTGCGGGGGTATAGTTTATGCTATTACAATGCTTATTATGATATGCAGGAAATTAATCGTTTACTTCGTCAAGGTCTGAATCTGCGGTATCAGGATTTCCCTGTGATAGCATCAGAATTATCCCAAGGGAATGAAGGCATCCTTGCATCTGGTATACCATATGGTTATACCGGTACTTGGCAATGGCTAGAAAAGATAGCAAACCAACGCAATCTTTCTACGGATAGACTAAAAATATTTAAAAAAGAGGCTGAAGCTAATTATAAGGTGTTTAATGCTGTTGAATTTAGCTTGCAAAGGGAATGGGGTAGCGTTTATTTCCCTATTATTGTAGTTGCAGCGCCAGAGTCAGTTGCATATGCTTTGGCAAAAAGTCTGACAATGGAATTAGCAGGATTTGACAAAATGTACTTAATTATTCACGGAAAGAGAAAGCAGAAAAATGCTGATGGTCCGTATAAGGTTGTTCAGGATATGGATGATGTGCTACAAGAAAATAGTGGTTCAGCAATTCTTATTATAGGTAGTAGTATTGAAAGTGAGCAGTATATACGCCGTGCAGGACGCAGAGCGTATTTTATTGCAGTATCCCAGCCGGTTTATGATGATATCAGTTGTATGCCACTTGCGGGAATAACAGGCTACTATAATTTTAAAAAACTGCTTTGGCAACAGTATATACAAATGCGATATGATAAATTAATTGAGGCAGAAAGATGAAGCGACTAATTTGTGTAATAATGCTTGTAACCTTAGCCGTTTTGGCAATGGCTTGCGGGAAAGGGCTGAAAACACATGACGAACAAGCCTTATATACCGTTCAAGATGCTACAGGCGTTAATATAAGCTTTAAGGAGAAACCGCACAGGATATTACCATTAGGTGTTGGTGTGCCTGATATAGTAATGGACATTACTGGACCAGAAAGTATAGTAGCTTTGCCAGAGTATTTTTCTGATGCTCAAGTGTCATTTATTGCAGATAAAGCAAAAAAAGTGCCGATAAAAACAGAACGTATTATTCCTGTTGAGCAAATAATGAAGCTTAAGCCAGATTTAGTTTTGGTACCATATAATGCTGACAGGACGAAGATTGAAACGATGCGCTCTATGGGAATAAAGGTTTTTGTTGTTAAGGCACCGCATAATATGCAAGAAATAGAGCAATGCGTATTAGATGTAAGTGAAGCGGTAGGTGAAGCTGAAAAGGGAAAGGCTATTGTGCAGAACATGAAAAGTATCTTTGAGCTGATAAAAAAGACTAATTCATCTATTCCGGTGACTGAACGAAAGAAAATACTTGCTGTATCTGTAGAAGGTGCATTTGGTGTAAAAGGTGGATTGTTCGATGATTTATGCCATTACGCATATATAGAAAATGCGGCTGGAAATATTGAACTGCCAACAGGTGCACGTATTGGAAAAGAAGGTATAGTAAAATTGCAGCCAGACGTTATTCTTTTACCGACTGCTACCAGGATGATGGCAGATAGCAAACGTAAAGCTGCTATAGATGAGATTCTCCATGATCCGTCATATATGACTTTAAAGGCTGTACAGAATAAGCAGATTATTGCCCTGCCAGATAAATATTATCGTTACTGTGTATCACATTACGCTGCAGAAGCGGCTTATGTTTTAGCAAGTTCGGTATATCCGCAATATTACGAGCAACTACAAATGCCGGGACTATTAGCTGGTATTGAAGAATGAAGAATGGACTATACTGCAAAGCATATTTTTTTCGTAGTAATTTCACAGAATACTTGCAAGGCTTTTGACGTCGCTTGTCGAATATAATAAGTATTCGAGGAGGTATGCACTATGCGAAATAAAAAATGGATTGCGGCAGCACTTGTGTGCGGTTTTGTTTTAGGTAACAGTATGCCTGCGGCGCAGGCCGGTATTTTAGATAAGGTCCTCAAGGGCGGCGCTATCGGTTATGCCGTAGATGCTACCGCTCCGGCGCTGAATAATGCGATAAACGCTGTAACTGCCAAGTATGGTGTAAGCTCGACGGATGCTACGAAGGTAGTACCTGTTATTTCTGTCGGTGACGGCAGCCGTGCCGGTGCAGCGCAGGTTTCCGGCCCGCAGTCTAAGGTTGACCAGGTGAAGGCGGCGCTGATGATTGAGCAGACGCTTTTGGGAGTGCGCTGCAAGGTGCTGATTCCGGTAGATAATGTGTCCTATCAAAATGTTAACCGTGTGCAGGGCGTGGGCGTGAGCGCTTCGCTGGACGTAAAGCTTTAAAAGAGTGAAATTGGTATAAAAAACCAGCATATCATTGATATGCTGGTTTTTTTATGAAAAGCTTATTCGTTTACTTTGTACCAGAAGGGACGCAAGAAATGCAGATAGCATATCTCGTTAACTTCAGGACCGGGATCACGACGTCCGATTTGTACGCGGATTTCCTGATCACCGATTTTTACCAGATAATCGATAATTTCGCCCAGGAAGGCCTTACGGATAACTATACCGCGTACACCGTTGGGATCGGTTTCGCCGGTAAAGCGAATCTCGGTCGGACGGCTGGCGAGGTTGAAGATAGTTTCGCCACGCATACGGTCCGGGATAACAAGTGCGGACGGAAGTGCATGCTGTGAGCCTTTGATGAAGGCCTGGTTTCCTTGCCAGGTAACATCAGTGAAGCTGGATACACCGATGAAGCTGAAAACAAATTTGTTGGATGGGTTGTTGTAAACATTGAGCGGTGTATCAATTTGTTGCATAACGCCTAATTTCATAACCAAAATACGGTCAGAAAGTGCCATTGCCTCGGATTGGTCATGTGTTACGTAAATAATGGAGAAGCCATACTTACGTTGCAGATCCTTGATTTCAAAGCGCATTTCCTCACGCAGATGCGGGTCCAGACTGGAGAGAGGCTCGTCAAGCAGCATGACATCAGGATTAATAGCCAGCGCGCGTGCTAAAGCAACGCGCTGCTTGCCACCGCCCGACAGGTTGGCCGGGCTGTCTTCTGCTGATTTCAGCAGGTTAGTAGCAATGAGGGCATCACGGGTGCGCTGATCAATTTCACTCTTGGGCAGTTTGCGCAGACGCAACGGAAAAGCAACGTTTTCGTAAACGCTCATGTGCGGCCATACAGCAAAGGCCTGGAAAACCATGCCGAAATTACGGTTTTCCGGAGGTGTATAGTGATGCTTCTTAGGTGAGGAAAGCAGGCGGTCGCCTACCCATACTTCACCGTCAGACAAATCCTCAAAGCCTGCCACCATGCGCAGGGTGGTAGTTTTGCCGCAGCCTGATGGTCCCAGCATGGAGAAGCATTCACCCTTGCCGATTTCCAAATTCAGGTTATTGACAGCGGTTACATCGCCAAATTGTTTGGTTACATTTACTAAACGGATATAGGACATAATTAACCCTCTACTTTCTTGGTAAAACGATTAATCAGCATCTGACCGACTACAATCAGGATCAAGGCGATACCTGCGAGGGCTGTAGACATAACCGTTTCGCCGTCCTCGTTTAAGGTATAGATAGCAACACCAATGGTTCTTGTGGTAGGAGCATACAGCATAATGGATACGGTTAATTCGCGCAGTGCCGGCAGGAAAATCAGGAAGAAAGCACTGATCATACCGGGCTTAACCAAAGGAATAACAATATCCTTCAATGATTGCCACATAGTTGCGCCGCAGGAGCGGGATGCTTCCATTAGGGAATCGTGTACCTGTTCCAGGGCTGCGGAGTTAGCCTTCAAAGAGAAAGCCATGTAGCGGGCGATGTAGGCTACAAGAATAATCCATACTGTGTTGTAGAGGTTAACGCCAAACTGGCCGCTCCAGGCAAGGATTACGCCGAGGGCGATAACGGAGCCGGGTACGGAGAAGGGCAGCATGCCCAAGAATTCCAAAATACCTTTGCCGCGAACCTTCATCTTAACAATTACATAGGAAATCATAACACCGGCAAACATAGTGATGATTGCTGCTGCCAGGCCTAAGCTGATACTGTTGAAGATAGCGTCTTTGGTAACTTCATATTCAAAGAGAATATATTTGTAGTTGTCCAAAGACAGGTTTTCCATCGTAAAGGGCAGGCCGTAGGTTTTAACGCCGCCTACCAGGAAGATAACTGCTGTGGGCAGCAGAATCGTGAAGGCGATGTAAGCCAGGCAGAAAAACAGCAGCGGATAACGCAGGCCACGCAGTTTAAGCTCCATAGGACGGAAGCTTTTGCCGCCGATAATCTGGTAATGGCCGTTGCTGAGAATTTTTTGCTGTGCCCAGATAATGCAGGCTGCGGAAACAACCAGTACGGTTGCCAGTACGGTACCGGTACGGATAGATTCAAAGCTGCCGCCACTCTGGTGAATCTTTTCATAAATAAGTGTCGGGATGTTGTAAATACCCTGTTCAATACCCAAAACAGCTACAGTACCGAAGTGAGCCATAGAGTAAAGCATAATCAGCAGTGCACCGCTCATGATAGATGGCATAACCAGCGGAATGGTGATTTTGCGGGTAATCGTAAACAGGCCGGCACCGGAAATACGTGCAGATTCTTCCAAGGTCGGGTCCATACGTTCCAGTGCACCGCAAACCTGGATAAATACGAACGGGAAAAGATACATAACCTCTACGGCACTGATGCCATGGTAGGTGTAGATATCGAAAACCGGACCGGAAAAACCGAAGGTTTCGATAAAGAATTTGTTGATATAACCGGAGTTAGGAGATAAAAGCATTTTCCATGCTAATGCACCGATGAATGATGGCAACATAAAGGGGACAAGGAAAAGGCTTTTCATAAAGTTCTTATAGGGCAGGTCAGTACGTGTTACCAGCCAGGCAAAGAAGGTACCTACAATAGTACTGCCGATAGTGGTCATGCTGGCGATAATCAGTGAATTGATGAGGGCCTGGAAGGTTTCAGGCTCGGTGAGTACTGCATAAAAGTCGTGGCTGTTGAAGGAGCCGTCAACAAAGAATGCGTTAAACAAAATCAGAAGTACCGGCCAGGCAACGAAGATGACCAGTACGGCGATAGAGATAAAAAGAATCAGCTGAGCTACGCCAAAGCCGGAATCTTTTTTGATGGTGCCTGTGCTCATTATTCCTCTACCTCCTTCAATTGCTCTGCATCAAACCAGAGCAGGCTGCGGAAGGTGATGTAGCATTCGTCGCCTTCCTTAAACATCAGATTGTTATTGATAGCTTCATGCGTCAAAAGCTCTGTACGCAGGCTTTCGCCGTCAATATCGATGGCATAGTCCATGGTTGCGCCCAGGAAGTTGGCACGATGGATAATGCCTTTAAGTCCGGGGCCTTCACGATGGATTTCTACATCTGAAGGACGGAAAGCTGCTACCCAGGCAGCTGCTTTGCCCTGAGGTGCTTCCCAGGGAACCTCCTGATTGCCGTTGCCTACGACAAATTTACCGTTAGCTTCCTTGACTGCCAGGAAATTAGCAATGCCCATAAATTTAAAGATGAATAAATCAGCAGGCTTTTCGAAAATTTCGTAGGGAGTGCCGATTTGGCGGATATGTCCCTGCGCATCCATAATAGCGATGCGGTCGGAAATAGCCAGTGCTACCTCCTGGTCATGGGTTACATACATAACGGTGATGCCGAATTTGCGTTGCAGTGCTTTGATTTCAAAGCGCATTTCTTCACGCAGGTTGGCATCCAAGTTGCTCAGAGGTTCATCAAGCAGCATTACGGATGGGTCAGATACTAAGGCTCTCGCCAAAGCTACACGCTGTTGCTGTCCGCCGCTGAGCTCGGAAGGAAGGCGTTTTTCCAAACCCTTCATACCGACTATTTCTACCATATCCATAACCAGCTTATCGATTTCATCTTTAGGGCGTTTTTCCATTTTCAGCGGATAAGCAATATTTTCATAAACCGTCATGTGCGGCCATACTGCGTAATCCTGGAACACGATACCAAGACCGCGTCTTTCCGGGGGAATATATTCGCCGCTGCTGTTGTCGGCAACAGTAGTATTATCAATACTGATTTTACCGGCATCCGGAACCTCGTGGCCTGCAATCAGGCGGATGAGAACAGTTTTGCCGCAGCCGGAAGGACCAAGCAGGGTAAAGCATTCACCTTTTTTGATATTCAGGTCCAGGTTTTGCAGTACCTGGTGCTTAGCATACCCCTTGGCGACATTTTCAACTTTAATAATGTCTTCCATTCTAAATAAAACTCCTTTTTGTTGAAAAAAGGCGGTACAGGTCAAACCTGTGCCGCCATTGCTTTGACTTACTAAATTTGACTGAGCTTGTCTGAAGCTTATTTCTTAACCTGCATAATATCAGAGAACTTCTTAATGGTATCTTCTTTGGTCTTCACAGCTTCTTTGTAATCAATCTTAATGGATTTTTCCAGAGCAGCCTTCGGAGCCGGCAGATTAAATTTAGCAGGGATTTCTACGTCCTCGCGTACAGGGATGGTGCCTTGCTGTGCAACCAGGGTTTGTGCTTCTTTGCTCAACAGATAATCAACAAACTTTTTAGCAGCATCCAGTTTAGGAGTGCCTTTGAAAATAGCTACCGGGCTGGGAACTACCAGGAGTTCAGGCGGATAGCACATTTGCAGATGAGCACCTTTGGCAATCTTAGCGTTGGTGATATAGTCAACTGCTAAGGAAGAAACAAGCTCGCCAGAAGCGGTATCGTCGATAACTTGACCGGAGCCTTTACCGATGCGGCCGCCGTTAGCTTTGATATCTTCGAAGAATTTCCAACCGAATTGTTTTTCCAGCAGTGCTACGCTCATGTAAGAGGTGCCGGAAAGAGCCGGGTTAGCAATACCGAAGCCGTTTTTGTATTCCGGTTTCAGCAGGTCAGACCACTGAGTCGGAGCAGTTTTGATTTTATCGGTGTTGATGATGATGCCAAGGGTACCAAGACGTGCTGCATGGAAGGAACCATCATAATCGTTGAACGGGTTAACAGTTTCTTTTAATACCGGGCTTTGGTATTTTTCCAAAATGCCCTCATCTTTCATTTTATAGAAATCAGGAACTTCACTGGTCCAGATAACGTCTGCCAAAATTTTGCCGCTTTGACGTTCAGCAGCGATTTTAGCCATCAGCTTGCCTGCGCCGGCAGACTGATAGTCGACATCAATATCCGGATTTTGTTTCTTGAAGCCTTCAACGATGCCTTTAATCAGAGATTCCTTCATAGAGGTGTAGATGATAAGTTTTTTGTCATTAGCAGGAGCAGCTTTCTTCTCCCCGCCACCGCCGCCGCAACCAGCTGTAAGCATAGTTACGAGCATTACGAGCAACAGTGCCCATAAACTAGTTTTCTTTGCCATTGATAAAACCTCCTTGAAAATACCGCAGCAGTTGCCGACGGTTATTATTACTATTCCGCTTTTGTATACACATTGTCTACAAAAACGCAACAATACTTTACTTAAATTTAACATAAAATTTACTAAACTGCAAGATAATTCCCGAAAGTCGCACTGTTTTTTAATTTTAGTAAGCGGCAATGTGGTGCATTTTATTTTAACTAAGTGCGTTATAAATCTCAGAATTTGTTTGAACAATATTATTGAAGCAATAAAAAAGGCCGGCAGATAAACTGCCGGCGCAGGTCCGCATTAAATAATCGGCGATACGTTCAATGCCATCGGGCCGTGTTTGCCGCGTGACAGATGATAGGAAACACGCTGGCCCTCTTGCAGACAGCGATAGCCGTCGGAACGGATGGCTGAAAAATGCACGAAAACCTCCTGACCGTTGCGTGCTTCTATAAATCCATAGCCTTTGTTATTATTAAACCATTTTACTGTACCAATACTGAGCATAAATTAGCACCTTCTTTGATAAATATTATACTAACAGCTGTTGTAATGGATTATAACATACAATCTTGCAGAAAACAAGAAAAATTCAGAAAATTAAAACGAAATAATTAGAGTAAGAAAAAATCTTACTCTAAGATACTCCATTTGTCGAAAATATGCAGCTTGTTGCTGTAAAGCTGTATCCAGCGGCCGACGAGAATGGCGGCGGCAATCGTGCCTACTCCTACGCCGCGCATAGCGCCGAAGTGCATAAAGGAAATTGCCAGGCTTATAGCAACGAGTGTGCAGTCGAAGCAATTTTTGATGATGCTGAATTTAATTTTGCTGACGAAGGCAATAACCAGGACGATGCCCTCGCCGGCAGCAACAAAAATTTTGGCGCGGATGCAGAGAAAAACGCCGAAGGCAAGGATGATGGTGCTAAGGATGCAGTCAAACCATTGCCAAAGCAAGGTATCCGGTGCTACCCAGCTCAGCAGGTTCATCGAAAAATCTATGCAGTAGCCGAAGGCGAGCAGTGTTGCCAGCTGGCCCAACAGCTCACGCCAGTAAATTTGCCGCAGCAGGATGGGCTGGGCAATAATAAAAAGCAGATTCAGAACAATAGTTATTTCACCGATGCTCCAGGGTGTAAACATACTCAGCACCCAGGGCACACTGGAAATGGGCGATGTGCCTAAATCAGCTTTACAGGAAAGAGCGATGCCGAGTGTCATGGTAAAGATGCCGACGAGAAACATACAGCAGCGCTGCGGAAAATATTGCTTGTGCAAGCTAAGAACCCCTTTGAAAAAATAAAAGACGCTTATGTACGGCAGCCGTTGCTATACAAGAGCGTAATATATATTATACCATTTTTGTATGAAATGCACAATACGGCCTGCCGGCGGGTGTAAAGCCTTTGCTTTTCAGCGGTTGATGTAGTACAATAATATATTGAAGAAATATATCCATAAAGGAGGATAACCTGTGATTCGTAAAACATCTGCCATGGTTGAGGCCGGTATTTTAGCTGCCGTTGCCATCGTTATGGCTTTGATAAGTATGTATGTGCCCGTGCTGGGTGCTTTTGTTAATTTCGTCTGGCCTTTGCCGATAGTTATCTGCGGCTGCCGTCACGGACTGAAATGGAGCATTATGACGCTGCTGGTTGCTACCGTGATTATCGCAATGATTATCAGCCCGATTAATGCCTTTTTCCTGGCGGCTATTTTTGGCCTTTTGGGTTTGATTTTAGGCGAGTGTATGCGACGCCATCTGCCGCCGATGAAAATGATGCTTTACGGCAGTGTCGGCGCTGTAATTGCGCTGGTGCTTAATATTGTGCTGAGCTTCTGGGTATTGGGTATTGACCCGATTGAGATGATGTTCAGCTCCTTCCACCAAAGTCTGGAGCAGCTGACGGTTTATTACCGTGAGCATGGCATGAGTGAGGCGGATATTAAAAAGACTGTAGACGGTTATGCTGAAATGTTGCGCATGATGCGCATTATTATGCCGGGTGCATTCATGATGTGTGCGCCGCTGATGGCTTTTGTGAACTACATGGCAGCCAAAAAGATTCTTACAAAGCTGGGTGAAAGCTTTGAAGCCTTTCCTCCGTTTACGATGCTGCAGGTTCCCGGCTGGATTTTGTGGCCTTATGCTGCGTCTTTGTTTGCAGTAACCTATTATTATCAGCATGATCAGGCAAGCTGGATGTATACGCTGTCTGTCAATGTGCAGACGGTCTGCAGCTTTGTGCTGGTTTTGCAGGGCATCGTGCTGCTTTACTGGTATGTAGACACGAAGCATAAGCCACGTTGGTGGGCCAATATCGGTATAGCGCTGCTCTTTATAGTGCCTATATTTACTCAGATTATGGTTTATGTAGGTGCCTTTGATATTGTTATGGACTTCAGGAAAATCCGTCCTGCAAGCAGATTCAGAAAACAAAGGTAAAGTTCGGCAGCTGTGCCGGATTTGAGGTGAAAATGATGTTCAGTAGGTTTAACCGGAATATGAATTCCAAAGCGGATACTAATATTTATTTGCTGATAATTGTGCTGCTGGCAGTATTAGTCTGCTATCTGCAACCCAAGCTGATTTTTCCTGCACTGATTCTTTTTGGCGTTATCTATTATTTCAGCCGCCAGAATCTTATTAACAGGGAAATCTTCTTCAGCAGTTATCTGGATAATATTATCCGCAATATTGAACGTACCAACAATTTTGCGGTGCGCAAGCTGGATGTAGGCATTGCTGTTTTTTCTAAGGATGGCAAGCTGCAATGGAAAAATGAATTGTTTGCTGCCTGGACCGGCAAAAGTAATCTGGAGGGCAAAAAACCCGAGGAAATTCTGCCGTTGGCGCAGAATGCTTTTGAGCTGATGAGTGTGCGTGACGGGGAGCAGGTTATCCAGATTGAGGACCACTATTACCGTATGCGCTATTACAGCGTAGAAACGCAGGAACACCACAGTAAAAAGGAAAATACCTCCAGCGGTCTGATGCTGTATCTGACGGATATCACGGATTATGAGCTTTTACGCCAGAAATACAGCAATGATAAGCTGTGCCTGGCCTATGTGCGCTTTGATAACTACGAAGAGGTTATGCGCGGGCTGAGCGAAACCAATATGGCCAATTTGAATGGCGAAATCAACGAGCTGCTGACGAAGTGGGCTGCTTCCAAGCAGGGCTTTATCTGCCGTATGAACAAGGAAAGCAGTCTGATGGGCTTTTCCATGTCTGCCGTAATGGATATGATGGAAGATAAGTTCATGATTCTGGATAAGGTGCGCGAAATCCGCAGCGGCAATAAAATACCGCCGACTGTAAGTATAGGCGTAGCCTGCGACGGCGTTACGCTGGAGGAGCTTATCGGCAATGCCAATAAGAGCCTGTATCTGGCATTAGGCCGCGGCGGTGACCAAGCTGTAGTTATGAAGGATAAGAATACGCAGTTCTTTGGCGGTACGAGCAGTGTCGGTGCCAAAAGTACGCGTGTACGTGCCCGCATCGTGGCGCAGACTATTCATGAGCAGATGCTGCAGGCCGACCGTATCTTTGTTATGGGACATGTCAATGAGGATTATGATGCTATCGGCGCTACCATTGGTATGGCTAAGCTGGGCCTGTCGCTGGGCAAGGAAACCTATATTGTCAGCAGCGAGCATAACGCTTATTATAAGCGTATTACCGAGGTGCTGGATAATGAGAATATCATTCTTTCGGCTAACGAAACAAAGTATATAGATATTATGCGGAGCGGTGCCGATGCTTTACCGTTGGTTACCAATAAGAGCCTTTTGGTTATCGTCGATCATCACCGTGAGGTGCTTTCGGCCAGCAAGGCTGTGCTGCAGGCTTGCCGAAATCGCATTATCATCGACCATCATCGTCGTGCCGAGGATATTATCGGTGATACAACGCTGCTTTATCTGGAGCCTTCCAGCTCGTCTACCAGTGAGTTGGTAACGGAGCTGATCGGTTATTTTGATGACAGACTGGATATTACGCCGGCGGAGGCAACTGCCTTGTATGCAGGCATTGTGCTGGATACGAAAAACTTTAATGTGCAGACAGGCGAGCGTACTTTTGAGGCAGCGGCTCTGCTGCGCCGTTGCGGTGCTAACCCGAATCTGATACGCCAGCTGTTTAAGGATGATCTGAGCTTTGTACAGCAGAAGGCTAAACTGATAGCCGGAGCAAGAATGCCGATACCCGGTTTATCTATTGCAATTATGCGTAATGCAGATAATGATACTATGTCTTCCGTGCTTGCCGCGCAGACAGCTGATACTCTGATTACTATTGAGAGTGTAGCTGTAGGCATGGCAATTGTTGAATATAAAGATGGTTCCCTGAGCATAAGTGCCCGCAGTGACGGCAGCGTCAATGTGCAGGTAATTATGGAAGAGCTGGGCGGCGGCGGTCATCAGACGGTGGCCGGTGTGCAGCTGGCAAATAAACGTGCCAGGGATGTAGAAGCGCAGATTATTGCGCTGACTAAAAAACAGTTAGAGGAGTGTCGAACAGATGAAAGTAATTCTTTTACAAGATGTTAAAAGCTTAGGCAAAAAAGGTGAAATCGTAGAAACTGCCGAGGGCTATGGCCGCAACTACCTGCTGCCGCGTAAATTGGCTAAGGAAGCTACCGCTGCTAACCTCAATCAGGCTAAACAGGACCAGGCAACCGCTAAGCATCGTGCAGCTCAGGCTAAGGATGAGGCTGTTGTTTTGGGTGCGCAGGTAGAAAAGGTTGTAGTAACCATGAAGGTACGCGTGGGCGAAAACGGTAAAATGTTTGGCTCCGTAACCTCTAAGGATGTTGCCGAAGCTTTGATTAAGCAAACCGGTCTGAACATTGACCGTCGTAAAATTGAGCTGAAATCCGCAGTTAAGGGCTTAGGCGAATACACCGCCGTTGCTAAGCTGCATACCGATGTAACTGCTACCTTCAAGGTTATGGTAGTTGCCGAATAATTTCAGAGCGAAGCTGATGCATGTGGCAGTCGCTGGTGGCGGCTGCCGCTTTTACTTTGTTGACAAGGCTTTAACTGTTTAGTACAATGAAATAGTTAGCTTTTCTCATATCTCAAAAAAGTTGCGGTAGAATTGTTCACAAGTTTTATGGTATAATTTGAATACGAAATTGAGCAACAAATTTATAAAGGAGAATATGGATGAAGCTGTTTTTATGT
>ERZ1026854.1371-NODE-1371-length-15510-cov-6.211776_pt1 | contig 15510 bp, 9 predicted proteins | sample MGYA00380157_ERZ1026854 | MGnify/ENA primary metagenome ERZ1026854 (study PRJEB33269, sample SAMEA4719793) | human gut metagenome | biome: human-associated habitat; feature: organic feature; material: feces | place: Cameroon | collected 2013-10 ...
GCAAGGCTACAGAAGGTGGATTAAAGGGAATGTGGCATGCTTTTATTCCTGGCGGACAAGATGATGGTGAAGGTCAGTATGCCAATATTGCCGGCAACCAGTTGGGGTCTTGGCTCATGCGCATCAACTATAATGCTGACACTTGGAAGTTGGGCGTATATGCTGATCATTTCTTCGAGGATGACAGTCAGATGTTTATGCTTGATTATAATGGATATGGCGAAGGAAAGGAGTGGCAGAGCAAGAAAAGCCATCGCTTCTTTATGTATTCCCTCCAGGACATGATGCTGGGTGCGGAACTGAATATCAAATATGGCAGATGGTTACGAAATATTGTTTTGGAGTATATACATACTAAATATCAGAGTGGTCCATATAACCATGATCATACCGTGAATATTCCTGATCATTTGGCTGGAATGGACAATTATTACAATCATAGTAACTATACCGGCTGGCAGCATTGGGGACAGGTAATGGGTAATCCGCTCTATCGTTCGCCAATCTATAATACAGATGGAAAGATTGAGGTGAAGGATAACCGTTTCATCGCCTATCACCTGGGATTCGATGGTCAGCCTTCCGATAAATTCGGCTATCGTGTACTCGCCTCCTATCAGAAGGGATGGGGAACCTATGTCCTGCCATTTACCAAGAAGCATCATAATGTAAGCTTCATGGCAGAAGGCAGCTACCACTTCTTGAGAAGATATACGGTCAAGGCTGCTTACGGAATGGATTTCGGCAGTACAGAGATGCTGGGACACAATAGGGGATTCCAGATTACCCTGACAAGACAAGGTATCGTCAAGTTCTAACTTTATGAAAGAGAAAAGATTATGAAAAGAATGATATATTTGATAGCAGCTATCTGTTTGGTAGTGAATTCCTGTACCCTAGAGACGAGCGATAATGGAGATTTTGATGGATTCTGGCATCTGGAACGGGTAGATACGTTGGCTACGGGCAACTATCTCGACCTTTCCAAGGAACGAGTATTCTGGGGAGTGCAGCATAAGCTGATATCTTGTGCCAGTATTACCGCCACGAATATGTACAGCTTCCGTGGCTATTATTTCCGCTTCGAACAGAAGGGTGACAGTCTGATCCTGCATTCGCCTTACAAGAACAACTGGCATCAGGATCATGGAGAAAATGGTGGTGATATTCCTGCAACCGTTGTGAATGACAGCATCAGAAGCTACGGCATCAACAATCTGCGAGAAGCTTTCTACAAAGAGAAGCTCAAGGGCGATAAAATGATGCTCCGCTCTAAGATGTTGAGGCTATACTTCACTAAATTCTAAAAAACAATTCGTAATTCAATTCTCCTTCCACACTCATTAATACTTTCTGATTATCAGAAGCTTAATGGTGAAAGGAGTTTTGTCCGATTATACGAGAAAGGAAAAGACTGGATAAGTTGGTGCACAGCAGTTGGTTTCCGCTTGCACAACACGTGTTGTGCGAGCGCATATCAGCTGCTGTGCGGCTTGAGATATTATTCTTCTGCAGCTTTCGTTATGTTTGCAAGTGAAATAGAAGAATCTAATCTTCCAAATACAACTTTGTCAGCTATGTTGATGAAGGTGAGGGGGGGGATGAAGGGTGAAGAGTAAAAAAGAGAGTGGCTGTTTTTACCAGCTCCCGACGTATCGTTTTGTGCCTGGCAATGGCAGATTATTGCCCTGGTAAGGGGCAATGTTGTGCCATAGTGAGGCAATAAGCGATACAAGCCGCTTTACGCATTGTCTGTACTATCATAGCGACCTCTCAGTAACGTCTTTGTGCCTAGTTGAGGGATTAAATGAATAAAAAAAATCGCCCTGAAAGGTGAAGCATCAATTGATGCTTGTTCCTTTCAGGGCGATTACATTATCATTGTATCTTTACCTATCTTACAAAATCTTGTGATACAAGGCGATGATATCCTCCTTAGAAACCTCGCGAGGGTTACCTGGAGTACATACATCGGTGAATGCCTGCTCGGCAAGGGCTGGGATATCTGCCTCTGTGATACCCAATTCGCTGAGATGCTGTGGGATACCTACCAACTTAGACAGCTCCTCGATAGCATTGCATGCTGCCTCTGCTGCCTCCTGGTCGGTCATACTATCCTTATAAACACCAACAACCTTGGCAATCTGTACATACTTAGGAACACTTACCTCCATATTGAAACGCATCACGGTAGGAAGCAGGATAGCACAAGCTACTCCGTGAGGAACGTCATGAAGGGCACTCATAGGATGAGCCATACCATGGTCAACACCCAAGCCTACATTAGAGAATGCCATACCGGCAATATACTGAGCTACAGCCATACCGTTGCGGCCCTCTGGATTGGTAGGATCATTCACAGCGATAGGCAGGTACTTATGAATCATTTCGATAGCCTTGAGCTCGAACATATCACTCATCTCCCAAGCTGCCTTGGTAATCAAACCCTCAATAGCGTGAGTCATCGCATCCATACCGGTAGCTGCGGTGAGACCCTTTGGCAAAGAGTACATCAACTCAGCATCTACGATAGCAACGGCTGGAATATCGTTAGGATCCACGCATACCATCTTCTGCTGGCGCTGCTCATCGATAATCACATAGTTGATGGTTGTCTCAGCTGCGGTACCAGCTGTAGTTGGAAGAGCTACGATAGGCAAGCACTTGTTCTTGGTAGGAGCAACACCCTCCAGAGAAACGATGTCGGCAAACTCAGGGTTGGTAACAACCACACCGATACCCTTTGCTGTATCCATAGAACTACCACCACCGATAGCGATGATGAAGTCTGCCTCAGCTTTCTTGCAAGCCTCAATACCTGCAGTAACATTAGAAACTGTTGGGTTTGGCTTTACTTCATCAAATACCTCGTAAGCGATGTTTGCCTCGTCCAATACATCGAGTACCATCTTGGCAACGCCAAATTTCATCAAGCCCTTGTCTGTTACAACCAAAGCTTTTTTCCAACCACGACTAGCGATTACTGTAGGAAGCTCCTTGCGGGCACCTGGGCCGAAATAAGAAACTTCATTAAGAATGAATCTGTTTACCATAAATGTCTTTGTTTAAGATTGAATTTATTAATTAATAATATATTTAGTATATTTATATTGCCATACGATATTTGTATGCGACAAAGATACAGTTTTTCTGTGATTCTGCCAAGTTTTTCGAGCAAAAAATCATCGGGTAGGGCAAAGATTAAAGGCTTATCTCAAAAAATAGGGTGTTTTCTCGCTTTTTCCCCTCTACTATTTTGCTCTTTCAAAATAAAAGCGTAACTTTGCAAAGTAAATAATTAGAAACAATAACATCAACTTATGAAGAAAACTTATTTATTACTTTTAACCGGACTCCTCTGTTCATCAGCTTGGGCAGATGGTACTTTAGGAGGCTACTTCTACAATCAGCAGGCTGCGCCTACGGGATGGGAGTGGCAAAGTCCTGATTCCGTAGCAGTCAACAAGCAGCAGCCGCACGCTTGGTTCTTCTCGTTCCGCAATATCGAAGAGGCGAGAAAGGTTTTACCAGAGAACAGTTCTTACTGGAAATCTCTCGATGGATTATGGAAGTTCCATTGGGCTCCAAATCCTGATAAGCGTCCTAAGGATTTCTACCGTACAGACTATGATGTCTCTCAGTGGGACGACATCAAGGTGCCTATGAACTGGAATTTGGCTGGACTGCAGAAAGATGGAAACAACAAGTATGGAGATCCGCTCTATTCCAACCAGCGTGTCATCTTCCAGCACTCCTGGCAGCCGATGAACGACTGGAAGGGTGGAGTGATGCGTACACCTCCTACCAACTGGATGACCTATCGCAACCGCAATGAGGTGGGGTCTTATCGCAGAACCTTCTCCGTACCTGCAGACTGGAAGGGACAGCAGATCTATCTGAACTTCGATGGTGTAGATTCATTCTTCTACCTATATATAAATGGTAAGTATGTGGGATTCTCCAAGAACTCACGCAACCTGGCAGAATTCGACATTACACCTTATCTTAATAAGGAGGGTGAGGAGAATACTGTAGCAGTAGAGGTTTATCGCCATTCAGACGGTTCTTTCCTGGAGAGTCAGGATATGTTCCGCTTGCCTGGTATCTTCCGCACCGTGTCTTTGGTTGCCAAACCACAGGTTCAGGTAAGAGACATCAAGGCTATTCCTGACTTGGATGAAACCTACAGCCATGCCACCTTGCATATCTCTGCCCAGTTGCAGAATCTTTCCAAGAAGGCAATCAAGGGATATACCTTGCAGTATTCACTCTATGCCAACCGTCTCTATTCCGACGACAATGATCTGATGGAAGGCGTTACAGCTTCTACTCCTCTCGTAGGAAAATTGAATTCCAGGGGAGAGATTGTTCTGGAGACTACGCTCGATGCAGCCAACAAGGTGAAGCTCTGGAGTGCAGAAGCCCCTTACCGTTATACATTGGTAGGAGAATTGAAGGATGCCAAGGGCAGAACTGTTCAGACCTTCTCAACCATCGTCGGTTTCAGAAAGGTGGAAATCAAGGAGACTCCTGCCGAGAAGGATGAGTTCGGATTGGCTGGAAGATATTACTATCTCAACGGACAGCCTATCAAGCTGAAGGGTGTCAACCGTCATGAGAACAATACGCTGTTAGGTCATACGGCTACCCGCGAGCAGATGGAGAACGAAATCTTCCTGATGAAGCGTGGTAACATCAACCATGTGCGCAACTGTCACTATCCTGACGCTCCTTACTGGTATTATCTCTGCGATAAGTATGGTGTCTATCTGGAGGATGAAGCTAACCTCGAGAGCCATGAGTACTACTATGGCAAGCAGAGTCTTTCTCATGTACCAGAGTTCCGCAACGCTCATGTCGCCAGAAACATGGAGATGGTACACGCTACCGTGAATCATCCTTCTGTAGTAATCTGGAGTTTGGGTAACGAGGCTGGTCCTGGCAAGACTTTCGTAGATTGCTACAATGCCATCAAGGCTTACGATACCAGCCGCCCAGTTCAGTATGAGCGCAACAATGATATCGTGGATATGGGTTCTAACCAGTATCCTTCCATCGCCTGGGTTCAGGGAGCCGTACAGGGCAAGTACAAGCTGAAGTATCCGTTCCACATCTCTGAGTATGCTCACTCCATGGGTAATGCCTGCGGTAACCTGATAGATTACTGGGATGCCATCGAGAGCACCAACTTCTTCATGGGTGGAGCTATCTGGGACTGGGTTGACCAGGCTCTTGACAAGCAGGATCCTGTAACCGGCAAGACCTACTGGGCATACGGTGGTGACTTCGGTAAGGACAACAAGCCAAACGATGGTATGTTCTGTATGAATGGTATCCTTCGCCCAGACTTCTCACCTAAGGCTCAGTACTATGAGGTAAAGAAGGTTTATCAGAATGTAGGCGTGAAGGCTGTAGATATGAAGCAGGGACAGATTGAAATCTTCAACAAGAACTACTTCGAGCCTCTCAAGAATTATCAGATTGTATGGTCTCTCTATAAGGATGGTGTCTGCATTTCAAAGAATCAGCCATTGCAGGGTGCCAAGAATATCGTGGGTCCTCGCGAAAAGGGCTTCTATACATTGCCATACGCTTATGCAAGCCTCGATCCTAAGAGCGAGTACTTCGTAACAGTTCAGTTCCTTCTGGGCAAGGATATGCCTTGGGCTGCCAAGGGTTATCCTCAGATGGAAGAACAGTTGAGAGTGAAGGGCGCTGATGTTGCTGCTCCTTCTATTGCTACTGTTGCCAAGAACGGTAAGGCGATGAAGCTTTCGGTAGATAAGGCGGCTAAGCGTGCCAACATCAATGGTGGCAACTTCCAGGTGGCATTCGACCTGAATACCGGTGCTATCTATAGCTTGAAGTATGGCAGCCAGGATATCATCAAGGATGGCAATGGTCCTAAGCTCGATGCATATCGTGCTCCTACAGACAACGATGCCGGTATCGGATACCACAATGCATGGTTCAAGAATGGTCTGTACGACCTGCAGCATGTAGTGAAGAACTGGAACTATACAGCCAAGAAGGATGGTACTTACCAGTTCGATTTTACTGTAGAGAGTCAGGGTAAGGAGGGATGCGATGTGAATTACAGCAACCGCGACCGTGACCCAGAGTCTTGCTATAACTTCGAGAAGAACAAGCATGCCTTGACAGATGCTGACCTGAAGTTCACTTCACGCCAGATCTATACTATCTATAAGGATGGTTCTATCGAGATGCAGAGTGCCATCGGTGCTAATCGTTCTAAGGTTATCTTGCCTCGTATCGGCTATTCTATGGTATTGCCAAGCGAGTTGAACCAGTATGATTATTATGGACGTGGACCTGTCAACAACTATAACGACCGCAAGACCAGCCAGTTTATCGGTTGGTACCACAGTCCGGTAGCTGAGCAGGGCATCATGCTTCCTAAGCCACAGGCACAGGGCAACCGCGAGGAGGTACGTTGGTGTGCCGTTACCAACGACAGCCAGCAGGGTGTAGTATTCATCTCTGACAGTACTATGTCTGCCTCAGCATTGCCTTGGAGTCAGCAGGAGTTGACTTTGGCAGCACATCCATATCAGTTGCCAAAGAGCAGCGGTACTCACTTGCACCTCGATGCAAAGGTTACAGGATTGGGCGGTGCCAGCTGTGGACAGGGTGGTCCTTTGACACCAGATCAGGTACGCAGTACTCCTACCACATTCGGATTCATCATCCGTCCAGCGGTGAAGTCAGAGCTTGGAAATATCGTGAAGGTTTCAGCTACCGGTCGTGAAATGATGAAGGAGGTTATGAAGAAGATGCAGCAGAATCAGCAGACATCCGGTCTTCAGATTGCCTTTGCTTCCAGCCAGGAACCTGATGAGGGTGATGCTGCCTACTTGGTAGATGGCGATCCTTCTACATTCTGGCATACGATGTATTCCATTACATTGGCGAAGTATCCTCACTGGGTTGACTTCGATGCTGGCAAGCAGAAGGTCATCAAGGGCTTTACTTATCTGGCACGCCAGGATGGTTCTTTGAATGGTTGCATCAAGGACTATGAAATCTACGTCAGCAACGACAACAAGACTTGGGGTGAGCCAATCCTGAAGGGTCATTTTGAGAAGACTGCCAAGCTGCAGAAGGTGATGTTGAACAAGCCTGTCAAGGCTCGCTACTTCCGTCTGCGTGCATTGAATGAGCAGAATGGCCAGGATTATGCTTCTGGTTCAGAGTTTACACTGATTACTGAATAATAAGTGGAAAATAAGAAAAAGGCTGGTGCATATTACATCGGCCTTTTTTAGTTAAAACATATATTGCTTTCATTTTTCCCGGGATATATATAAACAAAAAGTGGATTAACCTTTCGATTAATCCACTTTTGTGATTCCGTTGGGGTTCGAACCCAAGACCCACAGCTTAGAAGGCTGTTGCTCTAATCCAACTGAGCTACGGAACCAACACTGCCATTTTTCATTAGCGAGTGCAAAGGTAATACTTTTTTGTGAATCCACCAAATATTTTGGGATATTTTTTTCTTTTATTTCAATATTACGTAAATTCTTTATAGCAAGAGCATCTTCTTCGATTATTTTTAAAGCTTTTGCCCTTACAGGGCGCAGAGCTAAAGCAACAAAAAACCCAGGGTGTTACCCTGGGCTATGAGCTTTTGCCCTTTCAGGGCGTTTGAAAGTGCAATTATTACCACCTTCAATTTTGTTATTTCAATTAATCCGGTTATTTCAATTAATCTGATTATTTCAGTTTCTGGAGATAACCCTCAGCACGGGTATCTCCCAGTTCCTTTGCTTTTTCCAGGTTCTTGCGAGCCTCTTCCTTCTGCTTGTTCTCCATCTGGAGCAAACCGAGAAGGAGATAGCCATCGGCATATTCTGGAGCAATCTCTATGCAATGCTTGGCTGCACTGATGCCTTCTGCATATCGCTTCACACGCAAGTCAAGACTAGCCCATTCTGCAAAATAAGTAGGCTCGTTTGGAGCGAGGTAGCAGGTACGGGCAATATCTATCAGCGCTGGCTGCCACATGCGCAACTTGGTCTCTGCCTTGTATCTTGCATAGAAAAATGCAGGATTAACAGGACGGACAATCGAATCGTACATATTGTAGTCGGCTATAGCACTGCGATACTCTCCCTGTTCTGACTGGAAATCACCACGAGCCAGATAGTAAGGACCAGCCATGGTGCCCGAGTTCTTAGCCTCATTGACTGCACTGTCCAGCAAGACCTTGATTTCTGTAGCTGGAGCCTTGAGCTGAATCTTAGCCTGAGCAGCCTCCAGGAAGATTTCCGGATTCTTGACTGAAGTCTTGGTCAGGGCGATGAACATATCGTATGCCTTCTGATAATTACCCTTGGTAAAGATGATGCGTGCCTCCTGATGCTGATATATAGGATTGGCATTGATGGCGTATGCCTTCTGTGCCTCTTCTATCGCCTTGTCGTAAGTCCAGGCTGTATAGGCAGAATCACCCTTATAGATCAGTTTCTGATAGATGACATCAGAATAATTGGAGTGGGCTTCATCCTTGGCAGAAGATTTCTTGATTCCATCTTCCATACATTTGGCAGCCTCGGCAAACTCGTTCTTATCTACAAGAAGAGTTGCTTTTTCCTTATAACCGAATGCTGAAGCAGGGAACTTTGCCATAAACTCATCAGCATACTTGTCATAGATGTCGCGGGACACTTGAGACTTGTTGAGCGTCATCATCGTAATCGCCTCCTGTTCGGTATCAGGAAGAGCGGTACGGATGCCTGTTTCGCGAAGGGCTGCATCCAGTGTGGAAAGACCCGTCACCTTCAACTCCTTGGCATAGTTGGCATCAATGGCAGTTACCTGACCGTTGCTATGCATGATACCAATCACCTGTCCGCTTTTGTTGACGAATGGGCAACCCACTGCATTGTCCGGTACGGTGTTGGAGAAGATGTAGTAATTGTAAGTTTCCTTAAACTTCTCAACGCTTGCGATATCCTCCTGCTGGAAAGGTGACTTCTTGATAGAATAAGGAACGAGCCAAACCTTGCTGCCCGCAGGTGATTCTGCCGTAGCAATGTTGGCAGCCGTGGTATTACCCAGTACCCTGAACTTAGCCACATCGTAAAGTTCATCGGCACCGAGGATGGCATCCACGTCCATCGACTTTCCGCTGGCATCCACGATGGTAGCCTTCACAGCACCGATAAACGGTTTGAAGGTACCGATAGCCGTTCCCTTGTTATCAATAAACACACCTTGTGTAGAAGAGATGATGTTACCATCCTTGTTGAAGGTGGTGAGTGTAAATACGCTCTTAGCGGCTTTCTGTACAGAGCCTGGCTGAGCGAAGAGGGATGATGCACCCAGCATCAGTCCCATCATGATCATATTTATTCTTTTCATATTCTCAATAATTCTTTGGCATTGGCAAGAGCTGCCTGCGTGATGTCACTGCCACTGAGCATCTGGGCAATTTCCTCAATGCGCTCCTGGTTGTTGAGTTCTATCATATGCGAGATGGTTCCATTCTCGGTTTCCTCCTTCAATACCTTGTAATGATGGCTACCCTTGGCTGCTATCTGTGGCAGGTGAGTGATAGAGAGTACCTGTCGGTTCTGGAGTCCCATTTCTTCCATGATATCTGCCATCTTTTCAGCTATCTTACCGCTTACACCGGTATCGATCTCATCAAAGATGATGGTTGGCAACTTCACGGCTCCACTGATCATTGCCTTCAGCGAGAGCATCACACGGGCAATCTCACCACCCGAAGCAACCTGACTGACAGGCTGTAGCTGGGTACTCTTGTTGGCACTGAAGAGGAAGCTGACCTTATCGGCACCATTTCCTGACAGTGGCTTTTCTGCGAAGGCAATCTCGAATCTCACATTCGGAATGCCCAGCGGGATGAGTCTGCCCTTCATCTCTTTTTCGATTGCTTTTGCTGATTTCTGACGGATAGAAGTGAGTAGGGTAGCTTGCTTTTCAGCCTTGGCAAAGAGAGCAGCAACTTCTTTTTCCTTCTCTTCGATGTCTTCATCGCCATTATCGATATGCGCAAGCTGTTCTGCGATGCGGTCACGGGTAGCAATAAGTTCAGTCACCGTTTCCACATGGAACTTCTGCTGCAGGGTGTAGAGTTTGTCCAGACGGGTATTGATGGCATCCAATCGGTTAGGATCGAATTCCACGTGATCTACACTACTGCTGATTTCCTGTGCGATGTCCTTCAGTTCAATATAGCTGCTCTGCATTCTGCCAGCCACATCAGCCATGCTTGGATAGACATCACAGATGTTTTCCAAGTGATGAGTGGCGTTCTTCAGTTTGTCAAGTATGCTGTCGTCGTCTCCCGAAAGCGCACTGTCTGCCTCGTAGAGAGCGGTCTTGATGTCCTCCGAATGGCTGAGGGTTTCTGCTTCCTGTTCCAGCTGTTCCAATTCGTCTTCCTGCAGATTTGCATCCTCCAGCTCTTTATGCTGGAAGCGCATAAACTCCTCGTTCTCACGGTTCTTGGCAATCTCGGCTTTCAGTTCTTCCAGAAGTTCCTTGGCTTTGCGATAAGCATAATACTCCTTTTGGTAAACCTTGAGCTGGTCGGCATCCTGAGCGATGATATCCACCACATTCAACTGGAAGTCTTCTTTCTGCAGAAGAAGATTCTGATGCTGCGAATGGATATCCACGAGTTGCTCTCCCAATTCTCTCATACGGGTGAGAGGCACCGGGGTGTCATTGATGAAGGCACGGCTCTTGCCGGCTGCAGTCAACTCTCTTCGGATGATAGTATCATCGGCATCATAGTCGATGTCGTTATCATCGAAGAATTTCTGCATACCATATCTGGAGAGATCGAAGTGAGCCTCTATCACGCAACGGTCTCTTCCAGCCTTGATCGCCTTGCTGTCGGCACGGTTACCCAGAAGCAGTCCGATGGCACCGAGGATGATACTCTTTCCTGCTCCTGTCTCACCCGTGATGACGGAGAAGCCAGGATAAAGAGAGATGTTCAGCTCGTCGATGAGCGTGAAGTTCTTGATATATAATTGCTTGAGCATATTTTATTCTACTTTTTGATAAAGATATAAAGGGAAAGCTGATTCTGATTTTCAGAAGCTTCCGTTCTGGAAGATGATCTCATGAAGATTCCAACCTGAAAAATCTATCCAGACAGATGATTCCTGAAAGATTATTCCTTGACCTGATCCCAATATTTATTCTGTGAAGGATTGATGGAGAAGAGGAGTTCATAGATGCTCTCCTTTTCCTTTTGGGTTCCCTTGCCGCGATAGATGTTGGCAAGTTCATCCTTCTTGAAGTCGGTCCATATCTGTGGCAACAAACTGAGCGGGCGGTTTTCCTTCGCCTTCTTCAGTCCTGTTTCCAGGGCTGCGGTTATCTCGGTACGACCTCGTTCCGCATTATTTGCCATCTCGTCGAGTCCTTTCCGATAGTAGTCATACTGTAACTGTCTGAAGGATTCCAACGCTCCATCCAGATAGTCTGAGATGATGGCATACCGGTTGCGGTCATCAGAGAAAGCCTTCCATCCGGGATAATCCAGATTCTGGGCATTGTTTGTCAGATTCATGCAGCGCTGCAGGATGTCTTCACCGCCTTTGGGCGCAAAACTATCCAGATCGATGCCGATGATAAGATATGCATAATAGGCAAAGAGAGCTGTAAGCTGATTGTCTATCTGCTGCTCATTGAACTCCAACTGGTCGTATTCGGCAAAACGAAACGTGAAATTATCGTCCACATTATTATATAAGGTGGAGGTGTATGCCGAATTGAAGACTGGGCGATTGGCCTGTATCAGCGCCTTGCAGGTAAAGAGATTCTGGTCTCTGTCATACTTGGTGACGGTGATGTTGAAGTTGCAGATGATGCGTTCGTTCTTCTGAAACTGAAGATGAGTCCATTGGCGATTGTTGACGAATTGCTGCAAGGTCTGTTGCAGATTGTCGAATACGCCTTTCTCCGTGCCCGAAATCTGGGCATGGTTGATGGTAATCTTAGCTTGCAGCTCCTGTGCTGAAATCGCAGAAGGACTGCAGCACAGGAGCCCACCAGCTAAAGATACCGGACTAAAACAGGCGAGCCAGCTCGTCAATGATGTCGCGAGCCACCTCAGTCTTCGGTTTCTTTTCATATTCTTTCTTTCCCTTTTCAGAGATGATGGTAATCTGATTATCGTCAGTACGGAAAGTAGTGCCCGGATTACGGGTAGAGTTGAGCACGATGAAGTCGGCGTTTTTCTTCACTCTCTTCTTCTGTGCATTACTCTCTTCATCGTTGGTTTCCAGGGCGAAAGCTACGATTCGCTGATTCTTTTGTTTCATCTTTCCCAAAGCTGCTGCGATGTCATGGGTAGGCACCAGTGTCAGCTCCAGGTCATCCTTTTCGCGCTTGATTTTCCTATCAGCTACATTGGCAGGACGGAAGTCTGCTACGGCTGCACAGAGAATGGCAGCATCAGATGAAGCAAAGGCTGCTGTGGCTGCCTGATACATCTCCTCACAGCTCTCCACATTGATGCGGTGGATAGCAGGACTACAGTCTAATGAAACAGGACCTGCCACCAAAGTAACATCCGCACCACGGCGAAGACATTCTTCGGCAAGTGCGAATCCCATCTTTCCTGAAGAATAATTGCCGATGAAGCGCACTGGGTCTATCTTCTCATAGGTTGGTCCCGCTGTAATCATCACCTTCTTACCGCAGAGATCTTTCTCTGCAGTCTTCTGATTCCCTGATTCTACTTCAGCAACCTCATCGGCATTCTCCATCATCTTGAAATATCTATCCAGGTAATCCACGATGACATCCGGTTCCTCCATGCGTCCCTTTCCCTCTAATCCAGAAGCAAGGAATCCCACTTCCGGCTCAATGATATGGTTACCATAACCGAGAAGGGTCTTCATGTTGGACTGTGTAGAAGGATGCTTGTACATATCAAGGTCCATAGCAGGAGCAATGAAGACTGGTGCCTTCATGGAGAGATAGGTGGTGATGAGCATATTGTCTGCAATACCATGCGCCATCTTGCCCATGGTAGATGCCGTACATGGTGCAATGACCATCGCATCCGCCCAGAGACCGAGATCCACGTGCGAATTCCAGGTACCATCACGCTGAGAGAAGAACTCGCTTACCACCGGCTTATGGGTCAGCGCAGAGAGGGTGATAGGGGTAATGAACTCCTTACCGGCAGGCGTAATGACCACCTGTACCTCAGCTCCCTTCTTGATGAGACCACGGATGATAAGGCATGACTTGTAGGCTGCAATGGAACCCGTAATGCCCAATACGATTTTCTTTCCTTTTAACATATTATTTTCCCATTCTCTTGTTGAACTCGCGCAGACGGATACGGGTGAGTACCTGCTTGGTATTGTTGGTGAAATCGCTTCCCAATACCCAGGTGAAGTAACCAGGATCCTTGGTAAGGATCTCTGCCACATCCCATCCTTTGTACTTGCCGAAGTTGAAGACCTCGTGCTTGCGTGGTTCGCCCTTTTCGTCGAGTATCACATTGCCGTCAGCATCCTTCAACTCCTGCCAAACGATGCGACCGGCAAAATCTACATTGTCGTTGCGCTTGGAGAACTCAGCAAGTTCATCCATGTCATTGTTGAGCACACGGTCGGCTTCCTCCTGAACACCAGGGGCATAACGGTCCAGCTCGCCTTTCAGCACGCAATAGGTAGCCTCGGTATCCTGGTCGGCACGGTGTGCCTCGAAATCTTCTTCCATCTTTCTGCCGCAATAGAACTTGTAGGCAGCAGCCAGGTTACGGCGTTCCATCTTCATAAAGATGTTCTGGGCATCAATGAGGCGACACTTAGAGAAATCGAAATCGATGCCGGCACGCAGGAATTCCTCTGCAAGCATAGGTACATCGAAATGATTGGAGTTATAGCCAGCAAAATCACAACCGGAGAACTCCTGGTTGAAGGTAGCCGCCAACTGCTTGAAGGTTGGTGCATCCTTCACATCATCATTGCTGATACCTGTAAGAGCAACCACCTCTTCAGGGATTGGCTTCCCTGGATTGACAAACTGGTTTTTACGAACCTCTGTTCCATCTGGATACACCTTGATATAGGAGATCTGGATGATTCTGTCTTTTACCATGTCAAGACCGGTAGTCTCTAGGTCGAATACGATCAGAGGCTTAGTAAGATTTAATTTCATTACTTCTAGTATTTATTACTATATATTACTGATAGGGAAGGGGTGTTTAGATGAGCCAAGCTCCTTATTCGTTAAGGAGCATTGGCATGATGAGCATGAGGATGTCCTCGTCTTCTGGCTGCTCAGCTGGTACAATGATACCAGCACGGCTAGGATCAGCCAAGTGGAAGACAACCTGATCGCTGTTCAGATTACCCAGGATTTCCATCAAGCTGCTACCCTTGAAACCGATGCTGATGCTGGAACCGCTATATTCGCAAGCCAATACTTCCTTGGCAGAAGTAGAGAAGTCGATGTCTTCAGAAGAAACCTCGAAACGGCCGCTCTCGATATGGAAACGGATCAGCTGGCTGCTCTCGCTGGCAAATGGCAAAACACGGCGCAATGCACTCTGCAAGCCCTTGCGATCTACGGTTATCTCACATGGGTTGTTGGCAGGAATAACTGAGTTGTAATTAGGATAGCGACCATCAATGAGGCGGCATTTCAATACACCATCGCTAAACTGAATCTCAGCTCTGCGTGCATCAAACTTGATGGTTGCCTCATCATCCTTGCTCAGAATGTTCTTCAGCAATGATGCTGGCTTCTTTGGCAGGTTGAATGAAGAAGGAGTCTCACTCTTGACAGTGAAGTTCTTGCTTCTTACCAACTTATGGCCATCACTTGCTACGATGGCAAGCGATTCTGGAGTAAGGTCGAAATAGATACCATTCATTACAGGGCGCAGCTCATCGCTGGCTGTTGCAAAGAGAGAACGGTTGATATTGTCGATCAGCACCTGTGCTGGCAAGACGAGGGTAGTGCAGGCATCACCCATGTCCTGTGTTGGAGGATAGTCTTCAGCATTCAAGCCTGTGAAATTATAGAGACCATTCTGATATACAATCTTAATGGCATAACTATCTGTATCTACATCGAAGCTGAGAGGCTGCTCAGGCAACTCCTTCAATGCATCCAGGATGACGCGGTTGGCAACGCAAAACTCGCCTTCGCCATCGCAGTCAGTGAGAGCGATGGTACTCTTGATGATGTTGTCACTGTCGCTTGCGGTGATGGTCATCTCGCCGTTGGCAACTTGAAACAGGAAATTGTCAAGGATAGGCAGAGAATTCTTGCTGCCAATCACCTTAGCAAGCATATTGAGCTTGCTGTTCAATGCTGAACTTGAAACTGTAAATCTCATGAGTCGTTATTTTATATTATTAATTTTCTATATTACTTATCTCATTTTCATTGCTGATGCTCCTTACTTGATGGGTAAATTGGAGCATTTACGCAATTATGAGCACAAAAATACAAAAAATATTGGGGATAGACAAAAAT
>ERZ1026854.1374-NODE-1374-length-15479-cov-9.160270_pt1 | contig 15479 bp, 15 predicted proteins | sample MGYA00380157_ERZ1026854 | MGnify/ENA primary metagenome ERZ1026854 (study PRJEB33269, sample SAMEA4719793) | human gut metagenome | biome: human-associated habitat; feature: organic feature; material: feces | place: Cameroon | collected 2013-10 ...
CGTTTATTATAATATGTTTTCACAAAAATTGCAATACTTTAATGTGAACAGGCTCAAATAAATATCAGTATTCAGATGATGAGATTAATACAATCCTGAAGCATTGCTATCCTGAAATATCTGCGTACATGACTCCATACGAGTTTACGAGAATGAATACGCAGATCCCGGCTGCTGATCCCGATATTTATGGCGATTTAACTTCTTATTTCAATAAATATAAGTATCAGAAGCTTTCAAACAAAATATCTGATGACTTTATGGCTCTTGTTAATCAATATGCGATAAGCAGACCATATAATAAGCTTTTGCCACGCACTGCAATAATGAATAGCATTGACAAGACAGATGCTCAGTTACATTTCTTTGATGCTCTTGGTATTGAATATCTATCTTACATTACAAGCAAATGTGAAAAATACGGACTGCAAGCTGATGTTCATGTTGGACATTGTGAATTGCCGTCAATTACAAAGAACAATATTGAATTTAAAAAATATTTCAAGATTGATGTTGATTCTGACGGAAATGAAAAAATACCGGGTACCAAAGATTTAGATGAACTGAAACATCATAGTAAACTTGTCGATTACACCAAATGTAAAGAACCTATTCATTTGTTTATGGAGCTTGAAATCATTGATAGAGAACTGAAGAATATTAAATCAATGATTATAAATGGTGAATATAGCAAGTTTATCATGGTTGCTGATCATGGAGCAAGCAGATTGGCAGTAATCCATCAGTCGGAGAGCAGCCTTTTTCAACTGGAAAACCAGGGTGAACATAGCGGAAGATGCTGTGAAACATCTGAATCACCGAATATTCCTGAAGCAGCCTACGAAAATGGTTATGCTGTACTTGCGAATTATGATAGGTTTAAGGGCAGTAGGGCAGCAAATGTTGAGGTGCATGGAGGTGCTTCTCTTGAGGAAACGCTCGTTCCGATAATTGAGATAACCAAGAAACCTGAAAATGCTGAGTATTATTTCACAGATAATGTTGTTGAATTCAGAAATAAGGAAATTGTGTCTGTTGTGCTGTATTCAAATATGAAAATCAGTTCTCCAAAACTGGTGATTACAAGTCCAAGCATGTTAAAAGATACAGTTAGCCTCGGTAATCAGACGGTTGATGGTCATAATTATAAATTCGATTTTCCTGAAATTCGCCGAACAACAGAATGTATATGTGATTTGTACGATGGTAATAAACCGTTGATCAAAAATATCAGTTTTGTTGCGAAGAGAACCTCGGCTTCCACAAAAGACTTTTTCTAAAATGCAATGGAGGACGCATGATGGAGAACAAATATCAAAGCGAAGAATTTATCAACAGGCTGAAGGATGCCTTTGATGAAATGGTTGTTTATAAGGACTTGGAGAAAAGCAATTTTATTTCTTCATTCAAGCTCCCATCATTTATGAGAGATTATGTAATAAAGCGCTTTCAGGATGATGATGGCGAAATTGATGCGGATAGTGCCACTGAGTTCATTAAAACAAATATTCCTAAAAAAGATGAATGGAAAACAATTCTCAATAGGGTTGTAAATTTCCATGAAACCGTAAAGTTCTTAGGAAAAATATCTGTAAACATAGATATTAAAACTCAAAACGTCACTTTTAGATTACCCGATTTTGGCTTGGATTATAAGGATACAATCATTACAAAAGATGTATGGTACGAGTGTTGTGATGAACTTTTGAAGTCCGAAGAAAACTGGGGTATTCTTGAACTCGGTTATTATATTCCTGAAGATGAAAAAGAAAAATGCAAGGTTAAACTTGTTAGTTATCAGGACTTTACCCCCTATGATGTTGATCTTGAGGACTATAAGTTATCAAGAGAGGACTTTTCGCTCACCGAATGGGTAGATATCCTATTATCTGCAGCAGATTATAATCCTGCCGGATATGAAAGCATGGAGCAGAAACTGTTTATGCTTCAAAGATTTCTCCCTTTTGTTGAGAAAAGAGTTAATCTAATGGAGTTAGCACCTCCGGGTACTGGTAAATCGTATCTATTTGGACAGATAAGCAGGCATGGTTGGCTTGTTTCAGGAAAAGTAACACGCTCAAAACTGATATATGACATGTCCACAAAAAAAGATGGCGTTGTCGCATATAGAGATTTCGTTGCGCTTGACGAGATTAGAGAAGCAGAATACATGAAGGATCCAGAGATACAGTCGGCACTTCAGGCAATAATGGAGAACGGAAAATATCGTGCTCCGGATAATCATGAGGTAAATGTTGATGCAGGCATAGTATTTCTCGGTAATATATCTTCGGATAGACAGAATGAGTATTTGAATATGTGTACTGAACTTCCTAAGCCATTCCATCAGCCGCAATTTCTTGATCGAATTCATGGATTTATCAAGGGTTGGGAATTACCAAGAATGAAAGATGACATGAAGGCTCATGGTTGGGCATTGAATAGTGAATACTTTGCGACTATTCTTCATGAGTTGAGGGACGATGCTTCTTACAGAGTTATTGTTGATCAGCTTATTATTACCCCTCCCGGATCTGATACAAGAGATACTGAGGCAGTTAAGAGAATGTGTACAGCATTTATGAAGCTGCTGTTTCCTAATGTTCGCAAGCCCTCTGATATATCAAAAATGGATTTTCGTCGGTATTGCTTAGATCCTGCCATAGAGATGAGAGCAATTATTCGGATCCAGATGGGATTTGCAGATGAAAAACAACAGGGACATTCAGTTCCTGAATTTGATGTTGAGGATATTACTGGATGAAAAAGAAATGTATAACTGCATCTTGTATTTCGTGTGGTAAGAATCAGTTATCGAAAGATGAGATAGGAATCAACAAAAAGCTCATTAATGAGAATGTTGAAAATTTTTATTGCCTTGATTGTTTAGCAAATTATCTTGAAGTATCAACTCAGGATATTCTTGATAAAATAGAGGAATTCAAAGAAGAAGGTTGTAAGCTGTTCGATTGACAGTGATGTGCAACAAATCTATAGAAGGCTGTGATGGAATGAATGTAATATATGCAGATAATGCTGCAACAACAAAACTGGATATGGATGCTTTTGAAGCAATGAAACCTTTTTTGTTAGAGGATTACAGTAATCCGTCGCAGCCATATTCTTTTTCCAGAAAATCAAAGAATGCTATAAAAAGTGCAAGAGAAGTTATTGCCAACTGTATTAATGCAGAGCCGGAGGAGATATATTTTACATCCGGAGGAAGTGAAAGCGATAACTGGTCAATTAAGGGTACATGCTTCAATTGTTTTGAAAAAAAAGCGGTAATTACATCTGCAATTGAACATCATGCCATACTGAATGCTTGTGCTGCAGTAGAAAAGCTCGAATATCCTGTTGTTTATCTTGGCTGCGATAGAAATGGAGTGGTTACTCCAGATAGCTTGAAGAAAATCATTTATTCACCGGCTTTGGTGTCGGTAATGATGGCAAATAACGAGATAGGCACTATTCAACCAATAAAAGAATTAGCTGAGATCGCACATGAACACGGTTCACTATTCCATACTGATGCTGTTCAAGCTGTTGGACATATTTCAATTGATGCTAAAGCATTAGGAATTGATATGCTTTCTGCTTCTGCTCACAAGTTTAATGGCCCCAAAGGTATAGGATTCCTGTATATAAAAAATACTACAAGGGTATCTCAGCTAATAAATGGCGGTTCACAAGAAAAATCTATGCGTGCAGGCACAGAAAATGTTGCTGGAATAGTTGGTATGGCTGTTGCACTTCAAAAGAACGTACAGCGACTTGAGGAATATAAATCCAAGATGAAATCATTGACTGGTATAGTATATTCATTTCTTGATCAAGCAAATATTGATTATAAAAAAAATGGTGATTTAAATAATAAGATTCCCGGAAATATCAATATCTCCATAAAAAATGTATCCGGTGAGTCATTACTTCACCTTATGGATCTGAAGAAAATATGCATATCAACAGGTTCAGCGTGTGACAGTGTAAATACACAGATTTCTCATGTTATTTCCGCTATTGATGTTCCTGAAGAATATCAGAAAGGAACTATCCGCATAAGTTTCGGATGGGAAAACACAGAGGATGAAGCGATAGCAATAGCGAATGGACTTATTAAGTCTATTCGGCAGATAAATCCGTAAATCATTTTAGGGAGCACTATGTTAGTAATCTACGCCGAGAAAAGCAGTCTTGCAAAAACAATAGCCTCTGTGCTGGGAGCAGGTCAGAGAATACCCATGCAGGGTGAACCCACTGTGGGATATTATCAGTTCAAATTCAACGGGGAAGATGCCGTGCTTTGTCACGGCGTCGGTCATTTAATGTCGCTTGTTCCTGCCGCAAGCTATGACGAAAAATATAAAAATTGGGATCTGAATGTGTTCCCGTGCATACCCGAAAAATTCAGAATTGCCCCTAAAAAGAAAACTATCGCTTGCTCACGTCTTGTAAAAGACTTCTTTCAAAAAGCAGACTGGTGCATAAATGCAGCCGACCCCGACCGTGAGGGTGAACTCATATTTTCATACGTTTATCAGGCGTGCGGCTGCAAGGCTCCCTACAAGCGTGTGTGGATAGAGGACCTTACCGACGAAAAGATAACGAAAGCGTTCAGCAACCTTATCGAACCGAAGCAGTCCATATCTGCACAAAATCCCGGTTCTCCCTACGATTTGCAGATGGCAGGACGTGCAAGAGATATTGCCGACTGGCTTATCGGAAACAATCTGACCGTTGCGGCGACAAAGCGTTTCGGCGGATACAAGGAACTACTATCTGTAGGACGTGTTCAGACACCAACGCTTGCACTTGTGGTTGAACGTGAAAAAGCTATACTCAACCACAGCAAAACAAAATTCTGGCGTCTGAACGGTACATTTACCACAGCAAACAACGAAACCTTTGAAGCCGAATACATAGAAGGCAAGATAGCTAACAGCGAGGAAGCTGAAAAGAAACTTTCCGACTGCGGCAATGCTGACGGAATCGTTGCAGAGGTGAACACCAAGCATAAAAGCGAAAATGCACCGCTTTTGTATAATGCAACACAGCTTCAGATCGCTGCAAACAAGAAATTCAGCTGGAATGCGGACAAGACCACAAAGGTCATGCAGGATTTGTATGAGCACAAGCTTATGACATATCCCCGTACTTCCTCCGAACATCTTACGGAAGCCATGATGCCCGAAGTTGCCACAACTATCGGAAAGCTCCTCAATATGCCCGAATACTCAAAATATGCTCTTCCAAGGGACAAATGGCAGAAATTCTCCAAACGTCATTTCGATGATAAGAAGGTAGGTTCTCACCCTGCAATAATCCCGACGGTCAATGTGCCGAAAGATTTCTTATGCTCACCCTTGTGAAATACTCCGCCTTCGGGGTCTGTGGCAGATTCATTAACTATCTTCTTTTTTGGTGGTTTAGGTCCGTCAAAAGGCTTCTTGCTATGTTCTTCTCGGTCTTCGTTTATTTCGTCCATAAGCTGTTCTTCATATATCTTTGCAGCTTTGTATATTTCTCTTTTTACAATCTTTTTGATATTTGCATTAGCTTTGATATGTGTATCATCAACAAATACTGTCTCGGGTGAAAGAAGTCTGCACTGTTTATCTCGTTAAGTATCCATATTTTTCCGACTGTTTCAGGGGTGTATCGGTGTTTAAAGTTGTAGCTGAGGGAAGAAAATGTGGTGTTTCTTCGTTGAGAAGATATCCGATAAACCAACGGTAATCGACATTCATACGTACTTCTTCAGCAGTCTTTCTGAGAGATGGTATACCTAAGATGTTCTGTAGCAAAGTCATTTTGAAAAGCACAATAGGGTCTATGCTTGGTCTGCCGATGTCGGGGCAGTATATGTCTTCCACAAAGTTATATATTTTGTTGGAATCAACTGCTATATCTATCTTTCGCAGAAGATGATCTTCCAGAACTAATGCTTCTATATTTACAAATTCAAGCTGACCTCTTTCGTTCCTTTCCCTTTTCAGCATTTTTATCACCCCTTATATTATACCACTTCTTACGAAAAAAGCCACCATTTCAGGTGACTTTTTTGACAGACTGAGCCCTACAGAGTTTAAATTCTGTAGGGCTTTGTTTTGTCCAAAAGTTATTTTATACCGTTATTTTATCAATTGATCCCGCAGAGTGAATTCCATTCTGCGGGATCTTGACTTATGTATAAATATAGCTGTTCATTTTATAATAAACACTCTGCTTGTTCCATTATTCTATGAAATAAAAAAATGTGTTTTTATGCTGTCCGATGCAATACAGCGTCTATCCCAAGCTTCAATTTTGCATACACGAAATTCAGGGCGAGTAAAGCCGCAATTAACCGTATTTCACGCCTTTTTACTTAGTAACCTTGCTGAAATATCCGTTGATATCGTTGATGATCTCATGCTCACCGTCACGACCCTCTTTAACAAAGGTAAAGACGGGCCAAGCGTGGAACATATTCGGCACGATCTTTATTGTATAATCCTTTACTCCGCTGCGCTTGAATGACTTTTCATAGTCGGGCGCAAGACCTGCAAAAACTTCATCTCCCGCAAAATACATAATTGTCTTGGGGAAGCCCGTATAATCGTCATCGTGCGGCTTGCTGAGGATATATTCGGGGAGAACGCCGTTGGGGTCGTAGTATTTTACCATTGTATCGAGCATATCCCAGTGGAGCATTATATCCTTGGAGTCAAGCTCGTGCATACGCTGTTTGGACTCTTCGCTGATGATAAGTCCCGAACACGATACGGGTATCATCAGCCCTGGCATAGGCACATCATTGTGCTTTTGGATAATATGCCGTCCTGCGCGGAGCAGAAGATCTGCGCCTGCCGAGAAGCCGAGCCATACGATATTCTGTGCAGGAAAGCGCTCGAGCATTTTTTTATGCATCTGTACCGTAAATTCAGCTTCGTCCAAAAGCGTATAGTCGGGCGCAAGCGGATATAACGGTATCCATAATTCCGCACCCGTTTTTTCAATGTAATTTTTCATAGAGCCCTTGAACGGGAGCTGCCAGCGGCGCGAACCTCCGCCCGGAAAATAAACGACTGCTTTTTTCGGACTGCTGCCGACCTTTTTTCCGATGATGATATGGAAGCCGTTGAGCTGTTCGTCGCGGAATTAAATGCCCTTGATCTTCGGAAGCTCAAATTTGAACTTGCTCTGGATATCATAAGATGCCTGCTTGAATTCCTCATAGCTCTCCTCCTGATGAAGAGAACTGCCCTTGACTTTTTTACGAACGATAGGCTTTATTACGCTGTACAAAAAACTCATTCCCAATACTCCTTTTAACAATTACCGATAGTATCATCTTTCCGCAGATGATACGGTATTTTTATGTGTTTCACACAATATAGTTATCATACGCTAACTATATTAGCACAATCTAACGCAATTGTCAAGTTTGTTGGAAAATTTTGAGCAATAAAAGAAAATATAAACAGCTTCGTCCAAAGGTGTATTTCCTTGCGAACGAAGCTGCTTTCGTATAGTCTTATGCGAAATGTTTATCCCTGATGTGCGTGGTATTTTCTGACCTTGTGTTCATCATCGAGAACGGTCTCACGAGCCTTTGTGCCAGTGACCTTTTCGTATGACTTTTCCGCCTCGATAACGCGTTCGATCCAAAGCTTCTTGTACGGACCGTAATCGCGGCAGCCTTTCGGAACGCTGATAGGCTCGCCGAATACGATTCGGTTTTCCTTACCCTCGACCGCCTGCTCCAGAAAAGCGGGCAAAACGGGGATCCCCAAGCTTTTTGCAAGCCAGAAAGTGCCCTCTTCAATGTTCTCGGGAACGTCCTTGTTTATATCATAGATAGTTCCCTGCGCGAAGATGAGAAAATGCCTCGGCTTTTCTCCCTCCTGAAACCACTTTTTAGCCTTTTTGAGCGTTTCAACAGCACCGAAAGAAGTCGTGCGGTTAACGGGCATGACCTTTTCAAGCTCCATTACGGGCAGAATTTCCGTTGGGATAGATACGCCGTTGAAGCAGTTTTCCTTCGCAAAAACAAAAAGCTGGGGATAGCCTTTGAGTACATCGTGCATAACTTCATAATAAAAGCTTATCAGCAGCGGTGCGTCCGAATCGGTGAGATGATTCGTCGCGATTATGTAAGAGTTCCGGCAGAAATCCTCGGGAAGATTGTACCATTTGAAGTGATAAAGCTCCAAAAGCTGTTTTTTTATTTCAATGTCCTTTGCCATGAGCTTTTCTCTGTCATTTGCGATCGCCGAAATGCTTTTTATATTTTCCTCTGTAAATAATGAGCTTGCACTGAATAAATGCATAATAATTCTCCTTTGATCTTTTTTTCATCGGAAAGCGCTGCGAACATCAACGCAAAATTCCGACTTTTCGGGCAGATAGACCCGACTTTTTATTATATTATAGCATATTTTTATATCTAAATCAACAAAAACAAATAAAGTGCGGCTTTTTGCTCACAAAAAATCGCTCGAAACCAAGCGATTTAACCGAAATATCTGTCCTTTTATTTTAGCACATTATTAAAGCATTTTCAAGATAAAAGAGGAAAAAAACGCCGTATGTGCCGTTCAGCTTTCAAAATAAAAATTTCCACAAAGCTCCGAGCTTCAGCTCATCCTTAACGGGAATAAAAAACAGCGGCAGACAATGCAGTATAACCGCAAGGTCTGCCGCTGTGAACTTTACGCATCAGGAACTGCATTCGGGGATATCGTCAGCCTTGATACGGTTATCTCGTCTTATACTAAAAGTCATTCTCTATCAAAAAAACGCCCGTGTTATCAGCAGTTGTACGGAACACGCAAAAGCTCCGCTATGCTCACCGCATCCTCCTGACGTGCATTTTCGATAAATGAGCCGATGGTTCTGATAGGTCCCCACGGCAAGCCCCACCAGCCGCCGAACAGGGATATCAAAAATGCAATTACCGAGGTGGCGCAGATACTGTCGGCAAGCGCCAAGCAGGTCGATCTTGTGAATGTCATTATGCCGACCGACACGCAGTATCTGTATCTGACGAGTCTTGTTTCCCTTGTATAAACCGTTCCGTTAAATTCACAGGCTTCTCCGTTGAACAGTCTGTCGGCATTTTCATTCAGAAAAGCTTCAAGATCATCGTCAAGCTTCTTCACTGTCAATGCCATTATCAATGCCCCTATGTATGCCGCTAATATTAATGCAAATATCAATATTATCATATAAATTCCCCTTTTCCGCCGAACGCTATCCCCATTTGCCAGAGCTGTTTTCCCAATTATATCATATATTTAAGGAAAAATCAACAAAATTTGAGAAATTATGATAAAGAATATCCATTTTCACCAATATAGTCCAAAATAGTAACTCTAAATCGTTATATCGTCTCTTCAAGCCTCTCTGCCGCACGGTTACGGTATTCCCTCGGGCTTATTCCGTAAACCTCGCGGAAAAGCTTGCCGAAGTAGCTTATATGCCCGAAGCCGCAGGACAGGCAAACCTCCGTGACGGGCATATCCGATGCCGTGAGCAGCTCCAGCGCCTTTTTCAGCCGATATTCGTTGAGAAATTCTATCGGCTTTTTCTCTATCATCGAGCGGAAGCAACGAAAGCACTCGCTTTTGCTGATGTTGGCGGCGTTCGCAATGTCCTCGACGGAAATTTCATTCTGATAGTTTTCATAGATAAAGGAAAGCATCTTTTTGAGCCGCTTTTCGCCCGTCATTGTCCGCCTGTCAAGGGGAGTGGGCTTTGTTTCGCCGACATTTTCGGCAAGGCTGCACCACATTTCGGACATAATATCACGGCAGCGAAGCTCATAGCCGAAGCTTGGCTTCTCGGAAATTTCGCAGACTTTGCAAACGGCATCTATCATTGCTTTCTGCCACTCGTTTTCGGGCGAAAGCTTCACACAGCGCAGAGCTTTATTTCCCGTTATCGGCAGGATATATTTTCGGAAAATGAGATTTTCGCCGCAGTCGCCGATTAGATCGGGCAGGAAGCATATCGTTGCCAGAACGGGATATTTGTCGCCGTCGGGGAGCGCCGACTGCTTGTGCATAACGTTTGCATTGATGAAAATGCCTTCGCCTGTTTTGAGTTTATAGCTTGTATTGCTGATAAAAATTTCAACCTCGCCGTCAAGAACGACCGTTACCTCTATCTCGGGGTGCCAGTGCCAGTTGATGAGATGCTCTGGACACCATTGAAAATAGTTGATGTAAGCCTGCATAGGGTATTCGGGCGTTCCGTGGACAGCCGCTTCTCGGAAATCGTTTATTCCCGCAATAGTTGGATTTTCCATTTTGTTTTCACCTTTTGGCATTATCGTTATAGTTTTGGAAAGTATTTTGATAGAATTCTTGCTTTAATGCTGTTATTATTATAATCAGAAAAAACGGAAATGTCAATCACTGTTTTGAGAGGAGCATTTTTTATGAGATTTATTCAGAACGAAAACAAGCTTATCGCAAAGAACGGAAACGAAACCTTGCTCATCGAACCTTGGGGCAAGGATTCACTCCGCGTCCGTGCAACGCAGAATCCCGACTTTTCGGGCGAGCTTCACGCTTTGAGCGAAGCTGTCGGCACTGCCGATATCAAGATCGAGGACAACATCGCAGCTATCACCAACGGCGATATCAGTGCCGAGGTAAATTTTGCAGGCGTTCTCAGCTTCTTCCGCAAGGGAAAGCTTATCCTCCGTGAGTATTACCGCAGCTACGGCGGCACTATAAGCAAGGAGAGCCGCTGCCTTAAAATTGTCGGAAGAGAGATGAAAGGTCTTGCGGGCAATGACTGGCGAATGACCGTCCGCTTCGAGAGCAACGACGGCGAAAAGCTGTTCGGTATGGGTCAGTATCAGCAGCCTTACCTCGACCTTAAAGGCTGTACGCTTGAGCTTGCACAGAGAAATTCGCAGGTAACTATCCCGTTCGCAGTTTCGTCAATGGGTTACGGCTTCTTCTGGAACAACTCGTCCGTAGGTCAGGTAACTTTCGGCAAGAATATGACCGAGTGGCTCTCGCGCGACAGCGAGGAAGTCGATTACTGGATAACCGTCGGCGACACTCCTGCAAAGATAATCGAAAACTTCACCGAGCAGACGGGCAGAACTCCCGTTGTTTCCGAGGAGCTTCTCGGACTCTGGCAGTGCAAGCTTCGTTACCGCACACAGGACGAGGTTTTGGAAGTCGCAAGAAAATATCATGAACTCGGAATTCAGCTCAGCGCAATCGTTATCGACTTTTTCCACTGGCCTTATCAGGGTTCATGGTGCTTCGACACGAAATATTGGCCCGATGTAAAGGCAATGACGGACGAACTTCACTCAATGGGAATAAAGGTCATGGTCTCCGTATGGCCGAGCGTTGACAAGAAGTGCGAGAATTTCTGGGAGCTGAACGACCTCGGACTGCTCGAACGCACAGAGCGCGGTGCAGCGCAGACCTACGACTATCAGGGCGACTGCCTTACTATCGATATGTTCAACCCCGAAGCAAAAAAATACCTTTGGGAAAAGTGCAAGAAGAATTACGCCGACCTCGGCATCGACTATTTCTGGCTCGATAACGCAGAACCCGACTATGCAGTTTATGACTACGAGAATTTCCGTTTCTACAACGGCCCTGCATTAAAGGTCGGAAACGAATTTCCGAAGCATTACGCAAAGGCTTTCTATGACGGAATGACCGAGCAGGGCAAGAGCGGCTTTATCAACCTTATCAGAAGCGCATGGGCAGGCTCGCAAAAGTACGGCACTCTCGTTTGGTCGGGAGATGTTCCGAGTACATTTGAAGCTTTCCGTGACCAGCTCTCCGCAGGTCTTAATATGGGCATCGCAGGAATCCCGCTCTGGACGACCGATATCGGCGGCTTTATGACGGACGATGTAAACGACCCCGAGTTCCGTGAGCTTCTCCTCCGCTGGTACGAATTCGCAGTTTTCACACCGTTCCTCCGTATGCACGGCGACCGCGGTCCTTACAATATCCCACCGCTCGATGACCGTGATTTCGGCGGCGGATACCTCAAAACTGGTCAGCCGAACGAGCTCTGGAGCTACGGCGATGAAGCATTCAAAATTATGCGCGATCAGCTCGGCGTTCGTGAAAAGCTCATTCCGTATATCCGCGAGCTTATCGAGGAATCAAGCAAAAACGGTGCACCGCTCATCAGAACGATGTTCTATGAATTCCCCGATGATGAAACAGCTTGGGAGCTTTCCGACCAGTATATGTTCGGCAGCCGCTATCTCGTTGCTCCGGTTATGGAGTACGGTCAGCGCAGCAGAAAGGTATATCTCCCAAAGGGCAAATGGCAGGCTCTCACGGGCGGAGATATCCTCGACGGCGGCGTGTGGGTAACAGCAGACGCACCGCTTGAATATACACCCGTATTTGTAAAGTGCGAATAATAATTGCAAAAAACGACCGTTTGGAATTGCTCCGAACGGTCGTTTCTATATAAATAATTACGTATTACGCATTACGCATTGTCCCTGCATTCTTTCTCTGTCTTTGAGATCATCACAAGCAGCAGATACATTTATTTTTTCTTTCGTTCGTTCAAAAACTTCTCCGCAGCTTCAAGCACGGGTCTGTCCTGCGGATAGTTCAGCGTTGACAAGGCTTCTTCGTATGGGAGAAGATAGGACGAGGTTATCTCTTCGGCCTGAAGCTTCACATCGGCATTATACTCCGAGAGAAAATAAACGGGGTTCTTGTGATGTCCCTCGCCGTTGGTGTAGCGGTATTCCATACGGAAGCCGTCAATAAGTTCGGCGTGAAGTCCCGTTTCTTCGCGAACCTCGCGAACGGCGGTCTGCTCCTCATTTTCGCCGAATTCAACGTGTCCCTTGGGGAAGCCGATGTGTCCGCTGTTGTTCGTGATAAGAAGATATTTTCGAACGCCGTCCTGCTCGGTGAACATCACCGCTCCGCAGGTTTTTTCGTACAAAGCGTCAATGGTCGAGGTGTGGAACTGCTCCTGAAAATCGACAGCCTTGCGGATATTGCACTCGTAGCAAAGGGGAGTGCCGAGCAGGTCATCGGGAACGCCGACCCATTTGTCCTCGTCATCGTCCGAGCGGAGAACGATCGCAACTATCGTAACGTTGATCTCATCAACGGGTTCATTCACGCCGAGGATATAAACGTCCTGCTCCTCGCCGTCACCTGCAAAAAGGTCGGGGACGAAGCCATAGTTCACGGGATAGATTATCTCGGGGTGCTTCGGGTGAATAGTGCCGATAGGGCGGTCGGTCTTTACCGTGAAGCTTTTTCCGAGAGCGGAAACATCGCCTTTCTGTACCTTGTTCATATCTCAATTCCTTTCCGTTTCAGCCATTCGTGCGTTGTATTTCTTCTGCCATGCTCCCGTTTTGTAGAAAAGGAACGAGAGAACCGTTCCGCAGAACCAGCTTATCGGCCAGCCTATCCAAACACCCGTTACTCCCCAGAATGACGAAAGCACAAACGCAAAAATAACTCGCAGGATAAGGTCTGTGAATGTCGAAGCCATAAAGTAACCCATACTTTCGCTTCCGCGCAGAATACCGTCGCAGATAAGCTTTACGCAGACAACGAAGTAGAAAGGGCATACTATGTACATAAAGTCAAGTCCCGTTTTTACCGCAAGCTCGGTAGCCTCGCTGTTCATAAACAGACCAAGGAAGAATTTTCCGAGCACCGTATAGCAGAAAACGAAAACCGCTGCGACCGCCAAAGCGAATATCATAGCCGCCTTGAACGCCGTCTTTACTCGGTCAAGCTTTCCCGCACCAAGGTTCTGCGCGGTGAAGCTCGAAATTCCGTTTCCGAGCGTTGTGAAGCTTGTTATAGCGAACGTGTTGAGCTTTATTGCGGCTGAATAGCCTGCGATAACGGACGAGCCGAAGCCGTTTATGACATACTGAACGAAAAGATTTCCTATGGAGATAAAACTCTGCTGTAAAATACTCGGAATTGCGACTGTGAGTATCTCTTTGAGTGCCGCACCGCTGAAAATCGCAGCTTTTTCCTCGGTTTTCATCGAGTCAACACGCTTTTTCAGCACGATTACGGAAAGTATGCAGGAAATACCCTGCGCGATGAACGTTGCCCAAGCTACGCCGCTAACGCCCCAGCTGAAAACAATGACGAAAAGCGCATCGAGCGCGATATTTCCGAGCGAGGATACTATTAAGAATATCAGCGGAGTTTTGCTGTCGCCAAGGCTGTTGAAAATACCTGTCGTGATGTTGTATATGTAGAGGAAAATAAATCCTGCCGTGTAGATACGCAGATAAAGATCGCCGTCCGCGAAAATATCATCGGGCGTGTTGACAAGCTGCATAAGCTGAGGGCTGAACAGTACGCCGAGCGCCGTAAGCACCGCCGAGAGCAGAAGTCCTCCGAGCATCGAGGTGGTTATGCAGGTTTTAGCGGTCTTGTAGTCGCTTGCGCCGAAATAACGGCTTATAACGACCGAGCAGCCGATCTGACTTCCGATAGCGACCGCCATAAAAATCATCGTGATAGGGTAGCTTGCGCCAATAGCGGCGAGTGCGCTTTCGCCTGCGAATTTGCCAGCGATAACGCTGTCGGCAATGTTGTAGAGCTGCTGAAAGATAACGCTTATGAAAAGCGGTATCGTGAAGCCTATCAGCACTTTTTTAGGCTCGCCGACGGTGAGGTCTTTGTTCTTCATAAAAACTTCCTTCCATTTTCATTTTTTTAATATATTTTCTTTCAAACTGAGAAAAGCAGACGCTTTTAAACGTCTGCTTTAAATGTTGTTAAAAATGTGTATCAAACCGAGTACGGATTAGGCTTGAACAAAAGCTTTATCGTGTCAACGAGCCAGCCGATGCCGAGCAGTCCGCCCGTGCAAAGATACAGTATGCCAAGACCTATTTTTCCCTCATAGAATTTGTGGATACCGAATTCGCCGAAGAAAAGGCAGAGGAAAAATGCAACCCACTTATTCTTTAAGCATGGGTTCTTTCCGCTGTATGCCGGAGCAGGTGCAACGTAGTTCACATTATTCACAACGGGAGTCGGAGCGGGTGCAGCCTGCTGAAGAAGCTCGACCTGCCTGCCGCAGTGCGTACATACGACAGCATCGAACGCTATTTTCTTTCCGCAGTATTTGCAGAATTTCGTTTTGCCACCGTAAACTTCGCCGCCGTAGCTGTCCATTTCGGCAGGAGCATCGGGAGCGACCTTTATATTCGGCGCGTCCTGCGGCATTGCCTGGGTGGTGTAGCTGATATTCGGGCGCTTGGGGTAAAGATTTTCCTGCGAATGTGATTGTTTATACATTTCGGCTGACTGAGAGCCCTCGGGGTAAAATTCGCCGTCATCTCCGTAAAAGCCGTTTGATTCGTTGTTCATTTTAATATGTGTCCTTTCCTTTATGTCTATAATAATAGTATATACAGTAAAAATAATTTATTTTTTATTGAAAAAGCCCTTGACAAAATTTGCTGAACGTAGTATAATAATATACCT
>ERZ1026854.1375-NODE-1375-length-15477-cov-4.169887_pt1 | contig 15477 bp, 12 predicted proteins | sample MGYA00380157_ERZ1026854 | MGnify/ENA primary metagenome ERZ1026854 (study PRJEB33269, sample SAMEA4719793) | human gut metagenome | biome: human-associated habitat; feature: organic feature; material: feces | place: Cameroon | collected 2013-10 ...
TGAAGTCTTACAGAGAATCGGAAGAAGCTTTATGCTTCCTATCGCAATCCTGCCTGTTGCCGGATTGCTTCTGGGACTTGGTAGTTCGTTTACCAATGAAACTACCATTGCAACGTATCATTTAGGAAAAATTCTTGGAGACGGAACAATTCTCCATGCACTTCTGGTTATTATGAATAAAGTGGGAAGTGCTGTATTTGATAACCTGCCGTTGCTTTTTGCAGTAGGTGTTGCGATCGGAATGGCAAAGAAGGAAAAGGAGGTTGCTGCTCTTTCTGCCGTGATCGCTTATTTTGTAATGAATATTTCCATCAGCGGTATGCTGGAGATCAATGGAAAGATTCTGGAGGATGGAAGCATTGCGAAGGATGTGCTCAGTGGAACCATCGCTTCGGTCTGCGGTATCAATACCCTTCAGATGGGTGTGTTTGGTGGTATTATCGTAGGTCTTGGTGTAGCGGCACTTCATAACCGGTTCCATAAGATCCAGCTGCCAAATGCGTTATCATTCTTTGCAGGGTCCCGGTTTGTACCGATCATTTCCACGATTGTATATATGTTTGTGGGAATTCTGCTGTACTTTGTATGGCCGGTGGTTCAGAATGGAATTTATGCATTGGGTGGTCTGGTGACCGGCAGCGGTTATCTGGGAACCCTGATCTTTGGTATTGTGAAGAGAGCATTGATCCCATTTGGTCTTCATCACGTATTTTATATGCCGTTCTGGCAGACAGCAGTGGGTGGCACTATGGAAGTGGCAGGACAGACGATCCAGGGCGGTCAGAATATCTTTTTTGCCCAGCTTGCAGATGCGTCACATGTAGCACATTTCAGTGCAGATGCTACCAGATATTTCTCCGGTGAGTTTATCTTTATGATCTTTGGTCTCCCCGGTGCAGCGTTGGCGATGTATCGTACTGCCAAGCCGGAAAAGAAAAAACAGGCAGGAGGACTTCTTTTCTCTGCAGCATTAACTTCTATGCTGACAGGTATTACAGAACCGATCGAGTTTTCATTCCTGTTTGTGGCACCGATCCTGTTTGTGGTACAGGTGATCCTGGCAGGTGCCGCTTATATGATCGCCCATATTTTAAACATCGCGGTAGGTCTTACCTTCTCCGGCGGTTTTCTGGATCTGTTCCTGTTTGGTATTCTTCAGGGCAATGACAAGACAAGCTGGCTGCGTATTATACCGGTTGGTATTATCTATTTCCTACTGTATTACTTTATCTTCTATTTCCTGATCAAAAAGCTTGATCTGAAAACACCGGGAAGAGAGGATGATGACCAGCAGGTGAAACTTTATACAAAGGCAGATGTCAATGCAAGAAAGTCCCAAAAAGGGGACAGTGAAAATGTGGCAGATGATCCTCTCAGCGCAGATATTACAAGAGGCCTTGGCGGAAAGAAAAATATTGATGGTGTAGACTGTTGTGCCACAAGACTCCGCTGTACCGTTTATAATGCGGATCTCGTAGACGATGCTCTGTTGAAATCAACCGGAGCAAGTGGTGTGATCCACAAGGGAAATGGTGTACAGATCGTATATGGTCCGAACGTCACCGTGATCAAGTCAAATTTGGAAGATTATCTTGAAACTGCACCGGATATCGAATATACTAAAGATAGTATTGGTTCTGTGGAGGAGACGGAAGCACCACAGGAGGAGAAGACGGAACAGAAGGTTACAAAGACGATTGTGATATCAAGCCCGATCACCGGTGTGGCAGCAGATCTGTCAACGGCACCGGATGAGGCATTTGCCGGAAGAATGATGGGAGACGGAGCGGTTGTGACACCGACGGATGCCATCGTGAAGGCACCGGAGGATGGAGAAGTTGTATTTGTATTTGATACAAAGCACGCCATTGGGTTTATGACAGATTCCGGGCTCAGCATGCTGCTGCATATCGGCATTGATACCGTACAGTTAAATGGAAAAGGTTTTGAAGTATTTGTGGAAAACGGACAGAAGGTGAAAAAGGGAGATCCGATGATGAAGCTGGATCTGGAGTATCTGAAAGAGCATGCACCATCTGTCACTTCACCGGTATTATGTACGGAGCTGGAGGATAACCAGAAGGTCCGCCTTTTAAAGGACGGAGAGATCAAAGCAGGAGAAGAGCTGTTTGCTGTTGATTTCTACGAATAAACAGAAAATGTGAGGATCGGACATGTACAGAATTGGTAAGGTGTTAAATCATAATGCAGTGCTTGCGGTAAATGCAGAGGATGGAAAACAGTATCTTCTGATGGGAAAGGGAATCGGTTTTGGCAAAAAGGTCAGTGAAAGGGTAGAGCCCGGAGAGGACAGCAGGATCTATACACTGCAGGCATGTGAGGAGCGTGGCAATGCAGATGAGATTGTAAAGACGATCGATCCGGAGTTTCTGGAAATCTCTAATCTGGTGTTAGATGAAGCAGAAAAGGTATTTGGGCATATTGACCGCAATATTCTGTTTCCTTTGGCTGACCATCTCTATTATGCAGTGGAGCGGATCAAAAAGCATGAGCAGATCAGCAATCCACTGACCGAGGATATCCGTATTCTTTTTCATATGGAGTATAAGGCTGCAAGCTGTGTGGTGCCGGTCCTGGAACAAAAATTTGGAATTACCATCGGAGATGACGAGGTAGGATATATTGCACTTCATGTACATTCTGCCATCGATGATGATAAGGTATCTGATGCCATGAAAACGGCCCGTGCGGTGCGGGAATGCATAGAGATCGTAGAAAATGCCATGGGGAAACGGATTGATGTAATGACATTATCCTATAACCGGCTGATGAATCATGTGCGTTATATGATCGTGCGGGCGTTAAGTGGCGAGAAGCTGAAAATGAGTTTAAATGATTATATGAGTGTCAAGTACCCGGAAGAGTTTGCTATGGCAGAAAAGATCTGTGAACAGATTGGAAAGACCATTGGCTGTACCCTGAAGGATGCGGAAACCGGGTATCTGGCAATGCATATCTGTCGTGTGACAAGCGGTGAGCTGGATAGCGACGAGGAATAAGCAATCGGGATTACAAAGATACAGAAGTAAAGGATTAAATGATAAAATAAATGTAGAATATAGTCACTTTAGATATAAAGTGGATCAATAAAATAAAAAAGAAATGGAGGAATTTATTATGAAATCATTCAATTATGTTATTACGGACGAGGTAGGTATTCACGCAAGACCGGCAGGACTGCTGGTAAAGGAAGCAAAGAAATATGAGTCAAGCGTTACGATCGTAAAGGGAGACCGCAAGGCAGACGCAAGCAAGCTGATGATGCTTATGTCTCTCGGTGTAAAGTGCGGTGAGGAGATCACTGTAGAGGCAGAGGGTCCGGATGAGGACGCTGCTGCAGCAGGCTTGGAGAAGTTTTTTGAGGAGACACTGTAATTCGATTGCATATCCGGTCACAGGACAAAATGATAGAAAGCATGATGATCTCATGCGGAAATGGAGGCTGTGGTGGAAATATACGAGGGAAAGCCGATCTTTAAAGGGATCGCAATAGGAAAAATCTTTTATTATCAAAAGGGAAAGCAGCAGGTCAAAAGAGAAAAGATTCAGGACGTGGCTGCTGAGATCGCAAGATACGAGGCTGCCAATGAGAAGGCGTCAGAGCAGCTTCAGGCACTGTACGAAAAAGCGGTCAAAGAGGTTGGAGAAGCCAATGCGGCTGTCTTCGAGGTACACATGATGATGCTGGAGGATGACGATTATGTTTCCTCCATCACCAATATGATCGAGACACAGAATGTCAATGCAGAGTTTGCTGTAGCAACCACAGGAGATAATTTTGCAGAGATGTTCTCACAGATGGATGATGAATACTTTAAGGCAAGAGCAGCAGATGTCAAGGATATCACGGAGCGTCTGATCTCCGTTCTCAGCGAGCAGGAATCTGCCGGAGAGATCGGAGCAGAGCCGGTGATCGTTGTGGCAGATGATCTGGCACCAAGCGAGACGGTTCAGATGGACAAGGACAAACTGTTAGCATTTGTAACCCGCTATGGCTCTGCTAATTCCCATACAGCAATTCTGGCAAGAACCATGAATATACCGGCACTCATCGGAGTGGACATTAAGGAAGAATGGAATGGCCACATGGCGATCGTGGATGGACGTGAGGGAAAATTGTACATTGACCCGGAGGAAGAGGTTCTCACAAAGCTTCAGGAGGCACAGAAAAAGGAGCAGGAGGCAAGAGAACTTTTGTCTCTTTTGAAGGGCAAGGAGGATGTTACAGCAGACGGAAAGCATATTAAGCTGTATGCCAATATCGCCGGCGTGGGCGATGTTGCCAATGTGCTTGCCAATGATGCGGCCGGCATCGGTCTGTTCCGCAGCGAGTTCCTTTATCTGGAGGCAGAGGATTATCCGGATGAGGAGACGCAGTTTCTGGCATACAAGCGTGTCGCAGAGAATATGGCAGGCAAAAAGGTTGTGGTGCGTACGCTGGATATTGGGGCAGACAAGCAGGTGGATTATTTTAATCTGGATAAAGAGGAAAATCCGGCTATGGGATACCGGGCGATCCGAATCTGCCTCGACCGCCCGGAGATCTTCCGTACCCAGCTTCGTGCCTTGATCCGTGCCAGTGCTTATGGCGAGATTGCCATTATGTATCCGATGATCATTTCCGTAGAGGAAGTGTTGAAGATCAAGGAGATTGTGGAGGAGGTCAAGAAAGAGCTTGACGAGCAGGGCATCCGTTATGGCAATTTTGAACAGGGAATTATGATCGAGACACCGGCGGCCGTGATGATGAGTGAGGAGCTGGCAAAGGAAGTGGACTTTTTCAGTATCGGCACCAATGATCTCACACAGTATACTCTGGCGATGGACCGCCAGAACATGAAGCTGGATACTATGTATGATCCGCATCATCCGGCGATCCTGCGAATGATCCGGATGACCATTGAGAATGGTCATAAGGGCGGCTGCTGGGTCGGCATCTGCGGCGAGCTTGGAGCGGATACCACATTGACGGAAACTTTCCTGAAAATGGGAATTGACGAGCTTTCGGTATCGCCATCCTTTGTGCTTCCGGTCCGAAAGATCATACGGGAAACGAAAGTGAAATAATACATTACAATGTTGCAAAATAGGTGTCCGCAAAACAGGACAGAGTAGAAAGAATAATGAGATATCGCTTTCCGGGGAAAATACTGTGGAGAAAGGCAGTTGTTTTCTCCGGAAAGTTTTTGTATTATGGGATCAGAGGATACGAATCGGAGGTGATATACGTGGCAGAAAACAAAGGAATGCGGCATGAGATTGTAACAAGCAATCCGGATGTGGATGTACGGTTTTATTATTCAAGGGATGAGGGAAGCTATGTTTCGCCCCATTGGCATAACAGTCTGGAGATTGTTTATGTAATCCGGGGAAGGGTAACTTTAAATCTGCCGCGAAATGTCAGGGTGACGGCTGGGGACGGCGAGTTTTTTTTGGCAAATCCCAGAGAGATCCATTCGGTTCTGGCAGAGAAAAACGAAGCACTGGTGCTCCAGATCCCCCAGAAATTTTATGATAAATATGCGCCCTCCATGCATCTTCGGAAGTTTTCAGTGGATATGTCTCCCAGAAATGAGGTTGACCGTACCAGACTGGAACGGCTGAAAAAAATCTTTATGGATATGTATGTGGTATATGATATCCGTCCGGAGGGGTATCTGCTGCGGTTTAACAGCCTGTTATATGAGCTTTTGTTTTTGCTGATCCATTCTTATTCCGAGCAGATCCTTCCGAAGGATTTTCAGAGAGAGAATAAATATTTTAACCGGTTGAAGGATGTCATGGATTATATTGATGATCACCATGCAGAGACGATTTCCACATCTATGGTGGCAGAGGCATTTGGATATAATGCGGATTATCTGGCGCGTCTCTTTAAGAAATACACTAACTGCACGGTCACGGATTATATCTATACCGTGCGGGTGGGATATGTACACAGGGATCTTTTAAATACAGATCTGCCGGTATCCGAGATTCTGGAGCGTCACGGCTGTACCAATCACAGTTTGTTTATGCGTTATTTTAAGGAGCAGTGGGGATGTACCCCGAAAGAACACCGAAATAACCGGGAAAGTAAAAAATGAAAAAAGTCGGAATCGTACTATTGATGTGACGGAATCAATAGCTTACAGAAATAAGATTGGATGTTATATTGTATATACAATATAACGAAAGGGGGACTCAGGTATGGGTCACAAAACAAACAAAATAAGCTTTTGGGAGCGGTTTTCCTATGGCTGCGGAGATCTGGGATGTAATATCATTTATTCCGCAATGTCATCATTTCTTTTATTCTATTATACGGATTATGTACATGTCAGTGCGGCGATGATCGGAACAATCATGCTGCTGTCCAGAGTTTTTGACGGAATCACGGATCTTATTATGGGCGTGATCGTGGATCGGACGAAGTCAAGATTTGGAAAATGCCGTCCATGGATTCTGCGAATGGCGATTCCGTTTGCTTTGGCAGGAGTGTTATTGTTTACGGTACCTTCCGGTCTTGGAAGCACAGCGAAGCTCATTTATATTTTTATTACTTATAATCTGGTGTCTTCTGTTGTTTACACGGCGATCAATGTACCTTATGCAACACTCAACGCATTGATCACACAGGATCAGTATGAGCGTTCGGTTCTTAGCATTTTCCGTATGATCCTGGCAACCACCGGAACATTGATCATTACAAATCTGACCCTGCCTTTGGTAGAGTTCTTTGGCAACGATATGTCTGCATGGACGAAAACCTTTGCTGTTTTTGGTGTTCTTGCCGTGATCGTGTTTATGATAACCTTTACCGGTACCAAGGAGCGTGTGGAGCCGGCCAGGGATACAAAGCAGGAGAAGGTACCGTTTCTGAAAGGAATCGGACTTTTATTCCAGAATAAATACTGGATCATGATCACCATTACCCTGGTATTTATCTTTATTAATTATTCTCTGAATGGCGGTGCTGCCGTTTATTACGCAAAGAATATCCTTCACGATAATAACATGGTGGGTACCATGAATCTGGTAGCCAATCTGGTACAGATCGGAGTTATGTTCTTTACCGCATTTATTATCAAAAAGATCGGTAAGAGAAATATGCTGATCATCGGTGCGATCATTTATGGACTTGGTTTTGCGCTGTTTGCTTTTGTGGGAACCAATATGGCAGGAATTATTACAGCATGTGTTCTGAAGGGCATTGGAAATGCCGGAATTTCCTCCTGTATGTTTGCGATTGTATCCGACACGATCGAGTATGGTGAGTGGAAGACCGGGTATCGTACCGAGGGACTGATCAATTCTGCATCAAGCTTTGGATTTAAGGTAGGAAACGGACTTGGCTCTGCTATTCTCGGCTGGGTGATCGGTGCGGCCGGTGCCGGTACAGGTTCTGAGATTACATTTATCTATATTCCGGCGATTCTTTGTATCGGTCAGGTGGTTGTAATGCTGTTCTATCATCTGGATAAGGAGTATGACGGAATCGTAGAGAGTCTTGCAAAGGAAGGAGTGAAGGAAAATGCTTAAAAATCCAATTTTAAAAGGTTTTAATCCGGATCCGTGTATCTGCCGGAAAGGGGATGATTATTACATTGCCGTATCTACTTTTGAGTGGTTTCCGGGGATTCCGATCTATCATTCCCGCGATATGAAAAACTGGGAGCTTTATACCCATGTGCTGACGGATGACAGCAATCCGGACCTCAAAAAGCTTCCTTCTGCGAAAGGGATCTGGGCACCATGTCTGACTTACTGCGAGGCAGAGGATATGTTTTATGTGATTTATGGTGTAATGAATTCTATGAATGCCCGTTATTTTGATGTGGACAATTTTCTGATCACTGCCAGGGATATTACGGGACCATGGAGTGAACCGGTATATCTGCATTCTTCTGGTTTTGATGCTTCGATTCTTCATGACGACGATGGACGTAAATACATTGTATCTCTGGACTGGGAGACAAGGGAGGGCTATGAGAAGCCGGGAGTCATCGCTGTTTCCGAGTATGACCCGGAGAAAAAGGAGATCATCGGATATCCAAAACGGATCTGGAAGGGCGGAACGGACCGGGGCTGTATTGAAGCTCCGCATCTGACCAAACGAAACGGATATTATTATATTATGTGTGCCGAGGGCGGAACCGGATATAATCATTGTGTGACCATGGGGCGCGCCAAAAGTGTATGGGGACCTTATGAGGGAGATCCGAAGAATCCGATCGTCACTTCTAATCCGATAGAGTCCAACGAAAGGCATGATCCGGATCATTTAAAGCCGAAGTATTTTAACCCGGATGTGGTACTGCAGAAGGCCGGTCACGGAAGTTATGTGGAGACACAGCTTGGAGAAGTGTATCTGGTACATCTTTGTTCCCGGCCATTCCGCCCGGAGCTTCGCTGCACGCTGGGAAGAGAGACTGCCATCCAGAAAATGAAATGGACGGAAGACGGATGGCTTCGCATGGCAGATGGAAGCAATATTGCCAAGGAATATTGTGAAGAAAGTGCATTGCCGGAATACAAGGTATCCCAAATACCGGACTTTGATGATTTTGATGGAGAGGAGCTGGGAAACTTTTATTATGCGCCCCGCATTATGCCGCAAAGCTTTGCGGATATTCACGCCAGAAAGGGATATGTCCGATTAAGGGGACAGGAGTCACGAACCTCTCTGAATAAGGTGAGTATTCTGGCAAGAAAGCTTACAAGTGTTTATGCAACGATAACGACGAAGATGGAATTTGTGCCGGAGGTACATCAGCATTCGGCAGGACTCATCATTTATTATGACAATATGAATTATATTAATCTGCGGAAATATTACAGTGAAACTCTGGGACAGAGTGCGATATCCATTATCGCTCTGGAAAATGGTGTGAAAACGGAGTTTGTAAATACGAGACAGGCAGTGGATAATGTGCCGATCTATTTCCGGCTGGAGATCAGAGGGAAGCATTCACAGTTTTACTGGGGGTATGACGGGGAGCATTATGAAAAGATCGGTATCCCGTTTGATACTACAAAGTTTTCCGATGAGTATTGTAAATACGGAGAATTTACGGGAACCATGGTGGGTATTACCTGTGCGGACCGTGTAAAGCATAAGCATTATGCCGACTTTGATTTCTTTGAATATGTGGCAAAAGAAGACTGCCCGGTGGAGTAGAAAAGGATGAACGGATCAGAAAAATTCAATATATAAAACAAAGCGGAATAAAAATATTTCCCTTTATGAAATTTGGTGGAAAAGCCGGATTTCATAAGGGGATTTTTATTTACTCAGACTTTTTGAGCTACTTACTAAAAAACAAAATATTATAAGTTAGTTATTGCGTTTTTTTTTAAGATAATAGATAATATTAGTATGATTGAAAGATTTAGATTATTACAAAAGGGGAAAATATAAAAAAGGGGAAGAAACCATTATGAACACGTCAGAAATTGTCGCCAAAAGCGTAAACATATTGAGAAGCTATTATCAAAATGATATTCAGCCATTTATTGATGCCATGCATCCGGACATTTACTGGTATGGTCCATGTGAGGGACAGATCATTCATACAAAAGAAGCATTGGAAAAGGCTTTTATGCAGGAACAAAACGGTCTGACTTTTGAGCTTTTTGATCTGAAATCGGAGCTTTTGTGGAAGGATAAGGATAGCTGCGAGGTGGTGCTGACATTTTTGGTGGATACCTATTATCCGGATCAAAAGGTCATTCGCTGTGATCAGAGAGTGCTTCTTAGCTGGAGACAGGTTTGGCAGAAGGATGCAGAGGGCAGAAGGTATCAGGTGCCGATGATCCGGACTTGCTTTATTGCTAACGCCATCCCAATGGATCTGCGGGATACTATTTATCCGGTTCATTTTACGGAGACACCTCTGGCAGAGAAATTTTCTGTAAATTCATCCATAAAGCATGTGACGTTTAAGGGAAAGGACAGCAGTCTGCTTTATCTGGCGGAGAATGAAATTGTTTTTGTCAGGAGTATTGGTCATTATACACAGATTCATTGTCTTCATGATAATTTTGAAAGTTCGGAGGGCATTACTGCTATTCATAATAAATATCCTGAGTTGTTTGTGCGTGTGCATAAAAGCTATCTGTTGAATCTGTGGTTGGTGAAATCTATGAAACGGTTTGAGGCAGCGATGGTAGATGGAAGCAGAGTACCGATCTCCACCAGAAAATATATGGAGATCAAAAAGAATATTTCAGAAAGCGTATAATTAACTCAGTTTGAGTAATTCACTTTAGAAATAATTTATAACTATTGTCAGAAAAGGTCCTTGACTTAAAGTTGGCTTTAAGTGTTATAATTGCGTTGATGTAGTGATCAACGCAATTTTTTTGTTTTGAAAGTAGAAGTGGGGATGTCTGCTTTGCTTTTCAAAAATATAGATATATCAGGAGGTAAAATATGTATTTAGAGCAGATCAATGGACCAGAAGACGTAAAGAAATTATCAGGAGAACAGCTGACAAAGCTGGCAGCAGAGATGAGACAGGTTTTGTTAAAGAGGGCAAGTATTCATGGCGGTCATTTCGGACCAAACTTTGGTATGGTGGAGGCGACAATCGCGCTCCATTATGTATTTGAATCCCCTAAGGATAAGATCGTGTATGATGTATCCCATCAGACATATCCACATAAGATGCTTACAGGCAGAAAGGATGCTTACTTGTATGAGGAGCATTATGATGATGTGACCGGATACAGTAGTCCGCAGGAGAGTGAGCACGATCATTTTACGGTAGGACATACATCTACTTCGGTCAGTCTGGCATGCGGTCTGGCAAAAGGACGCGACCTTAACGGTGGCAGGGGAAATGTGATCGCTGTGATCGGTGATGGTTCCCTCAGTGGCGGAGAAGCTTTAGAGGGACTTGATTTTGCTGCAGAGCTGGAAAGCAATCTGATCATTGTAGTAAATGACAATGATATGTCCATTGCAGAAAACCACGGTGGTCTGTACAGCAATTTAAAACTGCTTCGCGAGACAAAGGGCGGGGCAGAGTGCAATTTGTTCCGTGCGATGGGACTGGATTATGTTTATGTGGATGAAGGAAACAATATTGACGCTCTGATCAAGGCATTCCAGAGTGTCAAGGACAGTACAAAGCCGGTAGTTGTTCATATTAAGACCCAGAAGGGTAAGGGCTATGCTCCGGCAGAGAAGGACAAAGAAAGCTGGCATTATAATGCCCCGTTTAATATTGAGACAGGGGAACCTTCAGGAGTGCCTCAGGGAGAGGATTATTCTGATATTACGGCAAAATTTCTGTTGGAAAAGATGAAAAAGGATCCTTCTGTGGTAGCGATCACTTCTGCAACACCGACGGTACTTGGATTTACGAAGGACAAGAGAGAGGAAGCCGGAAAGCAGTTTGTTGATGTGGGAATCGCAGAGGAGACAGCAGTTGCACTGGCATCCGGCATTGCGGCGAATGGTGGAAAGCCGGTATGGGGTGTATACAGCACATTTGTACAGAGAACCTACGATCAGATCGCACAGGATCTTTGTATTAACAATAACGCAGCAACTATCGTTACCTTCTGGGGGACGGTTTATGGTATGAATGATGTGACACATCTGGGATTATATGATATTCCGATGATGGCGAATATTCCAAATCTCGTTTATCTGGCCCCGGCTACAAAGGAAGAATATCTTGCGATGCTCGACTGGAGTCTGGAGCAGACAGACCATCCGGTAGCAATTCGTCTGCCGGGTGGTTCGGTGATCTCGGATGGCCGGAAGGTGACAAAGGATTTTTCTGATCTGAATCAATATGAGATCACACAGAAGGGAAGCAGGGTTGCCATAGTCGGTCTTGGTACATTTTATTCTCTGGGACAGAGTGTTGCGAAGGAGCTGGAGGAAAAGACCGGTACAAAAGCAACGGTGATCAATCCGTATTACATTACCGGAATCGATCAGGAAATGCTGGAGGATCTGAAAAAGGATCACGATATTGTGATCACGCTGGAGGATGGTATCCTGGACGGCGGCTTTGGCGAGAAGATTACCCGTTTCTATGGAGACAGTGAGATGAAGGTGTTGAATTACGGTCTGAAGAAGGAATTTTTGGACCGCTATGATGCAGCAGAGGTTTTGAAGGATAACCGTCTGACCAAAGAGCAGATTACAGAGGATGTTATGAAGCTTATATAATATCCTTAGTGATCTCAAAGAAAGCAACGGCACTGGCAGCTGCTACATTAAGAGAATCGACGCCATGGGACATTGGGATCATAACTGTGTGGTCGCAGGTATCAATGGTTTCCTGTGCCAGCCCATCTCCTTCGGTGCCTAAGATGATCGCAAGCTTCTCGGCGTTTGCCAGCGCAGGGTCCGTAATAGACAGGGATTGATCACGGAGAGCCATGGCAACGGTAAGAAATCCAAGCTTTTTCAGTTGTTCGATATAGGATTCTGGATGAGAATCGTCTTTTCCGGAGGGGACACCAGAAACCGGACCGGAGGTCAGATAAGTCCATGGAATTTGAAATACCGTTCCCATACTGACACGGGCGGCACGGCGGTAAAAGGGATCGCTGCAGGCCGGGGTCAGCAAAACGGCATCCATGTGGAGAGCTGCTGCAGACCGGATGATCGCACCGACGTTGGTGGGATTCACTACATTCTCCAAAACGGCGATCCGTCTGGCATTCCGGCAAAGCTCCCCGACAGATTTCAGGGCAGGACGATGCATGGCACAAAGCGCCCCTCTGGTCAGGGAAAAGCCCGTAAGCTGTGTCAGCACCTCATAGGGTGCAGTATAGACCGGAAGCGCTGGAAAGCGGGAGAGAATCCCGGACAATTGTGTATCGATATGCTTTGTTTCTGTAAGGATGGAAATGGGCTCGCAGCCCATATTTAGAGCCCGCTCGATCACCTTGGGACTTTCTGCGATAAAAATACCGCCCTTTGGTTCATAGTAATGTAAGAGCTGCGTTTCAGAGCATCGGGTATAAATATCAAGCTCCGGCGCCTGAAAATCGGTGATAGGGATAATCTCTGCCATGGAAGCCTCCTGTAAAACAAATGTATAGTTACAATGATAATACAATGGCAGATAAAAGTCTATTTGTGTTTATCTTAAAAAAATGCTTGACAAATAAACGAGCGTTTACTAGAATGAAAATGTAAACGCTCGTTTATTTTTTAGGAGGAGATATTATGAAAGATAATATTGTGATTCGATCAGAAGAAAAAGGGGAGTATCGCAAAGTAGAAAATATGGTAAGAGAAAGCTTCTGGAATGTATATCGTCCGGGATGTATGGAGCATTATGTACTGCACCAGCTCCGAAAGGATGCTGCGTTTGTGCCGGAGCTTGATCTTGTAATGGAGCAGAACGGAGAACTCATCGGACAGAATATGTTTATGAGAGCATGGATCGCAGCCGATGATGGAAGAGAGATCCCCATTATGACAATGGGACCCATCTGTATTGCACCGCAATGGAAAAGGAAAGGATATGGAAAGATTTTGCTGGATTATTCTCTGGAAAAAGCGAAGGAGCTTGGATGCGGAGCCTTGTGTTTTGAAGGTAATATAGACTTTTACGGAAAAAGCGGCTTTCGGGAGGCAGGTGAATTCGGGATCCGTTATCACGGCCTTCCGGAGGGGGAGGATGCGTCATTTTTCTTGTGTAAAGAGCTGATACCGGGATATCTGGATGGAATTACCGGGGAATATACCACACCGGAGGGATATTTTGTTGATGAAAAGGAGGCAGAAGAATTTGACAGACAATTTCCGAGGAAGGAAAAGAAAAAGCTTCCGGGGCAGATTTTGGGGTAAAGCAAGCAGAGATTGTTGGAAGACAGGAAAGTGAATCATTATGGGAGGTGTGTTATGGGAAATACAAAGGAAGAAATCTTAACCGTGGCACTTCATTTGTTTGCGAGGGATGGATATGAAGCAGTATCGGTCAGCCAGATCGCCGGAGCATTGGGTATGACAAAGGGTGCCTTGTATCGTCATTATCAAAATAAGCGGGATATCTTTGAACATATTGTAAAACGTATGGAACAAGGAGATAGTGAACAGGCAGAAAAGAACAATGTACCGGAAGAAGAAATGGAAAAGAATCCGGAAAAATATCTGGAAACAACCATGGAAGATTTTTTGGAATATAGCAAGTCTATGTTTGCATATTGGACAGAGGATGATTTTGCCTCTTCATTTCGTAAAATGCTTACCCTGGAGCAGTTTCGAAACGAGGAAATGCAGGGATTGTATCAACAGTATCTTGCGTCCGGACCGGTGGGATATGTGAAGGATTTATTTCGAGGTATAGGCATTGCTGATGCAGATTACAAGGCGGTCCGGTTTTATGCGGTTATGTACCTGTATTACAGCATCTATGACGGAGCACAGGACAAGGAAAATGTGACGAAAGAATTGGAAGCGGCATTAAATGAAATGATCAGAGAATTTTAACGGAACGGTGAAGGACTATGGTATGATCTGGCGGTATGTTCCATCTGTCGGGATGATTGATCACCGAAAAAAATGGAGGAAATATAAAATGAAAGCCATGGAAAAAGACTGGTATAAAAAAATATGGACGCTTGATATCCAAAATATGTCCTGGGTGGAGGACACAAAACATCAGGTGGATTTTTTGATCGATAAGCTGGAATTAAAAGGGAATGAAAGAATTCTTGATCTTGCATGTGGATTTGGTCGGCATTCTCTGGAGTTTGCAAGACGTGGTTACGAGGTAACCGGTGTGGATATTACACCGGCATATATCAGGTATGCAGCCAAGCAGGCAGGAAAAGAGAAGTTAAATGCGAGATTTATATGCAGAGATATCCGTGATATTTCCTTTGAAAATGAATTTGATGTGGTACTCAATATGGCAGATGGAGCCATTGGTTATCTGGAAAATGAGACGGAAAACAGAAAAATATTTAAAGTTGTTGCAAGAGCATTAAAAAAGGGTGGAAAGCATTTCATGGATATTATGAATGGCAGTTATGCGGACACACACTTCCCATGTAAATTGTGGGATGCAGGGGAAAACGGACTGACATTGTCTGCCTTTGAGTGGAATCGGGAGAGCAGAACAATGTTATACGGGCAGATCGATTATCCGTATGGAGAAGTCTTGGTTAAGCCGGAAATGCATGAGGGAAATACGATCCGGTTATATACCTTAAACGAAATAACGGAAATATTTTCCAAATTAGGATTATGTGTTGGAGACAGTTATGCTGATTTCAGCGGAAGCTCCTCCTCGGAAAATGAGATTCAGTTAATGGTATGTTCGGTGAAAAAGTGATATTGAGTAAAATAATTGAAATAGTAAATGAGTCAAACTTCCCACACCAAAAACTATAATATGGCCAGACTGTTTCTGATGTTCCGGGGTATTGAATATGATTTTTGACTTTTAAGAGCCTGAATACCCGAAGCTGTGTCTGGAAATTGCCTTGTCACTAACG
>ERZ1026854.1376-NODE-1376-length-15471-cov-9.199857_pt1 | contig 15471 bp, 12 predicted proteins | sample MGYA00380157_ERZ1026854 | MGnify/ENA primary metagenome ERZ1026854 (study PRJEB33269, sample SAMEA4719793) | human gut metagenome | biome: human-associated habitat; feature: organic feature; material: feces | place: Cameroon | collected 2013-10 ...
AGCGCCACCTTGCCAAGGTGGAGGTAGCGAGTTCGAGCCTCGTAATCCGCTCCACGATTCGTCGAGACAATAGTCTCGGCGTTTTTTTTATCCTTTTATACTATTATAATGTATATCGGAGGAAGTTATATGAAAAGATTTGCGGCGGCGCTGGCTGCTGTTCTTATGCTTACCGCCTGTACTCAGGTGGAAGAAAATATACCCGTAATGGCAGAGACCTCTGCTGTGACCGAGGATACTGACGCATCTGTTGATGTCACCACTGCTGTTTCATCTGAAATTGTTTCGGAAGAAATAACATCGGAAACCGAGCTTGAAACATCGGAGACGATATCCGAAAGTGAAAAGCCTGCCGATGAAACCACGGTCTTGGAAACAACTGCTGCGAAAGAGGCTCGGACCGAAGCCCCTGCGGCTGCTGAAGCTTCGGCAGAAGAGACATCAGCGGCTGAAACTTCATTGACCGAGGCTGTTTATGCGGACGCTCAGGCAGAAAGTACGGGCGCTGTTACGGGCATTGAACTAACATTTTACGATGTGATGCTTTCTCAGGGCGAGCACAAGATGCCCATTGTTACCATGTCCCCTGAAAATGCTCCCGATAAGTCCGAGATATGGACAAGCTCCGATGAGAGCGTTGCAAAGGTAGATGGACTTGGAAACATCACCGCTGTGGGCGAGGGTACGTGCGTTGTCACTGTGGCTTCCGCTGCCAGTCCCGACGTTACGGCAAAAGTGAACGTGACCGTCAAGGCGGCTCCGGGACTTACATACATAGGCGGTATTCTCATTGCAAACAAGACCTACGCTCTCCCTGCGGATTATAACCCGGGCGTTGACCCCGAGGCTCAGGCGGCTTTTGACGATATGCAGGCCGCAGCCGCAAAGGAGGGGCTGAACATATACGTATCATCGGGCTTTCGCTCCTATGAATATCAGTCGGGGCTTTACGACAGATATGTACAGCGCAGCGGCAAGGCAGAGGCAGACCGCTATTCCGCCCGCCCGGGCCATTCCGAGCATCAGACGGGGCTTGCCTTTGATATGAACACCATCGACATCTCCTTTGCCGATACCGACGAGTATGTGTGGGTCAAGGCGCACTGCTGGGAATATGGCTTTATCATCAGATATCCCGAGGACGGCGAGGCTGTAACGGGCTATATGTATGAGCCTTGGCATATCAGATACCTGGGTAAGGAGACTGCCAAAAAGGTCTATGACAGCGGCCTTACGCTGGAAGAATATCTGGGAATTGATTCAAAATACAGCGAATGATGCAACTGCATAAGCTGCTTACTTGCATTAAAATAAATAAAAAAGTCCGCATGGGTTTATATTTCCTGACTTAATTTGTTCGGAGGGTATTGACTTTTGCGGATTTTTTTGTTATTATAAATTTGTGCATTGCTTTGCAGGAAAATAACAGTCGGCTTGCATATGGGCGGCAGGGACGCTTGCGGGTCGGTCATTTTGTTTTTCTGCGTTAATGGATATTATTATTTTATAGGGAGATTGATATTTATGATCCGTGTCGGTATTTTAGGCTACGGTAACCTTGGAAGAGGCGTTGAGTACTCTATCCGTCAGAACAGTGATATGTGCCTCAAGGCAGTTTTTACTCGCCGTGATCCCGCTTCTTTAAAGATCATGACAGAGGGCGTTCCCGTTTATTCCGTAAACGAGGCAGCAGCTCACAAGGACGAGATCGACGTTCTTATCCTCTGCGGAGGAAGCGCAAATGACCTTCCCACCCAGACCCCCGAGTATGTAAAGTATTTCAACGTAGTTGACAGCTTCGATACTCACGCAAGGATCCCCGAGCATTTCGCAGATGTTGACAAGGCAGCTAAGGAGTCCGGCAAGATCGGCGTTATCTCCGTTGGCTGGGATCCGGGACTGTTCTCTCTTATGAGAATGTACGGCAACGCAGTTCTTCCCGAGGGAAGCGACTACACATTCTGGGGCAAGGGCGTAAGCCAGGGTCACTCTGATGCTATCAGACGTGTAAAGGGCGTTAAGAACGGCAAGCAGTACACCATTCCCGTTGAGTCCGCTCTCGAGAAGGTAAGAAACGGCGAAAATCCCGTTCTCACCACCCGTGAAAAGCACACAAGAGAGTGCTTCGTAGTTGCTGAGGAGGGCGCAGACCTGGCTCAGATCGAGCATGATATCAAGACCATGCCCAACTACTTCTCCGACTATGACACTACCGTTCATTTCATCACCGAGGAGGAGCTTGAAAAGAACCACAGCGGAATCCCTCACGGCGGTTTTGTTATCAGAACTGGCAAGACAGGCAACGGCGATAATAAGCACGTTATGGAATTCAGCCTGAAGCTTGACTCCAATCCTGAGTTCACCGCAGGCGTGCTGGTTGCATTTGCAAGAGCGGCATACAAGCTTAATGCAGAGGGCGCAAGCGGCTGCAAGACCATTTTCGACGTAGCTCCCGCATACCTTTGCCCCCAGACTCCCGACGAGCTGAGAGCACATATGCTTTAATTTTGAGATAATAAAAATCCCGATGCACTGCGGTGTGTCGGGATTTTTTGTCCTCTCATATTTATGCCGCCTTAACTTTTTCAGCCGAACTGGTATAATAGGAGTATGACAATTACAGTATCCCGATGCGAGGAGGCATATCATACTAATCCCCAATAAAACTATAGACAAAAAATCATCGCATAATCCATATACGCAAGATTAAGCTCGATTTTTTTGTATAGTTTTTAATTGGTGCTTAGTAATAGCGTATATTTTTCTTTCGTGGCCGGGACTTACCGAGGGCGAGATGAAAAGCGCAGGGGCAGATGATTATAACGCTACAATGCGTATCCTTATGTGCGGCAGGCGAGAGCCTGCCGCTTTTGCGTGATAAGTGGACTGTTGGAAAAATCAGCACAAACAAAAGCAACAGGGACTTGCATTTTGTCTACAAGTCCCTGTTATAATAATCTTCAATCGCTCTATAGGCAAAGCCGACAGATGAAATAAGACCAGTCAAGGAAAGCGACCGCAGGCGGGCTTGCCGCCCGGCAAGGGAGCTTGACGAAGAATGGGCTTATTTCAGCCGAGGATTTGTCTGTAGGTTGATTGAAGATTAGTATTAATATCGTTAATTCTTATTTCCTTACAAAACTGTAGTCACAGCAGCTTCCGCCGTTTCCTATCTGCTGGGTATAAACAAAATCTGCTCCCGGAAGCGAGTCGTAAATGATATCATCTACATGGCAGAACACGGACGTAAGCTCGGGTATGCCGTATTTCCTGAACAGCTGGTCAAAAATACAGTCGTGGGTTATCATGGAAAATGTGTTCTTCGGTGCCTGCGGCAGCTCGATGTTCCAGCCGTAGCCTGCTGTTTTGCGGATCTTTATTGGCATATACACTTTCAGAAACGGCACGAACACAGGCAGACGTGACAGCTTTTTCATCGTATCTATCTGCGGCTTTACAAAGTCGTACATGGCGTTGCGCACTATTGCTATGCTTTCCTCCCTTGTTCTGCCCCGCTCTTCATACGAGAACACAAACGCCAGTGAGGTGAAAAGATTGCACAAAAAGCCGTAGTTCTTATCATCGGCATATGGCCTGTTGTCGCTGACAAGCCTGCCTATGCGGCTCAGTACCTTTTTCTGCATGGCTTTGTCCGAGTCAGCAAAAAGCACGGTAAATCTGCTGTCTGAGATCATTTTCTCAGGGTCATAGTCTTTCATTTCAAATCCCCTTTGTTTATATTAGCATATACTAACCAAATTATACCATCGGATCGAAAAAGTGTCAATAGGGGAGCGGCGTTTTTAGCGATATTTGGGCGCATCAGGCAGATAATTTATATTATCTATTGTAAAAACTGCGCTTGTGTGCTATAATGTGTGCAAATGTGATTTGAAAGGACGTTTTGATATGAATAAAAAGATCATTGCCGCTTTGTGCGCTCTGACGATATGCCTCTCCGCCGCTGCCTGCGGACAGACTGACAGTGCGGAGGACGCTCCTGCCGAGACAACTGCTGCCCAGAGCGCTCCCGCTCCTGTTACCATGGCGACCGAAGCTGTTCCCACTGAGCCTGTTGACCTCTCCAAGGGGCTTACGGACGCTATGTACGAGAGAGCTGTTGTCAGCGAGGGCAACAAGGCTCGCCTTGCAAAGGCTATGAAAAAGGCTGCAAACGGCGAGGACATCACCGTGGGCGTTATCGGCGGCTCCATTACTCAGGGAAGCAGCGCCACTGACCACAACAACTGCTATGCGGAGCTTTTCCACAAGTACTGGGTGGAAAAATTCCCTCAGAGCAATGTTAATTTCGTGAATGCGGGTATAGGCGGCACAAACTCTTACCTGGGCGTGCACAGAGTTGACACGCAGCTTCTTGACAGCAAGCCCGACGCAGTCATCGTGGAATTTTCCGTAAACGACACCGACAAGCTTATGAACAAGTATTCCTATGACAGCCTTGTAAGAAAGATACTTAACTGCGACAGCCAGCCTGCGGTAATGCTGCTGTTCACCACCCAGGAGGACGGCACCAGCCTGTGGGAGACCCACAAGGAGATAGGTGCCGCATATGACCTGCCCATGCTCAGCTACAGGGCTGTGGTTTATCCCGAGGTCTCTGCGGGCACTCTTGACTGGAAGGACATTTCCCCCGACAATATCCACCCCAATGACGAGGGCCACAAGCTTATCGGTCAGCTGGTAAGCAGATATCTTGACAGCGTTTATGATGATCTTGACAATATTGACGACAGCAGCGTTGCTTTTGATACTCCCGCCTACACTGCCGATTACTACAAGGACGCAAAAATGCTGGGCGCATCGGATATCACTCCCCGGGAGATAAGCGGCTTTGAGCAGGGCGGAAACTCCGTTTATCCCGAGCTTTTCCCCGACAACTTTGTTACCGAGGGCGAGGGATATCTTAAATTCGAGACAGAGTGCAAGTGCCTTGGCTTCTTCTATCTGAAAAAGGTTGACGGCAAGGGCGGCAAGTACGATGTTTACGTTGACGGCGAAAGAAAGGGCACTCTTGACGCTGATTTCAAGGGCGGCTGGGGCAACTACGGCGAAACTCAGCAGATACTTATCTCCAAGGACAGCGAAAAGCACACCGTTGAGATAAAGCTTGCCGAGGGCAGCACCAACACTGCACTCACAATTTTGGGAATAATGGAAAGTTAAATCGAATACATTCGAAAAACTTTTGTGCAAACATACAAAAAATATACTTGGTTAATCTGTAAAAATGACGGTTGAAGATTTGGCAAAAATGTGTTAAAATTAACCTATGAATATTTATGGGAGAAGTATCGGCATATGATGTTTCTTCCATAAACAAAGTATTTAATCAAATTTTTTCAAGGAGGAGACAAAAATGAAGCTTAAAAGATGTATAGCTTCTGCAACAGCTGTTGCGATGACCGTAAGTGTTATGGCATTTGCACCTATGACTGCTGAAGCAGCTCCGGTCGATAGACCTGAGGGCACTGAAAGTGTTATCAAAACCTTCAGCATTGACGGCAACCCCGTTATGTCTCAGTATGCTTCCTGCTGGGTAAGCCTTTACGGAATCGACGAGTCAAGCTTTGCTTCCACAAATTATGTAAAGGTAACCATGGATTTTGCGACTGCACCTGAGATCGGTGACGGCAAAAACAAGATGAGCGAGGTCGCAGGCTGGGGCTGGAGCAGTTACAGCGGCTGGTATAATGCAGGTCAGTTCTATGACGGAACCATCAAGAGCGCCCAAAATTTGGTGCCTGCTACCAGTTCAAAGGATAAAGAATATTACTGCTACCTTCCTGTTTCGGATTTTAAGGTCGATGACCATATAGCCGGAAATGTTCAGAACTATATTGGCGTTACTGCAACACTGAAATCTGTTGAGCTTGTTGAGATATCAAGCTTCTCTGCTCCCACACTTCCCGCTTATAAGTATGATTTCGACCAGTCCAGCGGAAGCTGCGGCGCTTGGGGTCAGGCTGCTTTCACCGAAGTAGGCACTGACAAGACCGTTACCCCCGAGGTACTGGCAGGCAATTCTGTAATTGCTGTCAAATATACAAGCTCAGATCGCCCTGACCTTGTTCTCAGCGACAGCAAGGGTGATACTTCCTCCCTTAACTGGATAAAGGTAAAGCCTGTCGGCGTTGCTGACGGCGTGGCTTACTACATGGTGGCTGATATGGCTGCAGCATGGACAGCAGCAGGCGGCAACGCAGATTTCTCTGATGTTGCTAAGCTCCTTGTTTCCGCAGGCGCCAATGATCTTTCCGTATCTTCTGCTTCCGTTTACTCCGAGTGCAGCAAGATAAAGACCATTACCCCTGTAGTAACACTTCCCGATTCCATCACAGTTTACACTACCGATACAGATGCTCAGGTAAAGCTTATCAAGGGCACTGTCAAGGTAAGCGGCATTGATATGCTTACTTCCGATGACTACACTCTTACAGTTTCATCTGACGGAGCAGCAGGTGTTGCAGCATTTGCTCTTACCACTGTTGGCAAGACAAAGTATGAGCTTTCTGCCGATGCGGTTACCACAGCTACCTGCGTTATCAACTTTGAGGCTTGGGAGCCTACATTCTACGATGATTACACCGTAAGCGGTCCCATGACCATTGATGTTGACTACAATTCCGATGCTTCCGCTGTTTCTTCAGCGATCACAGCTGCTATCGGTTCTCAGACCATCACAATGGAGCTTATCGCTTCCGAGGCTGACCACGCTCCTCTCCCTGCAAAGGCTATCGAGGACGTTATGACCTCTATCGTTCTTCCCGATTCCTATGACGCCGGCTCTACTGTTTCCGTTCCTGTTACCATCGGTCTCAGCAACGTAATGAACGAGGGCGACGTTTACTATCCCAACTACACACTGGGCGCTTCCGGCGAGGCTGCAAGCACCGTAACTGTTACATATACAGTTAATATCGGTCCTGACAGCTCCAAGCCCGATCCTAATCCTAACCCCGATCCCAATCCTAACCCCAACCCCACTCCTGATCCCGAGCCTACTCCCAACCCTGTTCCCACAGGCTACAACGGAGACGGCACCGATCCTACAGCAAAGTATCCTTCCAACGGCAGCACAGATTGTGCGGCAAGCCGTTATGCAGGCGGCAATGCGTTCAGCTCAGCAAGAGCAGGCTATGCTATCCGTCAGGCATCTTCCGGTTCTGAGGTAGTTATCATCATGGAATCCGATGACATTATCCCCAGAAGAGTTCTTGAGCTTCTTGCTCAGAAGGACAATGTAAACGCAACATTCGTTTACAGCGGATATTCCGTAACCATCAACAGCGACGATATCGACGCTGACGAAGTAACAGATATCGACCTTTCCAACAAGGGCAAGTTCCTTACCGCTGATGAGCTGGCAATGTTTGACGGCGCTATCGAGGTAAGACAGCTTAACCTCAGCGCATTCAAGGGCATTGCAAAGGTACAGATCACCATGACAATGACAGGCGCTTCCAAGGGTGCAGACGGCACAGCTCTTGACAGAACCTCCGAGGGTCAGTTCAGATTCATTTCCAACGGTTCCGTTGGCGATGACAGAACATTCTCCTTCGAGATCACCGAGGGCGGCAAGTATGTCGTTTACACAGGCGACTGCGATGTTGAGGTTTACGAGGACGATGTTTGATCGTTCAGACTAAGCTGAATTCTTAAACAATGAAAGCACGTACTTAAAGGGATACCTTAGGTACGTGCTTTTTTCTTGTGTGCAGATTATATTTAACTTATATCTGTAGAATTTTTTATACCATTGCTGTATAATATAATCACATAATGCGAAAGGACGATAATATATGAAATTCAGACTTACAATAGATATTGACGAACTGAATTACGCTCAGGCGATAAGAGCTATCCTGCCCTTTGTGAAAAAGGAAGATATCCCTCTGCCCGAAATGGTGCTGAGTGCTGCCGAATCCCCCGGAGTATTGGAGAATTTCCTGAAATTTATCCCCCGGGAAAAGCAGGACGAGCTTATCCTGAAAACCTTTGACAAAAACAAGGTGAGGATAATCGCCAAGGCTCACAGGACTGCCGCAAAATACGGCGTGGATATGAAAATATCGGACGTTTCACTTGAAGAGCGCACCGATGATGTTATAGTGTATTGATAAAAGGAAGGTAGAAGATCATGAACGAAACCATTCAGAACCTTATTACAAGAAGAAGCGTGCGTTCCTACAGTAACAAGCGCATTCCCGATGATGTGCTTGACCAGATACTTGATGCAGGCTCATATGCCCCCAGCGGAATGAACAAGCAGTCCGCCGTTATGGTGGTGCTCAGGGACAGAGACAGGATATCCGACATCTCTTTCCTTAACGCCAAGGTCATGGGCACCGACAGCGACCCGTTCTACGGCGCTCCCGTTGTTGTGGTGGTATTTGCCGACAGCCGTGTTCCCACCTACGTTGAGGACGGCAGCCTTGTTATGGGCAACCTTATGAATGCTGCTCATGCGCTTGGCGTTGATTCCTGCTGGATACACCGTGCCCGTGAGGTGTTCTCCACTCCCGTTGGCAAGGACATTATGAAAAAATGGGGACTTGACGAGAACTATGTGGGCATAGGAAACTGCATTCTCGGCTACTCCGACAAGCCTGTTCCCGAGGCAAAGCCCAGAAAGGGCGGAAATGTTATTTTCGAGCATCACTAAGCCGAAAAGGATTTTCCCGCTTATATTGCTGCTTCTCTGCGGCTGCGGAGAGGTGCGGGACGGCAATGTTTCCGAAACTGTTCAGAATATTTCTGAAAACGTTCAGAAAACCGACAGTGCTGAAACGGCGGAGATATCTGCTGTTCGCAATGACGGCGTGCTGATGTTCGGTTTCACCGCAGATGAGTTTGTGAACAGCTTCAATGCGGTTTACAGCGATGAATACGGGGAGGATTATCTCACTCCCGTTTCTCAGTGGAATTGCTATGAGGCGTATTCCCCTTTAGGGGATAACGACGGCATGGCGTACTGCTTCACCGAGGACAGGGAGATATTATCCATGCCGAACATCACTTTGTTTACCGATGACAACGGCGGCGTATATGAGATAATGGCGACCTTTGATGACCACGGTTATCAGGACTGGCTCAACAAGAAGTTCGGCATCATAAGCATGAACATGATAGAGACCGTTCTGCCCGATATGGCAGATACAGAGGCGTTTTACAGGGAGCTGTATGCACTTGCCGGAACAAATTTTTACGGTGACGAATACAAATTCCCGCCCTCGGACTTTTACCGCAGCGGAGATGTGGGGCTTTACTCCTATTACGGCGGCGGAACTATAAATATCTGCGCTGTTCCTGCCGATGATGAGCTTATAAGCGAGCTTTCACAGGCGGGGACTGTGGTACATGAAATAACGGTATAATGAAAAAAGTGCTTTTACGGTGGGTGTAAAGGCACTTTTGTTTTTGATGATGTTGTGAGGTAGGAAAAATTGTTGGTTTGTCCGTACCTGCGCCTTACGGCGGAAACCAAAATCGTCGTTCCTGACGGAACGGCTCTTGGTTTCAAGCCGCCTGCATTTAATAGTTTTTAATTGGTGCTTAGTATAAACTTTTTACCTTGTGCTTATTTGTGCATAATATGCCGAAAGCGGAGCGCCTGACACCGTTATTCAAACAGCTCGCCGTCAACTATGCGGACTATCCTGCCTGCACCTTTGGCAACGTTCAGGTCGTGGGTTATCATGACTATGGTATGACCATTTTGGTTAAGCTCGCCGAAAAGCTTCAGCACTTCCTTGCCTGTGGCGCTGTCAAGAGCGCCTGTGGGCTCATCGGCAAGGAGCAGCTTGGGGTTGCCCACCAGCGCCCTTGCAATGGCGGCTCTCTGCTGCTGACCGCCCGAAAGCTCATGGGGCTTGTGATCCATTCTTTCGCCCATTCCCAGCTGAATAAGGCGCTCCCGTGCGGCAGCCTCCGCTTCCGATGAGGTAAGCCCACGGAGCAGCAGGGGCATCATCACATTGCGCAGCACGGTGTATTTCTGTATAAGGTGATATTTCTGGAAAATAAAGCCCACATAACGGTTCCGCAGGTCGGTAAGGCTTTTGTCGTTCATTTCATGTACGGCGTTGCCTGAGAGGTAATATTCGCCGCTGTCAAAGCTGTCCATGCAGCCGATTATGTTCATAAGGGTGGATTTTCCCGAACCTGAGGGGCCGAGTATGGCAAGAAATTCCCCCTCCTTTACTGTCAGGTCGATGCCCTTTAGCACGTTCAGAACGCTGTCTCCCATGGCATAGCTTTTTCTGATATCCTTCATGCTGATAACGTCCATATTGTCTCCTATTCTGCGCTTGCCGCACGGACTGTGCCGTCCTCGCTGACGGTGAGGGTGAGGATAGTTCCGACGGTTATGCCGCTGTAGTCGGAGGAACGTCCCGAAAGTCCGTCTATGGTCATTCCCACGGGGATCATGTAGCTGCTTTCCTCGCCGCTTTTGGTGATAGATGCGCTTTTTCTGCCGCCTTTTCCGAAGCCTGCACCGTCGGGAGCACTAAAATCACCCGAGGGCATTTCGGGCATATCTCCCGTTGGCATATCTCCCGACGGCATATTTCCGTCAGGCATTTCGGGAGGAGTGCCGCTGCCGTCATTGTTTGGTGCATCGGGGAAATCAGACTTCATATCGGAATTATCGCCCGACTTATCATCGGAAGTGTTGTTATCGCTGTTATCATCTTTATTTTCTTCCACCGTTCCCAGCGCCAGTGTAACATAATTGCCTGCAATGGCTGTTACCTCGCCCGAAACCGTTGTATCTGTTGAAACCGTGGTGTAATTGTTGGGAGCGGCGGTGGTCATCTGCTGAGCTTCCTCTGCGCTGTCCGAGCAGGCAGTGAGGTTAAGTGTCAGCATGGCAAGCAAAAGGAAAAAGCTTTTTTTATTCATATTATCTGCCTTTCTTATGTTCATATTTATTCTCCGCTAAGGGCTTCGATAGGTGTAAGGCGTGAAGCCTTGTATGCGGGGTAGAAGCCGAAAATAGTTCCCGTTGCCGCCGCAAATACCAGCGACAATACACCTGCCAGCACCGACGGCTCTGCTCTTGTGCCCAGCAGCTCTGCCGCAGGGATAAGCGCATATCCTGCCGCCACGCCCGTGATCCCGCCGAATATGGCTATCATTCCCGCCTCAAGGAGAAATTCGGAAAGTATCACCGATTTCTGGCTGCCAAGGGCTTTCAGCAGACCTATCTCGCCTGTGCGTTCCTTGACCGTTACGAAAAGCACGTTCATAATGCCCACGCCGCCAACGAAAAATACTATGGAAGCCACGGCGATAAGAAGCGTCTGGAGAGTGTCGGCGGATTTTGTTGCTGCTTCCATCTGGCTGCCTGCGTCGGTTATGGTAAAGGTGGCTGAGGGATAGTTCTGGGTAAGCACCGCTTCGATATCTGCCATTACGTTTTCGACCTCCGATACATCGGAAGCCACGGCGGTTATCTTGGGGTCGCTGTCCGAGCCGAAAATGTACTTTGCGGCTGTGGAGTATGGCACGTATATTGCTTCATCGGGGGAAATTCCCGAGGAGACTGTTCCCATTGAGGAAAGAACGCCCACGACCTCGTAATTCTTGCCCTCTATTGAAATGCTTTCGCCCAGTGCCAGATATGCTGCGCCGAAAATGTTCTGCGCTGTTTTGTAGCCCAGCACGCAGACCTTTGCTTTGTCCTCTTCATCGTCCTCGGTGAAAAACTCGCCGTACTGTACGGAAAGGTTGCTTATCTGCGCATATTCGGGCATAACGCCTGCGGTGGTGAAAGTTGTTTCTTCGTCAAGGTCGCCGCCGTCAACTGCTGCGTTTCCGCTGGTGATAATAGATATGGACTCAATGTTCGGAACTACTGCGGCAATGTCTTCAACGTCCTCTTCCGTGAGGGTCACGGCTCCTGTTCGGGCTGCACCTGAAGATCCGCCTGAGGAACCCCCGCCCGAGGGACCTCCGCCTCCTCCGAAGCTTGGCATACCGCCGCCTGACGGGAAGCCGCCGGAACTGCCAAAGTCGGGCATACTGCCGAAATCAGGCATATCTCCGCTTGACGGAGAACCACCCGACGGCGGGCCGCCCGAGCCGCCGAAGTTTTCCATCATGCCTTCCATCATGGTATCGGCGGTCTGACCTGCGGTGACTTCTATTGCCCCTGCGTTCAGGTTCTTGAACTGGTCGGCAACATCAGCCTTGCCGCCCTGTCCAATGGCTATCACCAGCACGATAGTCGCCGAGCCTGCGGCTATTCCGAGAGAGGTAAGGGCGCATTTTGATTTGTTGGAAAATATATTTATAAAAACTGTTTTTATCAGTTCGGAAATCCTCATTCAGATCATTCCTTTCCGCCGCTGAGAGTGATCTCCGCCAGCAGCTTATCGCCTGCGGATACGCCTGTTATCTCAACGCTTCTGCCGTCGGTAAAGCCTGTCTGGACTTCCTTTTCAACGATATTCCCGCTGTCGTCATATACCTTTACGTAGGAATGACCGTCACGGAAGGTAATGGCATTTACATTGACGGTGAGAACATCTGTCACCTGATGCTGTAAGAACGTAACATCGCCGCTCATGCCCTCCAGCACGTTAAGGCTGTTCTGGGTATCAAGCTTTACTGTGACGGTGTAGCTTACCGAGCCTGAGGAACGGGCAGGCTCTGCGGAAATGGTGTCTATCTCGCCGCTGAAATTCTTATTGTCATAGGCGGTGAGGGAGATCGTGCATTCCTGACCTACCGTAAGAGCGGTTATATCTTCCTCGGATACAGATGTGCTGAGGTAAACGGAGCTTGTGTCCATAAGGGTAACGATAGTGGCATTCTGCATGATATTGTCCCCCTCGGACACGGAAACAGAAGAAACTATTCCGTCAATGGGGGCGTATATCACGCCGTCATCGCCTGCATTTTCGCAGAACCCGGCGTATTCTTCAACAAGGGAGTCATATTCGTCCTGTTTGGTCTCCACATCGCTTTCAAGGCTGCTTATGGTGCGTTCATAGGTAAGCTCTGCCAGCTCTGCGGCGGACTGTGCGGACTGGGCTTCCTGCTTGGCGTTAAGACTGTCGGAGCTTTCGCTTACCGCACTGCTTTCGATGTTCAGCTGTGCGGAAGAAATGTCCGATTTAAGCATTTCAATGCTGTCGCTGATGGAATCTGCATCGTTATTGCCGTAAATGTCGGTAAAGTCGGACTTGTAGTCCTCGTATTCCTCACGGTAATCGGAGATGTCGGAGTTAAAGTCGTCCATTTCGCTTTTGTAAGCATCGGTTATCTTCTGGTGAGCCTTGCAGCCTTCCTCAGCAGCGGAAATTTTGTCCTCGTAGTCATCTATCTTGTCGCTTATCTGCTCGCCTAAGGTTACATAATAGCCAGAGTATGCGGTCTTGGCGGCGCTGTAGGTGTTATATGCCTTGGTAAGCGCTGCGGAAGCGGCTTCATACTTGCTTTCGGCGGAGGTGGAGTTCTGGGTGCTTTGAGTGGCAGAAGAGCTATCGGAGGAGGAAGTTGTAATATAAACGGAATCGTTGTAGGCTTCCTTGGCATCTTCATATTCGCTCTTAGCCTGTTCGTAAGCTGCCTTTGCTTCTTCGTAAGCTTGCTTCAGTGAGTTTATCTTTTCACTGGTGTCGGATATCTTTTCGGTGTATGCGCTGTACTCGTCCTTTATGGCTTCAAGGGCATCATTGTTGGCAGTGTCGGTTTTCTGATATTCCCTGTACTTCTTTTCCATTGCCTTGTAATCCGCTTCAAGCTCGCTGAGCTTATCCTCGTATGCGGTGAGCTTGGCGTAGTCATCGTCATAGGTGAGGGTCATGTTCTCGTATTCTTCAAGCTGCTTTTTCAGGTCGGCAAGATTTTTTGCAGATGTCTCTTTTTCATTTTCCTGCTTGCTGAGGTAAAGCTCATATTCGCTTTGTGCCGATGTGCCTTTGAGCTTGGCACTTTCAAGCTCCTGCTCAGCTTTAAGGGTGCCTGAGGTGAGATTGTCCTTTGCCTCGTCAAGAGCATTCTGAGCAGACCTGAGCTTCAGCTCATACTGCTTCTTGGCTTCTGCCACATCATCGGGGTCAACTTTAAGGAGAGCGTCGCCCTCCTTTACGCTTGTGCCTGTCTTAACATATACCTCTGTGACCTCGGCGGTGCAGGGGAATGAGACATATTCTCTGTCAAGGGTGAGAGTGCCGCTTTCCTCTGTTCCAACGGTGATGTTTCCCTTGGAAACGCTGTATTCTCTGTAGCTTACGTCTTCTTCCGCCTTGGCTGAGGAGGCGTTGGCGATTATAGCAGCCGCACCTCCTGCGGTAACAGCCACAGCAGCCGCTGCTGCGAATATCTTTTTGTTCATGTTCCGTGCTCCTTTCGATTTCTGTAATCAATGATAATTGCCAAAGCTTAATTTAAGCTTAAAGGAAGAATGAGGGAGCGGAAATTTCATTTGTTTATCACAATATACTGGCTGTATAGATTTGCAAGGATATACAAAAAGGCAAAGACGGCTAAATTAGAGAAAAAAGAGCATAAAATCGCTATACGTAAAATAAGGCAGCCGATATTATCAGCTGCCTCAAATAAGTATAAGAATTTACGAACCGATACGTGAGAGTATTGATATCCCAATATAAGTTACAGTATCCTGCCGTCAGTGGATATGGTAACACATCTGAATGGCACTCCTGCCGCCTGTGCAGCCCTTTTCGCCGCAAGCTCGATACCTCCGCAGCAGGGGACTTCCATTCTTACTACGGTAATGTCGGATACTCCGCCGCTTACTGCCACTGCGGTGAGCTTGTCGGTATAATCGCAGCCGTCAAGCTTGGGGCAGCCTATAAGCGTGATCTTTCCGTTCATAAAATGACGGTGAAAATCGCCGTATGCGTAGGCGGAGCAGTCTGCTGCCACAAGCAGGCTTGAACCTGCAAAATAGGGCGCATTGACGGGGGCAAGCTTTATCTGTACAGGCCACTGGTTAAGTCTGCTTTCTATTTCACCGAAATTCTCGGCTGTGCTTTTATGTGCAAAGGACTTTGCAGCCGTGCCGAGGCAGCCGCAGGGGAGAGTTTTGGGTGCTTTTGCTGCCATTACGGCGGCTTCGTTATACTCAGCGGCTTCTCTCATTTCAAATGAGATGGCGTTTGTGGGGCAGGCGGGGAGGCAGTTGCCCAGACCGTCGCAGAAATCGTCTCTCAGCAGCTTTGCCTTGCCGTTCACCATTCCTATTGCGCCCTCGTGACAGGCATTTGCGCAGGCACCGCAGCCGTTGCACTTTTCTTCGTCTATTCTGATTATTTTTCTTATCATAATATTGTTCCTTTCGATTATACATATTATCGGGCTTGTTGCTATGATGATATTATACATCACCCTCGCACAAATGTATGTTGTTTTTACAACAAAATAAATTGCCAATGGTCGAGCTGTATATAATTACATAAATATTACAATTAGTAATCA
>ERZ1026854.1379-NODE-1379-length-15464-cov-4.514310_pt1 | contig 15464 bp, 13 predicted proteins | sample MGYA00380157_ERZ1026854 | MGnify/ENA primary metagenome ERZ1026854 (study PRJEB33269, sample SAMEA4719793) | human gut metagenome | biome: human-associated habitat; feature: organic feature; material: feces | place: Cameroon | collected 2013-10 ...
GGTGTATACAATATTATAATCATGAAATTATCAATTCCAATATCCTAAATTCACTCATTTAATATTAACAATAAAAAACACCACACAACATCCCCATAAAGTATATATAAGAAAGGCTCTCCAACAAATGCAAATCACATACCGACGCCTCACAAAAAACGAGTTAAACACCTTCATCAACATGCGAATCAACCAGCTCAGAGAAGAAGGTGCCAAAGAAGACATAGATCTGGTTCCTGCATTGCAGGAATATTATACCCATCATATGGCGGATGGGACATTTGTGTCCTGGCTTGCTTTGGATGGCGAGATTATTATTGGAACGAGCGGCATGTCATTTGTGGAGAAGCCACCATATTTTGGATGCCCAAGTGGAAAGATTGGTTTACTGTCAAGTATGTTTACTGATCCAAATTATAGAAGAGAGGGTATTGCAAAAGAGCTGTTGTCGCGGGTTGTAAATGACGCCAGAGAATATGGATGCGGGACGGTCCAGATCACAGCATCTGACATGGGTGTCAAATTATACACCGATTTCGGCTTTGTCCATAACGACAATTTCATGCAATATAAACTGTAGTATAAACTCACATTTTAGTTAATCCGGCAATCACAACAAACCTCTCGCTAAGATGCATTGAAGTCAACAATTTTCAGGAGGATAAACAATGAATACAAATGACGTTATTATTCGTTTAGAAAAAAAGGAAGATTACAGAGAAGTTGAATATCTCGTTGCTTCATCAAAAGGTATCAGATATTATGGTTTACCGGATGGAGTGGAAGCAGACTTTTTTCTGTGCAAGGAATTTGTTCCGGGATATTTTGATGGCATAAGTGGTGAGTATGCTCCGCCGAAAGGTTACTTTGTCGCCGAGGACAATCCAGAAGATTTTGCAAGATACGACGCTGCTTTTCCCAAAAAGGAAAAGCTTGTACTTCCGGGAAAACTGCTGTTATTAAGATAAGGTGGTGATACATTGCAGGTCGATGTTAAAAAGGTTAATTCATATAGTGATGAGTGTGCCTTGCTCCGTGTAGTGGAAGTGACCGAAAACATTCAAAGTGCAATTGACGCACTTGAAAATAACTGCCGGGTTATTGCGGCACGATGCGAAGGTGAGACAGTAATGTGTCAGATCGACAAGATTTATTATATTGAATCAGTTGATAAAAGGACATACATCTATACAAAGGATAATTGTCTTGAGGTTCAATACCGTCTGTATGAACTCGAGGATCTGTTAAATCGTAATTTCTTCCGGGCCGCAAAAGCTATGATTGTTAATATCAGGAAGATAAAATCTGTAAAAGCTGAGATTAACGGAAGAATGATGGCTGAGCTTCTTAACGGAGAACAGATAATCATAGCGAGAAGTTATGTGAAAGAGTTGAAGGAAAGGCTGGGAATATAATATGCAAAAGGTAAAAATTATTTTTAATCAGTCAATAATGATATCCGCTGCCACTCTTTTGGGAATTGGTATTCAGATGCTTATACAGCATATCGTTTCAGGAGAGGTGACATTTACCTGGAAATGGTATATTCCCCTCTCAATTTGCCTGACCGGATTTTTAAGTTCGCTTCCAACCTGCTTTCTGTTAGATTTAGACAGACTAAAAAAAGAAGTGGTATGGATCAGGATCGGAATTCATTTTATCCTGGTTGGGAGTATTGTCGGCGTGTGTGGATATCTGTTCTGCTGGTATGACTCAGTGCTGGACTGTATAGGAATTCTGCTTATGTATATCATTATCTATGTATTTGTGTGGGGTGCAACGGCGTGGCTTGCAAAGTCAGATGAGAAGAAGATAAATGAGGCAATTAAGGATATGCAGGATACAGAATAGAATCCCGAATCCATAAAAAATATAGTTGAGAGAAAAAAGTGCAACTTGGTAGCCTGTAAATGCAGGTTGGTAGAGGGGCACTTTTTTATTTGGTTTTATATTGATATGATGATATCAGGCAGAGAAACCAGGAGATGGAGGAGTTGGATTTATGAACGCGATCACGGTGAAAAATTTAACGAAGAAGTATGATGGGACGATTGCAGTAGATCAAATATCTTTTGAAGTTAAGGAAGGTGAATTTTTTGCTTTTCTTGGAGAAAACGGAGCCGGAAAATCTACGACAATCAATATCTTGTGTACCATTTTTGAAAAGACAGCCGGAGAGGTCAGAATATTTGACTATTGTCTTGGAGAAAATGATGACGCGATCAGAAAAAATATAGGAATTGTTTTTCAGAATTCTGTTCTTGACGGAAAGCTGACCGTAAAAGAAAATCTTTTAACCAGGGCTTCTTATTACGGAATGGGAAAAGAGGAGATCATGGAACGCATGAATCCTTTGATGCAGTCATTTGAACTGGAGAGTATATGGAATCGGAAGTATGAGAAGCTTTCCGGTGGACAGAGACGAAGAGTTGATATTACCAGAGCTCTTTTACATAATCCCAGGATTCTGTTTCTGGATGAGCCTACAACAGGACTGGATCCTTTGTCGAGAAAAATGGTGTGGGAATATATTGATTATCTCCGCAGGGAAAAGCGCATGACAATATTTCTTACGACACATTATATGGAGGAAGTGAGAGATGCGGACAGAGTAGTGATATTGGATAAAGGACATATTGTGGCGAACGATACTCCGGCGAGGCTGAAAAATCTGTATACCGGTACGAAGCTTATCTGGTATACAGACAGGTGCAGTGATAATGAAACCGTTATGAATGGCTTTGATTTTGATTATGAAGTCGACCATTATATTATGAAATTCGGATCTGTACAGGAAGCGGATCTTATCGGATTTTTGTATCAGAACCGGGATAAGATTACAGATTTCGAGATTGTAAAAGGCAGTATGGATGATGTGTTTCTGGATTTGACAGGAAGAAGGTTAGGTGAACAGGGATGAGAGGTTTTATTGGACTTACGAAAAGGAATTTATTGTTATTTTTCAAGGATAGGCAGACAATTGTTTTTTCTTTGCTGACATCCATAATTATGCTGTTTTTGTATCTGTTATTTTTAAAAGGAACATTTGTGGACGCTGTAAACGGTGCTTTGAAGGAGTATTCCGGAATGGCTTCCTTAATAGGTAAGGAAGAGATTGATATGTTTGCAAATCTCATACTGCTTACGGGGATTCTTGGTTCAGCCATGATTACGGTTCCTTATAACTGTCTCACTACGCTTGTAAAGGATAGGGAAAATAAGGTGGATTATGATATATTGGCAACACCGCTTAAAAGGGGACAGATCGTACTTTCATATTTTGTTTCGGCTGCGGTGGCCTCTGTGATATTGACAGGAATCATTCTTGTCATCGGTCTTGTTGCTGTTGGTGTGCAGGGAAACAGCTGTCTTGATGTAATTCGGATCATGAAGGCCCTTGGTATTGTTATCATAGGCTCTGTCTCTGCAACAGCTGTATTTATGATCGTAATGCTGTTTTTTAAGTCGGTTAGTGCCAGTGGAGCTTTTTTTGGAATGCTGTCTGCAGCGTCAGGATTTGTGATAGGAGCGTATATCCCGATTTCGCAGTTTTCAAATGCGGTTCAGACTGTATGCAATATATTTCCTGCCAGTCAGGTTACAATTGTACTGAGAAATGTACTCGTTGATGGTTTGTTGGAACACATGGATGAGTCTCTTGGAGGAGTGGATCAGGGAATGTTTACCGATAGTATGAGAGAACTTTTTTCATTTAAGGCAAGATTGTTTAATGGTTATTTTGATGTGCCGCATATGATGGTATATATATGTGCTGTCATGTTTGTATGTGTAATAGCACAGATTTTCCTGTATTCCGTAACTTACAAGAAAGCCTGATGATTATAACCGGCACCGCCTTACAGCTTTGGGAAGATATTTACAGGTATCCGTAATTGATATAAGGAATTTGATCATTTCACGCATTGCGTTATAAAACCGGATGTGATATATTTATATACAATAACACATTGCGGGGTGATGGACATGGACACAGCCAGATCGATAAAAGAATTAAGAGAGAGTACAGGAATGACACGCAAGGCTTTTTCAGGGCATACGGGCATTCCTGTTCGCACATTGGAAGACTGGGAGGCTGGAAGAAGGAGACCGCCGGAGTATATACCGAGGCTGATTGCCTATCAGCTCAAATATGAGGAATTGTCAGGAGAAAAGAAATGAGCATACTGCTTATCGGATAAATCATAGAGTTTTGTGTAAAAAATTGACATTTCATGTCGGAAATAAGGGGAAAGGAATATGGGATTCTTAAACAAACTAAAAGGAAAAGTCAGCGGTAAAGGTGAGGGTAAAAAGAAAAAAGTGACAGATAAAAAGTCTGTCGAAGAAAGATACGGGATTTCTGAAAGCAGCTTTCATAATAACCCTTTGTATGAGGCCGATACAACAGAGGATCACTATGGAGTAGAGCCGGCTGCAGAGCAGGTAGCCGAGCCGGCTGTGGAGCCGGCTGTGCCTGCAGGCAATATTTTAAATAATATCGGAGGTCTGCCGGATATAGGTTCTATCGAAATCATGACAGGCGGGCTGAAATTAGACAAAATAAAAAAACATAAAGACTTTTATAAAGCGATAGAGGCTCTTAAGGCTTATCAGGATATTATGCGTGCACCAAGGAGCACGACCGTAAATAATGAGGCTGCCATGCGTCGTAAAGGAAGGTATAATGCACAGACAGCAGAGATCCACATCGATAAGGATGCGATTGCAGAAGCCGGCAAAAAAATGGCCGATTTTGTACACTATGCAAGGCATGCCGTTGATGGGGCAAACGGATTGTTTTCATCCAGATCCAGCAATGTTCAAAAGCTGGCACCGGTATTTGCCAATCTTCTGGTAAAGGCGGGTGATCTTCTGCCCAGACTTGCTCATTTGGAAAGCGCTGTGGCACCTTATATCATCCAGACAGATCATGAACAATATACGTTTTCGGATATCATCAACCATGAAGTGATGGGTGGCCATGCGGGCGGACTTGTCATGAGTGGTCTTGAGGATAGCAATGGTACGGTTTCGCTTTCACCGGAACAGGTAAAAAGCGCTGCTAAAGCGATCCGTGATGAGGAAGATATCGATGTATTGATGAATCTTAGGAGAGAACAGACAGAGAAGAATCGTATGGGACTGCCGATTCCCGTACTTCCGCTTGGAGCGTTATCGGAGGAAAAAGAGAAAGCTGCCGGAGGAATGCAGATACAGGCATTAAATGAAAAAGCCGGGAAAATCGCTGACCGCTATATTGCAGAGTTGAGGCCGCTTATGACAGCGATAGATGATGTAGCGGAAAGCCATGAGTTTAGTCAGATGTCGGAACGTAAAGGCGTACAGGATCAAAAAGCACGCAGCTTCCGTATATCACGGCTCTTATACCGGGTAATGAACAATAAAGAATTATTAAAAAGCCTGATCATTCAGGGAAGGCTTCAGCCGGACGCTGCAAAACCTCAGGGCTATGAGGATATGATGCAGCTATATGCCATGGGAGGCAAAAGTCTGTCTGAGGCAATGGCACTTGTCAATGCAGAGGCTATGAATACAGAGCATTTTGCGAGACTGACGGATACAGAAGGGAAGGATCTGGAGGTTTCCAAGGATTATATTGTAGGCGGAGGAGCCGCTTCCATATCAATCCTTGATTTTAAAAACCGCAGGGTTTTGCGGGCGCCTAAGAATGATGGAAAATATACCAGCATGGAAGAACAGCAGACAGCGTTAAATGGTATTCGCGATGAAGCTGCCGGCAAGATTTCACAGTTTCTGGGCTTTCAGGTATGTGCACAGGCAGAGGCTGTGGGATTTAAGGCCAGAGATAAAAACGGTGAAAACGAAGAAGCTGTTTTTGGTGGCAGTATTATGGAAATGGCTGATGGAGTGAACGCGGAGCGGTTGAATCTGTTGCTGCAGCCGGAGGATGAAAGTAAGATCATTCAAAAACGCAGAAATGATAAATATCAGAATGTCAATCTGCTGCAAAACGGAAGGCTCGTTGAAGATATTATGAAAATGAATGCGCTGGACTTTTTAATCCAGCACAATGACCGCAATATGAATAATTTTCTGGTCAATCTTAATGCAGATAAAAAAGGAAGTACAGTCACGGCAATTGACAATGATATGATTTTGGGATATGACAATCAGGTGAGAATCGGTGGAGCAAATTCGGAAGAGGCATTACTGGCAATTAAAGAAAGAGCAAAGCTTGATTTTGGAAGCAAACTGGAAGCGGTATTTCCAATGATGACACAGGATATGAAAGCCAAGCTGGAGGCGCTGGATACGGATGCCTTCAATCAGCTGCTCATGCCCTATGCGGACAGACTGACAAGGATGACGGCAGTTTACAGGGCAAAGGAATTAAAGGCATGGGCAAAAAAGGTGCCCACATGTGACTTATCCACACCAAAGGGTGTGCAGGAATATTTTGATGCTGCCAAAAAGGGAACTATGGTACATTGGATCAGACAAATGAATGCAAAAACTATAGGTGCCGGAAAAAGAGATATTCCGAACATCCTGATGTATATGTTTGTTGGGACATATTCAAAATTTGAGTTTGGTTCGCCGGAGATGGTTATAAAGTTTCTGAAAATATTGAATTTTACCAAAGAGGAGGCTGAAAAGATAATATTGGAAAATTGCAGTTCCACAGACACGTCTGATCAGCTGATGACCAGAGAAGAACTGGCAAAAACGGAACTGGGTAAGCTGCTTGAATCATATGATTCGATGACGGCATAACGGAAAACATATAGGGGAACAACGTGATGAATTTAATCTGGATAAAGGAGCGTACTCTGGCCAGACTGGCATTGTTGTGTGAGAAGCGGGATATTCTGCATACAGTTAGCCAGGGGCAACCTTTAGGAGAGGCTTCCATAGATCGTGTAAATCATGCCGGGGAGGAACTTCTTAAGCTCATTCGGTACGAAATGAGTAAAGGAAAAACAGTCCGGTATTATAAATTGTTATACCGTTGTCATATGCATCCGGTAGCGGTCTGTGCATTGGAGACGTGTCTGACCCTGCAGTACAGTCCGGAGCTTCTGAAAATTGTAAAAGTTCTGGGTTTTCCTGAGATCACACTGGAGCTTGCCATGGAACTGGAGGCAGCAGGGAGGGGAGAAGAGCCGGTAATAGACTTTAAACTGGCTGAAGAGGTATTTTCGCAGATATCCCATGTCCTTTGTCATGAGATCGGACAGATGCCTTTTTACAGATATCCGATCTGGGCGGATGAACGTCTGATGGGCTATCTCATGGATTCGGATACGGTTGACAGGCAGCTTAGTGGAATTGTCTCACCGTATTTCTGGCAGGAGGAGCCTGCGCCGCTGCTGATTGGGAAAGAGCAGGCGCAGATCATTGCAAAAGCTTTGCTTCCGCATGCGGATGGAAGGCAGAATTTGCTACAGCTTACCGGTCAGGACGGCTCCGGACGAAAGACATTGTTAAGATATGCGGCTCATGAAGCACAGCTTAGTGTTTTATTTGTCGATTACAGTCTGCTGGAAGACAGAAGCAGTGATAGACAGGATGATCTGATATGGCGTATTTTCAGGGAAAGTCTTTTTTATGAGATGGGGATCTGCTATTACAATCTGGAAAATGACAATCAGGAGCTGACCGTTTCCGACAGAAAGGCATTTCTGCACCAATGCGTTGAACCGTTACTGGGCACAGAGACCGTTCTGTGCATAAATACGCGGCCGCAGACAGAGCTGATTTCTATATTGAAGCCGTTTTTATTCAAGGTGGATCTGCCTGCACTTAATCGGGATGACAGGATTGCGGTATGGGAAGGCTGTGTGCGTAAATACGGACTGAAAATGGATTGTGTTTCAGCTGCCATCAAATTTAAACTGACGACACAGGAAATCTGCAAGGCAGCACAGAGACTTTGTGCGGAAGGTTGTATACAGGCTGACAGTGCAGATGTGGCAAGGGCGTGCATGGAGGTGCTGGAGCCGGCGGCACATGGTAATATCAAGCTGGTTAAAAGCGGTTATACACTGGAGGATCTGAAGCTTCCTGCTGAGCAAAAGCAGCAGCTTTACAATATCTGTGCCCACGTATGGCAGCGTCATAAGGTATATGATAAATGGAATATGGAAAGCAAATATGCATATGGACGTAATGTTTCAGCCCTTTTTGCAGGACCGCCCGGAACCGGAAAGACTATGGCCGTGCATGTGCTTTCGGATATGTTAGAGCTTCCTTTATACCGGATCGATCTTTCACGGATTGTGGATAAATATATTGGTGAGACGGAAAAACGTCTGGAAGAAGTTTTCGATGTTGCAGAAAAAAATAATGCCATTCTGTTTTTTGATGAGGCGGATTCTATTTTTGGAAAAAGAAGTGAGGTCAATGATTCCAAGGACCGCTATGCCAATACAGAGGTGTCCTATATCCTGCAGAGAATGGAGGAATATGACGGCATTGTGATTTTGGCGACCAACTACAAGAAAAACATCGACGAGGCATTTATGCGGCGAATCCGTTATATGGTAGAATTTCCGTTTCCGTCGGAGGATATGCGCAGACAGATATGGGAATCGAGCTTTGCAGACAAGGTTCCTCTTGAGGATATTGATTTTGCGTATCTGGCACGTCAGTTTGAATTTTCCGGTGGAAGTATCAAAAATATTGTACTGAATGCGGTGTTTCTCGCAGCATCACAAAATCATCCGGTCAATATGAAAGATATCCTTCAAAGTGTCCGGGCTGAAAATATGAAGATGGGTAAAACGATGCTTATGCAGGACTTTGCAGAATATGGGGCTTTGTTTGAAGGATGATATAACGGTAATCGAAATTCCCGAAACGGAAGACAGGACTGAGACCGAAACAGAAACCAGGACCTTCCTGCAGAAATTAACAGATCTGTTCCACGGTAAAAACCAACGTATAAATTCCTCCTGATTTCCACATACTACCCATACAGTACAAAAATGGAAAGTATGTAGAAAACAGGAGGAAAATTTTTATATGAAAGCAACAGGAATCGTTCGAAGAATTGATGATCTGGGAAGAATTGTCATCCCAAAGGAAATCCGACGGACACTCCATATCAGGGAAAGCGATCCGATGGAAATTTTTACCGGTAAAGATGGAGAAGTCATCCTTAAAAAATATTCACCGATTGGTGAAATGAGTACCTTTGCAAAGCAGTATGCGGAGAGTCTTGCGCAGGTATCCGGAAAGGTGGCGCTGATCGCTGACAGAGATCAGTTTATTGCAACCGCCGGTGGCGGAAAAGCCTTCAACGGAAAGGGCTTGTCCAGACATTTAGAGGATGCGCTGGAGCGCCGGGAGACCATTCTGGCAGGAAAAGGTGAAAAGAAATTTTTGGAGATCTCACCAGAGCTTCAGGATGCCTACGAGCAGGAAATGATCGCACCCATCATCTGCGAGGGAGATGTGATCGGTGCCGTTATTTTGCTGGAAACCGATGAGAAGGGACAGATGGGCGAAGTGGAAAAGAAACTGGCATTATCTGCCGCCGCTTTTCTCGGAAGACAGATGGAGCAGTAGATGATGTATTTCTTGGATGTATTTCTTTGAGATTTCTTGCGTATCATGCTTGACAATGCCCGATTTTGAGAATTATAATACAAACAGTTTTATAAAGTGATAAAGAAAAGACGTTGACGAAGAGAGTACAAGGTTTTGGAAAGTCAAAGCGAGCCGGTGATGGTGAAAGACCGGTACGAGTAAAGGATCTTGGAAAATCACTTCCGAGTTTCGGTCTGAACATCAGTTGATTTGTAGGAGCCGACGTTTTCCTGCGTTAAAGGAACTCATATAGATCCGGATAGCGGAGAGTATGCTGTAACAGGTGGTAACGATTGATTAGCTTTCGTCCTTTTACGGACGGAAGCTTTTTTTATTACCTTATGAAAAATCTACCATAAAAATAAAAGGAGAGGAGCAATTTCATGTATCAAAAAGTAGAAAAAAATGCCAATTTTGTTGAGCATGAAAAAGAGACAGAGAAATTCTGGCGTGAAAATGACATTTTCAAAAAGAGTATGGATGCCCGCAAAGAAGGCCCGACTTATACATTTTATGACGGACCTCCGACAGCTAACGGCAAGCCTCATATCGGACACGTACTGACACGTGTTATCAAGGATATGATCCCCAGATACCGTACCATGAAGGGATATATGGTTCCGAGAAAGGCCGGCTGGGATACCCACGGACTTCCGGTTGAGCTGGAGGTTGAAAAATCACTGGGACTGGATGGCAAGGAACAGATCGAAGAATACGGACTGGATCCCTTTATCCGGAAATGTAAAGAAAGCGTCTGGAAATACAAAGGTATGTGGGAAGATTTTTCCGGTACTGTCGGTTTCTGGGCCGATATGGATGATCCCTATGTTACATACCATGATGACTTTATCGAGTCTGAATGGTGGGCATTAAAAGAGATCTGGAACAAAAAATTATTATACAAAGGCTTTAAGATCGTGCCTTACTGCCCTCGTTGTGGAACACCTCTTTCTTCTCATGAGGTTGCACAGGGCTACAAGGCTGTCAAGGAACGTTCCGCAACCGTCCGCTTCAAAGTGAAGGATCAGGACGCATACTTCCTGGCATGGACCACCACACCCTGGACACTGCCGAGCAATACCGCTCTTTGTGTCAACCCGGTTGAGACCTATGCCAAGGTAAAAGCAGCTGACGGATATACTTATATTATGGCAGAAGCTTTGCTTGATACCGTACTCGGCAAGCTGGCTGAGGATGGCAAGCCCGCATATGAGGTTGTTGAGACCTATGTCGGTAATGATCTGGTCGGAACCGAATACGAGCCTTTATACGCATGCGCAGCAGAATGTGCAGCAAAACAGCGCAAAAAAGCACACTTTGTAACAGCCGACAATTATGTTACACTGACCGATGGTACCGGTATCGTTCATATCGCACCGGCATTTGGTGAGGATGATGCGAGAGTCGGACGTGAAAATGATCTTCCCTTCATCCAGTTCGTAGATGGCAAGGGTGACCTGACAGAGGAAACTCCTTTTGCAGGATTATTTGTAAAAGATGCAGATCCCAAGGTACTGGTTGATCTGGATAGCAGAGGCTTACTCTTTGATGCGCCCAAGTTTGAACATGATTATCCGTTCTGCTGGAGATGCGATACTCCGCTTATTTACTATGCAAGAGAGTCATGGTTTATCAAGATGACCGCGGTCAAGGATGATCTTGTCAGAAACAACAAGACCGTCAACTGGATTCCGCCGAGCATCGGTGAAGGACGTTTTGGTAACTGGCTTGAAAATATTCAGGACTGGGGTGTATCCCGTAACCGTTACTGGGGAACTCCTTTAAATATCTGGCAGTGTGAAGACTGCGGACATATGGAATGTATCGGAAGCCGCGAAGAGCTTGCCAAGATGAGCGGCAGAGAGGATGCCGGGACAATCGAGCTCCACAGACCTTATATCGATGAAGTGACCATCACCTGTCCGGATTGTGGCAAGACCATGAGACGTGTTCCGGAGGTTATCGACTGTTGGTTTGACTCAGGAGCAATGCCGTTTGCACAGCATCATTATCCTTTTGAAAATAAAGAGCTTTTTGAAAAACAGTTCCCGGCACAGTTTATTTCTGAGGCCGTTGACCAGACCCGTGGATGGTTCTATTCCCTGATGGCCGAATCTACACTGTTGTTCAACAAGTCCCCTTATGAAAATGTTATCGTACTCGGACTTGTACTGGATGAAAATGGTAACAAGATGTCCAAATCCAAGGGAAATGCGGTTGATCCGTTTGAAGCACTGCAAAAATACGGTGCCGATGCAGTCCGCTGGTATTTCTACATCAACTCCGCTCCCTGGTTGCCCAACCGATTCGACGGAAAAGCTGTACAGGAGAAGTCCGGTAAGTTCCTTGGAACCTTATGGAATACCTACGCATTCTTTACCCTGTATGCAGAGATCGATCAGTTTGATGCGACCAAGTATACACTGGATTATGACAAGCTTCCCGTAATGGATAAATGGTTATTGTCCAAATTAAACTCTGCAGTAAAAGCAGTGGATAACAATCTGGAAAATTACCGTATTCCGGAAGCTGCAAGAGCACTGGATGATTTTGTAGATGAAATGAGTAACTGGTATGTACGCTGCTCACGTGAACGTTTCTGGGCAAAGGGCATGGAGCAGGATAAGATCAATGCTTACATGACACTTTATACCGCACTTGTTACAATCTCCAAGGCAGCAGCACCGATGGTACCTTTCATGACAGAAGAAATCTACCGCAATCTGGTATGCAGTATCGATCCTTCCGCTCCGGAAAGTATCCACTTGTGTGATTTCCCGGCTGTCAATGAGGATTACATTGATACCAAGCTCGAAGACGATATGGAAGAGGTCTTAAAGATCGTTGTTATGGGCCGTGCCGCAAGAAATGCCGCCAATATCAAAAACCGTCAGCCGATCGGCAATATGTATGTAAAGGCTGCAAGCGTACTGGATGATGTCCTGGTAGGCATTATTGAAAACGAACTGAACATCAAAAAAATTACCTTTACCGATGACGTTTCAAGCTTTGCTTCTTACAGCTTCAAGCCCCAGCTTCGTACTGTCGGACCCAAATACGGCAAGCATCTGGGCGGTATTCAGAAGACACTTGCTTCTTTGGACGGCACTAAGGCTATGGCTGATCTCAAGGCCAACGGAGCGATCGAATTTGAGGTGGACGGTACCAATATCCGTCTGGAAGAAGAAGATTTACTGATCTCTACCGAAGAGAAAGACGGATTTATTACAGAGGCTGACAATTATGTGACAGTCGTACTGGACACCAATCTGTCAGAGGAGCTTTTGGAAGAGGGCTATGTTCTTGAGGTGATCAGCAAGATTCAGACCATGCGTAAGGACTCCGCTTTTGAAGTTATGGATCATATCAAAGTGGCTGTTACCGGTAATGATAAGCTTGGCAAGATCGTCATGGACAACAAGGATTCCATTGCCACTAAAGTACTGGCAGATGAGATCACCACAGAGGGTCAATTTGCTAACAGTAAAGAGTGGACAGTTAACGGAGAAAAGGTTACAATATCTTTAGAGAAAGCATAAAGGAGTATAGCTTTATGAAATTCAAAAAAGAAGAACTTCACAATGAAGCACTCATTTCGAGTATTCAGAAATTCGGGGAGGAGGTCAATGCTGATACACAGCGCAATCTTTTAGACGAAGTATTAAAGAGCAGATTGTGGCTGCCCGCCAGAGTAACACCGGCTCCGATCAAGACACCCAAGGGTGAATATGTTGTGACCTCCAAGCACAAGGTTCACATGGTATCCGCACACCAGACTGTCAAGGGACAGGATACCACTTATTACATCGCTTTTACCGACAAGGACGCCTACAAGACATGGGCCAATGGTAAAAAGCATGATATCTTCACGGCAGATTTTGATGAGATCGCAGTTATGCTGTTACGACCGACAGCTGTCTGCAAAGGTGTGATCATCAATCCCGGTACAGACAATATCCGTCTGACAACCGAAGCTGTCAAGCAGTCGATCGTTCATCGTGACAAAGTGGCTGCAGGAGAGATGGAAGAGGATGCCAAAGACGAAGGCAGGGAAGAATAAACCTCTTTATAAAGTGATGAAAGAAGGCTGCATATGAAGTGATTCGTATGCAGCTTTTTGTGTTATAAAGCGTGTTCGTGCACATCTTTTTTTACCTGTTTTTGGACACCTTTTTTTTGAAAAACCTTTATATTTACTACGGTTTATTGTATAATAACCACTGGTATGTTTATGAGTTAATGGGACTTATAACAAATAAACCTGAGGAGGAAAGACATGGAAACGAAGAAAGAAACCCCCGTTTTATCTACCTTTGATAAAGAGTTGTTTAAAAGAAGCGTGTTGTACAACGTAAAGACTCTTTACCGTAAGACATTGGAAGAAGCAACCAATCAGCAGATTTTTCAGGCTGTATCCTATGCGATCAAGGATGCAATCATTGATAACTGGTTAGAGACACAGAAACAGTACGAGAAGCAGGATCCCAAGACAGTTTATTATATGTCCATGGAGTTTTTGATGGGACGTGCGCTCGGTAATAATATGATCAACTTACAGGCATATGATGCGGTAAAAGAGGCACTTGATGAACTGGGAGTTGATATCAATGTGGTGGAAGACCAGGAGCCGGATGCTGCTCTGGGTAACGGCGGTCTTGGAAGACTTGCTGCTTGTTTCCTTGATTCACTTGCCACCTTAGGTTATTCGGCATATGGCTGTGGTATCCGTTATCGCTATGGTATGTTCAAACAGGAAATCCGTGACGGATATCAGGTAGAAGTGCCTGACAACTGGTTAGCAGACGGCAACCCGTTTGAGCTTCGTCGTCCCGAATATGCAAAGACCGTTAAATTCGGCGGTTATGTAGCAGTACATCAGGATGAAAACGGACGCAATGTATTTTCACAGGAAGGTTATCAGTCAGTAACAGCGATTCCTTATGATCTGCCGATCGTTGGCTATGGCAACGGCATTGTCAATACACTTCGTATCTGGGATGCTCAGCCCGTAGAGTGCTTCCAGCTCGATTCTTTTGATAAAGGTGATTACCAGAAGGCTGTTGAGCAGGAAAATCTGGCAAGAAACATCGTAGAAGTCCTTTATCCCAATGATAATCATTATTCAGGTAAAGAGCTCCGTTTAAAACAGCAGTATTTCTTTGTATCCGCATCCGTTCAGGAAGCAGTTGCAAAATACATGAGAAATCATGAAGATATCCGCAAATTCCATGAAAAAGTAACCTTCCAGTTAAATGATACTCATCCGACTGTAGCAGTTGCAGAGCTGATGAGAATCTTATTGGATGAGTATTATTTAGAGTGGGATGAGGCATGGGCAGTTACCAGCAAAACATGTGCATACACCAATCATACGATCATGTCAGAAGCCCTTGAAAAATGGCCGATCGAATTATTCAGCCGCCTGCTTCCCCGTATTTACCAGATCGTAGAAGAGATCAACCGTCGTTTCTGCGACAAGATTTCCGCTGCATATCCCGGAGATCAGGAAAAGATCCGTAAAATGGCTATCATTTATGATGGACAGGTCAAGATGGCACACCTTGCAATTGCGGCAGGCTATTCTGTCAACGGTGTAGCAAGATTACATACCGAAATCTTAAAGAAACAGGAATTAAAAGATTTCTATGAATTAATGCCTGAGAAGTTCAACAACAAGACCAACGGTATCACACAGAGACGTTTCTTATTACACGGCAATCCGCTCCTTGCTTCATGGGTAACAGACCATGTCGGCGCAGACTGGATCACAGATCTTCCGAAGATCAAAAAGTTAAAAGTATTTGCCGAAGATGAAAAAGCACAGCAGGAATTCATGAATATCAAATATCAGAATAAGGTACGCCTTGCTGAATATATCTTAGAGCACAACG
>ERZ1026854.1383-NODE-1383-length-15425-cov-11.560312_pt1 | contig 15425 bp, 10 predicted proteins | sample MGYA00380157_ERZ1026854 | MGnify/ENA primary metagenome ERZ1026854 (study PRJEB33269, sample SAMEA4719793) | human gut metagenome | biome: human-associated habitat; feature: organic feature; material: feces | place: Cameroon | collected 2013-10 ...
AAAAATATTTTTTCATAAGCTTCTCCTGCCTTTATCCCTCGGTGAACGGCGTATTGACCTGCCAGAGTCCCGAATTGGGAAGCTCGTCCTTTATAAGCTTCTCATAAAACTCCATAGCCTTTGCATTATCCTTTGCTCCGAACTGCCGAAAACCGCTTTCATCAATATCCAGTTCCTTTTTGAACATATCAATATATGCTTCAAGTATCTTTTTGCAGTTCTTTTCATCAACGCCAATGTCCTCTGCTTCTGTAAGCTCCATAACCTTTTTAAGAAGCTCATCTGCGGACAGACACTCGCCGATCTCACCTGTCAGATTATCGTGATCGCTGTCACAGTAATATTCCCAGCTGTATCCGCTTTCGTAATCACCCGTAAGCCTGCGTTTGCAGTTTTGTCCGATACAGGGGTTATTGTGAGTAATCTCTGCGGTGATGCTTATATACTCCGTTTTTTCAAAGAAATCCATAATATCCTGCGGAGTGATGTTAAGGCTCGGTTCGGCTTCTTCCGCATCGGCATCATCTGGCTTCATAGTTATAAGGCTTTTATATAAAGCGATATATGACAGCAGTTCTTCCGATGAAAGCTCGCTGTTTATCTCAACATTTCCGAAACCGTTAGTTCCGACAATAGGCTTTTCGTTAAATTCAACGGAGTCCTCTATGCCGTTTCCGCCGCCCAAGCTCTCCACTTCATAATGCTGTCTGTGTTCCGATGGAGTAAGTCCGTCATTAAGCTCACCTATCAGACGCATATATTCCTCATAAGCCGCCTGCTGTGCCTGTGAAAGAGCCTGACTTATTGCACGTCCCATTGCCTGACTTATCGCCTGTGCTTCTTCGGGAGTTTTCGCCTGATTTATCAATGGCTGAAACTGTGCCTGAATTTCCTTGATTATCTTCTGACAATACTCCGCAAAGAATGTACCGAAATCAAGGCCTGCATTTTCATACTGATATGTACCGCCGTACCAATCGCCGTAATTGAGGTAGTAATAAGCCTGCGTAATATCCATATAGTTCTTGACCATAAGAGTATATCCGTCGATTATCTCCGCATTTGTTTCAGCATTATGCTCTTCATCGGGTTCTTCGCCTGCAAGCCCGTAGGAAAACGGAGTGAGCCAGCCGAAAAAGCCCATTATTATCACAAAAACAACTATCGTTATCAAAATAGGCAGAACAACGGTAAGACCTCCTCCGCCCAGAATGACGGACGCACCCTTTTTCTTCAAAAGCTGTTTTGCTATGCCGCCCTTGCTTATATTTGCTGAAAAAAGAGTGTCGGGAATTTTCCTGTTTTTCTTTATGAAGATCTCCTTTTGCTTTCCCTTTACCTCTTTTGCCCTCTGCTTCTTGCCGTATTCCTGCTTTTCCTGCTGTAATTTATGACTGTTCCCGACTTTAAAGCCGCCCTGCTTTTGGTCGGGAGCTTCAGAATTTCGGTAAGCATCAGTTTTTCTGTTCTTCGATTTTTCATTTTTCCCTGTTACCTCATCGTATTTATCTATACCGAACCGATTGCCGTGATTTCTCATACGCTCCTCGGCTCGCTTTTCTTTTTTCAAATCAGTTTCAGCCAGCTTTTTTACAAGCTTTTTTGCTTCAACAGCCGCAAGTGCTGATGAAACATCAAGCACCGAACCGCTGACGGAATCGGAACGTGATACAGCCTGTCCGACCCTGCTCACACCGCTTATGACGTTCTGCGTACTTTCTCCGACAGCACCGCCGACAATATTTTCAAGTGCATTTTCCTTTTGCTTTTCGATATATCCGCTGTACGCCTTTTTAGCTTTATATGCTCTTACATCTGCATCAAACGTATCAAAAACAGCGTGTTCGGAATTTCCGAGATACTCGTTTTCATAAGCTTTTCCCTGTTCGTCCTTTAAATGTTCCACCGGAACGTCGGGGACTGTTTCAGACTGTCCGGATTTTTCATCAGCCTGCGGAATATCCTCATCTTTAACAACAGCCGCACGACCCAGCCTTATAGCTTCATTGTTTTTCTGTTCAATGAAAGCCGCCCGTTTCATTCGCAAAGCTATTTCGGGTGTGATCGTCTTTTTCATCTCTCCGATACTGCTTTCCGCAGACTGTGAAATGTGTGCAGGCTCAAAAGCTTTTTTCTCTGTCTTTTGGGTTTCCGCAAATGCTTCTGCATTATGCTCTTCCGTTTTTTCCGAATGATCAAATCTTGCAGTATTTATCTTTATATTTGCTTTATTCTGCTGATCCAGAAAGGCGGCACGCTTCATACGCTGTGCCGTTTCGGGAGTAATTCCGATATGCTCCGATACCGCATTTTCGGGTTTGTTTTCCGAATGAAAACTGCGGCTGTCGGTTCTCTCCGCACTTGACTGAAATGCTTTCGGTGCATCAGCCTTTACAGATTTAACCTCATTATCGGGTGATTTGCCCTTGCTTGCGGCAATCGTTCCCGAAACGATATTTTCATCTTTCCTCTGAACACGGGCAACGTGATATTTCTTATTCTTGTTTGTCCGTGCATTGAAAGAAGCTATTGCTCCCTTCTTCTTATCAAAAGAAGAAAGGGAGTGTTTTTCTACTGCGTTAGCTGACTTATTTTTTCTATCAACCTTTGCCATAAACAACTCCCTTTCATTTCGTTATGTGTTTTTATTCTCTTCCTCGGTCTGAAGCATCTTCGCCGTTTCGGAGAAGTTTGTAGTCATAAGACTGTACAGCTTCGTATCCTTGGGGAATTCATCATAGAACGGTATCTTGGTCTTGCCGCCCAGAATGAGAAGTCCGTGTCCGGCAGGAACATCATTCACAAACTGGATCTCGCTGTCATTGATATTCAGAACGTCCTGAAGCTTCGCCGCATCTGTGGGGTTCTGTTTCAGAAGCACGATAAACTCCGAGTTTGCAAGCATATTCCTTGACTTGTAATCCTTGAGCAGATCGTCCACGTTCTGCGTAATGCCCGTGAGAATACCGCCGTACTTTCTTGCACGCTTCCAGAGCATCTGCAAGTAGTCGAGGGAATATTCATCGGCAAACAGCAGATGTGCTTCATCAATGAAAATGTACGTTTTTCTGCCCTTTTCCTTGTTCTCCGCAAGGCGGTTCCAGATGTAGTCAAGAATAAGGAGCATCGACTGTGTTTTCAGATTGCCGTTCAGGTCACGAATATCGTATGCAATAAAGCGGTTCTTCGTATTGACGTTGGTCTGATTGTTAAAATATTTAGCAGAACCATTTACATACATATCAATGGTAATTATGAGCTTGTCCTTCATTTCCTTCGGCACATTTTCGGTTTCTTCCTTCATACATTCGAGGAATGTGCCGAGGGTAGGCATATCCTTCGGATCAAGAGTTTTCAGCACTCCCGACTTTGCGTATGCTTTCTGCACACAGCGGTCAACAAAGGACTTTTCCTGTGCGTTAAGAGGGTGCTTTGCGTCCATACAAGAAATGAACGATGTTACAAGCTGACACTTATCTGCGATAATATCCACTTCGGGATCGTCAAGCAGACGGAAATCGAAATCAAACATATTGATGTAGTTTGTCGGGCCGTTGGAGAAACGTACTACCTCACCGCCGAATGCTTCCGCCAACTTCCAGTATTCTCTTTCGGGGTCAATTACCAAAACATCCGCATTTTCATCGCCTGTGATGATGTTTGTAATCTCCGTTTTGACCTTGAATGACTTGCCGCCGCCCGATGCCGCAAGATAGAAACCGGAGGGGTTTATAAGCCCCGTCACACAGTCAAAAAGGATAAGGTTATGTGAAAGCACATTCATACCATAATATGTGGCGTGTTCCATCTGCACTTCACGGACATTGAACGGCATAAATATCGCAACGGATTCCGAGGGCATTGTGCGGAGATAGTCAAACTTTCTCTGATATCCGAGGGGCAGGCAGTCTGCCATACCGTGTTCCTGCTCCCAAGCCATTTCGCCCTTGATACAGCCCGAACGCTTGAGGGTGCTTTCGATTACCTCAACACTTTCGTTAAGCTCGTCAAAGGTATCTGCTTTTATAAGTATCTGCGTATTGACCATAAAGAGCTTCTGATCCTTGACGGTTATCTTGTCGAATACGCTTACCATTGCATCACGCTGATTCTTTATTCTCTGGGGCTTCTGCGAAGAAAAGTTTCCGTGCTGTGCCGCCTTTACCTCTCGCTTTGCCATATCCGTATCAACGGCGGTGATCTGATGCTGTACAAGCTTTCTCGCTTCCGCACTGTCGTATGTTTCAATGTTGGTCGTTACCATAATTTCAATGCCTGTACCCAGAAGTCCCGTTAAAATATCCGACGTAGTCGTTGAGGGATATTCTCGGATATACAGCACCTTTGCGTACTTGTCATTGAACATAAAGTAATCTTTCTTGAAGTCGAAATAATCAGGACTGCAATAGAGCTTTTCCCTGCCCTTTGCAAAATCTTCTTCTGTAAGAACGGGAACAGTCATTTCATCAGCTCCCACAAAGAAATCACGAAGCATTTCAATACGCTCCTGCGAGGTCAATGCACGAAGAGCTGTATTCCCGATACGATTAAATGTATTCGTGGCGGTTATATCAAGCGTTCTGAAACGTCTGACCGCTGTTTCCTCATCGGGAGCTTTTATCGTAAGGGTTATGTACATATGCTTCTGAACAGCGTTCTGTCCCTTGCGGATATTTGCTTCAAGAACCTTGCTGTTGAACTCATAGCGGTAATCGAAAAGTGCGTCCGCTTTCTGCGGCATAAGTGTCGCCTTTTTAAACTCCTCCATATTTAGCCTGTTGTTCCAGCAGCAAATCTGACAGTCAACGGTATCGTCCAGAATACCGAGAAATTCGATATATCTTTCAAGATACATATACTGCTGTTCCTCGTCCGCAAGATTGAAGTTTATATCGTCAAAGGTATAAGCCTTTGAGTACATTTTCTTTCCGAGGAAGAAAATATCATCGGAGAGGACTTTCTGATATGGAACAGTGGAAAGCACCTTTTTTGAAAGATTCTTCTTTTCCCTGCCCTTTTTATCTCTCTTTGCCTTTTTGCCCTTTTTCTTATCGGGCTTGTCTGTGGCAAGACGGACGGCATCTCTGTCCCTTGCGGACATTGGTGCATCTTCATCATCTGCGACAGTCTTTTTTGACTTCTTTTTTACAAATGCCATTGCTCCTGCAAGAACAGCAATTACAACAGGAACGGCTATAAATGCAGGATTCTGAATTAAGAAACTGCCGACATTTTCGCTTGGCTGAACAACTTCCGTTACAGTTTCGGTGACTGTTTCCTGCACTTCTTCCGCTGTGATTTCTGCCTGAAGCTCCGCAGAAGTCATTTCTTCAATGACCTCTTCACTTGTTTCGGGAATTACAGCTTCGGAGAAAACAGATACTTCCGTCTGAACTGTTTCAGTTTCGGAAACTCCTGCTTCTTCAAGGGATTGTGCAACTGCATCTGCCACGATGCTTGAAATAATGTCATCATTATTCATTTCCGTATCGGCAGGCACTTCCGTTTCTGCCGGATGTTCCAGTGGAACATTTTCGTTTTCGGCGGTTTTCATAGCGGAAATATCTGTACTTTCGGGTACATTTTCAGTATTTTCAACTGCTGTCTGTTCTCCCGTATTCTCTGTGGGAGCAGATACTTCCGTAACCTTGGTTACAGAATTCATAATGCTTTCTTCACCCATTTATTGCCCTCCTTTAGACTTGTGTTTTTTCCTTTTATTCGCTTTCTTTTCGACCGCACGTTCCTTTTCAAGCCCGTTCAGCCATATTTTTCTCACTTCATCGTGTATCTGAACTTTCTCCGGGAGATAGGTCATTCCTCTTCGCTGTTTGCCCGCATAAAACTCAAATAAGGTCGAAGCAAACTTCTCAAAAGGCATACCGTTGTATTTCATAAAGCCCACCGCCGCAAGCGGAGCAACCTCAATAATGACGATATACATAAGAATATCTGTGGGAATAAAATTCTTTCCGATAAGAAATGTGAGAACAGCAAGTGCGATCATTGCAATTCCGCATACAAACTGGCGTACGGTAAGTCCGAAGAAAAACTGCTCCTTGTACTCCGTAACGTCCTGCGGAATATCTGCCTTTATCATCAAATCACCTCTTTCAGCCCGTTCAGAATATGGGCGATAACGTCAACAGTCCAGCCGTTTCCGATACATTTATATCTCTGCGTATTGGAGATACCCTCGGTGTAATTGTCGGGGAGTGTCTGCAAGCGTTCCGCTTCTATGGGAGTGAGCTTGCGGACAATATAATCGCCGTCGGGCAGGTCGATCTTATAAAGACCTGTCTTTGCTCCCTGACCTCCGCCGTTTGCGGACAGCGTTACAGATTTTCCACGAACGGAACATATCCGCTGTCCCTGACCGCCTTTTCCATATTCGCCTACACGGACAGGCTGTGCTATTGCGGTAGTTCCGCCCTTAAAGCCCTTGTTGGTTATGAGCGTTGCTTCTCCGTATTTGTAATACCCTGCCATAAAGGTCCGGGATTTTTCCCCCTCTCCGTTATATGTATTGAACGGGATAGGCTCAGCCACCATAGAATCCTTCTGAACGGTAGTTAAGCAGTTGCTTTTCCCGTCCTTTCGGGCTTCGATAAACTGCTCTGTGCCGCCAGCACATTTTTCTGAACGTTTTCCGCTTTGAATATACCGTCCACGCTGTGCAACACCCACAGGCTCGGCTATCATGCTCCGCTGACTTCTCTGCAATGTGTTCCATAAAACAGCACCGTCATAGCTTGCAGTCATACAGTAGCTTTTGTCCTGCCACGGCAGTCCGCTTTCAAGAATATCTTTAAGCAGGATACCCTTGTCCGCCGGCTGACTGACATTGGGGATATTTGTCCAATAGCACCTCTTCCTCTGCTGTGCGGAAACAAGTGCCGAATTTATCATAATGGGCTTTACTCCAATCTGTTCGGAAATAAAGTCCTTTATATTTTGGTGTATGCTGTTGTTATTTTCATAAAGGAAATATCTGCACCCGCTTTCACGCAAAGCACGGACATATTCCATAAAAAGCTTTCCGCCCATACCGTCGGGAGTAACTTCTCTGCCCGTTTTGGCAATGCTCCAATAGGTGCAGGGAGAACCGCCGATAAGCAGGTCATATCCCTTGAAATCGGAATAACTGCCGCCGAACACATCTCCGTGATGAACTATCTGAGGATAGTTTTTCTCGGAAATTTTCACCGCATATTTGTCAATCTCAAAAGCATCATAGCTTTCAACAGGTATGCCTGCACGCTCCAGAGCCGCCATTCCGCAGGATATGCCGTCATATAAACTCAGAACTCTCATACATCACCCGCCTAACGCACGTTTTGTAATGTCGCTTGATTTTGCGACTGTTACCGCAAGCATTACAACGCTCAAAACAGGTGTTGCGTACTTGAATATGTGCATCAGCAGTCCTGCTCCGTCAAGTCCTGCCGAGAAATCAAGAGTAAGATTTGAGGAAATAAGCGTATATGCCTTGAAGCATATCGCAAGAACTCCCCACTGCATTGATACTGCCGCAAAATTCTTTATAAACGAAATGCCTGCGGACCTTGCCTGTGTATTTACAAGGGTCGCAAGTGCCACGGGGGAGATCGCCGTAAGTATTGCCGTTTCAAACACGATGCCCAGCACCATTATAACGATAAGCGAGAACATTACGAACATAAGGATTATGATTATGACATAGAGCAGTGTTAAGACTATGTAGTTTATGTCAAGCAGTCCGCCCTCAAGCGGAGTTCCCTGATTCATTGCATCGCCGAACGCCGCTCCTATGCCGCCAAAGGCTGACGCAAAATCCACCTCACTTTTGAACAGTCCCGAAATTATTCCCACAACGTTGTCCACGTTCTGAACTATCAATGCACTCACAACAAGCTTCATCGCCACTCTGATCGCACCCTCAATGCCGCCGTGAAAGTCGATATTGGCACAATATGTAAATGCTTCCATACAGAAAAACAAGGTCAAAAGAGCTGTGCCTGCTCCCTCGAAAATGCTTATGGCATCTCCCGCCTGACTGACAATATCGAAGCCTGCAATGCTCTGTAAAACAGCGGCAAAACCGTCAGCTTCCGTCTGCAAAAGGTTCTGTGCTTCTTCAAATGCAACTTGAAAAAAGCTTGATTCTGCCATTATGCTCCTCCTTTCTTATTCAGAAAAGGACGGCCATATTGGATATATAACCGTCCATGTGTTTTGCTGATTATCTGCCGATCAATTTCCGCCGATCGAAAGAGAAGCAGGAATGATAGCTCCGACAGCGGCAATTATCGCACCGCCGATAAGGGTCTGGAAGCCTCTCGTCTTGCCGTCTGCATTGTCGTCCTTGAAGCCTACGCCCGTCTGAATGCCGCCGACTACGGCTACAAGTGAGCCGAGTGCGATAACACCGGGACCGAGTACGCCCATAATTGCATCGATCATTCCCTGTGCGTCCGCTCCGTCGCCTGCGGCATAAACATTCATTGCACAAGCCGACACGGCGGCAGGAATAACGAGTGCCGCCTTTCCGAGCCTTGTGTTCATAGCTCTGCCTGCAGCATTGGAAGCGGCAAGCATAGCCTTTGCTCCGACTTCGTTTGCCTTGTTCTGAAAACTGTTGATTGCTTCTGTGATCTTCATCACACAAACCTCCTTATAAAAAAATTAGTATATATCTTCAAAGCCCTGCGGTTTACACGCACTCTTGATTCTTTATATAATTACTTTTCTGCCGAACCGCAGGTCTGCTTTGACTGCAAAATGACAATAAAAAAAGAGCTGTAAAGCCGCATTATAAAATGCCGCTTTATAGCTCTCATTCGCTGTTCCGCACCGCTCTTTTGGTACGCCGTTATTCAGTTTTATTTTCGGGACGCATTATCAGCTTTTTCCTTGATTCATAAATGAAATACCCGTCTTTTCTCGGTTCAAGGATTATTTCCGATTTTCGCTCCATAAGCCTGTTTATTTCCTTTATCTCACGTTCCGTAAGCACCGATATTTTCTCCATATATCACTCCAAGTCAGGCTGTGCAGTACAGTTCCGTGCAATGCTCCAGCCTTTGACGTATTTCTATTGGGATATCCGACATTATGCTTTCGGGCTGTGCTATTTCAGCACCCTCATCATCAGACGTTACAAATCGAAGTTTGAGTGTGTCCGCATTTAACGTATCGCCCGTATCAATAAATTCGCTGAAATCAATAAATTCCGTTTCGGACTGTGTTTCAACATATCTGTCAAGATAATATGCATAAGGATTGTCGGAAGCCGTTTCACCCTTTTCCGTGTCAGGCTTCCAGTCCTCTCCAAGCTCCGCATATCTCGGATGCTCGGAAAGATTGAATTTATTTGTAAAGAACGGATAAAGCCCACGCACCATAACAATGCAGTTATTGTTGTCCATAGTTGTCAGCTCGTCAATGGTCGCAAGCTCTCTGCCCATAATGGCATTATTGTAAGAACTGCTTCCCTGCTTGCCTTTGGTCTGATTTATGGATAACTGGTCGATGGTTTCTTTTCCGAGTTCCTTTGAAAGATATTCATTTGTGAATTGGTCTTTGCCGCCAAGATATATGAGTGTATCGCAGTTGCCGGGCAGTTCTTCCCATGACTTCTCATAAAGTCGTTTAAGCTGTGAGATATTTTGCAGAATGACCTGTGCCGATATTTCAAACTTTCGGCATGTTGCAAGGACCTTTTCAAAGTCGGGTATCTTGCCCACGTTCGCAAACTCATCGAGTATAAAGCGGACGTGAACAGGCAGTCTGCCGTGATAATAATTTATCGCTCTGTCATACAGCGTATCAAAAAGCTGTGTGTACATCATTGCCGCCAAGAAGTTGTATGTTGTATCCGTTGATGGTATTACGATAAACAATGCTGTGGGCTTATCTCCCAGAGTTTCAAGACGGATATTGTCCGTATGCGTAAGATTTCTCACATTTTCCAGCTTGAAATATTGGAGCTTTGTTGTAGTGGAAATGAGAATAGACTGCATCGTTTTTCCTGCCGCCTGCTTAAATTCCTCGTAATACTGCACCGACAATGCTTTCGGAGCCGCTTCCTTTCGCTTGTCAAACATAAGGTCAAGCTCGGATTTTTCTTCTTCCTTGCCCTCGATTACCTTTGCTTTATGTATAAGGTCAAGAACGCCTGCAAAGTTCTGTTCTTCTTCCGTTCCCGTTTCTATGAGCAGAAAACAGAGTGAAGATAATAACAGCCTTGTAGCATCGTCCCAGAAGGGATCGCCTGAGCTGCCCTCGCCCTTTGTATTGGTCATAAACACGTTTATCATCTTTATGACGTTGTTGCTGTTTATTTCGCCTGTACTGTCACGAAGATAATGAAACGGGTTGTAGTTTGAGCTGTGCTTCATATCGTTCAGATTGAAAACTCTTATCTCATACCCGTGCCGCATAAGCATCTTTCCGCAGGATTCCACAAGCTCGCCCGATGGATCAGAGACAACAAAAGATGTGTTGCATTGAAGCAGATTGGGCTTTACGAAAAACCGAGACTTGCCCGTACCTGAACCGCCGAGAATTATCATATTCAGATTTAGCATCGGCTTTATTTTTTCGACTTCCCTGCCTGCACCCATTACGTCCTTTATTGATATTTCCGTTCCGGTAAGCTTGCTTGGACTTTTCTTTTTCCGACTGCCCTTTTTCTTCTTTTTATCCTTTTCTTCCGCCGCTTCATTTTTCTCCCTGACCTTTCGGTCAAGGACAAGAAAAACATCGCTTGCACAGATAACGTTGTTGTAAAAGCCTGCCTTTGTGGTATCGGCAATTATCTCTTTCTCCTGACGGTTTCCCCACCTCGCAGAACCGTGCTCTACACCACGTCTGTGATAACGCTTGCCGTTTCCCACAAGTCGGTACATTATGGCTATAAGGCTTGCGAAAAAAGCTAAAACGCAAGATTTTCTTGTAAGTCCCGAACCTCTTAAAACTGCCCGAAAGGCATTGCCCAGATTTGAAGCTGTCATATATTCGCTTACACTGCCTATGGCTTCAAAGATCTGAATATTTCCGTTTTTGTCGGCAGTCATTTCAAGAGTATAGCCTGCAAGAACGATAACGGGAAAAGCAATAATACAGCAGACAATTATGATATACAGAAGCGTATCTGTTTTCTTTTCGGGTATTCCCATATTGCTTGCCATAGTTACAGCTCCTGTCCGCTCTTGTCTTTGGCTTTGGACTTGTCCTTAACAGCCTGTGAAAGTGCCTTGAATTTCTCCTGCGCAAACTGTTTAAGTCCGCCGAGAGTCTGCCTGTCGGGGAATTTGCTGTCCCTTATGCTCTTTTCAAATGATCTGCTTATATCTGCCGCACCCTTTTCGGATATGCCAAGCTCGGCAAGCTTTTCCGCATTGATATTTCCGATAGGCATTATCTCCGACTTTCCGCTGTTCTTTGCGGTTATCTCTGCCATATTACCCGAAAGCTGTTTTATAACTGCTTCAGAATGTTCAAAGGTGTGAGCATCATTTACAATATTGTCGGCTATGAGCTGTTTCATTGCACAGGCAACTGAAATATCGTCAACAAGCCCGAAATCTTCACGGAAAGCCTTTTCAATGTCCGCAAGAAGAGTATTCCTTTCGACCTGCATATACTGATAATTCTCGGCATCATCTCTTATGATTATGGTGCTGTCTTTGAGATTGTAGTATCCCATATCCCAAAGCTCTGCATTGTTCTGTTCATAGGAACCAAACATCAATGCTGTTGGCTTTCCGTCACGTTCCTTGCCAAAGGAACGTGCTTCTATGTCGGTGTCCCTATATGAAGCTGCCACCTTGTCGGCAATTTCCTTTGCAGATACCTCGGAATATCCCATCTGCGAAAGCACAGCCTGCACCTCTTTTTCAGGCATAACGGGAATTACCGCAAATTTATTCGTATTATTGTCAAGAATACAGCACTTTGCTCCGTTATCCCTTGGAATTTCTCCGATACATTCCGCCCTGCCGATCACTTTCTGCGAAAGCTGTGACTGTGCAAGATACTCGCCGATATTCGGAATGTCCGCATACACGATCTCCGATTTTTCCGCTGTATATGCAAATGTTTCTTTCTGCTTGTCGGTCAGCTTATGGTTTATATCTTCAATGAGCTTGTTCACCGTTTTGCTGTTCAGCCCTCTTTCTTTAAGGGCTGTCCGCATTTCCTCGGCACTTCCCATTTTCACGCTGATAAGCTCATTTTTCTTTGCATTGAAAAGGTCAATTCGGCGAAGTTCTCCGCCGTCCGTGCCGTATTTATACACGGCTGTATCTTTATTGATATGTCTGTTTCGGGTATTAAAATATCCCGTCAGCTCACTTCCGCCGACAGCCCTTTTCACTTTTCCGTTCACATCATATACAGGATACTTTTTATCAAAGTCAAGCTCTGATTTAAGCGTTTTTCCGCCGTTTATCATTTCGGCTTCCGATTTGCTTATACGGATATAGTCCTGTCCCGAAGTGTTCGGAACACGCATAAAAAAGCTGTCCGGGGTATTAAGCTCCTCGATATTGAGCTTTTCCATATCCAGAGTTATGACATTATCATAAACCTCGACCAGATAATTCTCGCACTCCTGCAGGCTTGCCTTATATTCTTCCCTTGCCCTGCCAATCTGCTCCGAAATATCCGATTTGTACATTACAGCGACCTTATCCTCATAAGGAACAAGTGAGATTTCAAGATTATCTGCCTTTGCGGCGGCAAAAAGCTCCCTTGCTTCATCTTTGGAAATGGTGTATGCTTCAAAGCTGAGAGCGTCGAGAGGTGCGGTCTGCTCATATCGAGTGACCTCAATATTCCCGACTTCCTTTTTGACCTGCTCCGCTTCCGCCAATGCCTTTGAATACTGTCCCTCATATTCCTTTGGAACAACATTCATATATTTGCCCTCATCGGTTTTAAAGGAAATGACGGGAATATCGTATTTATTCATCACACGGTCAACTATGCCCATATCTTCGGCAGGAATAAGGTCTTTTCCGTCCTTTACGATTATCTTATCGGAGTTTTCCGCAAGCTCATTTGCGACAACGTGCTTCATTGCCATATTGAGCAAATCAAGCTGACTTGCGGGAACGGCAATAACTGCATTGTTATTGTCCCCAACCTGTGCATTGAAATATGAACCGCCCATTCTCCTGACGGTTTCCTCTATTTCGGAGAGTTTTTCGGCAGGCACGGTGACAAACTTAAATTCCGCTCCTGCTTTTTGGAGCTTTTCAAAATGCTGTTTTGAGAGTTTTCCCGTTTTTATCTTCGGAAAATTCTTTTTATAGGAAAGTTCCCCTCTGCCTCTGCTCTTCTCCATATCGCTTATGATGTCAAGAATACGCTTTAAAAGCTCCACAAATGTTGTGCAGGCATCATCACCTATCATTATTCCGTCACCCCTTCCGTTTCAGAATGTTCTACCGGAACATCGGTATTTTCGGGTGTTTCCTCAGCGAAAATATCTATCCTGTCTTCATCGGTACAGCCGTATGAGAACGGGGACATATTGAACATAAGGGTAACATCTGTGTCTGCGGCATTTGCCCAGCCGTTGGGAAGTGACAGGGGCAGAATACGCTTTATTCCCACTCTGTTTATTACAAATGCAGGAGAATATTCCTGCGGTGAATAGTCCGAATAATTATATGTTTTGGGCTTTGTTATGCTTTTCAGCAGATCACGCTGCTTTACATCAAAATTCTCGTCTGTGCCTGCGTATGTCACGCCGTATCTGCCTGCAATGTTTACTTTCAGAAAGTGCGTGCTGAAAACTGTCTGCCTGTTTTCTCCGTTGTCCGCACCGAAGATACGCTCCTCGGTTTCTGAATAGCTTACCTTGTTTTCTTTATGGTTCTTTGCATATCCGACAGAGTTTGCGGAATAGCCGAAGTTATAGTAAAGCTCGTCACGATTTGTTCCAAGCTCCGAACATATCTCGTCTGCGGTCATATTGCTGTTCTCTGCCCAGATTTCAAGGAGCTTGTCGGGGTTAAGTCTTATGAGGTAAACAGAAGTGCCGTCTATCTCTTTATTAAGATTGATTAGATCCGAATAATACACTTCCCACATATCCGGTGAAAGAAGATCATTCATTTCAAGCCCGATCGTTCGGGAATAATACTGATAATCTGTAAGGTCTGAAAACTCGTCCTCATCGGTCATATCATTTTCAAACCAGCTCCGCACAGCTTTCAGTTCCTTTTCCTGCGGTGTAAGCTCATCATCGGCAGATGTACTCATACAGCCTGTAAGCATAACCGCCGCTCCCATAAGAAATCCCACGCACTTTTTCAGCTTCATTGTTCTACCCCTTTCGTTCGTTTTTTGATATTTCTATTATATCAAATCGTGAAAATCGGAGTTTATGAACGGAGGGGTGATAGATATGATAGTTAATGACAAGTTATGATAAGCTGTAAGTGGTTATGAGTGTGTAAATTCATTGTTTGGCAATGGGATTTATGATAAGATACGTGCTTGAACATTTTGTAAACATTATGCGAACTTACAATAAACGCAAATAAAAACTGACTTCATCTAAAAATAAAGTCAGTTTTAGTGTACAAATTCATTTATCACAATATATTAATTTTTGATATGCTTTATTTTATTTTTATTATTTTTATTTTTCCTGTTGGAATAGCTGCATCTTTATCAAAAAGCACTACATTTTTTCCTTTAGGAAAAACAGTACTCGAATATACAATACCTTCATATCCAAGAGATAAAAGATACTGTGCTATACATTGAAACGGTGCATACATCAATTCTTTGTCTTTTGTTTCAACCGGAAGAAATATTTGTTTAGACAATAGTCTTGCATAAGTAAATGCCACCCATTTCAGAACGGTATCTTTTATCTCGTCAGTATCAGTAAAGTGAGTGTACCCTTTTCTTTTAAATTCATTTACTTTTCTCTTACAAACTTCTTCAGCACACATTTCAAGCTGATTATTTATGTCATTGTATTGAGTGTTATCCGCAATTGTAAAATCGACCAATTTTTTACCCACAAAGTCTTTATTTAATATAAATTTACATAAACCAAATATTTCGCCGCTAGAGGCACGGCACTCTTTCAATGCACAAGTTTCAGCATTATCTATATCACCAATTGCAAGATATAACCACTCCACTTTCGGTGGACTAAATCTATTATGAGCATTTATAAAATTCTTATCAGGAATAAACCTACTATAAGTTGGTTCGGGATCTTCAGGTTTTAGCCTTCCCGCTCTGATAAGTGTTATGTACTGTGATAAAACAGCATCAATTGATACATCAAAAAAGTGATGACAATTTGAAAACATATCATCAAAGACCTTAAAAAAAATAGTTTTTGATTTTGCATTATTAAAATCATCATATGTAAAATCGCCATTAGCCAAATAGGAACGAAATTCATCCCATGT
>ERZ1026854.1387-NODE-1387-length-15408-cov-4.082915_pt1 | contig 15408 bp, 10 predicted proteins | sample MGYA00380157_ERZ1026854 | MGnify/ENA primary metagenome ERZ1026854 (study PRJEB33269, sample SAMEA4719793) | human gut metagenome | biome: human-associated habitat; feature: organic feature; material: feces | place: Cameroon | collected 2013-10 ...
GCGGATGACTTTGTGCCACCCGTTTGCACGCAGGTTGAGCGAGCCGGAGCGTTCCGCCGCCCGTTTCAACTCCACGAGGTCCTGCGTTTTATAAATAATATTACGCATTTCCTCCGTCATACGATATACTTCGTAAATGGCGCGGCGGCCCATAAACCCGGTGCCGAAGCACTTGGGGCAACCGACAGACTTGAAAAATGTCCAAGAATTTTGGTCGTGCGGGTTCAAATGACCCTCTTTAATGATACGCTGCAAGGTGGCCGGGTCCGGTATATGCGGTACTTTGCAGTACGGGCACAAGATACGCACCAAACGCTGCGCCGCCACCAACGCCAAAGAGGAGGCCAGCAAGAACGGTTCCATACCCATATCAATCAAACGGGGCACGGCGCCCAAAGCTTCGTTGGTGTGAAGCGTGGAAAGCACCAAGTGGCCGGTTAAGGCCGCCTTCAAGCAGGCTTCGGCGGTTTCGTTATCGCGGACTTCCCCCACCAGAATTACGTCCGGGTCCTGACGTAAGAACGAGCGTAAGCCCGCCGCAAAGGTAAGGCCAATGGCCGGCTTTACCTGCACCTGGCTAATACCCGCCAGTTTGTATTCCACCGGGTCTTCCAACGTCATAAAGTTTAACTCGGGGGTGCGGATGGTTGTCAGTACCGCATTTAACGTGGTAGATTTACCGGAACCGGTAGGACCCGTCAAGAAAATCAGCCCGTGGGGCAAGTTGGCCGCATCCAAAAACGCCTTTTTCTGGTCCGGTTCAAACCCCAGTTTATCCACGTTCATTTCGCTCGTACCTTTATCCAAAATACGAAGCACCAGTTTTTCGCCATATACCGTCGGGCAGACAGATACACGGACTTCAATGGAGCGGTTTTGGTAGCGGATAGTAAAACTGCCGTCCTGCGGCAAGCGTTTTTCCGCGATATCCAATTTAGACAAAATTTTAATACGGGAAATAATGGCGTTTACAGACTCTTTGGCCGGGGCCGTGCGTTCGTACAAAGACCCGTCAATACGGAAGCGCAAACTTACGCGCGCATCAAACAGTTCCAAGTGAATATCTGACGTGCGCTCTGTAATGGCCTGGCGCAAAATAGCGTTTACCTGTTTTACATACTGCGAAGCATTGGGCGAAACTTTATCCAAGTCCAAAAAGCCAGACACATCCACATCATCGTCGCTTTCTTCGCCGGACACCTCCACTTGGGGTTTGGCGGCTTCGTTCATTACTTCTTCCAACAGGTTTTTGTTAGAATAGAAAGTATCAATTACGTTTAAAAGTTGGCTTTTGCTGGCTAAAAAGGGTTGCACCTGCTTACCTGACATCATTTTGATATTTTCAAGCAGGAACACATTTGTCGGGTCCAACACCGCTACCGCGAGGGAGTCATCCTCCACGAACAACGGAATAACCATATTTTCACGGGCGAATTTTTCAGGAATAATATCCTGCAAATTCTGCTCTTTTTCCGGCACTAAAATACCGTTTTCCTTAGAAGCGTAGGGAACCGCAAAATGTTTAGAGAGCGCCGCCGTTACCTTTTCTTCGGACGCAAAGCCGAACTTGATAACGGCCTCCGCGAACGTTACGTTGTTTTGTTTGGAGAACAACATCGCACGCTTGACTTGATCTTCATTTAAGGTGCCTTGTTCTACCAAAATCTCACTTAACTGTTTTGCCATTTCCTAATCCTCTATATTGCTTGCTTTTGATACTGCCCGCCCCCAGTTTATCACCGGGGGCGGTTAAAGAATTAACTATTCCGCCAAAATGGTCGGGGTAATGAAGATGACCAAGTCGGTGGTGCTTTTAGATTTGGTCTTGCTCGTAAACAGCCAGCCCAACAGCGGAATATCGCCCAAGAGCGGTACTTTGCGGGTCTGGTCCGTTTCACGCGAAGTGAGCAGACCGCCGATAACGACCGTTTGGCCGTTCTTCACGCGGACCAAGGTGGAAGCCGCGCGGGTGGTAGTATCTTTGGAGAAGTCAAAACCGGAACTTACCAAGTCGGAGTAAGAAGGCTGCACATACAGCGTTACATAGCCTTCGCGGTTTACCTGCGGGGTAACCTGCAAGGTAAGACCGACGCGTTTTCTTTCCGCCGAGGTGGTGGTCATCCCTTCACCGGAACTGCTACCAGATTGGCTCATCGTCTGGCCGACGGTGGCATCCGTAGAGGTTGTGATGGTGGCCGTTTTGTTGTTCAAGGTTACCACTTTCGGTTTACCCAAATATTTGGCTTCACCGCGGGTCAGTAAACTTTTCAGCACTATGTTAAAGGCCGAGAAGTCCAACAAACCACCCTCATCTTCGCCTTCGTCACTAGAAGAGGAGGAAGAACCGGAACCGGAACTGGAACCAGAGCCGGAAGAACCGCTGTTCAACTGGTCCTTGCTCGGGAAAATATAGTTCCAACCTTTCACGCCTTGGCCTTTAATATATTCCAAGTCCACTTTGCGTTTGGGACCCGTCATAGAAACCATTGCGCCGTCGCTTCCGCCGTATTCAAAGCCGAGACTCAAACCGCTCGTCTTGCTGACTTCCACGATTTGCGCTTCAATCAAAATCTGCGGGGGTTTAATATCCAACTCGGCCAAGATGTTTTCCACCTGCGGGAATACTTCGGCCACGTCGGTAATAATCAATTTGTTCGTGCGGGGATCCACGGCAATCTTACCGACAGGGGAGAGCATACTTTTGACAATCGTCGTAATTTCTGCACCGCCGCTGTAAGAGTCGGAACCCGAACCGGAGGAAGATCCACCCAAGTTCAAACCGGTAGAATCACCGGACGAACTGGAAGAACTGCTAGAAGACACATCCTGCGGCATAATGCTGTTGAGTTCGCTCTGCGCGGAACCAACGCCTTGCAGGGAAATATAACTAAGGGTATAAATCTTAGTAATGGTATCCGGGGCATCATTGGAGCGTTTGGTTACGACGTAACTGTCGCTCTTGCCGATGCGCTGATAAGCCAACCCTTGCACGCGCAAAAGCGTATCCAACGCTTCGCGTACCGTTACACGTGTCAGCGAAGCCGTCACTTTTTTATTGGCGAATTCCTCGCTCATAATAAAGTTGATTTTGGCTTGCGTCGTGATACTGTTCAAGAACGCCGATATCGGTACGTTGGAAACGCGGATGGACACTTTGCGGTCCAAAGGCGAGGACGCTTCGGTTTCTTTGTACAGTTCGGATTCGCCATTCAACTTTACCGTTGTATCTTCTGTTACAGCGATAGTGTTGTCGCTAGGTAAGGATTGCCGGGATTTTTGGGCAAAAGCATTGCCACCCAAACTCACAGCCGCCACACACGCCAGCGCAACTGCTAAACGATTTGTCATCTATCCTCCTATAATTTTTCCTAAATGATTTGATTACAACTGCATTTTACGAACAAATTTATGACCCTTGTAAGAAAACACAACGGAATCTGGACGGACTTCCACAATCCGCGCGCCATAAATGCTTTTTCCTACGGTGTAAATCTTACTGCCGATAAAAACCTCTTGTCCGATAATACCGCCGATTTTAATGCGGTTTCTAACCTCACGGGTCGGGTCTTTAATGCGGGCGAGTTCCAACTGACGCAAGCGTTCTTCTTCTTCGCGTTTACGTCTTTCTTCGGCGAGTTTGCGTTGGCGTTCCGCTTCAATAGCGGCCAAACGCTGTTGCTCGCGGAATTGCAAGAGCAAAAAGTCATCGGGCGATAAGGTCGGATCGCGGCGGGACTTGGGGTTATACACCACACGCGGGGCCGCGGCCTCCTCGGGCTTTTCGGCTACTTCTTCACGCGGGGCAACAAAACCTTCCCCCTCGGCGGCCGGCACAGCCGGAGCGTCACCCGCAACGGGCAACACAGGTTGTGCGCCTTCTTGCGGAACCTGGGGTGTTGCGTCAACAGCAACCTCTCCCGCTTGCGGCAAGGCTTCCACCGACACGTCCGCCTGGGCGGCCAAGGCTTTTTGCGCCTGCGGGGCTACCGCACCCGTCATATCCTTTTTGGCAGATGCACGGCGGCCTTTGCGGGCCGTTTTTTGCGCTTGCGCAAACGGCACGCAGACAAAAGCCAAAAGTGTAAATAAACAAATGAGTTTCTTCATTATTTTTTACCTCCTTTTCTCTTGGAGGATTTTTTGGCCTGCTGCTCTTGGATTATTTTATCATAATCTTTAAAGAGACCTTTGGCAATTTTTTCTTTCGGGAAAATGGTGTTAAAGCGCATAGACACTTTATTTACCCCCAATTTGCTGGCTTCCTGCTGCTTGGCAATGGAAAACTCGGTAACTTTGATGTATTCATCCAAGTTTTCAATGCCCGCCCAGAACTCGGCAAACGGCGTAAAACCCATTTCCGTATTTACCCGCAGAGAAGCGGCAACAAAGGTGGAATTACTTGTATCCTCGGTCTGTTGCCCTTCAATTTGGGGCGTAATATTAGCGGCCTTAAAAATACCCAAAATTTGGCTGAGCAACCATTCGTTTTTGGATTCAATATTCGGGAACTTCGGCTCCAAGGACAAGAGTTTCGTCTTGTTGGCCTGATATTCCTGCTCGCTGGTTTGCTGAACGCGGATAGCATCTACCTGCCCATTAAAATTGCGGACTTTGTCATCAAACTTGCCGTTGGCATAGCGCAACAACAAGAATACAACCAACACCGCCACAAACTGTTTGACGAAGAGTTTTACGTTCCCTTCCTGCGCCACCGTTTGGATGTCTTGGAAGCCCTTTTTCAGGTTTTCCTGCATTTTAGCCGCTTTTTCCTTCATATCTGCTGCCATAATTAGCGACCTCCTTCCTGCTGCTGACTTCCGCAGGTGAATACGAAACTGGTTTCCGTGCCGGCCGCAGAAGAGGAATCATTACCTCTAGATGAGTTTCCGCCCGCCGTGCCCGCTACATTTGGATAGCGGATATTGGCTTTTTCGCCACAGATTTTTTTGAAATTGGGCTGTTGGACAAGTTTATCTCTAAACTGGTTACCCAAAGCCAAGTCGGCGCGTCCGTCTTTACCGGTTTTAATAGCCCCTTCCAATACAATGTTGCGGGCCTCGCCGCCTTTGGACGGGAACGGGTCCGTATAGGAAAACTTGGTAATCCACATTTCCTGCGGAATCGTATCCACCACTTCCATAATTACAGGCGTAATAACATGGTCAAACTGCAACATTTGCTGTAAGTTGGAGTTTTGGCTCTTCATTTTGCTCAGATTGCTTTGAATTTGACTGGCAGTTAAGCCGTCAAAATCGGCAATCGTCTGCGTGGCAGATGCCTTGGTTTGGCGGAGATTTTTCTCAGCACTCTTTACACCTAAGTAGCCTTTGCCAATAAGAAGCAACAAAATAACAATCAGCACTGCGGACACTTTCCAAGCAGTCAAACTGGCGTTAAATTCATAATCGCTTAAACGGTTGCCTTTGGTAAAGTCCAAATCCGGCGTTTTGTGATCGTGGAATTTAATACTCGCGCCAATGGCGGCAATTTCTCCCGCCGAGCGCGTTTCAATTCCGTAAACCTCGCTTAAATTCCATTTGCGCACCGGCTTTTTAGAATCGGCTTCCAGCGCGGGAATCCACGGGTCCACATCCGTACCCACAATAACGGCTTCTTCAAAGGGATCCTTTTCCAACTGTTTGGCCACAAATTCCGTGCAGTTGGTGATTTCAAAGCGGCGGCGTTCCGCCGGTAAAGAACCCGAAATTTCCACCTCGCGCAAGAGAACAGGAGCGTTTTCATTTAAGAAAACAAAACTCGCCAAGTCCTTGCCGAAGAAGGAATAAATACGTCCGCCGTTGCCAACGGCTTCCTTGTCGCTATCGTTAAACGCGCGCCCCAGAGAAAGGCTGGACGGTTCCACTGATATAAGTTCCAATCCCACCGATTTCAATCCTTTGCGCAACCGTTCAATAATCTGCTGGGTAGTCATTGCAAACACCACGCCCAAGCGTTTTTGCTTGGTAGCGGCCGTTTCAAATTCGTAAACGTGATATGCGTATTCCGCTTTTTCAAACGGAAAATGGATATACTTGCGCGCTTGAAGAGGAATAGAACTCTTCCACATTTTGCGCTCAATAGCGGCCGGAATCACAAAGTGGCGCAGTAAACAAAACGAAGAAGCCAAACTGATAACCACGCGGTTGGTTTTCCATTTCTTTTTAGACGTTACTTTTTTCAAGGATTCCAACCAGTTATCCATAGCAAAGAACGCTTCGTTCAAATCTAATGGTTTTAACAATGTTTTATCTACGGAATTAATCGGCACGCGCACCAAAGATTCCAGCACGGTTCCGCTGTCTTTTTTAGTGGTTTGCGCCACATACATTTCGTCAATGCCAATATAGATACCCAGGCAATCCGGGTGGGCATTCATATTTTGGCCGATTAACGCTTCCGTAATACCAGCAAGACTGCTACTCATACTCACCTCGGGATTAGTTGGCGCTTCCGGTATTGTAATCTTCGTACGGCATATCGTACGGGTTATTTACCGGAGCGGTGGACGGTTGCGTACCATAGGCTTGCGCATCCGTCGGGGTATCATACGGAGAATAAGACTGTTGGGCAGACGGATAAGCCGTACCGCCCAGCGTATCGGGCGTATCCGCCGGAGCGGGCGCCGTTACGTCCGTGGTGGGAGCCGTTGCCGTTTGGGCTTGCGTTTCTACCGGTTGTTCCGCAGTTTCGTGGGCAGCACCCATAGTGCGGGTCGGTTTGGTCCACAAACGGTCCGTTTTATAATTGCAAGAGGGGCAAAGTTCGTCGCCCGTTACCTTTGTCTGGCAAGCAGAGGTGGTGCAAGAGGCGGAAGATGTCTTCTTCTGCGCCGAGCATTTAACAATTACGCGGCGGCGCAAGGTTTGTTTTTGTCCCTTCAAATCGGTTGCGGTCAACACCAAGGTATATTTGCCGCAGGGGAGTTCCGGCCCGATAATGCCTTTGCGTCCGTTCCATAAAATCTGATGATAAACGGGTGTAAAGCCTTCCAACTGGCGGACAACGTAATAGTTGCCGTCGCGCCCGTGCTGAACGACCTGCAAGAGCCAATTATCAATCGGGTTTACTGTTTCCAATACGGAGAAATCCACCGCATATGCTTCGCCCAACGAACGGTCAATGGCGTGGCATTGGGGAACAATCGCCATACTTAAAAGCGGGGCCTTTTCGTTGCCTTCGTTCTTTTCCATACGGGTCGGCAATTTGGCGGTATAATCAAACACGATAGAAAGCCCGTTTAAATTCGCAAAGCGGGCCGGCGGTTCCTGGTCGGCAAGTCCCAGATTGTAATGCAATTTCCCTTGGGAAATACCGCGGTTTACAAAATAAGAGTTAAGTGCCATTGCCTGGCGGATACCCGCCAATGTTACATCGTCGGTATAAGAGCCGGGCGGCAAAATAACATAACCCGCGCCCTGCACCAAGGCCAGCATTTCATAAATGCTGTTTAAAAGAGGCAAGGCTTCGGGGCGGAATTTGTTGCCGTCAAAAAGGACATCGGCATCAATATCCAAGGCATCCGGCATATTGTCGCGGAAATAGAGATGTACGCCCTTAGCGGCATTGATTTTTTCAATGGCGGCGGCGGTCATAGAATCCAATTTTTGGTTGGTATATAATTCGCGCGCTTCCACGGCTTCGGGAGAGGTCAAATCGGTAAAGGTGGAATCAGCAGACGAGGTCAGCGTGCCTTCTTGGCGCGGAGTATCGTCCAATGCAGCATCCGTTACAGTCTGCGTTTGATTGGCAATCGCTTGTTCATCCGCATTTTGTACAGCCGTTCCGGCGGAGGCGGCTCCAGCCACAGCCGTGGTTTCAATGGCGGCTTCGTTCACGTCTGCGGCGGTTTGCAAAGCATCTTGGCGCGCCTGTGCGGCGGCTTCCTGGGCGGCCAAGCGTTGCGCTTCAATGCGGTCCGTCAACGCCTGTTGTTGGGCGTTCACGTCGTTTACTAAACCTTCCTTGGCAGCGGCGGCCTGGGCTTTCTGTTCCTGCGCTTTGGCCTGTGCTTCTTGGGCGGCAAGTTGAGCCTGCTGTTGGGCCTCGGCTACGGCATCGGTGGCTACGTCGTCAAGCGTTTTCACTTCGCCTTCTTTAAAGTTTACATCCACTTCCACCGGGGTTTGAATACCGCCCACGCGGTTATGGATTAATTCCACATATTTGTTGGCTTCGGCCACTTGGTCTTTATCGCCGTGAACCATCACGTCAATAAAATAGTCCATTGCTTCGCTGTCTTTATTTTTTTCATACAGCGAAATACCCTTTGCCAACTGTTTGGCGGGAGAGGCCGCATAAACCAGCGTTCCCCCCGTCAACAAAAAGCATAAGAAAGAAACGGTCAAATAACTAAATATTCTATTTGTTTTCATTATTGATTTTCCTGTCCCTTGCGTTAATAATGGGTTTACCCTGCAACACACAGATACTAGAATTATAGCAATTTAGCGCGGTTTGTAAAGCAACTTTTTTATAAACGCAAAAAATTGTCCTTATCCAAGGGCTTTTAGGCGGGCCGTAGCAGCCGAATTTTGCGGATAATAAAACAGCGCATCTAACAAACAGCGTTTGGCATTTTTTACATCCTCTGCCTTGCGGTAGAGCGTGGAAAGCGCAATATTGGCCCACAAGTCGTCCGGATGTTCTTGAAGCAAGCGGTCCAAAACCTCCTTGGACTTAATATCATTGCCCGAAAGCGACAAGATGCGCGCCAACAAAATCGGCCCGTTGGTATCCTCGGGGAATTCTTTTATATAGTTTTCCACATCACTACGCAGGCGGTGTTGGTAAAATTCGGACATTTTTTCAAACTTGTCCGCTTTTTCCTGATACCGCTGCAAGCGCCGTGCCTGTGCCAAAATAGCGGGTTTATCCTTGCTTTTTCCGTACAGCGCGTCCAAACGAGAGAGGAGTTCCTTATCCAACGTATCCACCGTCAGCCCACGTTTATAGACGTTTTTAGCGTATTCGGTATCGCCCAGTTTTTGGTGGATTTCCCCCGCCACGCGCCACAAAGTCGGCTCGTACGGAAAAAGTTTTAAGCCGCGCTCCACCAAAGCAAGTGCCGTTTCATCGGCGTAAATAACGTCCTCGTCCAAGAGTTGCGAGAGCATTTGGTACGCCTGCAAATTATACGGGTGAAGTTTTAAATTATCTATCAAATAATGCACGGCTTTTTTATTATCGTGCGTGCCCAAGGCCGCCAACGCGGCGTGGAAATAGACTTCCTCGTAATACGAAGCGGCGGAAATGGTCTTTTCAAAGGCGGCCAGAGAGTCCTTGTACTTGCCCTGCGACAAAAGCACATTTCCCAAGCGGAAACCTGCCTCGGTATTAGCCGGGTACAGTTTTAACGCGCGGGAAAGATTTTCCACTGCGGCGGGATAATTTTTTGCCGCAATTTCCTTTTGACCTACAAACGCGCGGTACTCACTAGCCAACCACAAACCTTGCCACACAATCACCGCCACAGAAAAGCCTAAAACGGCCAAGGCAACGGTTTTGGTAACCGGGTTGACGGTAATTACGACACTTCGTTCTTCTTTACCGACACCGCTTACTTCGGCCCCAACAATCCACCAAAAGATAAACGCCGGGACCACCGCGTGCAGAGAAATGTTAAACATATTGTCCGCAAGCATTCCCAAAATACCACAGAAAAGCGCCTGCAAGAGTTGCTTTTTGTCGCCTTCTTTTTTGTGTGCGGCAAAATCGCGCACCTCCAAAAACAGCACCATAAACATAAAGAGGAACAGCCCCAGGCCGACAATCCCCCCCTGCGCCAGTTGGAAGAACAGTTCATTATGCGGTGCATTGGTAATGGTTTTGAGTTCACGCAGATTGGGATAACGGAGCAAGGTTTTGGGCTGGTTCTGCTCAAAGGCCATTTGAAAATTTCCAAGCCCGCTGCCCATTACCGGACGGTCCAAAAAGATTTCCTTGGAAACATCCCACATAAACAAGCGTTGGTGAAGCGACTGGAAGATATGGTCTTTATCCACGTTAAGCGTAATGTTAGACGGCGTAACGAGGGCAAGTTCCTTGGCGCGCGTAGCCACCGGGCGAGTAGCGGACGAGCCGTCTATATACACGGAGCCCCACCCTACGCCTACGGCAAGCAACGCAAGCAAAAACACGCGGCCTTTGCGCTGCCAAATAAGCGAACGCAAGGTGCCGAACATCCACATCATAATAAGCCCGCACAAGGCCCCCAGCCAGCACGAGCGCGCCACCCCGAAAGACAAGAACAAAATATAGACTAAAACAAGCAGACCGTAAACGATAAAATCTTTTTTGCTGTCCGTCCGCATATAGTACACGAGGAGCGACGGCAACAGCATCACCACCGCCGAGGACAAAAAGTTCGGGTTGCCAAAGGTGGAAAATGCCTTGGTGGCAAACTGGTTGATTTCAAACGGCCATAAAAATTCAAGCCCGAGAGCCTGCAACACCCCGTAACAACAAGCCAAAAACACGGCAACAAATATCAGCACCAAAATATTTTCCTGCGTGAGTTTTTTTAGTACGCGTACCCCTAAATAAACGCCTAAAACCCATAAAACAAGCGCGTACCAATCAAACATTTGCGCAAAAAGCCCGTCGGAAGACATATGCGTTTTGAGCATAGGCAAAAAGTACCACAGCCCGCCCCACGCAAGGAACATCAATATATAATTGGTTTTGCTTTCAATTACGCCGGAAAAAACCACATTTTTGCTGATTACATACGCCCCCAAGGCCACAATTACCAACAGGGTGCCATAGTTTAACATTCCGTAAAACATTGTTTGGCGCAAGGCTTGCGGTGCGGACGATACGGCAGAAAGCCACCCCACAACGCACGCTATGACATAAACGAAGAAAGCCAAATCAAAAAAAGTTTTGGTAAAATCAATATCTTTTAAACGCAAAAAGCGGAACGCCAAAGTGCCGTAAATAAGGGCCAAAAGCACATACAAAAGTGTATTTTGTACAAAAAAAGGGTTGGCGGTAAGATCGGTAAAAAACACGAGCGGCACGACGAGGAAACACATAGCCAGCAGCACGCGGATAATCTTCATATAGATAGTTTCTTTTTCGGGTTTGATTAAATTTAGCATAAAAAGTCCATAAAAAGGTTTATTATATTGTAGTTTTTTAAGGCGCACAAGGTAAAGAGGCAGTATTGGATTGGAAATTGTTATTAAATTTGGGGCCATTTTCCTGTTGGTCGTCATTTCCGAACCCTGCGGGCGGCCACTCTTTCGGGGAGGACGGCAAAAAACACCAATTTTTATCAAGCCCTTTCACTTTTTCTCCTTTTAAGGCCTTTTTATTGGGGGCAAAACGGCCTTTTATATGCGTTTTTATACAACGGCAGATACACCCGGGTATATCCGACCTTAATTGTCAAAATTTTAACAGAAAAACTTCCGCCATCCAAAGGTGCATAATAACTATCCCCGGCGGTAAACCGGGGATAAATAGAATTTCTTAATTACCGGGAGCAATCGTGATGCCGCCGGAGGAACCGCCTTGTCCAGGGTTAACCTTGGAACAATCCAAATTACCCGGCTCTGGAGCATTAGGACCTTCATAGCACGTTACTACTGCAAGGCTATGGTATTTCCCTATGCAAAAGGAATATTCATATCCAACAACATACTGCTTACCAAGTTCACAACTGGCACAAGCCTTGCCCGGTTGACAACCGTCCGGCATTTGTGCGCTAACACCAAAATAAGTAATGTCCGATACATTTAACGCACAGTTATTGCGATAATCCACCGCAGAGATACATTTTTGAGGATAAAATCGTATGCCATTTACGCTCCCCTCTTCACAATACCGCAAGCAACCAGACGGATAGGTTAAATAACGTGTTCTGCTCCTGGTACAGTTTTCAGAGGCTTTATCCCAAGTGCAGGTATCCTCATTCCATTTATACCGAATACTCCCGGAATAGCCACTTCCATACACCTCGCTGCACAGGGTTAATTTGGTAGTAGAAACCGGAGCGTTGGCACATCCAGTTTCGCCTTGTTCCGCTTCGCCGCAAACCAAGTAAACCTCTTCCTTGTTTTTGAGTTTTAATTTCTGCCAACTCATTGTTTCCCCCTCACATTTAGGGAATTTATAGCCAAACAAGTTTAACTCGCTCAAATACATATTATCCGTCTGCATCGTGTAACCTTGCTTGTAGTTACCTACGCGCAAACTGGTTTTAAAATCAAAATCACTCACGCCATTACCGCTACCAATGTGCGCGGTGCTGCCCTCTATTGCAGGCGCATCATTTAGTTCCAGTTTTCCCCCTGCAATCTTTAATAAGTTATTTACGCGCAACGATTTCCCTGTATTAAATCCCTCGTCTGCTGAACAACCCAAGTTCATTTGGCAGGCAGAGGTTAAGCCGACGTCCATTTGTTTCATTACATCTACCTGGCTATATGCCACATATTTCACCGGGAAATACGTTACCATTGTCATTTTATTGGCACCCGCCGCCATAGAGGGTGTGGAAGCACATAAGAAGCACAACCCTATTAATAGTTTCTTCATTTTTTTCTCCTTTTAAGGCCTTTTTATTTGGGCAAAACGGCCTTTTATATGCGTTTTTATATACCGGATACATCCGGGTATATCCGGCCTTAATTTTCAAAATTTTAACAAAAAAAAAAAATAAAACAACCCTTTAAAAAGAAGTCCTGCAAACGGCTTACCTTTTTCCCTCTTTTGACTAATGGAGCCACACTGTTTTGGCAATGTCGCAACCAACAAAACAACACCCATAAATAAAACAAAGGCCGTCATAAACATAAAGCCATCCTGAATTTATTTCAGAATCTACTGATTGGGTTGTTATCTAAAAGGTCATACCGGAAGGTTTGCCGGTGCGGAGCGTTTCGGTATCTGTTGTTGTCCCCTTTTAGAGTAACGACAGATCCTGGACTACAACTTTCCAGGATGACGACAAAAAAACAAGGCCACGCGGCAATGACGGACACGAAAAACAATAAAACAAGGAACGTCGTCCTGAACTTGTTTCAGGACCTACATCTTGGGTAGTTGCCGTTAAAGACAACAGCCCCAAGAACAAATAAAAAACCCGCCGGGTTCAAGCGGCGGGCATTACAAAAAACAACTATATAAAATATCTAACTGCTAAATTAATACGGCTTGCGGCCGGCAGTGTACAGGTCAAGCGATTGGCAAATGGCAATACTCTTGGCTTGGTTGCTCGTACAGGCGAGTGAAGCCCCCTTGCCCGACGTTCCGCTGATGTACGGGTTCCACAGTACATAGTCGTACTTGTTGCCGCCCAAGCGTTTGGCGGTTACGCCGTTGCAGTCGGTGCCGGGGATATTGGCGTTAGTGGCGGAGTTTATCACAAATTCAAAAGCCTTTGTCGTGATTTTGCTTCCGTCCGCGCTCATTGTGCCGGGGTAGGCAATCGCCAATTTTTTAAACGAAACCGGGCAAGCGTTATCGCCCGAACGTCCAGCGGCGTAGGCATAAACCGCGTCATTAAGGGCCTTAATGCCGGCCATCGCTTCCGTGGCGCGGGCGCGCTCAATAGAGCGCGTGTACTGCGGCAATGCTATGGATGTCAATACACCGATAATCAAAACCACCGTCAGCAATTCAATTAGTGTAAAACCAGAATTAGAAATTTTATTCATAAATCCTCCCTAATGATTTTAACAAATTTTACTAAAATTTAAGCGCACTTACGCGGTCTGCGGCCTGTTTCGTCAGTTCCGGCGTGTTAAAAGCCGTCAAGCGGAAGTAGCCCTCTCCGCACGAACCGAACCCGATTCCCGGGGTGCCCACCACCTGCGCTTCCTGCAAGAGTTTATCAAAAAAGGTCCAACTATCCAGCCCATTTGGGGTTTTTAGCCAAATATACGGCGCATTTATCCCGCCGAAGGCTTGTATGCCCGCACCTTTTAGGGCATTTAAAATCACGCGCGCATTAGCCTGATAACCGGAAATAACCTCTTTAATCTGCGCTTGTCCGTCGGGCGAAAAAACGGCCTCCGCCCCACGCTGGACAATATACGGCACGCCGTTAAATTTGGTTGTCTGCCGGCGCAGCCACAACGCATTAAGCGGATGTGCGGAGCCGTTTGCGTCAAAGATTTCCACCCCCTTAGGCACCACCGTATAAGCACAGCGCGTACCGGTAAAACCCGCCGTTTTGGAGAACGAACGGAACTCTACCGCTACTTTTTCCGCCCCCGGAATTTCGTAAATGGAGTGCGGCACATCTGCCTGTGTGATATATGCCTCGTAAGCGGAGTCATATAAAATAATGCTATGGTTTTCAACCGCCCAATCTACCCATTTTTTTAACTCCGCACGCGTCATAGCGGTTCCCGTGGGGTTATTGGGTGAACACAAATAAACCAAATCAGCGGGCTTATCCGGCAAGGCTGGCGTAAAATTATTTTCCTCGGTACACGGCAAATAAACAACTCCGCCGTAACGTCCGTTTGAAAATTCCTCCGTTCTGCCCGCCATTACATTCGTGTCCAAGTACACAGGATACACCGGGTTTTGCAGGGCGACCGTTTCCAACGGGGAAAAGAGTTCCTGGAAATTCGCCACATCACTTTTGGCTCCGTCGCTGACAAAAATTTCGTCGGCGGATAATTTTATACCGCGCGATAAATAATCGTGCTGTAAAATGGCTTCGCGCAAAAACGCATAGCCCTGTTCAGGGCCGTATCCGCGAAAGGTGTTTATATTTCCCATTTCGTCGCACGCTTTTTTTAACGCTTCCACCACCGCCGGAACCAGCGGGCGCGAAACGTCCCCAATGCCCAAACTAATCACGCTTTTGCCCGGGTTTTGCTCCTTAAAAGCAGCCACGCGCTTGGCAATGGTAGAAAAAAGATAACTGCCCTGTAATTTTAAATAATTTTCGTTTAATTGCGCCATTATTCCCCCCAATATTCGCCCGAAAAAACCGCTTGGGCAAGCCCCGTCATAAAAATATTTTTTTGCTCCGGCCACTCTATAAACAGGTCGCCGCCGTCCAATTTAACGGTTATATTTTTTGCTGTTTTATGGTTTAATACACACGCCACCGCCGCAGCACAAGAGCCTGTTCCGCAAGCCTGCGTAATGCCCGCCCCGCGCTCCCATACGCGCATCCGCACGGTTTTATCATCTAACACCTGCACAAACTCCACATTTGTTTTACGCGGAAAAAGCGGGTGCGTTTCCAGTTGCGGCCCCCAAACAGAAAGAGGAACCTTGTTAATATCCGGCGTAAAAATAACCAAATGCGGATTTCCCATAGAAACGGCTGTTCCGTGAAAGGTTTGTCCCGCGGCGGAAAGCGGAAAATTGACGGCTGTTTCCGCCGGGTTTCCCGCCATAGGGATTTCCCCCTGCGTAAGCCGGGGCGCGCCCATATCCACC
>ERZ1026854.1388-NODE-1388-length-15403-cov-4.405655_pt1 | contig 15403 bp, 12 predicted proteins | sample MGYA00380157_ERZ1026854 | MGnify/ENA primary metagenome ERZ1026854 (study PRJEB33269, sample SAMEA4719793) | human gut metagenome | biome: human-associated habitat; feature: organic feature; material: feces | place: Cameroon | collected 2013-10 ...
CTTATAAACAGGGGGCCGAGGGGAAAATAAGCTGAAAAAGATCGTTATAACAGAAAAAGTTGTAGCGGTCTTTTTTTGGTGGAAAGAGAAAATTCTCTGAAAAGGGAAGGAGATTACTGCGGTGAAAGAGGATAAAAAACAGGGACGCAGCTTTAGATATGCAAGAGTGAGTTCCACCGGACAGAACCTTGACCGGCAGATCACGGAGCTTAGAAAGTATGTTCCGGAGGAGAATATCGTTACCGATAAGATGTCCGGTAAGGATCTGGAACGACCGGGATATCAGGCACTGAAAGGGTCACTGGGACTGCGTAGAGTGGATATATGTGAAAATGGATGTGGATATGCCAGTGATGGCATACCTGCTATGTGGTAAGCATGTGGCAGTTTATTTTTTGAAGAGATTTGGTGCAGCCTTATTGCAGCCTTATTTTATTTTAAATGATGCGAATAGGTATTCTATATGATACAATGGAAGAATAAGCAACTGGGGTATTATCAAGAACAGATACCTTTATTTAACAAGGACAACCAAGTCGCGGAACAAACATATTTCGGAATTTATGCTGGAGGCAAAAGAATCATCATATTTAATAAAATATGATGGGAATATTCAATATAAATCAGATCATCTTCCAGTATTAAAGAAAGAGAGCATGCCGCTTACGTTGAATTTTTCTTTACTGGAAGATTATTTCGAATGTCCATACCGGTTTAAGCTGTCAATGTTTTATGGATTCGTACAGCCTTTGATTCCGGCATTGGGGTATGGTAATGCAATGCATGCGATAGTGAGACGTATTCATCTTGCTGATATGGGGGATGGGATTCGTGTCAATGGTCGTATTGATCTGGTAAAACAGGTGGTTCAGGATGGATTGAAAAAGACGGCAATTATTGATTTTAAGACGGCCAATAAACAGGTTAAGGAAGAAATCAATACACAGGAGTTAAAAATTTATGCACTGGGTTATCGAGAATTAACCGGTAAGACAGCAGATTACATGGAGATATATCATTTGGATTCTCAAAACAGTGCAAGTGATATCATAACTCCAGATGTAATCACTGCTGTGACGGAAGACATAAAGCATGCAGCGGATCATATAAGAAACAATCATTTACCTAGAAAATGTTCAAAGGAAAAATGCGGCAGGTGTCATTTGAACTATTTGTGCTTAGGTAAAAAGGAACAAAAGGAGTATGTGAATGAGTAAATTACTTGCGGAAGAATACAAAAGATTTGAGAATATAAGAAAGGTGCGCAATGATGGTTCGGAATATTGGAGTGCCAGGGAACTGTCAGGAGCATTAGACTATACCAAATGGGATAATTTTTTTAAAGTAATCAAGCGTGCCATGATCGCTTGTGAGAACAGTGGGCATAGGATTGATGACGATTTTCCCGAGGTCAGGAAAATCGTGAAATCCGGGGCGACGAACAAGCCAATCAAAGATTATGAATTGACACGGTATGCTTGTTATTTGATTGTGCAAAATGGAGATCCACGGAAAGAAGTAATTGCTCTCGGACAGACATATTTCGCAATTCAAACATATCGGCAAGAGGTGGCAGACCATTTCAATGAGTTGAGTGAGGATAACCGTCGTCTGGTGGTGCGTGGAGATATAAAACAGTGGAATCAAATGCTGGCAGAAACGGCACATGATGCCGGGGTGATTACAAATGAAGAATTTGCCATTTTTCAAAATGCAGGTTATATGGGACTATACGGTGGTATGGATGTTGATGATATCCACACCAAAAAAAAGTTGAAAGTTGGGCAGAAAATCCTGGATTATATGGGGAGTACTGAATTGATTGCTAATCTGTTCAGGATTTCTCAAACGGAGGAAAAATTAAGGAAGGATGCGGTTGATAATGCGAAGGACGCAACATCGACACATTATGCTGTTGGCAGGGAAGTACGAACAGCAATAGAGAAGATTGGCGGTACATTGCCGGAGGATATGCCAACACCTCAGAAGAGCATTCAGCAGATTGAAAAAGAGCAGATGCAGAGGCTTCGGGAGAAGGCGAAAAAGGGAAAAATAATGTTGGATGAATAAATGGAAACAAAGGAATTAGTTGGAAAAGGAGGAGCTTATGGAGAAAAATAAGGACAAGAAACCTATATTGGCGATATGCTATGATTTTGATAAAACATTATCACCCGATGATATGCAAGCCCAGGGTTATATTCAGTCTATTGATTATGAAGTGCCAGAATTTTGGAAGGAATCCAATCAATTAGCGGCAGACAATGATATGGATCAAAATCTGGCATATATGTATATGATGTCTCAAAAGTCACAGGGCAAGGTGCTGTTTACTAGAAAAACTTTGGAAGCGGATGGGGCTAAAGTGCAGTTGTTTCCAGGCGTTGATACTTGGTTTGATAGAATTAATGAATATGGTGAAAGGAAGGGGGTAATGGTCGAGCATTATATTATTTCTTCTGGATTAAAGGAAATGATAGAAGGAACGGCTGTTGCAAATAAATTTAAGAAGATATATGCAAGTTCGTTTTACTTTAATGAATATGGGGTTGCTGTTTGGCCGGCACAGGTGGTAAATTATACGAACAAAACACAGTTTTTATTTCGTATCGAAAAGGGGGTTCTTGATGTGAATGATCAAAAAGTGAATGCATATTTTGAACCGGATGAGTATCGTGTGCCGTTCCGGAACATGGTATATATTGGGGATAGCGACACGGATATTCCATGTATGAAACTGGTGAATTTACATGGCGGTCATTCTATCGGTGTATACAATCCAAAAACAAAGGATAAAACAAAAGTGTATAAAATGCTAGAGGAGAATCGAATTAAATATTTTGTTCCAGCAGATTATACAGCAGATTCACCGTTGGAAATTTTGCTAAAAGAAATTATTGATCGAACCAAAACGAATGAGGTGCTAGAAAACTTCCATTATGAATGCAAGAAAGAGCGGAAGGTAGCAACAAAGGATCAGAGTAAAGAGGATCAGGAAAAACAGGATTTGATCAATGCATTGGAAGATAGTGAAAGTTTTAAAAATACGCATGCAGTTATTGCTGCATTGAGTGAATTTACTGGTTGGAGTGAGAAACAGAAAAGGAAACTTTTAAATATTGCATTAGATAATACACAAGTTGAGTATATCTTGAAAGATGAGGATGTATACAACTTTTATAAGAAAATCTGTGATGGTGAGAATTGCGCTGAAGCGGAAGAAGTTCTCAAGATCATGGAGAAAAAATAGTACAGGAAAATAGGAGAAATACAATGGCAAACTTATCACAGATAAAAAGAGAAAAGATGCTCCGATTTTTGGAAACATTAAAGGAGTAGCACAGCGGTGATGAATCTTTTATCGCACTTAACCAGATTGAGAAGGAATTGACTTCAAAGAAATATGATCTTGTATGGGAAGAGCATGAGGAAGAAGTGGATGTAAAAATGCAGACACATATTCCGGTATTTACAGAGGATGAAGGCAGAGAAATTGTTGGAAATCCAGAGAGTGAAGATTATAACTTTCTTTTAGAGGGAGATAATTTGCACTCTTTGAAACTGTTGGAGAAAACACATAAGCATGGAATATACCTATGAAAATGGAATGGTTAATATTTGGATGCGCGATAATAAGGTGATCGGGGATGATTTGACACAGCTTGACGGCTCACCAGCATTTTTGCTTATGAAACAGGCAATTTCAACTGGTTGGGACTGTCCACGTGCTAAAATTCTTGTGAAATTGCGTGAAGGTGGCAGTGAAGATTTTCAGATACAAACGATTGGACGTATTAGGCGTATGCCAGAGCGAAAGCATTACGGTTTGGCAACGCTGGATTACTGCTATATATACACTTTGGATACACAATATAAGGCAGGATTGTTGTCCTCTATGGATAAGGCATATCAAGTGAGAAGATTATTTTTGAAGGATGAGGCGAAGGGTTTTTCTTTGGTGAAGGAATTGCGTAACTTAGACTTTGATGGTCTGGGAGAACGTGAGACCTTGGTTAAGGTACATGACTTCTTCAAAGAAAAATATCATTTGGGCACAGATAAGCAGGTGAATAGAGAAAATCTGGAGACCGGAGGATATAATTTTAGCCATGAAATAGACAGCAAAATACTACAGGGATTATTCCGAACAACAGATGAAATGTCGGAGGATGCCGCAAAAAAACGTATTAGTATCCGAACCACCGTTAATACCCATACACATGGTATCTATTTGCTGCACTCTGTGGATGAGATCAAGAAAGTAACAGGTATGCAGTCTCAAAAAGTCAAGAACATCCTGCGTCGCATGTTTAGCAAGGGAAAGAAAACCCGGTACAAGTTTATTGCACTCGATAATAATGACTTTTATGCATTTATTATCAACAATGTAAAGCAATTAAAGATGGATTTTAAGAGCGTTACAGCACAGATGGGTGGAAAGCAGCTTTCTTTTAATCTGGAACCGAAAACAGCGGAGTTTACGATACCAGAGATGGAAGTGTATAAGTATAGTGAAGTAAAAAAACAGCAGTTGTTCCGATTAAATGCTTACAAGCAATATACCAATGAATTTTGTACGGATGAGACACGCAGTTTGCCAGAACGGTTGTTTGAGCGATATTGCGAAAATAACGATAAAGTCGAATGGTTTTATAAAAATGGAGATACCGGACAGCAGTATTTTTCTGTTGTATATACGGATTCTCTCTTGAAACAATGGCTTTTTTATCCGGATTACATCGTACATATGAAGGACGGAAGTAACTGGATCATTGAGACAAAAGGCGGAGAACAAAGCGGACACAGCAAGAACATTGATATTCAGGTAGGCAATAAATTCAATGCGTTTAAGAACTATGCAGAGAAATATCATCTTAATTGGGGCTTTGTTCGCGATAGCAGTGAAGATCTGTATATCAATAATACAGAGTATGTGGACGATATGAGTGACGATAGCTGGAGAAGTATTGAGGAGGCGTTTTGATGACAAAAGATTACATAGAGTCTTGGAATAATATTTTAGATGAAGATACTTTGAAAGCCAATGTAAATTTTGCCGCTATGTTTGTTTTAAATTATGAATGTTTAAAGGAGTCTGTGATTAGTCAAATAAGAGAGTTTTACTCAGCGCATATTTCATTTGAGGATAAAATAGTCTATGAGGAATCACAAGCATATAAGGATGAAGTTAGGAGTTTGGACGAAAATATTGAAAATGCCTCATTAAAATGGCTAATTCAATTGGATGTAATAACTGAAGCTGATTATGACGTATATCAGAAAATCAGAAAACGCAGAAATGATATTACACATGAGTTGTTAAAAAATCTTAGTGAGGGTTTTGTAGAAGAAGACGCAAAACTATTTTCGGAAATGTTATCCATGTATTCAAAGCTGGATAAATGGTGGATTAACGAAATAGAAATTCCTGTTTCAGGTGAAAATATTCCAGATGACTATGACAAAAATGGAGTATGTAGTGGACAAGCTATAATGTTGTCCCTCATCAATTCAATTATTTTAGAGGGCAAGGGGAACCACTACAAGAATCTATTAAAAGATGTATTACGGATGAATACTTCCAAATAATCAAATATGCTCTATATAATTTTGATGAGCGAGATAGTTTGAAACAATTCACATCGTAGGTATGGGCTTAAAATACATATGACTACCTTAGTTCTCATGGTTTTGAGAGAAACTAAGGTAGTCATTTTTATTTTAAAATTTTATGCAGATGGGAATGTACAAACACCGGCAAAAAAGCCAATAACCAAAACAATGATCAAAAGCCAAATAGGAATTTTTCTTCCAGCATTTTGAATATATCCAGTCAACAGTGGATTCACAAATATAGCTGTTAAACAAAATAGTGTGCCGCTTAAAATTCCGCCATTTGTTGTAAATGATACAAGGGCAAATAATAGGAACGCAATAGAAATGATCCAAAATACGATTTTTATAATCATTTCACCAGCAGTCGTGGTTTTTTGATCAGTAGGTGACGGTTCTTTTGCTGTCGCTTTTTTCTTGATTTTTTCTTGTTTAAGTGCTGTCTTGTTTGCTTCTTTTTCAGATATCCGCTGTGCATCTGCGTTTGCGAGATACTGTATGTAATCATCATCGGATAGTTCTTTGTTTTCTTCCATTCTATACATATCTGGAAGGCTATAAATTGGTTTATTTGCAATTGCTGCCTGTAACTCTTGCTGCTTGTTTGCAATTTGAGTATCAAGAGCTTTTACGGTTGTTTCTTCGTCAGGTCTTAAAAAAGAAGTTGGAACGGGTGTTTTTGCTAATACACCTAACTGAGATATAAAATTCTGTGCATCATTTTGTGCTTTTGCATAGATTATACTCGACTGGTCAACCTGAGAAGATATAAATACAACCTCTGATACAAATCCGTTGATATTAACAAGTACACCTAAGTGTGTACATGTGGGAATCTGATTTGAAACAGTGGAGCCTTTTGTTTTTGTTTTCGTTTTTCCGAGAACTGAGCCAGCCACTACAGCTCCGACTGGTCCAGCTACTGCACCACCAACAACAGCACCACCTAGCGATCCATGTTTTTTGGATTTTGACTTCTCAGTAGTAGTTGTCACTACTCGGCAGCCGTTTATTATATTTAATTCAGCACCTTGTATGCTTGAAAATAAATGTTCTGTATTGTTAATACGGATTTTTCCCTCTGTTCTGTTGATTGATAATTTGCCACCAAAATTTTTTTCCCAACGTGCATTGGAAATTCTAGTGATTTCATTGAGTCTGCTTTTAGTAAGTTTTTTGTTTTCTGATTCGATCTGTTTGATTCGTCTGTTATATTCATTATCTTTTTCTTTATGAATACGAGCAATAACCCTTTCTCTATATTTTGCATCATTTACAAATTTAAATAGTTCTTTTTCTTCGTTAGCCACTCCCTACACCTCATTTCCGCATCTAATGTTTTAATTCATAATAACACAGTTTCATTGATTTTATTGTGTTAAATCGGTCCTAATAAGTACTGAATATATGGTATCTTACAAGTTTTGATTACCAATAAGATCAATCTCTGAATTCGATTGAAAAATTTTCCAATAAATGGATCATTTACCAGTTGGTAAGATATTTGAATCAATGCTTCCCATATGTATTATTATGACATATGATTATATTAGTACAATTCCGATAACATTACAAGAGAAATATTTTTTGTGAAGAGAATCCCACGCCTGTTAAAATGCCCCTAAAAAGGAGATGTATACAGGTAAATATAAGGAATGAACAGATTACAGATAAAGCATTGGGTGATATGGAGGACATCTATAACTATATTGCAAGTCTGAGATTACGACGGAGCTGATCACGACGATTGAAGAGTGCGATATTCCTGATTTGAACACCGAAAAAAGGATGATCAAAAGAATAGGATTTGCCTGCTGAAGCTGTGCCGGAAAATGGTTATGATGATTTGGGATGAATATTTTGGAGGTGGTTTTTATCGCTGTATATGTTATTTCAGATATTCATGGACAATACGATATGTTCATGGAGCTGCTTGATAAGATTGAATTTAAGGATACGGATACACTTTATGTTTTAGGGGATATACTTGACCGGGGACCGCATCCCATAAAGACTGTCAGGAAGCTCATGGAAATGCCAAATGCTATATGCATGGTTGGCAATCATGAGCTTATGGCGTTAGAGGGGCTGGAGTTTTTGATGAAAGAAATCACTGACAGGTCTATAGAGGAATTAGATAAAGAAACGCTGGAGAATTATCTGACCTGGCAGAATAGTGGAGGCCGGTCAACGCTTGATGAGTTTAGCAGGCTGAACTCAGAAATGAAACAGGATGTTATAGACTTTATAAAAGAGTTTGTCATATATGAAGAGGTAACGGTCAATGATAAAAATTTTCTTTTGGTTCATGCCGGCCTGGGAAATTATTCACCGGAAAAGGACATAGAGGATTATTCACTTTATGAGTTGATATGGATGAGAGCGGAATATAATGAACAATATTTTAAGGATATATATGTTATTACGGGGCATACACCAACCCAGACGATCAAGGATAATCCGCATCCGGGTTATATTTACCGGCGAAATAATCATATTGCCATTGACTGTGGAGCAAATTCTCCCGGAGGGAGACTGGCAGCCTTATGTCTGGACACGGGAGAAGAGTATTATTCAACATGAAGGGAGATCATAACTATGAGTTTTATTATATCCGGAGATATACATGGGACACTTGATATCGGCAAAATTGTTCGATTTTTTGATGAACATGGGGATGAATATACAGCGGATGATTATCTTATAATATGCGGTGATGTAGGGATATGTGGTTTCTCGGCACCGGAAGAGGCGGAAACCCGGAGGATATTTAGAAATCTTCCGGTTACTACGTTATTTATAGATGGGAATCATGAGAATTTTGAACAACTCAATTCATATAGTATTGATATATGGAACGGTGGAAAGGTACACTTTATTGAGAATGGAATAATCCATCTGATGAGAGGGCAGGTTTTTGAGATAGATGCAACACGTTTCTTCACTTTTGGCGGTGCCTATAGTGTTGATAAAATGTATCGCACGGAAGGGGTATCGTGGTTCCCGGAAGAGATACCTAATCGTAAGGAATATGAAGAGGGGTGGCGCAATCTCGAAAAAGTAGATTTTCAAGTGGATTATATTCTGACACATTCCGGACCGAGAGAGGTCGTTGCAGCTATGGGATATGGAGAAATGTCGGATGATGAAATAGAGTTGCGGCAGTACCTCCAGAGAGTAGCTGATAATACAGAATTTGTGGCATGGTATTTCGGTCATTTTCATGAGGATGCGGAAATCGAGGATGTGTTTTATTGCTTATATGACGATATAGTGGTGCTGTAAAAAGAGACTAAAAGGTTCTGATCGGGTAAATGAAAAGGGCTGTCGAACTAAATAAATAGTTCGACAGCCCTTCGATTACTTACTTAATGATAAGACCAAATGCTTCGTTTGATCAATAATCAATCATCATAGTCGACGTTATCATCACTTTACCAAGGGTAAAGAACCGTTCCGTCACTTTTTACCACTTTTTCTGCATCCCACTCAGAATAGTTTGTGGCGGTGCCATCGTAGATGACCAGAGGAACATTTCTAAAAGCACCTCCTTCAATGGTGGTTACGCTGTTTGGAATGCTGAGCGTGGTCAGCTTAGAGCAGTCAGCAAAAGCGTTGCAATCAATGTATGTTACACTGTTGGGAATGTTAATGGAGGTCAATCCACTACATCTGTTAAAGCAGTCGGAACTGATTTTTTCAATGCCATCAGGCAGAGTGATCGATGTTAATGAGCTGCAGCCGGCAAAAGCAGCGGATCCAATTGTTGTCACTTTATCCGGAATATTAATGGATGCCAGATTAGCACAGTCTCCGAAAGCCCAACTACCGATTTCGGTTATGGTATCCGGAAGTGTGATGGAGGTTAATTTATGATTACTATCCTCCCAAGTAGATTCTTTAAAAACCTCGTCCCCTATTTTGGTTACATTGTCGGGGATCGTAACATCGCCACTGACATTTTCACTGATATCCAAAAGAATGCCATTTATTATAAAAAAGTCGTTGTTTTGCAGTTGATTCGCTAAATATGGCGTGCCATTGAATGGATTTTCTCCGATATCCGTGACGCCGGAAGGAATATTGATTGTTTCCAAGTTACTGCAGTCCTCGAAAGCACCGTCATTAATACGGGTTACATTATCCGGAATATCAATGGCTGTCAAGCTGCTGCAACCTTTAAATGTTCTGGATTCAATACAGCTTATGCCGCTCGGAAGCTTAATACCGGTTAAACTGCTACACCATTCAAACGCATTATAATCAATGGATGTAACACTTTCAGGAATAGTAACGCTGCTCAAATTAGTGCATCCCCCAAATGCGTCCATATCAATGGTTGTAACTCCATCAGGAATGGAGACGCCGGTTAGATCTTCACATGAGGCAAATGCGTACATTCCAATGATGGTGACTCCGTCTGGGATCACGATATCTCCACTTGTTTTTGTTCCATGACGATATAAGATATCATTAATGATCACGAAATCCTCTGTCTGCATACGATTATCTAACCAAGGAGTTCCTTCGAAAGCAGATGAGTTGATAAATGATACAGTCTTTGGAATGACGATGTTAGTCAGGCTGCTGCAGTTTTTGAATGTCTCGCTCCAAATAGATTTTAAACCATCCGGCAGGGAGATACTTGTTAATTTTGTGCATCCTCTAAATGCATTGTCGTTTATTTCGGTTATGCCTTCCGGAATAACAAGCTCTCCGGATATGGTGTCGCTGCAGGAGGTAAGGATACCATTCTTGACCGTGATCAGACCGGCTTTCAGATATTCATCCCAGGATTTTGGCTCATCTACAGCGTCTGTCGGCTTGCTGTCCGGAGCCTTGCTTGGAACTGCGGCTGTTGTCCCGGCAGGATTTGGTGCAGCACTTGCGGAAGCAGCAGGCACATTGGATGCCTTTGGCGCAGCAGAAGCGGTTGCAGCCGGTACAGGGGATGTTACGTTGGCAGCCGGTTTAACAGTTACCTTGATCACACATTTTTTCATGCCTTTTGCAGAAACTGTGATTTTTGCAGCTCCGGCTTTTTTGCCGGTGATGCGGATGTTTTTCTTTACTGCTTTGACGTTTGCAATTTTTTTGTCTGAAACTTTAACTTTTAATTTGTTGTTTTTGATGTTTTTGGCTTTTACCGTAACGGTTTTTCCGATGGATACGGTTACTTTGGTCATATTGACCTTGATCTTGGCTGCGGCCAGAGCCCGTCCAGACTGGCCCGGTGACAGGATCGTGGTGGTCAGAAGTCCAAGGACTGTAAGACCGGAAATAAGTTGTTTTTTCGTTTTCTTCATTGTTGTCCTCCTTGTATTTTGGTGAATGATTGCATTGTATCAGGTTCTATGATAGCATTTTGATCCATTTACAGTCAACTAAAAGTATACAAATGTTACTTAAAGGATATATTTTGCCTTTCGGCTGATAAAACCCATGTACAATGTGTTTTCATTGTAATACGAAGGGGTCTGACGAGTTTTTCCTATTTTGCATCGGGATATTAGATGACCGGAGATGGGAAAGTTGTATGAAAGGACGAAAAAGCTTTTATCTTTTGCAAAATTTCCTGTCGTTGCTACAGGAACTATTGTGGTGAAATAGGAGTTATGGTAACATTAAAGTAAGCACTAAAAATAAAAAAGGAGGAGAATAGGTATGGAAGCGATTCAGCCGGCCTGTATCCCTGTGAATCTTTGTTTTGCAGCCAATGAAAAATATGCCAGACATCTGGCAGCTGCTCTTTATTCTGTGTTGAAAAACAGAGATACAAAGCGGTTGTATGATGTTCTTATACTGCATAAGGACATCAGTGAGGAGAGTCAGAAAAGAATTCTCGAAATGGAAAAAGAAGGAAATGTTTTTATCCGTTTTATTTCGATGGAACAATATGAAAAGCAGGTAGCATACGATGTGGGGGCCTATTATTCGGTCGAGACCAATTATCGTTTGTTTCTATTTGGTGAAATGTTCGCAAAGTATGACCGGGTACTGTATCTTGACTGCGATCTCATCGTGGAAGGAGATATCAGCGGATTATATGATGTGGAGCTCGGAGACTGCGAAGCAGCGGCTGTCAGGTCGGAGGATTTTCGTCTTTTATCAAAGATTAAAAAGCCCATTTTCATGGATCGTTTTCCTTATAATGTAGACAATTACCGAACAGATGCTCTTGGCATGAAAACGCCGGAAAATTATTTTAATGCAGGTGTTCTTGTCATGGATCTGAAAAAAGTGCGACAAAGGATTACCCAGAAACAGGTATTTGAAATTCTTCATCGTCATAATTATTACTACAATGACCAGGATGTCTTAAATATTGTGTTCGATGGAAGAGTGAAAAATGTGGACTGCCGGTGGAATTACATGACATATATCCCGGAGCAGTTGGCAAAGGAAAATGTAAACAATAGAAAACTTTTTGCGGAGCTTTATCGTGAAAATCCCTGTATTATTCATTATACAAGTGCGGAAAAACCATGGAACAGCGAAACAAAAGTTTTCGGAGACCGATATTGGAAATATCGAAAGGAAATGGAGAGAAAGTATGCATAAAAAGTTTTATTTTAACAACAATCAGTCTCAGATTAAAAGAATCCGGAAAAATTTAAAGCAGCAATGGACGAAAGCGGTATGTATTGGTACTCTTTCAGCAACGGTACTGACGGGAGTCCCGGTATTTCCGGTAACCCATGCATATGCACAGGAGGTAAGCGTTCAGGCAGAAAAAAACGTTACCTATAATCTTCAAGATACGGAATTACTTACCGAGAAGACCATTGCGGATTATGGCGGCACGAAACATGAAGTAACGATCATCGAGATTAATATCACGGAAGACGGCACTTACACGATCACAGGGAGCAATGAGATCAATGGCGCTTATATGGATGTACATATTACGGTGGCGGATGGAGTGAAGGCAAATGTGATCTTAGACAACGTAAATATTCAAAATGATGATCTGTATGATCTTGATATCAAAGGTTGTGCCGGCGATGATGAGAGAGACCAATTGTTCCCATTTATGGAGATTATGGGGACAGCGAACCTGTATCTCAAAGGGGAAAATACCATTACCATACCGGTGTTAGATAAAGGATATGGAAAAGATAATACCTCCGTTATTTTTAAACTGTATGGTCAGCTGACCGTCCGTGAAGATGCCGGCACACCGGGTTCTTCTTTAGAGATAAATAATGCAGGTTATTTGCTTCATGGAGGCGGCTCTGACGAATATTCCAGTGTCGGTGGAAGTTTTACGATGGAGTCGGGAACGCTAACGGCATGGGGCGCAAACATAAATTATTTGGAACAATGGCATATGCTGGGAGGCTCAGTCGCATGTTGTGATGTTTTGTTGGTCAATTATGGTGATTACCAGTTCTTAGGTGGGGATATAACGTCTAGGTGGATTTCGTCGCCAGGGACAGTAAAGATGGGAGCGGCACGAATACTTGGTACCGAATTAAAAGCGCCATTTGAGGATAGGAATGGCTATTCATTACAAAAATTGACGGTTTCTAATCTGCCGGCGAGTCAGAAAGTTACCGCGGTTAACGGGTATCCGTCAAGTACATTGGAAACATCGGAAACCGGAACATTAGGTGCTTATCTGCGAAAGGACAGCAATGTCATTGAGATTGACGGTAAATCTTATCTTTATAAATGGAATGAAAAAACGTCGGAGTTGGAACAACAATCCGGCGCAGAGCTGTGTACGGTTCAATTTGTTCTTGACGGAAGTGAAAGCCCATATTGTACGGTAAAAGTGGAAAAAAATACCGCATTTGGCAAATTATTTAATGATACCCAATATACTTACACATATCAGACGAAGGATGGCACGGAATTTAATGAAAAAACCGTGATCACATCAGACATGACAGTTACAATGAAGTCATATGTCAGAGAGTATAATGTGACAATTGATGGAGTTCCGGAGAAGATGAGTACTCTGCCGGCAGGTAAAATGTATTTGAATCCACCGGAATCTTATGATGGTAGTTCCAAGTATTATTATGATTATGGCAGCTGCTATTATGGGGGAAGCCGTGTGACACGGGATATGACCCTGGAAAGTCTGGATGTCGTTACAGATCATGGCACAGACTATGTGAAAATATCCGACAAAAAAGAACTGATCCGCTTTTTCAAGATGGCGGCTGTCGATGATCATATCAATGCCAGACTGGAGGCGGATATTGATATGAATGGCGAAAGGTTAACCATTTATATTGGTGATTACGCAGGAATCTTTGACGGAAACGGATATTCCATCAAAAATATGAAGGGAGAACCAAATGCTACCGGTGCCATTTGTCGTACATTGAAGGGGACGATCCGGAATCTCTGTATCGAAGATATTTGGCTGCCGGGTTCGGAGGATGAAATTGAAAAATATCACGGCAGAGGCTCGGCGGGTGTAATCTGCGGGATTAACCGTGGTCTGATCGAGAATTGTAAGGTAGCAGGAAGTAAGATTACGCTAAATTGTGTTTCTACTAGTGGTATTTACAAGAGTGGTTATGATCCGATGGGTACGGTAGCCGGTGTGAACCTGGGAGAGATCCGTAACTGTCTGGCAGTTAAGAATGAATTTGATACGTCAATATTTAAAAATCTTTCTGAAAAACCGGATGAAAGCAAGATTCTTTTCCCAATCGCCGGAAACTATGGAACGATTACAAATTGTTACTATGATGCGACAGAAAATGTGGAGACAGAAGATACAGAGCTTCGTGCCGGTATCGGAAGAACGGCGGAAAAACTGAAATCCGGGGAAATCTGCTATCTTTTAAATGATAAAATTTCGGATGGAACGCAGGCGTGGTATCAGAAGCTCTCGGAAGAAACGGGAGATCCTTATCCGACACTGGTGAAGGAGGAAGGAAATACAGTGTATGATGGTTATGTAAACTGTACCAAAGCATACATCAATGAAAAGGATAGCAAAGAAACACATACATTTACCTATACAGCAAAGGACGATACACTGACTGCAACTTGTAAATGGGCAGAAGATCATCAGGCAAGCGCAGTTTTGAAAGTGGCTTCCGCGGTTTATGACAAGAAGGAGCACAGTGCGGATGTGGACTATGAGGATGCGTGGACAGCACTTGGAATTGAGCCGGTCGATATTCAGTATTTGCGTGACGGAAAACCTACGACGGACATTACTTCGGTAGGTACGATTACTGCAGTGCTCGCACAGGGAGATGCCCGGGTAGAGAAAGAATATACGATTGCAAAAGCAGCACAGCCGGACAATGTGCCGGAAGCAAGTGCCTCGGTTCCATTTACGCAGAAGAAGGTAACACAGGATATGCTGAAACTGGAAAATGGCTGGGAAATTTCCGAAGATAGCATAGGCATGGATATTCCGGAAAAGGAAAGTGTGACAATAGATGTCGTTTATACCGGTGAAGATGCACAAAGTTATGAAAATATTATGGCGAAGGTGCAGGTTCAGCGTGCGGCATGTGGTCATGATCTGGTGAAAGTAGATGCTGTTGCAGCGACGGAATCCAAAGAAGGCAATAAAGAATATTATCTCTGTAAGGACTGTGGAAAACTGTTTGAAGATGCGCAGGGAACGAAAGAGATTACGAAAGAAAGCACGGTGATCCCTAAAGTGGAGAAGCCACAGCCTACGGTAAAACCGACAGTAGTGCCGGCCACATCGGTTCCGGGTACATCAATCCCGGCCTCCGGAGCACCGGCAACGACGCCGGGAACAACGACCCCGGCCACAGGTGCGCCGACAACGACGCCGGGAACAACG